>Ga0110931_1000253_pt1 | contig 20645 bp, 16 predicted proteins | sample 4_EtaG_FD_79333 | JGI IMG/M metagenome (GOLD analysis project Ga0110931, IMG submission 79333) | Marine viral communities from the Subarctic Pacific Ocean - 4_ETSP_OMZ_AT15127 metaG (version 2) (version 2) | ecosystem: Environmental > Aquatic > Marine > Oceanic | place: Pacific Ocean | collected... | reverse complement strand
TAGCAATACCCGCGCCAGGGCCACCGCCGACCATGCCAATGCGTATTCTTGTTGATGCCATGTTGCTCTCCTTATCTCCAGGGCGTCTGCCAGGTTTAGATGCGTACCCACTGACGGCTATGGGCGGATTCATCCATAGCGGTGATGATGCGCTGGTTGGCGCGGCCAAAGGCAAAGTTGGGAAAGCAGTCGTCCTGGTTAGCGATGCCCTCGATCAGGTCGTGCACCTCAATCACCTTGGCGTCGAAAAAACCTAGCCCGCCACCGGCGAAATCAAAGCCAAAGAAGGCGCGGTACTGCGGCACCTGGGAGCCGGCCAGCAAGGTTTTGAAACCGCGGTCACGCTTATCGTCGTTCAAACGGTATACCTGCAGCTCGTTAAACCTCTCACCGTCCATATACAGAGTGCCCTCGGTACCGGAAATCTCCCAATACACGCCAAACACTCGGCCAGCCGCGAGGCGTGAACTTTCAATCACCCCGGCCGCGCCGGAGGTAAATTTAACCAGCGCCTGGGTCTGATCATCGTTTTCCACACGACGCATTTCTGCGTCTTTATCGACCTTGCTGGCATAACCGGCATCGCTGGAGGGCACTGGGCGTTCGGTAATTTGCGTCTGCGTCTGGCAGTTAACCTCTTCCAGGTCGCCCATTAAAAACTGTGCCACGCTAATAATATGCGCGCCCAGATCCCCTAGCGCCCCGGTTCCCGCGCCTTCACGAGAGCAGCGCCACGACCAGGGCAGATCCGGATCATTAAAGAAGCCCTGATCAAACGTCCCTCTGAACCGAATAGGTCGGCCAATCTCACCGGCGTCAATCAACTGCTTGGCCAGAAGCGCTGCCGGTGTTTTGATGTTGTTAAAGGCCACCATGGTTTTCACCCCCGCCCGCTCGGCCGCCTCGTGCATTTCGCGAGCCTGGTCATCACTCATGGCGAGCGGTTTCTCACAGTAGACATGCTTGCCTGCAGCGATAGCGGCCAGCGCCATTTCATGGTGCAGCGCGTTGGGGGAGGTAATATCGACCACATCCACATGGGGGTCATCAATGAGCTGGCGCCAATCGCCGTAACTTTTTTCGAAACCGAGGCGTTCCCGCGCGGCTTCAGCCACGTCGGCCCCTTGGTCAGCAATCGCGTATAGTCGCGGCGTTAATGGTAGGTCACGGTAGAGCATCCTTGCGCGGTGATAGGCGTCTGCATGCGCTTGGCCCATAAAACCGCTGCCGATCAAGCCAATATTGAGCGTCTTAGCCATGATAAAGTCTCCTGAAGGTAGTCGTGAGCGCCGCTTTTAGCACTCCGCTAAGAGGGGGTGATGCACTGAGTCAGCGGTTTTCAAACAGCTGTGCCATATGGCGATAAGCAATACCGGCCATCTCTTTTGGGGGTGCTTTACGCGGGTCTTGCTCAGCCTCCACGATCAGCCAGCCTTGATAATCAGCGTGGGTGGCAAACTCAATCAGGGGCGAAAAATCCAGGTAGCCATCACCCGGCACGGTGAACATGCCATCGCGCACGCCTTGATTGAAGCTGATGTCCTCGCGGCGCACTCGGGCCATGACATCTCCCCGGATGTCTTTGCAGTGCAGATGATTGATACGCTCGCCATGGCGTGCCAGCAGACTTGCCATATCACCACCCCCGGCCACCACATGGCCTGCATCGAACAGCAACCCCACTGCCTCGCCCGTATGAGCCATTAGCGCATCAATCTCGGCTTCATTTTCCACCACCATCATCAGATGGGCGTGATAACTCAGCGCAATGCCATGGCGCGCTTTAAGCGCCTCGGCAAAGCGCGTCAGCCGCTCGCCATAGGCCGACCAATCGTCTTTTGCTACGCTCGGCGTCTTCGACAGCGGTGCCTCGAGTGGCGCATCCCCCGGCATCAAGCCACACTCGCCATACACCATCACCTGGGCACCGCAGGCAGCCAGCAATTCTGCATGCTCGGCCACCGCCGCCAGTTCAGACTCCACATCGCGCTCGGCTAGAAACCCAGAGTACCAACCGCTCGCCAGAGCCAGGTCGTGCTCCGCCAATAACGGTTTGAGCACTGATGGGTCGCGGGGGAACTTGCGGCCCATTTCGACCCCTTGGTAACCGCAGGCAGCGGCCTCGTGCAGGAATGTCTCGACAGGGGTATCGTCACCAAACTCGGTGATCACGTCGTTTGTCCAACTTAGCGGGTTAATGCCTAACCGCAGCTGATGGGGTGCCAGTAGGTCAGCTATCGTATTGGCCATGTTGATCTCTTATCGTTGTTGTTTGAGTGCTTTAATTGTCGACGGCACGCACGGTATGCGTCTCTCTATTCCGTTGGGAACTGGTCGAGCAAACAAGTGCCGCCGAGGAAGGTTGGCTTAGGGGGGTGAGCAGGCTCGGTTCATTTGAAGACACCGGCGCCCAAGCCGCCGGTGCTGTCAGAATAACCTCAGGCTTTATTGGTGCTTAAAGCGTGGGCATCGTGAAGTGATTGGTCTCTTCACGGATACCGCTGGGCCAGCGTTGGGTAATGGTTTTCATGCGTGTGTAGAAACGCACGCCATCCGGGCCGTGCATATGCAGCGGGCCAAACAGTGAGCGTTTCCAACCGCCAAAGCTGTGAAACGCCATGGGCACGGGAATAGGGACGTTGACGCCGACCATGCCAACCTGAATCTGCTCGCAGTATTGGCGCGCGGCATCCCCATCACGGGTAAAGATCGCTGTGCCGTTGCCATACTCATGTGCGTTAACCATGCTGACCGCTTCATCGAAACTTGCCGCGCGGGCAATCGCCAGCACCGGGCCGAAGATCTCTTCAGAGTGAATGCGCATACCGGGCTTGACGTAATCAAACAGCGTGCCGCCAATAAAGAAACCATCACCGGCGCCGTCCACCGCCGTTTTGCGGCCATCTACCACCAGCTCTGCGCCTTCGTCCACGCCAGTTTGGATATAGCCTTTGACCTTTTCCAGGTGATCGCGAGTCACCAGTGGGCCCATATCGTTATCGGGGCCATCGACCAGGCCAGGCCCGACGCGCAGGTTCGCGAGTTCAGCCTCAAGCTTCTCGCGCAGCTTCTGGGCGGTCTCTTCACCCACGGGCACCGCCACCGAAATGGCCATGCAACGCTCGCCTGCGGAGCCGTAGGCGGCACCCATCAGTGCACTAACGGCTTGATCAAGATCGGCATCCGGCATGATCACCATGTGATTCTTGGCACCGCCCAGCGCCTGAACACGCTTGCCATGTTTTGATGCCGTGGCGTAGATGTACTCGGCAATCGGGGTAGACCCCACAAAGCTGACGGCTTGAACACGCTCATCGGTCAGCAGTACATCCACTGACTCTTTATCGCCATTGACGACGTTGAAGACGCCATCCGGTAAGCCCGCCTCTTTCAGTAGCTCAGCTAAGCGCATCGGCGTGGAGGGATCCTTCTCCGACGGTTTCATGACAAAGGTATTGCCACAGGCCAGCGCAATGGGGAACATCCACATGGGCACCATTGCCGGGAAGTTGAACGGCGAAATACCGGCGCACACGCCGAGCGACTGCATCATGGAGTAGCTATCAACGCCGGTGCCGACGTTCATGGAGTGCTCGCCCTTTTGCAGGTGCGGAATGCCACAGGCAAACTCGACCACTTCCAGGCCACGGGTCACTTCACCTTTGGCGTCAGAAAACACCTTGCCATGCTCTCGGGAAATCAGCCGCGCCAGCTCGTCGGTGTGCTCCTCCACCAGCGCCTTGAATTTAAACAGAATACGCGAGCGCTTAAGCGGAGAAATTTTCGACCAAGTGGCAAAGGCCTCATCGGCAACGCGCACGGCTTCCTGGGTCTCCTGCGCAGAAGAGAGCGCCACCTGCAGGCTCTGCTCGCCAGTGGCAGGATTATAGACAGGCGCGGTGCGGCCGCTTTGGCTCGTAACCGCCTGACCATTGATAAAATTACCTAAGATACTCATCGCTCAACTCCTCTTGGTGTTCGGTTTACGCATCCACGGTTAAACGCGCTTCGGCGCAGAAACGGCGTAAATTGTCATGCCCTAAACAGGCGTAGGTAAGCGGGTGGGCCACGGCAGGATCCTGCTCCGCCTCTACCACCATCCAGCCCGAATAGTCACTCTCCCGGAGCCCTTCAAATAAGGTGGTGTAGTCGATATAACCATCGCCCGGCACGGTGAACATGCCGTTCAGCACGCCGTCGAGAAAACTGAGATCCCGATTACGCACGTCCGCCAGTACGTCTTTGCGGATATCTTTGCAGTGCACATGATTGATGCGATCTGCGTACTTTTTCTGCAACGCCACCGGGTCGCCGCCCGCTGCCACCAGGTGCCCGGTATCCAGCAGCAGCCCAACCGAAGGAGCGGCTTCGGCCATCAGCCGATCAATCTCATCAGGCGTTTCAATCACTGTGCCCAAGTGGTAGTGGTAGGCGATTTGCACCCCTTGCTCCAGGCAGTAATTAGCTACCTGATTAAGTCGTGGAATAAATGTCTTCCAACCCTCCTCACTCATGCGCGGCGAGTGAGAAAGAGGCGTGTCACGCTCGCCGTGCACGCAGTGGGTCACTTCACAGAACACCATGACGTTGGCGCCCAGCGATTTGAGCAGGTGCAGGTGCGGCTTGAGTGCTTCAATCTCGTCCTCGGCACTGCGGGTCAATAATTCGCTGCTGTACCAGCCTGAGACTAACGAGAGGCCGTGCTTCTCAAGAATGGGCCCAAGCTTTTCTGGCACCCGGGGGAACTTATGGCCTAGCTCGAAGCCCGAAAAACCTGCCTGCTTACCTTCGGCAAGGCAGGTATCCAACGGTGTATCACCGCCTAATGCGGGCATATCATCGTTAGTCCAGGTAAGTGGGTTAATACCGAGTCTTACGCTCATGGCGGTCTCCGTTACTGTTGTTATTCACATTTAGAATGCGTCGTTATTAAAAGTGGGTCGTTCTTCCAAATAAGCAGAGGGCAGCGCCTTAAAGATTCTGGAATTGGCGCGCTTTGTACGCCTCATAGCGTTCGCGGGCCGTATTCACTTCGGCGCGTTCGGAAACCTCTGGCACCGCCACGTCCCACCAGGCACCACCGTCTTGGGTATCGGTCGAGCCATCGGTATCGATAGCAATCACGTAACTACGGTCAGCAGCCTTGGCACGCTCAAGCGCTTGTTCTAATTCCTGAATATTGCCGACCTGCTCGCTGAGTGCACCCAATGCGGCCGCATGCGCTGCAAAGTCGGTCTTGGGGGCACCTTCATCAACGCTCAAGCAGTCCTCCAGCATGTTGTTAAAGCCGGGCCCGCCGCAGAACTGCTGCAGGCGGTGGATGCATCCATAGCCACGGTTATCGAGAACTACAGCGACGATCTTGTGACCCAACATGACCGAGGTGGCAATTTCTGAATTGAGCATCAGGTAAGAGCCATCGCCCACCATCACAAACACTTCAGAGTCGGGCTTGGCCATCTTGACGCCGACGCCACCGGCTAACTCGTATCCCATGCAGGAGTAGCCGTACTCCATGTGATAGCCGCGATCAAACCGCGTACGCCAGAGTTTTTGCAGCTCACCCGGCAAGCCACCTGCCGCACACACCACGATGTCGCGCTCGCCCGCCGCGCGGTTAACTGCACCAACCACTTCTGCGTCGTAGGGCAAGTTGTTGCCGCGGTCGGCGGTCACCTTATCGACGGTCTGGTTCCAATCAGTGCGAAGTCCAGCAGCTTGCTCAACCCAGCTCTCCTCTGGCTGCCAACCCTCGAGCTCAGTGATCAGCTCCTCAAGGGTCAGCTTGGCATCGCCTACCAGCGCCTGCCCCTTGTGCTTAACCGCATCGAAAGAGGCCACATTGATGCTCAGCAGCTTGGCATTCGGGTTGATCATGGCGCGCGAGCCAGAGGCGAAATCCCCCAGCCGGGTACCGACGGCAATAATCAGATCCGCCTCGGCCGCCAAGGCGTTGGCAGCCGCGCCGCCGGTGACACCAATCGTGCCTACATTCTGGGTGTGATCCCACGGTAGTGCCCCTTTGCCCGCCTGGGTCTCTCCTACAGGCAGCTGGTAGCGAGAAACCCACGCATCAAGGGCGGTTATAGCCCCTGAGTAGTGCACACCGCCCCCTGCCACCACCAGCGGCTTTTTAGCCTGGCGGATAAGCTGAACCGCACTCTCCAACTCATGGCGATCTGCTGACTGGCGACGCTGCCGATGCACCTTCTCGGCAAAGAAGTGCTCGGGATAATCAAAGGCGAACGTTTGGATATCCTGAGGCAACGCTAGCGTGACTGGCCCACACTCAACCGGATCCGTTAGCACCCGCACCGCCTGGGGCAGCGAGGTGAGCAGTTGCTCGGGACGCGTAATGCGGTCAAAAAATCGGCTGACCGGTTTGAAGCAATCATTAGAGGTCAGTGTGTGATCATGGAAGTTTTCCACCTGCTGAAGGACAGGGTCAGGCATGCGCGTGGCAAACGTATCCCCAGGCAGAAATAGCACCGGCAGGCGGTTCACATGCGCTACTGCGGCAGCCGTCACCATGTTCGTCGCACCTGGGCCCGCCGAGGCGGTGCAGGCCATTACCTGCTGACGATTGAGTGTTTTGGTATAAGCAATGGCGGCATGGGCCATGCCCTGCTCATTGTGGGCGCGATAGGTGGGCAGATGCTCGCGCGCTTGATACAGCGCCTCGCCTAGCCCGGCGACGTTGCCGTGACCAAAAATGGCCCAAACTCCCGGAAAGAGCGGTTTAATCTCGCCCTCAATGTCTACTTTCTGGGCCAGCATATAGCGCACGACCGCTTGCGCCATGGTGAGTCGAATCGTGTTCATAGCCTTGTCACTCTTGTCATAAACTGGAATGCACTTGTCATATACTGGACGCTAGGCTGCGCGCTGGCGCATCTGCCAGGCATCAACCAGGGTCATATAATTGGCCAGCACCGCTTCAATCAGCTGCTCATCGTTATAATCGCCACGTAGCCAGCGGCGGCTTGGCTCACCAAAGATGGTGCGACCAACGGCAAAGCCTTTACACACATCGACGCCAGCACTATCCATTAACCCTTTTTTAAGCTCATCCAACGGCGCATCCAAGCCCAGCATCACAACACCGCGGCAGTGAGGGGCACGGGCTTTGAGTAACCTGCCAATACGCTGCCAGCTGTCTGGCGTTTGCGGCGGGAGTTTCCACCAATCGGGCTGCACGCCCAGATTGTAAAAACGCTGCATCGCATTGATGAACATATCGTCATCAGCCGCCAGGTCACGCGGCGGGATAATTTCCAGCAATAATTCATTGCCCGACTCGGCACAGGCGCGATAAAGCTCTATCACTTGCCTTTCCTGGACTTGCCGCAGGGCCACTTGATCTTCCGGGTGGTAGAAAACAAGGCACTTGACGATATGTTCCTTCGGCCATTGCTGAAGGCGTGAGCCGATACTGCGCCCGCCTTCCAGCTCTATGGGCCGGGAGCTAGGCAGCTCCACCGGCCGGGCGATCCACCAGCCTCGCCCGGTAACATCGTTAAGCGCATCCTGGCCGTAGGTATCGTCAATCAATACCCCCACGTGGCTGTTGCCCAATTGCTCGCTACCGCGCTCTGTCGCTTTCACAAGCAGTTGCTTCAGATAGGGAATCCTGGCGACCTCAGCCCCTTCTTCACGGGCCATATCAAAGAGCTGTTTGCGGTGATCAAACGCCATGATGCAGAGATCATCCCACTGCTGTGGATTGCGTTGAGTGGTCACACGGTGCAGGTAATTAAGCCGGGTATCCAGGTCTGGACGGGCAATGGACTCCGCTCTGGAGAGGTAATCGTCAAGCTCTTCGGCACTGGGGATCGCTGGCGCGCAGCCGTGGCGGGAGACCACCAGAGCACCACAAGCGTTGGCATATGCGCAGCTGCGTTCATGAGGTTCATTGCGCAGCCAGCCTCGCAAGAAGCCGCTCATAAAGGCATCGCCTGCACCCAATACATTCAGTACATCGACGCGCACCCCAGTGTGCACCACGAAGTCTTCTTCGCTATCGGGGATAACCCCGTCGAGCACCGTACACCCCTGAGCCCCCAGTTTGAGCACGATGGTGGCATCCGTGAGTTCGCGAATACGCTTCAGTGCGGTAAGAGTATCGGTACTGTTACCCGCGATATGCACCTCTTCTTCGGTGCCTACCACTAAATCGAGGTCAGGCAGAATCGTCTGTAAATGGCGGCTAACGCCTTCATCGGAAACGAACCGGGTTTCACCATCACCCAGCGTGGTTAACCCCCACAGCACTGGGCGATAGTCGATATCCAGGATTACCTTTGTACCTGCCGCTTTGGCGTACTCAATCGCCGTTTTGCTGGTTTTGTAGGTTTGTTCTGTAGAAAAGTGAGTACCAGTAATCAGCAGGGCGTTACTAGAGGCTATAAATTCGGGCTCGAAGTCACTACTGTCGACGGCCATATCGGCACAGTCATTGCGATAGAAGATCAGCGGAAACGTATCGCGATCTTTAATGCCGAGCACCACCATTCCCGTTAGCCGCTCTTTATCCGTGACCACGTGGCTGGTATCAACACCAGCGCGGGCCAGCTCTTCGCGTACGAAGCGACCCATATGTTCATCACCCACGCGGGTCAGCATCGCTGTTTTCAGCCCCATGCGAGCCGTTCCATAGGCGATATTGCCCGAAGAGCCCCCCAGGTACTTGGCAAAGCTGCTCATATCCTCCAAACGGCTACCCACTTGGTTGCCGTATAAGTCAACAGCCGCTCGACCGAGGCAGATTAGATCCAGTGTCTTGGTCTTATTCATGGCATCACATCCTACGTGTAGCCAGTCCCTAACCCAGCGTCACTTGTAAAGAGAAGCAGCGTTGCCGTGGATTTTCAGGAATAGGCATTGTTATTAGCGTGTGTTCGACTCAATATAGAATTTATATTCCAAATAATCAATATTTGAAACGCACAATCCGTAATGCTTTGGTTGTACATTCGACAAAATATGACGTCTCAAAAAAAATGGCTCCGTGCAGAGCAGCGGAGCCGTGTATGAGGAGTTTGAACCGTTAGGCGTAGAACGCCGGTCGCTCTGGCATCTCAATTTGTTCGATACCGCCGCTTTCCTGTGCTTTCACACACACATCGCCGGCGATGGCGGCCGCATAGCCGTCCCAGGATGAGGGCCCCTTCAATTCACCAGTGGCTACGCCATCAATGAAGGCTTGCAGCTCGACATCAAATGCCTCACCGAAACGTTTTTTCCAATCCATGAGAATCTCATTGGAGCGCTGGCCAGCCTGGCGAAGCTGCAGTGATTGAGGTTCTGGCAGTCGAGCAATACCCTCTTCACCTACAACATCACACTGAATGTCATAGCCGTACTTACAGTTAACAAATACTTCAACATCAATCCGCACGCCTTTCACGGTTTCAAGCAGTACAATCTGCGGGTCTTTCACTTTGCTGTGGGCATGGCGTGTCTTGCGAGGGAAGAGCACCTGTGCGCTTTTGTAGTCGTCGTCCAACAGCCAACGGAAGGTATCCAACTCATGAATCAGCGTGTCGTGAATCGCCATGGGCGTAACGTAGCGCTCAGGCACTTCCGGGTTGCGGTGGGCCGCATGTACAATCAACGGCTCACCCAGTCGGTTACCATCGATCGCCGCTTTCATCATCTGATAGCCGCTGTCGTAGCGGCGCATAAACCCGACCTGAACAAGTCGCTTATCGGCCTTTATTTCCGCATCAATGATATTTCGACAGCCCTCAGCGGTGGTCGCCAAAGGTTTCTCGCAAAAGACCGGCTTACCGGCTTTAATAGCGGCCAACACATACTCTTCGTGGGTAGGGCCCCATGAAGTAACCATCACCGCATCAACATTTTCGGCGCTAATCAGCGCCTGACCATCTTCATAAACCTGCGCCTCGACGCCCAACCGTTCCACCACTGCTCTGGCCTGATCAAGGTTAACGTCAGTGACCGCGACAATCTGGCCGCCGGTCAACTGTTGGGTAATACGACGGGCATGTTCTTCACCGATCATGCCGGTGCCGATAATTCCTATTTTTACGGACATAATTGTTTTCCTTATTATTTCCAGTATTTGTCGACGTAGCGTTGAATCTCACCACGCATAAAACGATTGGAGGCTTCAGCTCGCTCTTCCCAACCGAATACACAGCTGGAGAGCACACCATCAAAGCCAATTTCATGCAGGGTTTTGAAGAAAACGTCCCAGTCTATTTCTCCCTCCCCCATATCCAGGTGCTGATGGACTCGGGCAGTAGAACCAGGGGGGTTAACGATATAGCGCAACTCCGAAGAAGCTTTGTGGTTAAACGTATCAGCGACACGGGCGTGAACTAACTCACCCTTGGTGGCACGGATGGTGGTCGCCAAGTCGTCACCGTAAAAAAAGCTATGGGGGGCAATATAGGAGCTTTTAATAGCAGGTGAGTTAATGGTTTTAATGATTTCCACCGCCGGCTCCATTGTCTCAATCCAGTCTTCAGGATGAGGCTCAATGCTCAGCGTTAATCCTTCGCGCTCAAGAATAGGTACCAATACATCCATCGAGCGCCAAAAGGCGTTTTCGCACGCTTCCGGAGTATGGAGCCCTGCTCGGTCTGCCTGAGAACGCTCCACTGAACCGCCGCGCCCAAATTCGGAAATCAGCAGTGGATTATCAAGCTCTACCGCCACTTCGATAATTCTTTTCCAGTTATCCATGGCCATTTCCCATTCATCGCGATAGGGGCTAGACCATCGATACATCGGCTGCATGGTGGCAAGGCCAACATCATGCTCTTTCATGGCTTTTTTAAATGACCTAATAGCATCAGGATAAGCACGTGGCCGGGTCCACCACACCATGAAATCGGGGCGGGGAGACAGTTCTATATAGTCGTAACCAAGCTCTTTAGTGAGCCGACAAATTTCTGGCAGTGAGAGGTGCCGATGCATGTGCGGATCGAGGGCGATTTTCATTAAATTCTCCTTGTCTTTATTATTGCGCTTGCAGCGCGATAACAGAGCCAGCGCTAGCCCAGCTGATGCTGAATAAATGCCATACTGTCTCGCAGTGCTGCCACTGGATCTTTCTGTTGATGTACCGATGCGGCAAAAGGCTCAAAAGAGACATACCCGTTGTAGCCACCGCTTAACAAACGCTTAAGTTGTCCTACGTTATCGAGACGATCTTGAGTGCTTACTAGCACGCGATGCTCATCTAACATGCCTTCAAAGGTGACATCGGGATCTTCAAGTCCAGAGATATGTACCAACCCAGTCATATCAGCAAAAACATCAGACTCACTGGCGCCTTGATGATGGAAAGTGTCGTGTACTAGTGAAAAACGCGATGACAGGTTAAGTGCATGGATGACCTCTACCGCTTCGCCTTTAGCCCGCAACGAGGAGACGGGGAATCCAAGGGGCTCAACAAACCCCTGTAGGTCGTAACGACCCAATACTTTATCCAACGCCGTTAGCGCTTGCTCCAGGCCAGCCTTACGCTCTTCGGCACTGGCTCGGTTCTCGGCGTCTACTAGCGGGCAGAGTACAAGCCCTCGCCCACCCGCCGCATGAACCCACTGAGCCAGCTTTTCTGCCTGCCTCTCCCGCTCTTCATTCCAAATATTGAAGGGGTAAAGCGCGTTAATGCTCAAAACCTCAATGCCTAATTCTCGTGCTCGCTGACCAGCACTGCTTGCAGTATCAAGATCAACGATACTGTTGCCACCCACGTCGTTGCGCAATTCTACTGCACCTACGCCCATTTCAGCGGCGGCTTCGATAAGCTGCTGAGGCGTCCAGCGCGGGTTAACCATATGATTCAGCGCGAATTTAATAGAGTGTTGCGCCATGAAAATCTCCAATAGAATGGTTTGGTTGTTTTTCTTAAATAGGACAAAAACGAGCTAAGCTGTAGGGCTAGCCAAGCAATGATGACCAACGTTAAAACGAGGATAGAACATACATTCCAAACAGGCAACATACAGAATATTCGATTCTTTTTATTGTTTGGCATCAACTCAAGTCGTTAGTAATGAAATCAATAATTTATTGTTTTTATTACGCTAATCCTAGACGACACATTCGACCAAAGCAGTACCGTTAAGCTCAAAAATTCTCTTATATGAATTTGTGATGATTTACTTGGTGCTATCGAAAAGCATTTATAGAATTTATATTCCCATTTAACTACGCTATGAATCACTTATACGATGACAACATTAAATGTGACTAGCAGGCGCCCTATGAGCCAAGTACCACAAAGTTTTACAACACTAGAAGAGCGGATCACCGCTGATTACCCCACTCTAAGCCGTCGTTTGCAGCAAACAGCACGGTTTCTATTGGATCATCCTCAAGAAGTGGCCTTTGCGACCGTTGCTCAGCTAGCCCAACAAGCGGGCGTCACGCCCTCAACCCTCATTCGCTTCTCTAATAGCTTTGGGTTTTCAGGCTTCTCCGAGATGCAGCAGCTTTTTCGTGCCCGTCTGTTTGATGAATTACCCAATTACAACGAACGCATCCGTGCAGTACGCACAGCCACAGGTGAAACACCGGACAGCACGCAACTGTTATGGGAATTTGCCAGTGCCAACCAAGAAGCACTTCAACAGCTTCCTGATCGGATTAATCCGGATCACTTGGAGAGCGCGTTGGATATTTTTGAAAAGGCTAACGCCGTTCATGTAATGGGCGCACGCCGCAGCTTTGTGGTCGCTAGCTACATGACCTATGCCCTTCACCATATAGAGAAACCCGCCTTTCTTATGAACGGCCTTGGCGGTATGTACAGCGAGCAGGTAAAAGCGGTGGGTACTCATGACGCGCTACTGGTTATCAGCTTCGCCCCTTACGCTCAAGAATCCCGCGATGTCGCGGAGGAGGCTCATCGAAGAGGCATCCCACTGGTGGTTTTGACAGACTCAAGTCTCAGCCCACTAGTGCGCTTGTCTGACGTAGCACTGATAGTGCACGAAGCGGAAGTAAAGAGTTTTCGAGGACTGACCGCTTCGCTTTGTCTTACTCAGACACTTGCTATTTCACTCGGCGTTCGCCAGGACAAAGCGTTGGATCTGCAAAAAAGCCGCAATCAACCTGACCAGCCTTAATCGCTGCTGCTATCGATACCGATCACTCCCCTCTCTCCCACTTGAAGAGTGCCTGCTTAGCCAGATGCAGCAGGCCTATCAGTCCTCCTTGAAGCCCTCCCTTCCTTGGCTTTTGCACCACGGCTACACAGCGGAAATATTTAGCTTTTCTAGAAATCGACCACTCTCCTGGCGAAAGAAACAAATATTCCATTTATACCAAAGTATGGAATTAAAATTTTGCTTTTGGCGCAAATAGAATCTAAATTCCATACATAGGATATGCGCACTCTTAATTGCCACATCCGAAATGGTGATCAAAACCACAAGAATAATACTCAGGAGAATACCTATGAAACGCCTTCTACTTGGCGCCGCTCTCGCAGCCACTTGCACCACTGCTATGGCTCAATCTATCGGCGTCTCCGTCGCCTGGTTCGATGACAATTTTCTAACCTCCATGCGACAAGCGATGGCATCGGAAGCCGAAGCCCAGGGTTACGAGATTCAATTTTTAGATGCTCAAGGCGATATTGGCCGTCAACTTAGCCAAGTACAAAGCCTTGCCGCCCAAGGAGTGGATGCCATCATTATTAACCCCGTCGATACTGCAGCCACATCGCGTATGACTGGAGAAGCCGTACTGCAGAGCATTCCATTAGTGTATGTAAACCGTGAACCAGAAGGTAATGACTTAGATAACGACGGTGTCGTTTTTGTCGGTTCGGATCAGAAGGTGTCCGGAGAGATGCAGATGAGAGCGCTGGCCGAACAACTCAATGGAGAAGGCAACGTTGCCATCATGCTGGGAGAGCTTTCTTCAGGTGCCACTCACCAACGTACCGAAGGGGTCAAGGAAGTCGCAGCAGAGTACCCCGGCATCGAGATCATCGCCGAGCAACCCGCCGATTATCAGCGCACGAAAGCCATTGACCTGATGACCAACTGGGTAGTGGGTGGCCAAGAGATCAATGCCATTGCCGCCAATAATGACGAAATGGCCATCGGTGCCCTCAACGCTATGCGCCAACTGGGCATCAGTCCTGAAGAAATCATCGTCGGCGGTATCGATGCGACTCGCGATGCAATTGAGTCCATGCAGAGCGGGGAACTGGCCGTCACCGTCTTCCAGGATCCGGTCGGCCAGGGCGGCGGTGCGGTGAAGGCAGCCATTGAGCTAGCCGAAGGTAATGAAGTCGAGAAAACCACGATGGTGCCTTTCCAACTGGTCACCCCCGAGACGCTTGAAGAATTTCTTGCCAATCAATAAGGCGTTCGGCTCGCCTAACGGCGAGCCAGCTTTGATGTTTCAGGAGAAACCAGCATGGCGTCAATGACCGCAGAAGACCTGACTCCCGATAGCGCCGAATTCATTCTTGAAGTAGCCGATGTCCGCAAGGCATTTCCCGGGGTAGTAGCACTGGATAACGTCCAGCTGAAAGTTCGTCCGGGTACCGTTCATGCCCTAATGGGTGAAAATGGCGCAGGCAAGTCGACCCTGATGAAGATCATCGCCGGCGTCTATATTCCCGACCAAGGCGAAGTTCGCTTAAAAGGCCAGCCGTTGGCACTACAGGGCCCGTTGGACGCACTGGAAGCCGGGATTGCCATGATCCATCAGGAACTTAACCTGATGCCATTTATGACCATCGCCGAAAACATTTGGATTCGTCGTGAGCCTCTCAATGCGTTTGGCATGATTAACCACGACAAAATGAACCAGATGACAGAGGCGCTTTTTGAGCGTCTGGGCATCGACATGGATCCAGAAATGGAGGTGCGAAAGCTCACCGTCGCTGGCCGCCAGATGATTGAGATTGCCAAGGCTGTCTCATACGAATCCGACGTACTCATCATGGACGAACCGACCTCCTCACTAGCTGACCGCGAAGTGGAGCACCTATTCAGAATCATTTCTGACCTGCGGGCGCAGGGAAAAGGCATTATCTACATCACTCACAAGATGGATGAAGTGTTCGAGATCGCTGACGATATTTCGGTTTTCCGCGATGGCCAATTCATCCACTCCGCCGCCGCCCGCGACATGACCTCCAACGAGATTATCAAGCTCATGGTGGGTCGCGAGGTAACTCAGATGTTCCCTAAGGAAGAGGTTCCCATCGGCGAGGTGGTGCTGTCGGTCGACAGCCTCTGTTTGGATGGCGTCTTCCAGGACGTAAGCTTTGAGGTGCGCGCTGGCGAGATACTCGGCCTGGCGGGCTTGGTCGGTTCGGGGCGTACCAATATTGCCGAGACGCTGTTCGGTGTGACACCGCCCACATCAGGCAGTATCTACATTGATGGCAAAGAAGAAATCATTAGCTCGCCGCACCAAGCAATGCTGCGAGGCTTGGCACTACTTACCGAAGACCGGAAAGAGACCGGTTTATTTCTGGGTCTTTCAGTCGAAGAGAACATGGAAATGGCCGTGCTACGTGATGGCTATACACGCGGCACTTTCGTCGAACAGAACCGACTTGATCAAGAGTGCGACTCGATGAAGAAGCGCTTGCGAGTCAAAACTCCTTCTATGGAAGAGCGTATCGGCAATCTCTCTGGAGGCAACCAGCAGAAAGTGCTGATTGGCCGCTGGCTTTTGACTAAGCCACGTATCCTCATTCTCGACGAACCTACTCGTGGTATCGACGTAGGAGCCAAGGCTGAAATTCACAAGCTCATCACCGAACTGGTCAAGCAAGGCGTAGCAGTCATCATGATCTCTTCCGAACTGCCGGAGGTGCTGGGTATGAGTGACCGAATCATGGTGATGCATCAAGGCAGAGTGACTGGGTTTCTAAATAGAAGTGAAGCTAATCAAGTCAACATCATGGAGCTTGCCTCATCACCGGTGGAAATGCCGGTTATCGAGGACTGACCTTCCCGGTTACGGGCATTAATGAGGTAGAAAACAATGAACAATACAGTTGAAACCACCGATCAACTGGAGGTGGTCAAGAAGCGTAAAAAGAAGATTCCTACCGAGGTGAGCATCTTCTTAGTGTTGGTCGGCATCGCACTTCTTTTCGAGGTTCTGGGGTGGATCGTGCGCGGTGACTCCTTCTTGATGAATCCGCAACGCTTACTAATCATGATTCTACAGATGTCGATTATCGGCATCATCGCCATCGGTGTTACCCAAGTGATTATCACCGGCGGCATCGACCTCTCATCGGGGTCAGTACTCGCCCTAACGGCGATGGTAACCGCCAGTTTTGCTCAACAGTCAGACTATCTCCGCGCTGTCTACCCGGCACTCACCGATCTACCCTGGGTATTACCCTTATTGGCCGGGCTCTTGATCGGCGCCCTGGCAGGCTTGATCAATGGCGCCTTAATAGCTTTTGCCATGATTCCCCCCTTCATCGCCACCTTGGGCATGATGGTGAGTGCGCGGGGTATGGCTCGCGCTTATACCGATGGCCAGCCGGTGAGCATGCTTACCGATCAATTCACCTGGATTGGTTCAGGGGCCAACCCTGTGATCATTTTCCTGGCGGTAGCAGTGCTCTTCCATATCGCGCTGAAGTACACCCGCTATGGCAAATACACTTACGCCATTGGCGCCAACCCCCAGGCGGCTCGCGTCTCTGGCATCAATGTTCGTAGGCACCTCATTATGGTCTATGCCATTGCTGGCCTTCTGGCGGGCTTGGCCGGTGTCGTGGCATCTGCTCGTGCGGGTACAGGACAAGCGGGTATGGGCCTGATGTACGAGCTAGATGCCATTGCCGCAGCCGTGATCGGAGGGACGAGTCTAGCGGGGGGTGTCGGGCGCATTGCTGGCACGGTGATAGGTGCACTGATTCTTGGGGTAATGCTCAGTGGCTTCACCTTTTTGGGAGTCGACGCTTACTACCAGGACATCGTCAAGGGCGCCATCATCATTGCAGCCGTGGTCATCGACCAATATCGCCAACGTCGTCGTCTAAAAACCGCCTGAGAGCAGCCTTCCATTGCATTTAAGGGGTATCAAAGATGCCCCATCTCATCCTTGCATCAGCGTTATTCAAGAATTTCAGCACATTATTAATGGTAAACATGAAATACAACAACCATAAAAAGGAAGACTTAACATGCCAGTAGCCCAATACAAAAAACTCTTGCTAATAGCGGCTATCTCAATGGGAATGGCCACATCGACGATGGCAGCTTTAACTTATGAAGATGAGCGAGGCTCGCTAAGTTTTGGGGGCGATGTAGAGCTAGATATTAATGCCTATAACGAGCATGAAGGGGGCGTTTCTCTTTTTCGAGGCCAATCAGGCGAGTCCCTTGGTCGCGATGATCGCTTCAACCAAGACGGGCGGATACTGTTAGATATTAGTGGTGAGCGCCATCATCAAGGAAACTTTGCGCGGTTCAAGTTACAGCCGCTCTGGGGTACCAGTGGTAATGCTGGTTTGGATGATGCTTGGCTGGCGGTAGGTAGTGAGCGAGGAACCGAGGTTAAAGTGGGTCGTTTCGAAGCCTTTAATTTATTCCCGCTGGGGCATGATATTTTTATTCAGTACAGCGGAACGACTTCGGATAGCCTCTACAGTGACGGCCAGAGCTATGTCTATCAGGCTCGTGAAGGGCGAGGGCGTGGTGATTCAGGGCAGATTGCGCTCAGCCATCGTTTTGGTAATGACTTCTATGCTGAAGTCGCCACACTGATGGGCGATCGGTCGGGCCTTTTTGATGGCGATACGTACCATGGCTACCGCATTGATGATGATACTAAGAGTGCCGCTATCGTTCGCCCGGTAATTGCTTGGCAGCCTGGTGACTGGTCATTTGCGCTGGGTATGGAGACCAATGTGGTCAGCGACTCGGTAGTTGACGAGCGGGGAGCCGATATTGGCGACCGGACGGGTTACGGCGCCACAGCCTCTTACAATGGAGGTGATTTAATCGTCAATTTCAGTTTGGCTCACCTAGAGGCTCACGAAGAGAGCAATAGTTCCATTGGGGTAAATACCATCTGGAACAATATTGGTCTGGGATATATTTATGCACGCAACCAGATTGATGAAGTGAATCCCAACATCGACGTCGACCAAGATATGTTAACCCCCGAAGGGCGGAATGAGTCGAATACGGTTTATACGTCCTACCGATTTGCTAATGTGCTGGGGTTGAATGACTTCGATACTTATATCGGGGCTTACTACAGCTACGTTGACCATGAGAATGATATGAATAGCAGCGATACTGATCGCTATGGTGCCCGAATCCGCTTGAAATACTTCTTCTAACCGGTTCGAACGTTCGCTCTGTTTTGATCTTTGCGCCCAGCTATTGGGCGCTTTTTACTTTTTACCCTGATGACTGAATGGCTAATGATTTACCTCACCATATAAAAATAAAAATTCTAATACTCGGCATATATGGAATTTTAATTCCATAGATACTAAACTCTTGAGTATTGTCACTAAGACCCGCGCCGGATGCTTTTGAGCAGTGTCATTCCGGCAACATCATCCGCAGTGGATTACCCTAAAAGAGGAGTGCAGGCATGTCATCGCTACTCGTTCGCCCCACCCCCCCTGATGAGCAGGGCACTATCATCGAGGTTACCCCGGCCTCCGCTGGCTGGAAGCACGTTGGCTTTCGGGTGCATAAACTCGCCAAGGGCCAACGCCTGGAGGCCAGCAGCGATGATCAGGAAGTCTGCCTGGTGCTGCTCACCGGTCGCGCCAATGTGGTCTGCGGCGAGCACCGCTTTGAAGATATTGGCCAGCGCATGGATATTTTTGAGCAGATTCCGCCCTATGCGGTTTACCTGCCTGACCATGTTAGCTACGCGGTGGAAGCGACAACGGACTTAGAGCTAGCCGTGTGCGCCGCCCCAGGGCATGGCAATCACGCCCCAAGGCTCATCGCCCCGGACAGCATCAAGCAGAGCACCCGAGGCCAGGGCACCAACACCCGCCACGTACACGATATTCTGCCGGAAACCGAACCCGCCGATAGCCTGCTGGTCGTCGAAGTATTCACACCCGCGGGCAATTGGTCGAGCTACCCGCCGCATAAACACGATGTGGATAATTTACCCCACGAATCATACCTGGAAGAGACCTACTACCACCGCATTAATCCTGAACAAGGGTTCGCCTTCCAGCGCGTTTACACCGATGACCGCAGCCTAGACGAGACGATGGCGGTGGAGAACGGCTGCTGCGTGTTGGTACCCAAAGGCTACCACCCCGTGGGCGCATCCCATGGCTACTCGCTCTACTACTTAAATGTGATGGCGGGGCCCAAGCGGGCATGGAAATTCCATAACGACCCGGATCACGAATGGCTGATGAACGCTGAATAGATCGACTCTTCGCCCGCTAACGTTTTTCTAATGCTATGCTAACTAGCCCCGCTGATGTGGGGCTTTTTTGTGCATTACCTTTAATAAAAGACCATAGAGGCCCTATGCTCCCCGACTACTCCGTCATCGCCTGGTTGTTAATTGCATTTTCCGTTTACCTGACCGGCGTTTCAAAAGGTGGCTTTGCGGGTGGCTTTGGTACGCTCTCAGTGCCGCTCATGGCGCTGGCGATCAGCCCCGCCCAGGCAGCGGGCTTACTACTGCCGCTACTGCTGGTGATGGACGTGTTTGCGGTGAAAGCATGGTGGGGCAAGCAGGACGCCACTGAGGTCTGGCGCTTTGTGCCGGGGCTGTTTATCGGCGTGACGGTAGGGACGCTGCTGTTTGGCAGTTTGAGTGAACAGGGCTTACGCCTGACTCTCGGCGTGATCACCCTGCTGTTCGCCGCTTACATGTTGCTCAAGCCCGTTGCCAAGAAACCGATCTCCCCCCGTTGGGCTTTGCCAGCGGCAAGCGTTTGCGGCTTTACCAGCTTTATGGCTCATGCGGGCGCGCCGCCGCTAAACGTTTACCTACTGCCGCGCAAACTATCGAAAGAGACCTTTATTGCCACCTGTGCGGTGACCTTTGCCGTAGTCAACGTGATCAAGCTAGTGCCCTATATGTGGCTTGGCGAAATCAACGTCACCAGCGCCTGGGCATCGCTGCTGCTGGTGCCCATCGCCTGGATCGGCGTGCGCAACGGCCTCTGGCTGCAAAGCCGGGTCAACGAAACGCTGTTTTACCGGCTGGTGATTTTTGCCATGTTTTTAGTCGGTTTTAATCTGATTTGGCAGGCGCTGAAATAGGGTGGTATTCAGTACGGAGTGCAGCTCATTTTTCATACGATCATCCTTTAAGCGTTTAAGCTGTAAGACATCGCTTAAATTTTTGTAAGAGATCTCTTACAAACGTGTAAGAGATCCCTGTCACTTGCCCTCCAGCCCTTGCTCTCTGGCCCCGGCTCGCTATCCTGACCGTTTCTCATTTACTGGTAATGATCCAAGGAGCGGCGTGATGGCAGACGGCACAGGCCTACAGTTTACCCTGACCCTACCCGGGGCCGCTGACACCGCCGTGGTGCGCTTCACCCATCGCGAGGCGCTGTCTGAGCCGTTTGCGCTCTCGGTTGAGTTTGCCAGCCGCACCCACGACCTGTCGCCCAGCGACTGTTTGGATCAAAACGCCACCCTGACCATTTGGCAGGACGGCGAGCCGCT
>Ga0110931_1000250_pt1 | contig 20761 bp, 28 predicted proteins | sample 4_EtaG_FD_79333 | JGI IMG/M metagenome (GOLD analysis project Ga0110931, IMG submission 79333) | Marine viral communities from the Subarctic Pacific Ocean - 4_ETSP_OMZ_AT15127 metaG (version 2) (version 2) | ecosystem: Environmental > Aquatic > Marine > Oceanic | place: Pacific Ocean | collected... | reverse complement strand
TACAGTTCTGGCAAGATGATTCTCTGCGAAAAGACTTGTCAGGTAAGACTAAAGGATGGCAGTGAGCACAGAGTACCACTGCATTTAGTATATGGAGGTGAAGAATGAGCGCAAACGTTATGGGATTCAGTAAGGCAACGGGGTACAAGTACAGTAACATACCCTCATTGACATTAATCTTTGATAAGGAAGCACAAGAACCATACGACTTTAAAGACGAGGCATACCGCATCGCACAGTACATGCATATGTCTCTACCATCAGCAACAATCATACACCTGGCTGAGTATCTAACCGAGCAAGCAAAGGAGTTGGGATGATGGAAGAAACAACTAAGTACGGACACAAGTATGTATCACCACACGCACTGGTATACGGTGACTATGGTGGTGCAGGGTCGGTAGGCGTAGCTAATGTACGTGCTATCCTTGAGATGGAAGAGTTTAAGGATAGTATCTTTCAGGCTGGGTACAACCAGTGGGAGCGCATTGGAGGTATCCATGAGTGGGATACTGACTGTGGTGACCTATTCGATACGCCAGAAAACTTCCAGTGTAAAGACCCACCCAAGGTAGTGCATCTAACAGGAGCATACGGTTCCAACACTCTATGGTTACTTGAGTGCGAAGAGACTGAAGATATTATCGCATCACTCGCTGACTATCCACTACTCGACGAAGACCTACACTCACAAGTAGAACTTGAGTGGGAAGAGGAGGCATGGGATAGCTGGACACGCAGCGAACTGTACGATGGGCTGCCCGAAGAACTACAGGAAGCCATCGACGATAAGAAACCAACTGACGGCAAGCTATTCGAGGCATACCGTCTTGCAATGGAGAGCACCAACACTTACCCTGTATCTGAGCAGGCTGGAGTGTACATAGACACCAAGAGAATCCAAGATGAATACGAAAACAACATACGAACTATTCTCTGTTGAATGGAGGGACACTATGGTCGACGTTATAGAAGAGTGTCACTTCGCACTATGTACAGTGATGCCAATACAAGACGCCGACCTTTGCTGGAACTACCTTGTCGACCACTTTTACTACACCAACCACTATGGAGAAGCATGATGTTTGAAACACACGTTACTATTAAGGTACATCACACCGGTATTGATGAGGCAAGACTGCTTGATGAAGCGATACAGATTGCCGCTGAACTACACGATACACTGAACGAAATGGAAGAGCACGAGCTTGTGTATGTACACGAAGAACATGTAACAGTACACACATCAGCGTTCAGAGTTGAATAAACAAGCGGGCTCTTAGCTCAGTTGGTCAGAGCACTCGGCTCATAACCGAATGGTCCTGGGTTCAAGTCCCAGAGAGCCCACCATTGGAGGAACCCATGCCGTATAACTTGCCAGATGATTGGAACTCGTATTGGTCTACATGTAGCCTATGCGGAGAGAGATACCACATGAGTGGTACAGATGAGTGTGCCTGCGAGCCATGCACTGGTACCAGTCACTTTGACTTCCGTGGTAAAGCGTGCGAGAACGTCAAAGGTAACTGTAAGTACCATGACTGTGCCGACTGTGGTCAGAACACGGACGACACACGTGAGGATGAAGAAGAAATCTACACTAACTACTGGTACTGTATCGAATGCAGGCCAGAACTATTTGAGGAATGATTATGAATATATTTGTAGTAGATACTGACCCAACTGTTGCCGGCACCGTACTTTGTGACAAGCATATCGTTAAGATGCCACTCGAAACAGCACAGCTTCTATGCACTGCCGTCAATGAGTATGGTGGTGAGTCACCATACAAGTCAACACACGTCAACCACCCGTGTGCTGTATGGGCACGCACCAGTTGGCATAACTTTATGTGGCTATGTACCCACGGCCAAGCACTATGCTGGGAATACCGCGCACGCTATGGTAGGCGACACAAGTGCCACGATGTCATCGACCACTGCCGTAAAGTAGGTCGCTGGCTCATGCAATACCACGTAGGCCGCACTCCTCACCCGCAGTGTATGCCTGATGAGTACCATCACACCGATGTAGTGACTGCCTACCGCCAATACTACCAAGGCGACAAAGCATACATGGCTACGTGGAAACAGAACATGCCTGAGTGGTGGAATAGGTAGACACAAGGGACTTAAAATCCCTCGGCTTATGCCGTGTGGGTTCGACTCCCACCTCGGGCACCACTAACTAAGGAGAAAGTATGACTGTATGCAAACTGATTGCGGAACTGTTAGAGTCAGGAATAGACTCGTATGTTTTACTAAGCATGAGTGGAGAAGTCATGGCCGTCAGCGGCAACAGTGAGTTCGATGACATTGACAACCAGCCAGATGACGAGGGAATAATCCTTCATGTTGTCGGGAGATACATTAAAAAGGAGTAAAGCATGAGCAGCTATCACTTGAAAGCAAACAATGAAGCACCACTTATCGAACCGGAAGGTGAGACATGGACATTAAAAGAACTGCAAGAGTTGGTCGGTGGGTACATCGAGATTGTAGCAGCACCTAACCATCCAGGCAGGGTGCTTGTCATCAATGAGGATGGCAAGCTAAAGGGACTGCCGTTCAACAAGAACGCAACAGACCTGTACATCTACGAGCCAATCGTTGGTGATGCAGTCATCACACTATCGGAGCTAATTGATTGAATGACCATTGAAGAACTCGTTGAAGTATACAGGGACACACGACGTGTACCATTTAAGAAAATTGTAGCACAGGGACATGACCTAAGAGAGCTGATGCGCGTTGCCCAACTCAAGGGGGCACACTCGCTAGCCAAGAAGGCTCGTCATGCTGTGTACCAGCACTACGTGAGGAGAAACTATGACTGAACAACAGTACCCAACAGATGGGCAGCTACCGTGGCCTGGAGGCAAGCTCCTGGCCTTCTCACGCTGCCCTGGAGGGGGAGACGAGCACCTATGGGTAGTGCTGGCTCACTGGCCAGAGAGAGGCGAGTGGTGGGCCAGCGAAGGAGAGTGGTGGTGCTTCCTTTACAACCCCATGTCAGGCAGTTACTTGTCTGGTATACAGCACAGCCTACACCTACAGGCTGTGAACACATTTGCAGATCGATTGAAGCACTACATTAGGAGATACATTGATGGCAGTAAGACGACTGAGGAATAGCATAACCATCTCTGGGAATGACTTGAAAGACCTTAAGCGAGCGATGCGAGACTCACTGCTGGGTGTACGCAAGCGCAAGCTCAAGCCTGGAGAAGTACAGTGTCCATTTTGTGGTGACATCTACATGCCCACAAACAAGGAGCACTTTATCTCTGGCATCTGCGACCGATGCTGGCCGGATGAACCTGAAGAAGAACCAGACGACTACGAGATAGACGACAATGACAAGCCCTTCTAAGAAGTACATGATAGTACAGTATGTCCGACATGATTCCCCAATGGATCATGGGGCCATGTCTTATAGAGAAGCGTTAGATATACAGCTACACTTGAACAAGTGCGAAGGGACACAACGCCCAGAGTACATGTATAGGATAGAAGAGTATAAAGATGATGTGGAGGTGAAGAAAGTTACTTGACTCTGTGGATCGGGTGTGCTACTAGTAGTAGTGAGCCCGCGAGGATGCTGGCAGACTGTCAGGCTCCCATCCACTCGGTGCGGTGACGACTCATTATATGAAACAATTGCAAAACTAATTAACTAACAACCATTAACAACCATTAACATTCAATAACCCGAGCTTATCTAGCTCACCACAGGAGAGACAATATGTCTATCAATGTAAACGGCACCGACTATGAGACTCAAGTTGGAGAACTGGACCTTAAGGTCGTCTTCAACCACAACGCCATCGAATCTGGCCTGGTTACTCAGGATATTTTCGAGAGCAACGTTGTGGCATTCCACACATCTGAGGGATTCCGCAACTTTGTGACCAAGGCTTACTCCAATGAGAAGGCGGAGAAGAATCCTCAGTTGTTGCTCGTTTCAATGGGTGGACCTGACTCCATCGGCTCGCTCATCCGTGAAGCGCGTGCCGCTGGTATCAAGTCTGCACGGGCTGGCACCGCACGTCGTCAGCGCGCATGGCAAACCAACCTCATCGAAGCGTTGGTTGGCGTGGGGCACAAGGCCATGAGCGACTACTACGATGCCAACAAGCAAGACCTCTGGTCCAAGTGCAGCGTTCCTACTGATGCCCAGTCTGACAACTATGCAGACATGCTCATCAACTCTGGACGTGGCACCCTTGGATACAAGGTGGAGCGTTGGGATGGGGTCAGCCCCAAGACCGGTGATGAGGGAACGTTCGCGATCACTCTTACCTACCGGCTGGATGCTAACAACAAGGGTCGTGCGAAGCGTAAGGGTCCGTCGAATGGCGTATCCGATTCTGCTCACGCTGCCGCACCTGCCAAGTAGTGACATCCACAGTGCCCGTGAGTCCTCGTCAGCTAGGGCTCACGGGCACATCACCCATTGTAGAATCAAATGAACCACGTACATTGTCAAAGAGATAGTTGTAGAAAACACTTACTTACCCTTCCAGACGAACCACACTACACATCATTGTCCGTTAGATGCTCATGCGGCGCACGCTATCGTGTGTACTTCCGCAATGGTGAGCACGTTACAGACAAGGTTGCAGTCATTGATGTATCGGAAGCGACCGTCGCAGCTATAGAAGTCGACCCAACGCTCAAGCCTGCCGATAGAGTGGGCGCGTATGAGTCACTAATTAAGAGAGCTAAGAAAGCAAGAGAGTCATACAACGTTGCCTATGGTAACATCATCCACAAAGCAGAGAGGAAGAAAGAGGAGTGGCACACTAAGGCAAGTCAAGAAGTTGCAAAAGTTATGTCAACTAAGGCTGACGTCAGTAGTGTGGAGCTTGTAAACAGGATAGCTATGGTTCATACTAACGGTGGGCAGGCGCTCTTTGTAGGCGACGCCCCTTGGGATCCGTCCAAGATGGGCGACCCAATTTATGTCAGGAGAGTTGCAGAAAAACTTGGTGTAGCACACATTTTGGAGTAACAAATGATTACATATCACGGACACAGCATTATCGGTTCGTGGTCTTATAGAGAAAAGTGGAGATATAGACCGCGACGAAAGTCTGAGCTTCACCCTAACGGGTGGTGGCAGACGCCATGCTCTATTGAGAACCTTCGGTCATTCATTGGCGATAGCAATGCGTCAATCGAAGAACGGCTCAAGGCAGTTGAGCACATGAAGTTCCTGCTTCAGCAGCCAGTCATTGCGTTCAACGCATTGAACTACAAGGCAACAGCAGAGAGGATAGAAGAGGGCAACCTGCACTGCGATGTGGTGGAGAAGCCGGGCTTCTTTGACATCCTTGCAGGTAAGAAAGTATCAAAGCCCCTTGAGTACCTACGTGAATACTGTAGTGGCGGGTACACACCGTTCAGTCAACAGTTGATTGGTGCTGACTTCATTCTGAAGATGAAGAAGTGCGGCATCTTGTATGACATGCGGGTAGGTAAGACACTCACGTCAATCATCGCATTGCGCTACCTGCTGGAGAGCGGTGAGATTGACCATGGACTCATTGTGTGTCCTCGTATTCTCATCGAAAGCGTATGGGCCAACGAGCTACAGAAGCAAGGGCTCTCTGTATATGTCATGCAGAACGGTGAGAGTATTGATGACGCAACGCTATCGTATGCAGATGCAGACGTATACATCATCTCGTATGAGTCGCTGGTAAACAGGCTGCCTATCATCAACCTCCATCTCGACCCTACCAGGATGATGGTCATATGTGATGAGTCATCACGCATCAAGAATCCAACAGCCAAGAGAACCAAGGCTGTACATGCACTGACGTACCACACACCGTATGTTGTCATGCTAACTGGCACACCTATGGAGCAGGGACCACATGACATTTGGTCACAGATGTATGCTATCGACCGTGGCGTTAGATTGAATCCAACCTTCGGTCAGTTTGCAGCTAAGTATGTATACCAGGAAGGCAACAAGTTCTTCATAAACCCACACATGAAGATTGCACTTGAGCTGGCCATCCAATCGCAAGCACTACGATATGTACGTAGCGAGGCAGACCAGTTCGCAGGCAAGGATAAGAACTTCAGGTGGATTCAGCTTGCACCAAGTAGTGAGCAGGCACACGCAACAGACATGGCAATCAGAGGGTTCGTTCAGACATTGACTGGTGACCTGCATGAGATGGTTGCACATGTACTCACACTGTATGGGTTCTTGCGTGAGATTTGCTGCGGCTACAACAAGGTTAGACTGGACGAGCTATCGCCTTACAGTAGGTTCAGGTTTGCTTACGACGCAAAGACACTGTGGCTTGAGACGTGGCTTGAGTCTAACCCAGGCCAGCCAGCGGTTATCTTCTCAGAGTTTGATGAGCATGAACAGACCGTTGCCGACATGCTTGATGACAACAACATCTCGTATGTGTGGCTGAAGAGAGACAGCAAGATATACGGTGCTGCTGAAGTTGTCCGCATGTTCCAAGAGGGAGAGGTCAGGTGCATCCTGATGAAGACAACGCAGGCAGAGGGCATCACACTCAATCGTATACCGGCTGTGAAGAACGGACTAGGTGCGTACCCTTCCATAGTCTACATGTCACCTGGCTGGTCGCTTGGTAGATTCCAGCAATCACAGGACAGGTGCATTGGTGTTGACCCTGCATCAAAGAAGAACATCACCACTCCGATCTATTGCCTAATCACAAAGGGCAGCATCGAAGAGAAGATTATGCAGGCACTACGTGGAAAGAAGAACGTTCAAGAGGAGCTACTTAAGGATGCAGAACGTAAGGGCTTCGAGTCATTCCTTGATGAGTTAAGGCTTGACCCTGCTGACGCTGCTGGTGACTATGCGTTTGATGCTAAGGAGATGTGGGCACGTAAGGCAATCGGTCTTAGCCCAGAACTTAAGCCGACACACAGTAGAATCACAAAGCTATGCCCCAACGTTAAGTACCTAACCGAAGGGTCAATGCTAACAAAAGAGGAGGAACTATCAGAAGCTCCGCCAGGCAGGCAGAGAATCTATGCGGCACAATACTTGATGGAAAAATTTGGAGAAGACGGTGTACTGCTCAAGCCAAACGCTAAGGAGTCACCAGAGTATGCAAGAACAGAAGACTATGACCAGGATATATCGTGAACATCTTACAATTTCTAGCTAAGGACCAGTGGAAGGACAAGTTCAAGAAGCTTGGCGACCTTAAGCTCAGGCAGTCATCCATTCGTAAGTTTAGATACTGCCCGCGCCAATTCTACTACGACATCATCTCAAGTGAGGAGCGTGAGACATACAAGAAGCCAGCGTATTTCACGCTTGGTAGCTACTTCCACCAGTTTGTAGAAGACTACTCCAATGGTGCAGACCCACAGCCTGAACTAATCCTTCGTGATTGCTGGGAGAGGGATGGTGATGTTGACGCAGACTTCAACGATGTACTGTGGAAGCTGGACAACAAAGAGATTTTCTACGGCATGAGCCTGAATGACTTGGCAGTCAAGGTGTGCAACTACTTGGATGCCATGGGCTTTGAGGCTGAGCGCGTCGAGAGTCTTGAGGAGATGACCCTTGGCGGGCTTGAGATCACAGGCACGCCGGACCTTGTGTCAGTTAACAAGCTCACTGGCGAGCGATACATCTTAGACCTAAAGACATCTGGACTGTGGCGTAGGTTCTTTGGCACTGGTAGCTTGTCCGCTGTTACTTACAAGTCAGACCAGATAACGTTTGCCACTCAGCTACAGCACTATGATTGGATGCTGTATAGGCTGCATGGAATTAAGGCAGACCAGTATGGCTACATCTGCCCGGTTAACTTCATACCAGTTACGACGGGAAAGAACGCAGGCAATCTTAGGGGTGACCCTATCAGCATTGCACCAGCGGCAACGATAGAACAGTTAGTGGAGATATATGAATACGACTTATTGGGAACAGCTAAAGAGATAGCTAGATGTAGAGACAATGATGACTGGCCACGCAACAGGCCAGAGACTTACGGCAAGTTAGATTGTGTGTCATGTAGGCACAGGGATGCTTGCCTTGGGCAACGTGACTTCAGGTTTGATACGCCTGACTTTATTGATAAGGACTTAGGATGAACAGACCAATACACAAGGATGAGTTGATTGAATTCTTAAACAAAAACTATTCAACGTTAGACATAGACGAGGCCCATCACTTTGTGAATAAGCACTTCAGTGGTGAGCCTGGTGAGCTAGAGAAAGTAGCTCAAAAGATAGCAGTCAAAGAAAACTTAATGGAGGTTACTAACCATGACGACTGAACTAACACGACCTGATTTCCTTTCCCCAGAGATTATCAAGGCCGAGCTTGATGAGCAGGCAGGGCTGGTCAATCCAGCGACACTGTTCCCTCGCATGAGAATCAACAAGGACATCAAGGGCTTTATGATTAACATGGGTGACCAGATCATCGGCACACCTACTGAGGTCAACTTCCTCATCCTGGGTGCTGAGAACTTCTACGGTAGCCGTGCCCTGTTCGCTCCGGGTGACGAGAGCACCAGCCCAGTGTGCTCTACCCCCCTTCTGAGCCCAGGCAGGAAGAAGGAGTGGGTTGGGTACTGGGATGAGAGCAGCGGCTACCCTAACCCCACTGAGGGGGAGCACAAGTGTGAGGCGTGCCCCTGGTCCAAGTTCGGCAGTGAGCCTCAGTGGGACGACAGCAAGGCAGGCAAGGGGCCAGCCTGTAAGGAGCGCCGGGTTCTGTACGGGGTGATGGTGGAAGAGACATCCCAGCGCGGGCGCTTCAGCCTAGTAGATGATACTGTGATCAAGCTGGTGCTGCCCGCTACCAGTATTGGGACCACAAAAGCCATGGTGTCTAAGGCGACCGCAGCAAAGTGGCCGTTGTCCGCTTCATGCTTTCAGTTAACAGCGAAGCAGGAAGCAAGAGGCTCCATCAAATGGTGCGTCATGCAAGCAGAACTAGTTGGAGTCATTGGAGATGAGGCAAGCTATCGCAGAATCCAAGAGCTACGGGCTAAGGTGTCTGGCGTCGTTGGCGGTGCGGGCGAACTTGAAACTACCCCATACAACGAAACGTCTGCAACAGCAGATGAAGTCCCAGCAGCAGAGAGCAACGATGAAATACCTTTCTGAGTTGACGATTTCAGAGAGGGTTAGCGACTGTAAAGACGCAGCTAAGGATGTCGTAGATACCTGCGACTCCTTTGCAAAGCTTATGAGTCGTGTACAAATCAAATCGAAAGAGATCGAACGTCAGCTTAGGCTAACCGATGTAGACGTACACGATCCATATGATCCAATAGCTAAAAGCATACGGTTGATAGAGGAAATAATAAATGAGACAGATTGAAATTCCTCTGTTCTTGAAGCATGACAAGAACGATAATGAGTACATGATTGGCTCGTTAGATGATGAAGACATTCCAGTTACTATTGACTTAAAGAATGTTACATTCATTATCTTCGATCCTATCGAGGACACAGATGGAAGAATCACAAAGCCAGGTAAGCTGGTCATTCGTCCAAAGGGTGCTTGATGAGATACTTGAGTGGCCCAGCAACTTCGTACATTGCTACGGTTCTGGGCTGCTCATGGTGAAATTTAGGGTAGACACTATCGGTTATGAAATAATCTTTGATGAAAACCTTGAGGTTCAAAGAGAACTAAGCGCGGTTGGAGAGGACGTGAGTATTTCTGGAGAATTTTACAAGACAAAAGCAGGGTGCTCTTGGACAATAAGCGCACCTGATGATTGGATATTTTTACACTTATTTCAGGGGAAAGCAGATGCCGCTGGATCTACGTCAACAAGTGTTGGCAGCGATCAATGTTGAGAAGGAAGTTAGTGAGCTATTAGGCCAGAAGAAACGCAACGGAAACTTCAGTTGTTATAACAAAGCTGCACATAGTAACTCAGACGCCAACCCATCATTGTCAGTCAACATGCAGAGCGGGCTATACATATGCCACGCTTGCGGAGTTAAGGGCGACATATTCCAGATGATAATGGATTGTCGCAACATGGATAGAAGCAAAGACTTTGGTAGCCTGCTCAAGCAGTTGGCTGCCAAGTACGGTATACAAGCAAACACGGTGAGGTTTGATAAGAAGAGAGAGGTCAAGCAGGTCATCAAAGGGTTCAAGTTCCTTAGTGATGCACAGTGTAAGGACTGGCTGTACTCTAGAACAAAGGTTCCCAAGTCAGTATACCAACATCTGTTTGATAACTACGGCATAGACAACAAGACGGTTAAGGACTATCAGCTTGGCTTTTACTCTCGTCGACTGTGGATACCAATACCTGCCAAGAGATTTGAGCACAAGGTTCCTGACACCAAGCTGGTCAACATACGTAAGCACGATGCGATGCGTAAGTGCTGCAAGTTCATCGACCCTGAAGGCAATGTGTTTGACACACCGGTTGCCAACAGTAAGCCATACTGGGGTGAGCGCGGAGGCAAGACAATTGGTGTTCGCAACCACAACGTTGCGTATGTATACCCAATGTGGAAGCTCATCGAGAATGGTGAGATATACCTAGTGGGCGGTGAGCTTAAGGCGCTACTGCTTAACCAGCTAGGTGTACCTGCTGTTACATTCACTGCCGGTGAAGGTCGATACCACAAGGACTTACTCAAGTTCTTCACCAACAAGATCGTTCGTGTTGTGATGGACATTGATGATGCCGGTGAGCGTGCTACATTCGGTGATGAGAAGAGACACGGGCTGGCTCAGGTCTTAGCAGACAACGGAGCCAAGGAAGTGTATGGGGGCAGGCTGCCACGCATTGAGGGGATGCCCGACAATGGAGACATAACTGACTACCTCAAGCTCAACAGTTGGAACATCGAGTCACTATCAAAGATAGAGTGGGAAGAGTTCAAACCCAAGCCAGTGTTTGAGGCTGGATGGGACGACAAGATAGAGACAAAGTTTGAGGCACCAGACTGGGACCAGATAGGGTACTCAAACTTCGGACAACTGCTTGCGCCAAAGAATGCTGGCAAGATCATTAAGATTCCATTCGTTGTCGCAGGCAGGGGCGAGACTCCTTACCTGCTGCCTAGTGGAGTGAAGGCTAGCTGTGAGGCTGGACAGATGGATGCCCGACCCATCTGCCAGGTGTGCCCCATGTCACGCAACAACTTCGACATGAAGGCTGCACTGAATGAAGAGGAGAGGATCGCATTGGTTGGCATGTCTCCTGCTAAGGTTCGTGCCTCTGTTTCTGACAAGCTTAGACTTCCCAAGTGTCACTACCCTGACATCCAGGTTGATACGGACAGTGTGGAAAAACTTATCATCATACCAACCATTGATGGCAAGCACGCAGGCGACCAGTTTAACTATAGACAACATGCTATCTACGCTCTCGGTGATGAGTACCTTACAGAGAATGTCTCTTATGAGGGGATAGGTCGTGTGCTACCTGAGCCAAGGAACAGCCAGTACACCTGGGCAATGGTGAAGAAGAGAACGCTTGACAACGACATCTTCAACTACAGCCACAAGGCAGACGTGTCGTCTGATCTGTATGACGCACTGCGCAAGGACAGTATAGAGGACAGCATCAGCCACCTTATCTCTTCCCTCCGAGACAACTACCTGCACAAGTACGGAATCGACAAGCTGATACTTTATGAGCTACTGGCATTTTTTATGCCGTTCGAGTTCAGCCTTGGCAAGTACAAGAACTACAAGGTGTGCCCGGAGGTGTGTGTATTAGGTGAGCCACGCTCAGGAAAGAGCAGTACAGCTAAGGATTTACTCAAGCTCTTCGGAGCAGGAAGATACGTTGATGCACCCACCGTTACAACTATTGGACTTATTGGAGGAAACGCTAGCTTCGGAAAGACTAACATCTTTACTTGGGGAGCAATCCCCATGTGCCACAAAGCAATCTGCGTCATTGACGAGTGCAATAAACTCAGCATTGAAGCAATTGAAACCCTCACTAACCTGCGTTCTAGCGGTGTCGCAGAGCGGACGACAGTATCAGGTGTACGAAAGATCAGATCAAACGTCAGGTTCTTATGGCTATGTAACCCTAGAGGTGGACGAACACTCCAACACTATGGTACTCCAGTACGTGCCGCACAAGAAGTCTTTGGCTCTCCGCAAGACCTTGCAAGACTAGACCTGCTGCACATACAGAAGGCGCAGCGGAGTGCTCGCGCTGTTAATACATTCCACGAGTCAACCACGGAAGACTTCTACAACACCCGGCTAGCTCGCTATCACCTACAGTGGGCATGGAGCTTGAATGAAGATGGCATTGTATTTGAAGATCCTATCCATATTATGGACAAGGCTATCGATCTTGTTGAACGTTACAAGACACCTCTCTTGCCTGTGGCTGAGACTAAGTTTAAGATCGCTCGCATTGCGGCAGGGCTATCGGCTTTAGCTTACAGTAGAGACGAGCACGACAGGTGCCTGGTTACAAACGATGCCGTTGACTTGGCATGGAGTTTGCTTGACGGGTACAGGGATTTGAACGTTAAAGAACACACATCTGCAACAGGGGAGGTTCCAGAGACACTTAAGATAGTGCTAGACCAATTGCCGCAGAACGAAGTTACAAGGCTCAAAGCATTCATCGTGCAAGACATGATGACAATGAGTGAGCTTAAAGACCTGTTCGGTCCAACGTGGACTGTTCAATTTATTCAGACAGCATTCTACGAGATGAACTTGATGAAGCGTAGGCGATCTTACTTTATGTGGGATAGCCAGCTTCGTGATTATATGGAGCAATACATAAATGACCGACCCAATGAAAAGCCTGTTGGATATCCATACGAACGATCTTCCTCCACTGACTGGTAGCCAGGAAACAGAGAGGGTAAGACAACTAGAGAGCCTGGTGCCAAGGATGGGGGCAAAGAGTGGCATGAGGGAGTGGCTGATTAGCGTCTTCCCTGAGCACCACACATACGTAGAGCCGTTCGCTGGAAGCATGAAGGTCTTGCTATGGAAGAAGCGACGTAGTAAGGTTGAGATAGTAAACGATGCAGACAAGTACCTGATTAACTTCTGGAGACACGTACAGTTCTACCCAGAAGAGTTGGCAGAAGAGATTAACAAACTACCTGTAAGTGAATTCATATTTAGGGAGTGGCACGCAGAGATAGGAAAGATGCACCCGTTCATGCAGGCGGTGGCATTCTACTATATAGCCAAGATGTCGTTCAATGGAATCATTAAGCCAACAGGTCAGTCGTACTCTTCTAGCCCACACTGTTCACCAAACCCTCAAGCAAACAAGAGAGACTTGCTTGAGCACCGAGACAGACTGAAGGGCGTAGACATTAGATGCAGTAACTTTGAGTTGATGATTAAGACATGCAACAAGCCGGTGGATGGTGGCGTGTTCTTCTACTTAGACCCACCGTACTGGAAGACTTACTTTTATGGGACACCCGAAGAGAAATTGGAATTTGAATGGGAAGACCAGGTCAAGTTATCTGAGTTATGCAAACAGATTGACGAGCAGGGAAACAAGTTTGTTCAAACTAATTCATGCCACGACGATCTTAAAGCACTCTACAAAGACTTTCATGTCTACGAACGGGAAGTATATTACAGTGTCGCGGGCGACGGAGAGAAGCGAAAGGATACTAAAGAGATTGTTATAAGTAACTACGAGTTGATGGAAAAGAAAAACCAAGTGAGTATGTTTTGAAGAAAGAAAGATATGAAGCACTGAAGCGCATGGCCGCACCAGGGTCAGGCGCATCAGATAATGAGAGAACCATTGCAAACAACCTATTGAAAGAAGTCGAGGTGAAGGAAGTGCCAAGGATTAAAGTAAGAAAAGGAATCTCAGGTAGCAGCATTAGCGTTAGACGACTCGATGGTAAGGGCGCGTGTACAATCATGCTGCCGATGCCAGAGGCGGTCGCATTAAGATTTGCCAGGCAAGGGCTACGCATGAAACTAAACGTATCAGAGGAGGAACTTATATGCAGGAATCTAGGCTAGCTAAGCTGGTTCAAGCAAGCATAGAACATCAGTTCAAAGTTGCCTGCTATGTCAATAAGAACCACGGCAACCAGTTTCAATCTAAGGGGCGACCGGATGTGGAGGGGAGTATATTCGGTCGTCACTTTGGGTTTGAACTTAAGACGAAGAGTAGGTTCACAGCGCAGCAAGTCACCCACCTAAAGAGGATAGCTGCTGCCGGTGGCATAGCTGGCGGCATTGTATTTAACAACGGAAAGGTTTACTTTCTTAACCACAACCAAGTAGCCAACTACAGTCTAAGACATAGGAGTAGTTGGATAGAGATTCCATACAATAGGTATCTCGACTTCACATTCATATACGCATACGTAAATATCTTTTACCTATACTACCACGGAGAACACGATGTACTATCTTAAGCTTGAGAGCGTTGAAGACATGGGCGACCATGGCGCACTAGTAACCGTTAACGGCATGACCTTTATGGTGCCGGAGGAGCTGGTCACTGCCCAGGTGGAGGCCGCTTCCCCTGATATGGGTGCCCTATTGGAGCATATGCAGCGTTTAACCTCCCATATCGAGGGATTGAGCCAGCCTCCCAATCTGAGCCCTCAACGTGTGCCTGAGCCCAGCCCAACCCCCACAGCAGCCCCAGATCGGGAGGCTAGCGAGCCAGCACCCCAGCCCACCCTCTCCAAGTCGGAGCTTGCGTCACTTGGCATACGCGAGGCTGCACCAGACACGCCATTCAAGGTCAATGAAGAGGCAACACCGAGGGACATCTTCGGTGACGCAGCTAAATTGAATGCGTTGTACGAAAACGACCCAAGACACAGGCGTCAGGTCATCGAGCGAATCGCAGGCATGGAGCGACTTGATATGCTAAAGGTTAAGGAGCTTCTATCGGGTGAGCTTAGGCGCGCTGTTGTTGGTAGCATAATGAATAGGGATGCGCTCGCAACAGGCGTTGTCCCGCCAGACATTGCCGCATTTGCAGACGATAGACCACTGGCAGAAACACTTGGTAGCCGTCAGTGGGATCCGGGCTCGGACCAGGCCAAGGACAATGTTTCGTCTAAGTGGATGGAGTCACAGACGGTGATGGATAAGATAGCAAATGAAGTAGATGACGCAGAGTTCGCCCACATGTACCCAAGCACATCAGATGTAGCATCGCAGGTGAGAAGGAAGTTCAGCAGTGCCGCTAAACCCGAATAATAAAGTCTTCATACACTCAGGAAAGAAGACTCACATAGTGATGATGATGGTGTGTGCCAACCCTGGCGCATGGGGGGTTATGACCATGGCCAGGAAGAACAGGTGGGACCACAACGATCTATCCAAGGTGGTAAACAAGTTGATAAGCAAGGGCCTGCTCTTGAAAGCAAACCCTTCAAACAAGCTGTTCCCCACCGAGAAAGGCAGGGAAGTCCTCAAAGAGACTAACGATAGATTGAGCCATAGTTAATCTTTGGTGGCTTGTACGGTGAGTCTACAGTCCGCGCCCGTTGCATTGTCTTGACCTGGCCTATGTTCTTTAGGAATGACGCCATTCGGTCAAGCTTTGCTTTGTCATGGTACAGCTTTTGGTCGGGCCCGTACTTGTAAGACTTCTCACCTAGAACTTGTCTTGCCAACGCTATGTAGTTGTACTCACCTTCTTCTGAGTTGTATATCTTCTTCGATACGTTCAAAAGTCTGCTAACTGGAACTTCGCTCATTAGCCACGCAGCCCTCGGGTCTACCCTCTCTCGTCCTGTAGACGGGTCAACCCTGTATCCGACTGCCTCTCTCAACCAAGGTGGCGCGTCCTTGTATGCTCTTGCGGACTCGAACGATGACCTTTTGTATAGCTGGCTTTTAATGTGTGAGCCACGGAAGAAGTCTTTATCGATCATCCCCTCAAGTGCGGCAGTCGCTCCAAACGGTCCACGGGCCAGAAGCTTAGATGGATCGCCACCGGTAGCCTCTTTCCATAGCGCCATTGTATCTTCCTGAACAAAGCCGTAGCCACTCTTAACCTCTAGCTCCTTCTCTCCGGTCTGCGGATTGTATACGACCTTGACTCTCTTGAGCCTATCAACTAACCAATCAGGGTAGTCTGCCGGGTCTGCGTCAATGTGCTTGTTCTGGTTGTGGATGAACTTGTACTGGTGCGCAACTCTTCCTGGGTTCTGTATGATAGAGTCGGCGGAAGTTAACATAGCGTGCTTGGTCCACGTATAGAACGGCATCCAACGCTTGATGACCCGGCGCTCCACGGTTGACAAACCAGCGTAGTCGAAGAGATAATCCTTAACTGCGCGTGCCGCCTGACCGAGAGAACCTGTGCGTTGTGCTTCTATAGAGAATAGCATCAACCGTGTTGGTATCTCTGACGCAAGCTCACCTGCACGGAATGAGTCGCGAGCGAACACAGCGTTGTGGGGCTTGAGTGCTTCCTGCCAACCAGGGTTGGGTTTGAGTCCGTTACGCTCACCCATTGCAAGAATCTTTGATCCACCCTGCTTGAAGATTTCTTCGTTTACGTATGTCGAGAAGACGCCTCGTCGACCAGCTTCGTGGACCATCTCAGCAACGGTCAGCTCCTTACCATTGGCCAGCTTTATCTTCTGCTTGGCCAACTTATCTAGGTTTCTGTACCCATCTCCAAGCGCAAGTCTAGTTGCACCAGCACCTATAGCAGCACCACCGACGAAGCCCTCCGCACGGTTGCCCTCACCGGCTGCCAGTGCGCCAGCAGTACCGCCAGCCACAGTCTGTGCAGCAACGCCACCCTTGGCTACGTTCTGGAGCCCTGCGCGCATTGCAACGCCAGTTCCACCACCTATAGCAGCACCACCAACGGTGCCGCCCAGCGCCCCAGCAAGCGCACGACCACTAAGAACTGAACCGATCAATCCAGAGTCAGTTGCCTGATGTTCCTGGTACGCGCCAACAATTCCACCAGCAGTACCGCCAGCGTAAGCCATAAACGCAGCCTGGGACTTCGGCAGGTTGGTGATGTCAATAGCTTCTTTGCTTAGTGTGTAAGTGAGGATCTTTAAGAAGTTGGCCTGGTACGTTGGGTTAATCATTGCCGCACCACTCTTAAGGTAAGTGAGTGCAACGTTCGTCACGGCGTTACGCATGTAGAACTCTGGCCACACCGCCATGAGTGGTGCCTTGAACATGTTCTGCAAGGCGTCATACTTACGCATCAGCCAGCCAAGCTCGTTACCGTACAAAGTTTTGTTTACGTCTTCGATGAGTGCGGCAACACTCTTTGGAAGGTAGTACGACTGTGCCTGCGCAGAAAGAATCCTCTCACCTGGCTCAGAAACGAAAGGTCCAAACGTTCCCTCCTTTCTGCTGATCTTCATGCCTGGCCCAACAACATCTTCCGACGCCCTAGCCAAGTCCTCAACCAGCCTCGGGTCGCCTGGCTCAAACTTGCGAGCCTTTGTGACCTCGCTTACCCCGCTTTCAATTGTATCGTCTGCGGCCATCCTTCTAAGCTGTGCAAGGCTTTTCTCGTACTTCTTCTTGAGCTTCTTGTTTGTTGGATCCTTCAAGTAGGCGCTATGGTCATCAGCTACCTTCATTCTCTTTTTCATTATGGCGATTTCGCGTCCTCGCTCTTTCGCGGCCTTCTTGACCGGATCGCCTAACCTTTTCTGCCTCTTAATCTCTGCACGTATGCTACTAACAGTTCCGTACTTCTTCTCTAAGACTTCTTTGGACTGCTTGAGCTTCTTGCCCCGCTCTAGAGAAGCCAGGTACTCCGGAGAGTTTTTAGTAAGCCCCTTTCTTCTGGCCACCTCTCGGCTAATCTGCCCATTGATCTTCCCGACCTGCTCTTCTGCGCTACGAAGATTAGATATCTTCTTTGTATACTTTCCGAGCGTTTGAGTAAGGTCGCCGGACCTGCCCTTAAGGTTTTCTATCGTCTCCTTAAACCCGCCCTTGACTCGTTCCAGGTTGGTGGCAACCGATGAGACGCGCAGCCCTTGTGGTCCAGAAAAGAAAACCTCGACCATAGGTTCGCCGGTCATCTTCATGTACCTTGGGAGTGCTGCCCTATCTCCGTGGTGCAATGACAAGAAGTTCTGTAACCGGTCTGCCTCCTTGGCTGTTAACTGGCCGAGCGTCTTCTTGTCGAACATGACATCAAGAAGTTGCTCTGTTTCTTTTGGCTTGAACCCGAACCCTCGCTTGCCAACACCAGTGAGCATTTCACTTATGTCATCCATGGTTGCCTGCATTGGCTTGGTCACGTCAGTAAGGATTCCCATACTCTTTCTGAATTGGATAGCCCGTGTTACCAAGTCCTCTGGAAGCTGAGTCTCTTTCTTTAAGCCGGTAACAGGGGACTTCATCTTGTCAACAAAGTCCTTATAATACTTAGGCGGCTTCGCTGGCTTCCTCAGTCCAGAGCGCATAAGCGGCTCAAGTTCTGGCACCAAAGCGAATAGCGGTCCTGCGCCTGACTTTCTAAGCTCATTATCAAACTTTCCGATCGCTTCCATAGCACGCTTCATCGGTACGCGATCAAATGGGACGCCCGTCATTATCCCACGGATAGCTTTCATGGCGTCTATGTTCAGAGTCTCGCCTTGAATCTTTGTATCGAACTTGCTCTTGATTGTTTTCGTATAGTTCCTAAGATGGTCAGTTAACCATGGAGCATCGTTGCCTCGCGCAGCCCTTCCCGTTGTCAGCCACTCAAGCACGTCCATGTTTCTTTTCTTGTCGCCTTCCTTGAAGCCCCACTTAGCTGTACGGACTCCACCCTCAGCGAACCACTGAGTCATGTCGGACACGTCAGCGATAGAGTCCCTAGTTTCCATCATCCTCTTTCTGATCGCTGCCGGAACAGACTCCGAAGCCATAGCAATCAGAGCCTTCGGGAACCCGTAAGTTGCTTGCATCTCAAGGTAGAACTTCTGACGGTTCACCGTGTTGATGCTCATAAGCTTTCGGCGCATCAGAATCTTATAGATGTTATCCTCAACCACATCATCAGGCATCAGGCCCTTAAGGTCGCTAATGCTAGCAATCTGACGGTGAATGGAGTACGGGCTACCTGTCGCGGCCCACCCCTTCTCGTCTCTCACCTTGTTGAACAGCGCCAGCTTTGCGTCATCACCCTTGAACAAGTGTGTAACATAGTTGTCTACTGTGTCGCCAAGGATGCCGTACTTCTGCTCCTCTCTCGCAATATCATCAAAGATCGACTTGGCTTTGGCCGCAGCATCTAATAGATGTGGTGCATAGTCCATGTCCATGATGTCCACAGCGTTCCTTGCTTTCTTGTTTACACTGTGCTCAAGGATGTCTGTTACTGTGCGCGCCTCATCGTCCGTCAGGCCCTTGAAGTCTTCAGCAATTTGCCTTGTCCACTGACGCCGCTCGTTGTTGACGGTATCCTGCATGACGGTAAACAACTGACGGCTGTTTGCATCCATACCCCAGGTCTTGTTGAAAATCTTGATGGTGTTATGGAAGTAGTTGCCGTAGTATTTGTCGTGCGGTATTGCCTCAAGGATTCTGCGAATGCGGGCGCCAGATACGCCCATCTCTTTTAAGTGAAGTGGGACCGTTTCTGTAAACATCTCCTGAGCTATCGGGAATGTCTTTTGACCCGTCGCCATGTCTCCTATCGCGCGCCTGCCCTTCGTGGCCATCCTTCGGTCACCCTCCCAAGCTCTGCGAGCAAGGTCTGGGTAGTTCTCGATCATGTGCTCTGCCGCACGGTCGTTTAAGAGTTGCCGCTGACGTGTTGCTGCAAGCGTTGATCCCTCTGCAACCTCTTCTGCGATTTCTTTCTCAACTTGTGGGAGAAGGTCTTTGATTGCTTCTTTGTGTACCCGAGTGCCCCATCTGGTAAGAGTGAGTTCTGCTGCCTCGCCTGCCGCTGCTCTTGTTGCAGCAACACCTCCGACCTTTGCTCCTGCTTGGCTGCCAGCCTTAAGTCCTACCTTCGCGCCAACTCCAGTGCCAAGCGTCAAGTATGTAAGCGGGTCGAGCGCAACGTCTACAACAAATGAGCCGATGCCACCAGCGGTCAGTCCGTACTCTTCCCCAAAGACATCTGCATACATCGTCCTGTCTTGGAAGTGCTTCTTGAACGATGATGGGCTGAACACAGGAAGCCACCGCCTATGGTCATACCACGGCACTTCTCCATCTTTATAGTCCAACGATGCGTCACGGATTGATTCATACCGCGCCTTGGACAACGCTGCCATCGCATAGTTGCCCAACGACAAAACGTCAACGAATGTCTGAAGACCGGACTCGGTGCCTTTGATTCCGACCGTTGCCTCAAGCGCCTTGGCTACTGCTCCACGGTCATCCTGCTCCCAGGCTTCAATGGCCTGGTTTGGTGAGATGAGTCCACGGGCAGCCGATTGCTGGAGCTGGTGCCGGTATTCTTCTTTTCTCCTATCGGTATAGGGATCGCCAGTTCGATCTATAGGAGCAAGGTCTAATGGTTGATAGATGTCTCCATCTGAGTTGGCAATTTCAATGTCTACATGATCGCGTGGATCGTAGTTAAAAAATTCTGACATTCTATCCTCTAATCAGGGAAGTCCATTGGGTCGATGTTGCTGGGCTCCATTATCTCGTCTACGAACTCTCCGACCCTTCGCATATTCATCCTTCGGCTAAGGTCAGAAAGGGCAACAGACGCGTTACGGTACTCTGTACTATCGTACCCGAACTCTTTCGCAATGTTTGGCAGAAGCGCCCTATTGGTATCGTATGTGCGCGACATCTCGTCAACCGTTGGCTCAGGAACCGTTGGCTCAGG
>Ga0110931_1000249_pt1 | contig 20821 bp, 30 predicted proteins | sample 4_EtaG_FD_79333 | JGI IMG/M metagenome (GOLD analysis project Ga0110931, IMG submission 79333) | Marine viral communities from the Subarctic Pacific Ocean - 4_ETSP_OMZ_AT15127 metaG (version 2) (version 2) | ecosystem: Environmental > Aquatic > Marine > Oceanic | place: Pacific Ocean | collected... | reverse complement strand
GACAGCGACCCCAGCTTCATGCAGCATCTCATCCGCTATGTCGATTAAGTCAGCCCATTCATCGGAGCTCTTATCGCGCAGACTCTTGAGAGTTACTACTCGAATAATACCGGACTCGATGATGGCCCCAGCGCACTGCGGACAAGCGGCCCAAGTGCAGTAGAGTGTACTACGATGGTGAGACGTGAAGCTATCTAGACTGTCGAGGATAGCGACAGCCTCAGCGTGCATAACGTAGTCGTACTTCGCTGGTCGAGCCCATCGCTTCTCATTCGTCTCCACTCCCAAAGGGAAGCGGTTCCATCCTTTGCCGATCAGTACTCCGGACTCGCTATACAGTACTGCTCCGTTCTGGGTGGAGGGATCTAGGGATAGCTGAGCCCAGTCAGCCGCCATCTGTAGTCGATCTGTATCACCTCTCATCTTCTTTGCTTTCTTCTAACTTGTGAATAGCTTGTAAAGGAAGTAAGCGGTAAGACCGCAGTATAGAGAGAGGATCAGAATCAGGGCATTATGCTGTCTATTCGTCACTATTATCAGTCTCCTGAAAGAATCCTGTTACAAGGGTGTCGAGTCGCTCTAGTTCTTTCCTACTGTTCTCCGCTGCGAACTGAACTCTTTGTTCCAGACCGCTTAGATCCTGCGCGGTCTTCTCAATTAGCGTAAGCCGTTGTCCCAGCCGAGCAAGCTGAGCCGAAGGATTTACCTCTAGAATCCTGAGCATTCGATTAGCATCGGTCGAGGAGATCATATCATTCGATACTGCTACCTCGAGTACTGCCCTGAGCTGCTCGAGGCTTTCTTTGCTAGGGTCTTTGGGACTCCACTTCAGCGGAGCTTCGAGCCGCTCCTCTGGAGTAGATTGTTTCGGTGGTCGTTCGCTCATGCCACAGTCCATTCTGGGGGCCGTATATGGGGCATGGTGGCCCTATCTCCGATGTTGGGACACCTACCAAGGGTCAGATCAACTGGCGTTAGACGGCATTTACGGGCGTGCCTCAAGAGCAACGTCCTCTTCTTCTTCCTCTTCAGTCGGTCGGTTATCAGGATCCACCCAGACTAATTCAAGCTGTGCCCTAGTCATAGCGACGTACTTGATGTTCATCTCGGCGTCGAGGTCTGATGACTTCGGGTGAGGCATTAAGTCAGGACGGATAATGTAGACGGTTGGAGCTTCCAGACCCTTCGCTTTGTGTACCGTCATGAAGGTGACACCAGCGATGTTATCGGAGAAGATCTTTCGGATAGTGTCGATTAGTCCACCAACGTTAGTGGCGTCGGAGTGCTGTTGGATGGCGAGGATCGCCTGGTACTTATCCATCAGCAACTGAATGGCGTGTGTTCGACGCTTCCCAGTGAGACGATCTAACTCTAGATCATAGTACTCATGCATAGCGTGGACAAACTCGTCGATGTCTGTGCCAAGCCCAGTGCCCTTGATCTTCTTTATAAAGGCTTCGAGAGACGCCCCGATGTCTCGACCCTTAACTGTTGCTTTGTTGCCGAGTCGGAGCTGCTTGAGGCATCCTTCGACAAGCGGGGCTGTGGTTCTGCATATAACGAAGTCTCCACTTTTTGGTTCGAACTCGTCGGAGAAGATATCGTTGACTGTTCCCTCAGGTGCGTCTTCAAAGGCCTCGATCTGAGGCACCAGTTCCTTAGCCCGTCCCACCACGCTCTTACAGCAGCGATAGCAGATCGAGAGCGGGAGCAAGTCACACTCGAGCTCTCGTTCGATCCTCTGGATAGCGGCTGAGTCGGCTCCTCGGAATTGATAGATGGCTTGCTTTCTGTCGCCACAATAGATAGCTCTTCCTCCAGGCCTGAGCGCTCGCTTAGTCAGCTCGATCTGAATTGGACTCAGGTCCTGAGCCTCGTCGACTAGGATAAAGTCGTATGTCTCGAGGTCATAGTTGTGGTGGATAGGATATAGCAACTGATCGTCGAAGTCGATTGTCGTAGAGTCTTCGAGACCGATCTGCCATACCTGTTCTAGCAGGTAGATGAACTGCGATTCGCTCATGCTGTTTGGAATGTCTACATCGTAAGCGTCGCACAGCTCTGCTAGCAGCTCCGTATTCAGGGGCTCGAATAGCATGAGATGCTTACGTAGAGCGGTGATCTTCTTGACTGCGGAGACTGAGCTGTAGAAGACCGCTCGGTCCTCATCGCTGTCCGCTCCGTTCAGGACATTATACTGGTATATGTTCCCAGTCTTATCACCCTTAACTCGAGGTCGGCCAAGCGCTCGGCGAACTGCACCGAAGCCAAAGCCGTTGAGCGTCTGGACCTTTACGTTGTAGCAGTCCGCTAGGTCCACCTCGAGTGGATCTCTGATGTGTCGATTGAAGGCTAGGACAAGCACTGCCTTGTCCGCTGGGATTCGCCTGACGGCTTCCTTCAGCGTGACACTCTTACCAGAGCCAGCCACGGCCTCAACCACTAGGTTCCCCTTAGTAGGATCCTCTACGTAGGAGAATATATCTTTCTGATACTGGGACCAGTTCACCTCGATCCCTCGTACTTACCAGCCATCTTTCTTTTCCTTGTTAAGTGCGGGGATTATTTCCCCAAAGTTAAATTAATAATCACTCCATACTTGTTCATGAGTAGACCCAGACAGCAGGCCTGGATACATGGAACTCGCAAAGGTATCCGGCACAGTCCAGATGGATGAAATCAGAGCCGTCTTTCTTGAGCCTGATACCTACCCCCGCGAAGCGCTGATTCGAAAGGGCAGCGTTTAGAATTTCATGGGCTTCTCCTCCGTGAGCTACTGCGATGTCAGCAGCTACCCCGCGTGGGTGACTGCCATGAGGTTTGCCGAGGTCGATCTTCTTCTTCTCGACTGAGTGAAGCTGAGACCGGAATCCGCTCGTTACGGAGAGCGAACGGCCGATCTCTGATCGGATCATCTGCAAACGATCCATGAAGGCAGGATGTAGAGAGCATTCTCCAGTCTCCTTGCACTTCATCTCGTTGAAACTAAAGTTCGGCCAGCGGGAAGCGGGCCAGTTCTCTTCTGTATAGTGATGGATCAGGCTCTCGGCCATGTTGTGCTGCTCTCTTGTGTCTATGGGTGATATGCTATAGTCATACCGCTATGAGATAGCATGTAGTTATAACCGCCTTCTTTCTTCATACTGTTGAAATTCTGCACAGCGTCAGCGTGGTTGTGGATTATAGTTACCATCTCCCACGGTGCGCTGGAGTGAAGCGGCCTGCGCTTTATGTAGTACGCAGGCGGTCTGTTCTTCTTGCTCATTGCTGGTATCTTTCAAGCGGAGCGGCAGAGCCCCTAGGCTGAGATCAGGTCTCACTTGACAGTCTCCGTGCTCGGCGGATGACTCAGGGCTGACTCAGCGGGGCTAAATCGACCTGTCCTAGGGGTGCCTCGACGCTCTCGTTTAAGAAACATCAGTTTCGTTCTCCAGCTCCTTCAGTCTATCGGCTAGCTCTGCCATCTGCTCTACGCAGCTGGGGCACACGTCGAGGATCACGCCCTTACCATCAATGGCTGTTCTCCAGCCTTTCTCGAACGCAGCTGCTCGAGCCTCTGGAACCTCGGCAGTGCCATCTCCAGGTATCGGGAAGATTCTAGCAGGCTTATTGCATAGCTTATTATCGCAGCTCAGATACCGACCGAGCTTACTCCTGCGAGCAGTCACTGTTGTAGCTCGTCGAGAGTATGCATCTGTCTAAGGTCCTCGTCCTCGATCATTGAAACTGCCTCGTCGATCTGCATCCTGAGCTGGACCAGATCGTTGATGTAGAGGAATTGTTTCTCCTCATAGATCGTGACATAAGCCCCGAGAGCTTTGGTGGCTGGTGACTTAGTCATATGGACACTAGTAGCTTGCTCCACTGTCATTCGTCGTCCTCTTCCTCATATGGATCGAGCATGTAGCGGAAAGGATCTTCGTCGCACTCATCATCGACTGTGTCGATTAAGTGCTCCGGTTCATCGCGTTCTTCTGGATCTTCCAAGCCGTGGGACTTGAGATGTATAGCATTATCCCGCAGAAAGGATCTTCGTCTATCGATTCTATCCTGTGAAGATCCGAATCGAAAGGGATGATTTGGCCCTGGACTTGGTGGTACTTGGTTAGGCATGATATTCTCTCCGGCAAGAGAAGTGGGCGGTTGAGCTATGCCCTGATACAAACGGTATCGGAATATACAACAATCGAACCGAGATGTCAAGGAAGAAATTCGTCGATGCTTTTTACTCAGGGTCATTACTCCCAGTCAGCCGTTCTAGTTCATCCTCCTCTTCTGGTGTGATTGAGTTGTCGAGCAGCTTGGTGGTCAGTTCCCCGATCCGACTGTGAGGACCAGGAAGCTTCTGCTCTACTACCTTCTCCGTAGCCTCTTCAATCTCCTCAGCTAGATGCTCCCTTGCCTGCGCTCGAGCGAAGCGCGGCTTAGTGAACTGAGCGGTGGAAAATCCGAGACCTTCTAGGTATAATACTGCAGCGTCCGAGTCCTGAAAGCGCCACTCACTCTCTGGCCCCGCGAGCTGCTCGAGGAGCTGACGCAGGAAGGTCGAGAAGGCAGGCCTGTTTCCTAGATATATCCCCCGCTTGCTTGCATCGCTAGCTAGCTGCGCGAGCAGCTGTGGGGAGATGTATACTGGGAAGGTGCCGCTAGCTCCCTTTGCCATCTCGGTCCGCTCTTTCTTCTTCGTCGAGGATCATCAGGATATTCTCTGCATAGCCCTTGATATCTTCCCAGTGATCTCGATGAGTTGGACTATGTGCAGCGCGAGATAGTTTCTGCATGATGTTGAAGACGCATACGCTAATAGCATCAGCGGTCGCCGAGGACTTGAATACATCCCACTTCACCCTAGAGAATCTCTGCTCGAAGGGACGGAACAGATGCTTAGTTAGGCTATGATTCTCGAGCGGCCTGCCGTAAAGAGATCCGCGATCTTTTACCAGCTGGTCGGTCTTAGACTTCGGTTCGTTAGAGAACATCAGTCCATAATCTCCATGAGTTGACCGTCGAAGAGGATAGCGGTGCCGAAGATCTCACCGCCTCTGTAGTCAGCATTGTAGAGCTCACTCGCTCTTGGGTTCAGTGGCCTGCCTTCTACTATTCCATTCTCACTGACAGCCATCGTTCCGATCTTGAGTCGGATGAACTCGAGCATGGGAACTTCCCCAGCCCCATCCCCCGCAGCAACTATCGCCTCGAGCAAGGCGAAGTGATCATGGAAGTCGAGCTTCCTGAAGTGCAACTCTTTCTCGAAGGTAGGCATAATGTCGCCAGGAGGAATGACTTTGAGTTTGAGCATAGGATCTCCTATAGTTATCAATGGTCTCCCATATGGTTGGTGGCGAAGTCTTCGGCGGTGTTTGTAGCTGCTGCCAAGTCGGCAATACTGAACCCACTTATATTGTCGAAGCGTCGATGGCGACCAGCTACAAAGCGGTAGGTTGCCTTTCTGACATCCAGTCGTTGTCGAGTGACTATAATCAGCATCTCAATCGCGTCGCATGGCTTATCTGGATCGAGACTATGAGTCGGCCCACCGAGTTTCATGAGTTGATCTTTACTTCAGGAACATAGATACGCAAGCCGTCCACCTTGGCCCTTGCGAACGTGCCCAGCGCTGATGGAATTAGTCCGTTGTTGCTTGCAGGATACGACTCGATCCTAGCGAGTTCCTCAGCCTCGAGGTAGTCCATGAGCACACCGCCCGCCTTGCTAACCTTGGCCTGATCAGCCTTGGTGTCTACATGACGGGTCTCTAGTCCGCGACGGAACTGTGGGTTATAGTTGTATCCGTACGCGCTATGCTGCACTATTGTGTAAGGCATTTAACATACTCCTTGTGAGTAGTTAAAATGTGCTAGCGGCCGCTAGGCGAAGACCGCGAGCTCTAGACCTAGCGAACCGCTAGCATGGCCAGACGATCTGGCCTAGGCGATGGTCGTGGAGTCGTGATCTCCTTCGATGGGCAGACCCACGATTAGGGTTGGGGAGTAAAGCGTCATCGAGTGTTCACCATCTTTGACAACCTCAACGAATAGTTCTGGGTTGCCGAGTTCTGTATTTCCCTTTAGCGCCGCATCCTCGGGCGATGTTGCCTCGACCATGACGGACTTAGTTACGTGATAGACGGGCATCTAGTTATAGATCTTGTGGACGATCAAGGACTAGGACGATGTGATCAGTTTCGATTACATTGTCCGGCCTGGAAAAGCCACGAACTTTGAGGTCAAGAAATGATTCCTCATGCGATAGTAAGACCGCCGCATCTGCGTCGAGGTCCGCTAGTGCATGTCGTAGGTCGGATACTTTCATAGGTAAATCCTCCTAGATATGAGGTTGTTCGTAGATCGAACGATGGGCACAATATATATCGGAATTGTCGACGTGTCAAGAAAGAAATTTTATCTAGCTAAATCGTTCTCCTACCAATGCGCTGGCGTGGGATAGTCCCGCAGCCGAAAGTTCAATCAAGCGCCTTTCTCCGGCATAGCCGGTGCTGGTACTGCGTGGAAGCCGAGCGCCTCGAAGCGTTCGGCCATTGCCTCCGCCCAGGCCTTAGAGTTGAAGTCGAACGTTGGGCAAGGAATGTCGAAGCAGATCGCGCCAGGGTCTAGCCCATCGCGCCGTAACTGGATGCTGTTACAACGGTCGAGCAGTTCCAAGAACGCTCCGTTCAACTGAATGGAAGGCGGCAACTCGTTAGGATCTGCGCGAGTCACCACGCGTACTACCCAGCTATCGTGTGCGCTAGGCTTCATACTCTCGCACTCTCAAGCATCTCCGTCACCAGCGACGTCTCAACTACGCCATGCCGATACTCGGCCATGATCTCGCCGCTAGGCTTGACGAGTGAGATGATAAGGTGGCCTTGAGCGTCGAGTGAGATGCGGGCAGATTCGTTGCTAGGCTTATCCTTCCGCATCCCAGGAACTAGCGGTCCGAACTGTGGAATGGGCACGTCTCGAGCATACCTTCCTGGCACTGCCGTGCCATTTCCTCCAGCTTATCTCCGTCCTCATCGGATACAAAGACGAAGTGAAAGTCACCGGAGTTGTTCGCAGTGTTCTTGTGAACTACGGGCAAGGGACCGAACATCCCTTGCGGGTGGGTAGGCTCCTGTAGGCATTGAAACGTCCGCTGCCCGTAGAGTTCACCCGCCTTGGTACTCTGATGCTCGCCGTCGTCGTAGAATAGCGAGACGTGCTTAGCAGTCCCGTACTCGGCGGACTTGACGAACGCAGGATCGAGAGCAACTGCGAGTGCGTGCTCTCTAATCTTTGCTGGGGTCATCTACTTCTCCAGGTGTGAAAAGGTATTCGGGAGAGGAGTTGAACCTCGCGGCCAAAGGTAATCAGCCTAGCCGTCCTTGTAACTAATCGTAGCCACCTACAACACTAGGGGTGATTAAGTCCCTAGTGACAAGGTCCCGAATGATAGGTCTACTTCCTGCGGTTGCGCTGCTTGCTCGCGCGACTGATTTTGAGCAGTCTCCGTCGACGAGCGCGATGCGCCTGGGCCTTCTTACTATCAGACCCAGACCTCGCGGGGTGCTGCTTGTTCGAGTGCATAGAATCTCACTTGTTACGAGGGTGGTGTACTGTCTACGTGCCAGCGCCCGTTAGAGTAATACATAATGGTCCCTGCTAGGTGCTGGTTGATAAAGTACGAGATCTCGTTCATACCGTGAGTCCCGAACTTCTCCTGCATCATAGTTGGCTCCTCGGTGACTAACGTGCCAAGAAGCGCGGAGATGAATCTCTGATTCTCAGTAGCCATTTGCTGCTATGCCTCCTAGTTCCTTCCCGCGTAGTCGTGGGTCCAGTATGTCACCCACTGCACGCCGTTGTGAACATCATAGGTAGCGGAGAAGTTCACTGCTAGCCTACCACGTAAGGCTTGTGCGAAGCGTATCGCGGCTGCCTCGTCCTTGACGTATGCTTCCATTGTGGTAGGCCCGAGAGACATCTCGAGAACTCCGTGGATCTGGACTCGGTGCATTAGTTCCTCGCTGTCTATACTCTCCAGTTTGGGGATTAAATCCCCACAGTGGAATACAAATGTAGGCTAGCACCAGTAGGCGTTGGACAACTACCGACCTACTGGCGCTAGTTTCGTTACTTACTCATATTCTTCTCGATCGTGCGCTGGATCAATTCCTCCAACGCCTGGTGGACTAACTTGTCAGTCAGCCCCCTGTTAGTGTGTATCTGAATGACGCAGGCAGTCACCTTGTCCCAGGCTTCCTCCTGCGTGATGAGGCCTGCGTCGAGTTGACCGAAGACCTCGCGGATTAGCTGGTTCCCGAAATACTGCCACGGGCGATCTCCGTCAATGTCGACTGTCTCGCATATGGTCAAGTTCCAGTCGCCGCTATCGTCAAGGACGAACTTCTGGGCCTTACCAGTACCAAAGCCTACACCGTGTGATAGGTGACATCCCTCACACACGATAGCCCACGTCATAGTCGACGACCAAGGTCCGTTCTGCACACGACCGTCGATAAAGGATGTGGTTAGTTTCCTCTCACATAGCTGGCACTGGCTAGGGGCTTTTCCTATCCATTGTTTAGTCACGCCGGATTGTCCCTATCGGGCCTGTAGCTTAGCTGCCCGATGATCGAGGTTGCGTCATAGGAGTCAAGGTCGAACTCGGTGACGTACTCCGGCTCCCAGCCTTCTAGGGCTGTGTGCGAGTCATCAAAACTACGACGCTTCCTAATCTTGATGCTGCGCCCGTCTATAAGGATAGCGTGCATACCATCCTTAGATATGATAAGGGTCATCTTTTCTCCGTTAGGGTACTTGATGGGTGTGTTGGATAGATCTACTGTATCTACTCTCTACTCTACCCCCTACCCCCGACGGATTGTCGAATTCCATCCCCACAGTGGAGCGCACTTATCCCTACTGCTCATTGAACAGGTGGATAAGGTTATTCTTTTCTTTTTTTTTTTTTATGTGGGGGGAGGCCCACCCAGAGTAGGGAGTAGAGAATAGATACAATAGGAGTATGCCCTACCATAGAAACTAGTCAACATTCCTTGGATAGTTCGGACGGTTCAATTATCCGGCTGCTTCCGCCAAAGGCTCATCGGCGGTCTGGACGGTATCGCTAGCTTCAGCGCGCATAGCTTCCGCGCGATCCTCGGCCGCTGCTTTCAACTCGGACATAATATCCTCGACCGACTTTCCAGACAGCAACATACGATCGAAGTACTCTTCCCGAGTCTCCCCCCGACCGTTGCTGCTAGTCTTGCTGATCGCCGCGATATCTACACTAGCGCGACCCTCCTTGAGGATCAACTCCCACTGGCGAGTCTGCTCGGAGGTCGGGCGATAGTTCCCCGCGTGCTTGTTACCATTCGCCGACATCTGGGCGAAGGTCTGGCCCGAGATCAGCCGGAAGTGTTGCTGGGTGTTCCGGTTGTACTCAGCACGGATCTTGTCGCGGAGTTCGGTCTCGGACAGATTCTTGGGCACTATCGTGACCTGGACACCCTTTTCGTTATCCTTCCCAGCCTTGCACTTATCCAGGACATAGGTGCTGGTCACCATATTCTTGAGATTGGACATTAGTTGCATTCCTTGATTGAGTAGTCAGACAACAACAACACGAACAAGGAATGCTGACTAGTTCCTAGTCCATCGTATGTCCGTACGGGCACCCCCACACCGTAGCATAGTCGCCCGCCTAGATCATGCCAGTACAACCCCCCCGCGTACTCGGTCCATGCAGTAGGTGTACTAGTCACCAGTCGGTCCCATGCCACCATATTCGCGCTAGTAGGGAACTACCCTAGGTCATGGCGCTAGTGGTTTGCCGTACGTCACCTAGTGGTCCTATCCGAATTGCTAGGTGGTGGCTAGGGTAGTTGACTACGTCCGTCAACTAGTGGCGTTCCCCTAGGCATATGTTTGTCGCGTGGCTAGTGGTGTTATCGAATCGCCATCCTATCGGGTATCGGGTAGTGGTTCGTTTCCGCGATGCAATGAATCACGAGAAGTATCGAACGGATGTCAAGGAAAATCGACAACATTCTGAAAAAAAATGACCACCTCACCTAACGTCAACGAAAACAACCACTTACACCACATCACCTATACGGCACCCCCTAGGTGTGTCAACCATATTATTACAGTGTTAGCAAACACCATGCCAACGAGATCGGGTGGGTTAGAACTAAGTAGCACGACATCGCACTAGAAAATTCCAAATAATACAAAGTAGTACGAAGTCTTCTCGGCAAAATACAATAGGGTACCACGTAGCGCGATATAGAATAATGTAAAAGTATCCAATGCAACTCGATACCATGTAGGACCAACCCGGCGGAACCCTCCCCCGGTTGCGCTTTTTATTAATCTTAGACATGAAAAATTTCTGAGCAAAAAATCATACACTAAGTGGTCTATCGGAACCGACTTTGGGGATATTATCCCCACAGTTTGGAAAGCTATTGCGTGGTCGTTGCATATTTTCGACGCATCGGTCGGCGCTTCGGCCTTTGGGCTTGACAACTGTCGGTGCTTTTCGTATATTTGGATTATGGAAACAGCTATCAGAACTGTGCTCCCAGTCGAAAGACTGTGGTCGAATCATCTCACGGTCGTGTCTCTCATTGAGGAGGGCCGATCGGATGAGGAAATCTCTGCTTTGACCGGCGTCGAGCTAGTCTCCGTCCAGACGACTAGGGGAGTGCTAGAGAAGACTGTGGGGGGCCGGGCAGATGACTAGTGATCAAAGGTTCGTCCGCCAGCCGCGAGTTTGCGTTTACTGGTCGCTCGTACCCCCCACAACCAACTGCTCGAACTTACATCCTGAGGTTGAAGATGAGTCGCGGTAGAGTAGGTCGGAGACAGGAGTTCAGCTCTGAGCTAATGATTGAGGCTCTGGCAGAGTCCCATGATATGGCTGAGGCAGCTAAGAAAGTCGGGTGCTCCGCTCCGTTGCTCAGTGCCCGAGCTGACATCGATCCAGATGTTCGAGCGGCTATTAAGAAGCAAGAGGAAGATCGAGTAGCGGCTATAGCAACTGCGATCATTACTAATCGTGGGAATGTATCAAAAGTTGCCTTGGATCTTGGCTATAGCAGTCGACAGGCTGTGGTATATCATATCGGTCGATCGGCAGTCCTGACTGAGATTATGGATAGCTTCCGAGAGGGCATTGTCGATAGTGCAGAAGACAATATCTTTGGAGCAGTGCAGAACGGAGATCTGACCTACAGCTGGAAAGTCTTACAGACACTCGGGAAGAATCGTGGCTACACAGAGCGGAAAGAGGTTGACCAGACTGTTACCCACTCTCTCAGTGAGGCCACATCCGGAGCGCTGGTGGGGTTGCTAGATAGAATGGCCAGTACGCATCCCGAAGCTGTTGAAGCAGATTTCTCTGAGCTCTCTGACGAGGAGAGACTGGAGCTATCTGAAGCTCTTGAGATCGAGCAGTCGGAGCCTGCAGGGTGAAGAACGAAGAAGTCAGGAAGCTCCTGAATGCGAGGAGAGAGGGCCGTGAGGAAGCTGCTGAGCTGGAGAAAGCTGCTCTGGAGGAAGCTGCCGAGCGCTTTGATCCAAGTGAGCACGAGCCTCCGGCTGGAGTCGCTAGACCTCTCGAGGTAGCTCGTGAGCTTATCAAATTGAATAAGGCTCGAAAGGGACTGATCGACTTTGCCAAGTTCGTTGACCCAACCTACGAGCCGTACGAGGTTCATGAGCTGATCGGATCGAAGTTAGAGGATGTAGAGGCCGGCCGCTGTAGACGGTTGGCGATCTTCATCCCTCCGGCGACAGGGAAGAGTCGTCTAGCCAGTGAGTTATTCCCAGCATGGGTCATGGGTAGGAACGCGAACTTTGAGCTTATCGAGGGTAGTTATAATAAGGAGAAGGCGTCGGAGTTTGGTGCTGTTGCTCGGGATATAATTCAGGACCCGCGCTATGCGCTAGTGTTTCCTGGGACTGAGATTAGCCAGAGCGCAGCTGCAGCAGATGCATGGAAGACGACAGAAGGTGGTAGTTACAAGGCGAGCGGTGTCGCAGGCGGTATCATTGGATTCCACGCTCATATCGCTATTATCGACGATCCGTTCAAGAATGCAGATGAAGCTCGTAGCCTACAGCATCGACAGAACGTATGGGATTGGTATGCGTCAGTCCTTATTAACCGTTTGCGAAGCTACAAGGATGGAAGCGGGTCTGTTGTTCTAATCATGCAGAGATGGCATGACGATGACATAGGTGGTCGAGTTGAGAAATTGAACGACGCCGGAGAAGAGGACTGGGAAATCCTCTCGATTCCATCTATTGCCGAAGCAGGCGATCCCTTGGGAAGGGAAGAGGGAGAACCCTTACTCCCAGATGGGCCTAACCGGCGTCCGTTGGAGGAGCTTTACGCTATCCGAGCCAGGAGCCCTCAATTATTCCAGGCGCTCCACCAACAGAAGCCCATCTCGGACGAGGGAGATTTGTTCAAGCCCGATTGGCTGATGCCATACGAGCCGAACAAGTTGCCGAGAGGGCTGACCTTCTACGGAACGAGTGACTGGGCACTGACAAAGGGTAGTGGAGATTACACTGTCCACTTGGTGTTTGGAGTGTGTGAGCGTGGTCATATCTACCTCACGGACTTGTTTCGAGAGCAGACAGATATAATCGATGGAGTCGAGGCTTGTCTGCAGCTGATGAAGAACGAGAAGCGAAAGCCGCTTAAGTGGTTTAATGAGCGGGTAGTTTTGAGTAAGGCGATTGGTCCAGTCCTGAGGAAGCGTATGAAGGACGAGAAGCTTTGGACCATTCTCCAAGACGTATCAGTCGCAGGTTTTGGCAGCAAGGACTCTCCTGATCGAGCTGGATCAATAGCTGGCGCAATGCAGATGGGATATGTGCATGTGCCTATGAGTGCTCCGTGGCTGGGTCCGCTTGAGCATGAGTTAAGTCGCTTTCCCCGTGGTCGGTACGATGACCAAGTTGATGCGCTGACTCTGATCGGGATGCAGCTGAATAAGCTAAGAGGACAGAAGGCAGAGCCGGTGCCTGAGATTGGTATTCCGGTCTTGACGCAGGCTTCCCACACCTTCGATGATCTGATGCATAGGAGCGCTCTTAGAAGAGCGGGGATTGCTCCAGTGAAGGAAGCGCCGATGTTAGCGCCCGTAGGCGACATAGAGTGGCCAGAGTCTTACGTAGACTAACGAATGAGTTAGAGACTAAATGAGCTATCCACGACGCGAGGATCAGAGAGTTAAGTTCTGGTCGACCCGCATTGACTATACGGTCGGGCAGCTGAAGCCGCTCTTTGCAGCGAGCGAGACGTTAGCGGATCAGTACTACAACGAGCCGACGACGGCTAGGGAAGCGTCTGCAGGCGGTCCGATGAGTCAGGATGAGGTAACTGCTCGAACCAAGTCCGGGATTGTCTATGGCTACATTGATCAGAGCCTTTCGAACATGCTCGATAGAGAGCCTGTTTTCCAGAGCTTTGCTGAGGATCGGCGAGCATCGCTGCCTGTTGATCCGAGCGACCCACAAAGTTTGAATATGGCTCAGGGTCAGAGCAAGATTGTGAACTACCGGTATCGAGAGACGAACCAACTCCGTGTGGATGAGCGAGTCGCTTTGAGCGCCTTTCTCTTCCCTTATGGGGTGGCGAAGCTGGGCTACACTCAGGATATGGAGCGTGCAAGACACGAGCTACTCCAGCCGGGGGTGGGCGCAGAACTCGTGTTCGAGGACCCCCTGGAGGAAAACCTTTTTCTGGCCGTAGGTGAAGTGACCAGGGTCGAGGAAGATCAAGACCATCGTCACCACATAGACGTCCACACGCAGATCCTCCAAGGTGGGCTCCTCGGCATGAGTGAGGATATAGCCTCCGCTGTGGAGGGAGTAGTTCAATCTCATGTTGATCTACATAAAGCGTTTCTAGATAGGAAGAGTCCTGATCCTAACACGAATGTACATCATGAGAGCCCCTTTGGTATATGGTGGCCGTCGGATCAGTTTATTACAGATCTGATGAGCATGGAAGGGCCACAGGACGCACGATGGTGCGCCTTTGGTTGGGAGCTTCCGCTGGAAGAAGTGCAGGGAGATCCGAACTTTGAGAATACGAAGGATCTGAAGCCTAGTCGGTGGCTCGATTCTCCATCCAAGGAGGATGGGGCAGACTACGACGGATTCGACATGGTGAGAGGGTGGGAGCTGTGGGCAAAGAACTTCCCAGTTGGGCAGGGGAAGTATCGAGACATTGTGCTGAACATTGCAGAGGGCAGCGAGAAGTTTCTGAATTATGAGGAAGAGTGGCCTTATGACCGCCTCGACGATTATCCGGTGGAGACGCTCAGTTTTACTCCCGGCTTGCGAAGATGGTTTCATAAGCCAACGATACTTCTAGGTGGTGGTGATACAGTTCAGGCTCTCGTCAATGAAGTCCTCGACGCTAACCTTTCAGTCATTCGGAAGCAGAAGAATATCTGGGTGGTCGATCCGGCCTCCGGCCTGAATACGGAGAAGATTCAGCAGCTTATTAATGCGCCGGATGGATCGGTTATTGAGGTGCCTGGGCTGATGGACTCATCGATTGGCAAGGCGATCATGCCGCTGCCGTTCCATGAAGTGCCGCCAGAGAAGGGTGAGATGCTCAACACTCTGATGGCAATGTTCGACAGGGCGCTCGGGACTCCTCAGCCAGGACGGACTCCTAATCCAGACTCGGCGACAGAAGCGAACATTATCGAGAAGCGGAACACGAGTCGGGAGAATCGAAAGAGCTCTTTGATCAGTGAGTTCCAGGTTCGCAAGGCTCGGAAGATGTGGCAGATGGATGCTCAGTTCCGACCGAAAAAACTGTTCAATGTGGACAAGAATGCGGACAAATTCCTGAGTATATCCGCTGACATGGCTAAAGGTGAGTATCTCATGACGATGGACATCACGTCTCATGCGACCTCGCTAGCGGTGGAGCGGAGTCAGTGGATGGACTTGCTCAATCTGTTCTCGGGCATGACTCCGATGTTCGTAGAGATCTGGGGCTTGCCGCCGAACTTGCCGGAGCTTGCTCGTAGACTGCTGGTTCGTGGATTCGATGAGCAGCTAGTTGAGGAGATCCTGCCCATGATTAAAGCGGCGACGGCTATGTTGGAGGAGAAGAGACTGCTGGAGTTCGATGAGCAGGGCAATCCGATAGTCCGTGATCCGAGACTGCAGGAGTTGGTACAAGAGTCTAGGACGACCGGCCGAGGAGAGGGCGGTATTAAGCCTGACTCGATGAATAGAGATGTTCCGAACGAAGGCAGGCAGAGCGGAGAGGTCCTTCGTGGGTAGGGTAGTCGTATGAGCGGGAGCCCCCTTGGTCAGCCTTCTAACGTCTTCGGGACCAGGATGAGCCTGACCAGAGACCAGATGGTGGAGAAGTCAATGCCCTTCAAGAGCTCAAAGCAAAGAGCGCTGTTCCATGCAGCGAAGAATGATCCGAAGCTACGAAAGCAGCTTGGTCTCTCATTGAAGGTGATTAAGGAGTTCTTAGCTGGGGATGAGGGTGGGAAGTTGCCGACGGTAGCTAGTAAGACCAAGAAGGCAATGAGAGCAGATAATGCCTACTAATAGTCCGTGGCCTGCAGTAGCATCCGCGACCAAGAACGCGGTCAATCGCTCAGGGGGGAGTACTTCCGGAGATCCGTTCAAAAACGTAGGTGACCCTGGTCCTGGTAGGCACTGGATTAGGCGTGGAAAGGAGATGATTCTCATTGACAACCAGCGTGGAGTCGTAGCTAGGAAGACGATTAGTGGGGGCGAGAGGCCTCCACGGATGCATACTCCGCCTGTGGTAGCTAAGCATACAACGACGCCAGCCCCGACTTCGACGGCTCCTGTGCAGAAGGCGGCACCAGCACGTCCCAAGCCGGCGGAGTCTATGCCTCCAGCGTCTGAGCCGATCGGAGCAGTTTTAGAGAGTCGGCGCTTCGATGCTCCGAAGCCTAAGACTATAGATAGTCAGATGACGCAACGTCCTACAATAGCGGAGACGACGCGTCAAGCAACGCAGCTTACAGAACTGCCCCCGTTGCCAGAGACGCCTCCTCAGTCGCCGCAGATTAAATTGCCTTCAGACGATGAGTCGAGGAGAGCAAAAAGGCTGGAGCGTCCAGAGGAAATGCAGCCCGATAAGATGCCGAGGCTGGAAAAAGAGAAGGGCTCGCTCAAGGCGATGATTGATTCGACTACTCAGGCTATTGGGGAGTTTACCCCTCCTGATGACGAAGCTATTGTCACGGTCGACTCGCTAGAAGCTCAGGCGAATCCAACATCTCCTAGAGAACTCTTTATCGATCCTAATAGCAACGAAGCATGGATTGTAGAGGATGGAAAAGAGATGCGGCGCTTCGCTATCGGTACCGGGGATACCACTGGGACGCAGTACGGGAAGAAGTACTTCTCTCCAGTGGGGACTTGGCAGATCATTAACGAAGTTCCTTATGGGGATGTGGAGGGTGGATACGGTCCCTTGTGGATGGGGCTAAGCGCTCCGAAGAAGAGAGGATCTGGATACGGTCTTCATGGCCCGCACGCTATGAAGGACGTTAATCCTGAAGGAACAGGCTTCATTAATAAGGGCTTTGTGTCTCATGGATGTATTCGTTTTCTTGAAAGCGATATGATATCTGTTGGAGAGCTGCTGGACGTTGGAGCTCAGGTAACGATTCTTCCCTATCGTGGGGCGAGGGTTACTCACGACAACGGCAAGTCTCGGCCACAGAAAGATAAACTTGCCAGTGTCGTTCCTGTCTTTGACTATACCTCAAGGGAAGTCGGAAAGTAAGCGATGCCGATCTATACATTCGAGTGCCAAAGCTGCCAGAGGAAAATTGATGAGCGACGAGACGTCGAAGATCGTCGTGTTCCCATCCCTTGTGAATGCGGGGCTGTTCTCGAACGAATTCCTGAGTCTTTTGGGGTCGACACATTCGAGGCATACTACGACGAAGGACTCGGTTGCGACATCAATTCTCGATCGGAGCGCAAGGCAGTTATGGCGACCTTGGGAGTCGTTGAAGCAGGAGACCACGTAGGCGGCGCTAGAAACCATGACACGAAGGCCCCGCATCAGATGGAGAAGCAACCACTGAAAGGCCAGAAGTTCAAACCCTTTGTGCCAAGCGACCCAACTATCAACACGCACGACGATAACGGTCGAGTAGTTAATTCGAAGAAGATGAGCGAGCTGCCGGAGTATAAGGGAAACGACAAGTTGGAATAAATGCCCACTCGTGTGAATATATCCCCACAGTTAGCTATCGCGGACAAGACTCGGACGACGATGGGGAGGACTGTTCTGCCTTCCGTACCTCGTCCTCGGCTCACGAGTATTGCGGAGGAAGAGCGGAAGATCTTCGCTGGAGAGCCTGGCGGATTAGGCCTGCAAGATATCGCTGGTGTTGAGGGATGGACTACTGAGTCCTATGTGCGGTATTTAGAGAAGACGAATCCGCTGATGGTTCGGGCGCTGGCAGAGCAGCTTCGTAAGCAGAAGGACGCCTTGCGGATAGCGGCGATGGGGGCGGCTAGAGTCTCGGAAGCGATACCGAGGTTGCCGCTCGGCCCAACAGTAGATGTCGCTATGCAAGCCGCTGAGGGGCTTCCGCCTACGTTCGAATTAGCGCCGACTTTATTCAAGACGGGCATTGCTATCCCAGCTAGAGTGGATAGGTTTCTTAAGGCTATCCAGCGCCGTAAGACGCAAGGAGTGTCTGCAGCGGATGCGATCGCTGATATAGGAAGTTCGAGTAAGGCCGCGTCTACGCCCTCCGTCAGTATTCAATTCAAGGCGGGAGCTCCGACCGAGGATATCGTCGAGGTTCTGGATCAGCAGGGCGTGACGCTGGACAAGCTAGCAGAGATATATAGAAAGAACCCTAAGGATAAAGCAAAGAGAATAGTTCTACAGGATCTTCGGCTGGGTAGGGACCTCGACGATGACCAAATAAAGACTCTAAATGAATGGCTGAAGAAGCATGTCGGTCAAGCGACGCCGCCGCCGTTGCCGTTCCAAGGAGCTGAAGCGCCTTTGATGGCGCCGTCTAGAGAGGTACTACCAGGTGGTCAGTCATCGCGGTCACCTAGTCGTATAAAAGGTCCGCCTGGATCACAGATGTCCGACGCCGCCAAGAGAGCTATTGCTGAGGGCGAAATCGAAGAGCTGCCGTCGCAGTATTGGGATCCAATACGGGAATGGGATCTAGAAGATGTGTGGACTCATATTAGTGGTCAGTTTGCTAAAGGGCCACAATCTTCTTATCCTGGGCATGGTGTTGATGTGGATGTGGTTGAGGAGTTTATAGATAGTTTTCCCTCAGGATTTGAGTCCATTATAGACGCTATTAAGAAGGGCAAGGATCTGACGCCTGCACAGCTGAAGAAACTGCAGAAGGGATTAGATGATACGTATGAGTATATGCATGGACGCCCAGATGCCGTTCCTTACTTCGATAAACTCAAGGGTACGGAAGACGATGATATCGGGATACAGATACCTGGTCTAACTGCTGACTTGTTAGAGCTGATGGAGGCCAGTACTACTAAAGGCCTTAAGGAGGCTCTGAGGGCCTTGGAGAATTTTGATGAGTCGATATTAGGAACAGACGAGCTCCAGTTGTACAAGCGTTCGATGGATATGGTTAGGAAGAAGCTAGACAGTCTGGGGTTCGAAGATTGGGAGTCCACTGCGGCTAATGTAAAGAGGGAATATAAGGAGTCTATTTCCGAATCCCAGAAGATTCTAGAAAGATTTCGCCCGTATGAGAACTTTGGCGATATGGATCAATTTCTAGAAGGTCTTCCTCTGGATGTCAGAAGAGCGATTGAAGATTATAGTTCTCGTTTTGGGCGAGAAGGAGATAAAAACTTTTGGGGACTGGTGACAAAGTTCGAGGAGCTGGGCCTAACACCTAAGGACTTCCGTGACATGGAAGAGCATTTCTCAAGGTGGTATGGTTTCACTAAGTCGGACGCAGGCTATAAACTTTACGGGGATAATCAGTCAGCGCAGCTAGATTTCCTAAAGAAAGCAGTTCACAACTTTCGAGCGTTCGGTACTGGTGCGATAAAGAAGTTTGGAGATGATGAGTTAGAGGCTCAGGCAAGTGGGTTTAAGTTCTTTAGTGAAGACACCGAATCTAGAGTTATTGAGATCCATATCGAGGGCTTTGATGTGGATGATCTTGGTAAGTTTATGCATCTGGCTACGAAGAAATCCGCGCAGGAAGCGATAGATGCACTTGATCGATTTGACACTGCGTTTCTAGATGTTTCAGAACGAAATATATATGAGTGGGTGTCTGACTATTTGAAGAAGTCGCTTAAGCATTTACCAGAGGAGGGTGAAAATATATCGGACCCTGCCTACTGGGATAACTCCTTGAAGGAAGTAGCCGATGAATTGAGCGGCCTTCTCTCAGAGGATCTGATAAGTGACATCGATCGGATTATTGAAGAGGGAGATCCTGCGAAGATAGCAAAACTTCGTCAAACCTTGGTTGACTTGATCGAGCAAGGTAATAAAATGAAAGCAGATGAGGACCTATCAGGGCTGTTGGGGATCTCGGCGCTTAAAGCAAAGCTGAAAAAGTTGGACGATTCGACTAAGGGAAGCGATATACCTGAGTCTCTTGCGGATATGGCGAAGACCCCACAAGTCGTCAAAGAAGATCATCCTCTTTTTGCTCTTGACTTAGGGTCTACGGAGCTAGCGCAGAGGCTGCCTTCAGAATTCTGGAAGGGTGGGATGAATCGTCCCACTGCTATTAAGCTTCTGCAAGAGAGTGGAGTGGCTCTTGATGATGCGACAGAGATCGTCGATGAGATCATGGCAGGGGTGAAGAAGGCGGCATTGGATCTGACGAAGCCTGGATCGAATTCTCCATTCGAGGGTGAGGATGTCTACTCGTGGGTGATGGATCAGATATTCGACCATAAAGGAGCTAATCTGAAGAATCTGTCAGAGAGTCAGCTTCTAGACGCATTCAAAACTTCGAAGTCAGAGTTGCTCGAGGCTAATGTAGATGAGCGTGATGATATACAGAGAGCTTATAATAAGCTACGGTCGATGCTAAGAGACAAAGGCGTCTCAACAGGAGTGGAAGATGTAAGGACTCTATTGGCGTCTGGATTCCTGAGTCGTGAGACAGTTCAAGCGACGTCCTTGTCGCCGAAAACCACTCGATTAAAGAAGGGTAGTAAGGGGGTGGAGCTTGTTCTTAGGAAGCATGGGCTGCTAGATGACGCAGGAGAGTGGTTCGATAAAACTGGCGCAAGTGATGTAGATTACAAGGAGTTTGATGATCTGTTCGAAGATGGATTTATTACGGTCCGAGATCTTTTCGAGTGGCTGGGATATTGAGAGGGCTGGCCCTCTCCTACCTTAAGGCGGAGATAGTGATATGACAGAAGCAACGCAGTTAGAAGAGGATGCATTTGCGACTTTGCTCGATGAAGAGCCTGTCGACAATGATGCAGTGCTGGATGAGCTAGATGCGGTTGGCAGAGAAGAAGATGGAGAAGACGAGGTTGGCGGTAGGGAGGTTCCCCGCGAGGGAACTGATGTCGTGCTGAGAAGGCTCGACGATACAGATCCTGCGGCGGCTAGAGTTCTCCGTGCAGAGCAACGCCGGATGTCGCAGCAGCAAAATGAGTTCAATGATCTGAAGACGGAAATGCTGGACACGCTCGTGAAGTTGAGAGGCATCACACCTGGAGAGACCGCCGAAACGGAAGACGGCGAGCGACCAGAACTGCCGGCTGGTATCACCGATGGACATCTTCAGATGTTCCAGTCG
>Ga0110931_1000245_pt1 | contig 20939 bp, 8 predicted proteins | sample 4_EtaG_FD_79333 | JGI IMG/M metagenome (GOLD analysis project Ga0110931, IMG submission 79333) | Marine viral communities from the Subarctic Pacific Ocean - 4_ETSP_OMZ_AT15127 metaG (version 2) (version 2) | ecosystem: Environmental > Aquatic > Marine > Oceanic | place: Pacific Ocean | collected... | reverse complement strand
GTCAAAATATAGACCTTAAGCAGCGAGAGATATATCTACACGGTCACTATGGCCCGTTTGAAGATGATCCCGGCGTAGAGTACCGCATGGCTACTACGTTTATCAAAAACCTTAGACATTTGGACTCTATTAAAAATGAACCAATACTTATTCATATGCACAGCCTTGGTGGAAACTGGGGTGATGGAATGGCTATATACGATGCTATTAAACTTGCCAGATCCCACGTAACCATCGTAGTGTACGGTCAGGCAGAGTCAATGAGCAGTATAATCCTGCAAGCTGCAGACACAAGAATAATGATGCCAAACTCCTACTTCATGTCTCACTATGGAAGTAGCTCAAATTACGGCAATTATCTAGACACCCAGAGCTGGTCAAAGTTCGAGACCACTATACTAGATTCGATGTTAGACATATATGTCACGAACTGTATAAAGGGCAAGTTCTTCAAAGAAAGATACGAGGAGCCCACAGAGGCCAAGGTTAAGACGTTCATAAAGAAAAAGCTAAAGGATGGGGATTGGTATCTCAGCAGCAACGAGGCTGTATATTACGGTTTCGCAGACGGGGTTCTGTCAACAAGGAAGTATAGAGGGTTAGCGAGTTTAAAATGACAAAAGAGTTAAAAACTATAGACGACGCTTGGTTGGGTTTGGATATTGATGATAAAGATATTTTCAATCCCACGTCAATATTAAAAGTCTCAGATGAAGACTACCACCTAAGACTATCCTACCTGATGATGAGGCCGGAGTATTTTTCATTCCTTTGCAAGCATATACTAAATGTTCAGATCTTACCATCGCAAGCATTGATGCTTCATGAAATGTGGAGTAGAAAATTTCCGATGTTAATTGCTAGTCGTGGTTTCGGTAAATCATTTATGTTATCTCTATACTCACTGCTTAGAGCCTTATTGCTGCCAAAGAGAAAAGTTGTGGTAGTAGGTGCTGCTTTTAGACAGTCTAAGGTCTTGTTTGAGTACATGGAAACCATATGGAGAAATGCTCCAATCCTAAGAGACATATGTAGTGACACTAGTGGGCCGAGAAGAGATGTCGATAGATGTGTTATGCGCATAAACGATAGCACAGTAACATGCTTACCTCTTGGTGACGGACAAAAGATTCGTGGTCAACGTGCTAACGATATTATATCTGACGAATTTGCTTCCATACCTAGAGATATCTTTGAGAATGTTGTCGCAGGTTTTGCCGCTGTTAGTGCAGATCCTATTGACAACGTTAAAAGACTTGCTGCGGAGAAAAGAGCTAAAGAGCTTGGCGTTCAAGTAGAAAAGAAAAAAGAAGAAACCATAGAGAATAAAGACAACCAAATTATTCTTTCAGGTACGGCTTATTACGATTTCAACCACTTTGCAACTTACTGGAAGAAGTGGAAGACTATCATAAAGAGCAAAGGAATTGAATCGAGGCTCAGAGAAGTTTTTGGTGGAGAGGATGTCCCTAAAGACTTTGACTGGACTCAGTACTCTATTATCCGCATCCCTTACGAGCTCTTGCCAGAGGGCTTTATGGACGCTGCTCAGGTGGCTAGATCTAAAGCTACAGTCCATGCCGGTATTTATCAAATGGAGTTTGGTGCGTGCTTCACAAGGGACAGTCAGGGCTTTTTCAAGAGGTCGCTGATAGAGTCTTGCGTTGTTTCTAACGACAATGTATTGAAAAACTCTAAAGGAGACGAAATACATTTTGAAGCTAGCCTTATTGGAGATCCTAATAAAAGATATATCTTTGGAGTTGACCCTGCGTCTGAAGTTGATAATTTTAGTATAGTTGTCATAGAGGTGAATCCAGACCATAGAAGAATTGTTCATTGCTGGACTACTACAAGATCTGAGCATAAAGAAAAGGTCAAAAGAGGATATTCTACTGAGACAGACTTCTATTCCTATTGCGCTAGGAAGATCAGAGACCTCATGAGGCTGTTCCCATGCATTCACATAGCTATGGACGCTCAGGGCGGCGGTATAGCCGTTATGGAGTCCTTACACGACAGGGATAAGATACAAGAGGGCGAACTAGCCATATGGCCAACCATAGATGACGACAAGCCAAAGGACACAGATGATGAGCGTGGACTGCATATATTAGAAATGTGTCAGTTCGCAAAGTATGACTGGCTTGCTGAGGCTAATCATGGACTTAGAAAGGATTTCGAGGACAAGGTTTTATTGTTCCCATTCTTTGACTCTATAAGCCTTGGATTGTCCAATGCTGATGATGGATTGAAGGGTAGGCACTTTGATACTTTAGAAGAGTGTGTTATGGATATAGAAGAGCTCAAGGATGAGTTGTCAATGATTCAGATTACTCAAACCGCTACAGGCAGGGATAGATGGGATACTCCAGAAGTCGTTGTAGGCACGGGAAAGAAGAGTAAGATGAGGAAAGACCGTTATTCAGCATTAATCATGGCTAACATGGCTGGTAGAGTTCTGCAGAGAACTCCAACCCCTCAAGCCTACAGCTTCTACGGAGGCTTTGCCACCGCTGGTGAAGACTATAAGGCCAAGAAAAGAGAAGACTTTTACAGTGGGCCAAATTGGTTTACTGAAAACATGGGTGACATTTATTAGTCATCCGTGTATAATTTCTATAATCCATTCCAATTACATTCCAATTAACTGATAGGCGATGATATGACAGACAATAATATGGTAACTTGGCACGACGACGCAAGCAAATCTATCGCCATGGATGCATTTTCTGATAATGTTAATTCTTATGACGGCGTGACAAAAAGCGTTGGCTATCGAGCATACAGGAATTTTAAAGACATAGAGTCTAATCGTTCTGTACGTCCCGGATTTACATCAATGGATTACCATGCCTTTAGACCTGATGAGCAGGTTCCTAGAGAGCAGAAGCGCATGATTAAGATGTGCATGGATGCGTATTCTAAAGTGGGGATTATCAGAAATATTATTGATTTAATGGGCGACTTTGGTAGCCAAGGCATTAGCTTGGTACACCAGAATAAGAGTGCAGAAAAGTTCTTTAAGCAATGGTTTAGAAAATGTAATGGTAAAGAGAGATCTGAGCGATTCTTGAACACCCTATATAGGTGTGGAAACGTAGTAGTATACAGAAGTAATGCAAATGTTACGCCAGAACTTTCTAAGTATATGAAGTCAGTCGCAAATGACATCAAGGTAGAAATTCCAAATATGACTAGAAACGTTATACCTTGGAGATATAATTTTTTCAACCCTCTGAATGTAGATATGAAAGATGGAGAACTCAATCTGTTCATGGGCAAAAAGTCGTTCAACCTTTCCACCAACGTCTTTAACGATAAGTTTAAGAACGGAGATATTCCGCCAAACATTCTGGAAACACTACCCACAAAAGTGAAGCGGGCTATTCAAAGAGGCGAGAAAAAGATCCCACTAGACGAAGAAAGACTTCAGGTATTTCATTATAAAAAGGACGATTGGCAGTTGTGGGCAAATCCCATGATTTATGCAATCCTCGATGATATTATAATGCTGGAAAAAATGCGGCTTGCCGATCTTTCTGCACTAGATGGGGCAATATCAAATATCCGACTCTGGACTCTTGGTAATCTAGACCATAAGATCCTTCCAAACAGAGCCGCTATTAATAAACTGAGAGACATTCTTGCTAGTAATGTTGGTGGCGGAACTATGGAGCTTGTCTGGGGGCCAGAGCTAAGCTACACAGAGTCAAACAGTCAAGTCTATAAATTCTTAGGGTCTGAAAAATACCAATCTGTACTAAATAGTATTTACGCAGGTCTCGGTGTTCCTCCTACCCTTACTGGCATGGCTGGAAATGGAGGCGGCTTTACCAACAACTTTATAAGTCTTAAAACCTTGGTAGAGAGACTTCAGTACGGTAGGAGTTTGTTGACTAAGTTCTGGCAACATGAAATAGAGCTTGTCAGAAAAGCTATGGGCTTTAGATATGCAGCAGAAATTCATTACGACCAGATGAGCCTAGCAGATGACGCTGCCGAGAAGAATCTTCTTTTACAGCTCGCAGATAGAGACATCATCAGTCATGAAACGGTATTGGAAAGATTCCACGAAGTACCGTCTGTTGAAAAGATCAGACTCAGAAGGGAATATAAAGAAAGAGAGACTGACAAAGCACCTGATAAGGCTAGTCCATTCCATAATGCTAATCATAAGAAAGAGATGGAAAAAATAGAAAAGCAAGCCGACCTTAATGAAAAGAAGGAGGAGCAATCGCCACAAGCTCCCAATAAGAAAGAGGCGCCAAAGGATAATGGTAGACCTCCTTTCAAGTTGGACGAAGGGCCAAGAAAGCAGCGTGTTGAGACGCCAAAATCTGCTCCGGGATTGGCAGAGACTATAATCTGGGCACAGTCCACATTCGATACTGTGTCAGAGGTAATTACAGATGCCTACTTAAAGATGAACAATAAGAAAAATCTTAGGCAGGTAACAAAAGCAGAAGTTGCTTCTATGGAAAAAATCAAGCTAGATGTTCTCACTAATCTAGAACCTTTACAACAGGTAAGCGTGGAGATAATTCACGACAAACTATCTGCTGGAGCTCTATCTCCAAAAGAGTTTTGTCAGTGCTTGGCTGCTAAAAATATTGATACCTCATCAATGAACATAGATGTCTACAGACGAAGCGCCATCGGATGCTACGTTGAATATGTTTGTAAATAGGGCTCATTGGCACTAATTAAAAATTTTTGTGTATATTTATTTTAGAGGTAAGACATATGAAAATATACCAACAAGAAATCAATGACGGCTTAGGGGAGGTTATCAAAACCAACGCCTCTATAGCCTACTGCTCTGAAGCTAGCATAGTGCACTTACAACCGGAGGCTGATGTAAGCCCAAAGGTTGAAGCGCAGCTTGAAAAGCTTTTAGCAAAAAGTAACCCAGATCAGATAGATCTATACTATCTTGAGTCAGTGCTGGTTTCAACTGGATGGAATAAAAACGATGACGTTTTCCAATCAGAACCAACATGGGCCGCAAGAAACACGCCTGAAGATAAGCAATTTAACTTCATGCATGATGAGAATGACATTATAGGTCATATCACTGGTAGCTATATTTTGGACAAACAAGGAAATAGAGTCGAAGCAGACTCTCAGAAAGAACCGCAGGATTTTGACATTGTTAGTCAAGCTGTTATATATAATAGTTGGACTGATCCTGAAAACAGAGATCGAATGTCACAAATCATTGCGCAGATAGAGGAAGGGAAATGGTTCGTTTCTATGGAATGCCTGTTCGCAGGCTTTGACTATGCTCTGCTAGACCCCGAAGGAGCTGGTAAAGTTTTGGCAAGAGACGAAGATTCTGCATTTTTAACTAAACATCTCAGGTGTTACGGTGGAACTGGAGAATATGAGGGATATAAGGTTGGTAGAGCTTTGCGTAATATATCGTTTTCTGGAAAGGGCTTGGTTTCAAAACCTGCCAACCCAAGAAGTGTTATACTGAATTCGAGCAAAGCTTTTTACGTAAACGATAGCACTAATAAGTTTTCTATAGGAGATATTAGAATGTCTGATAATTTGTTAGAAAAGCAGGTCGCAGATCTTAGAGAAGAGCTCGCCACTGCTAAACAAGAGAATGAAGCTATTAAAGCAAAGATCGAAGAAGCAAAAGATAAAGAATTTGCATCAACGGTTGAAGCTTTTGAAGCTGATGTTCAATCAAAGGACGAAGCAATTGCAACACTTGAAGAGACTGTAAAGTCAACTCAAGCTAAGATTGCTGAGTTAGAAGATGCTTTGGCTACTTCGCAAGAAGAGTTGAGTGTCGCCATGAAAGATGTAGAAGAGATGAAAAAGAAAGAGAAGATGGAAAAGAGAAAAGCTGCTCTTGTAGAAGCTGGTGTCAGCGAAGAAGACGTAGACGAATCTCTTGCCACCTTTGAGTCTCTTGAAGACGAAGCTTTTGAAGCTATAATCGCTTTCATGGACAAAAAAGAGAAGAAAGAAAAGAAAGACAAGAAAGATGACGAAGCTGAAGGTCTCGGCAAAGGCCCTAAAAAGCCAACCGCTGGAGAAACTGAAGCTGAAGAATCGCAAGAAGCTGAAGAAGAAGCAGAAGCTGAAGTTTCTGAAGAACTCTTTGACGAAGTAGAAACTACTGAAGCTACACTTGTAGAAGCAGAAGAGTCTGACGAGTTAGAGACTACCAGAGCTAGCATTGCATCGTGGCTTTCTGAAAACGTTTTCACTAAATAAGTATAGGAGAATTTAGAAATGGCTCTTAAAGCAGATAGATACGAACTACAAACTGACATCAGCTTCTTCATGAATGCAGCTGTTGCTACTCGTGGTGGAGTTGTTGTTCACGATTCCGGTTCTTCGCCTTATACTAACACTGGGTCTGGTGCAGCAATGGATCAAGGCGTAGCGTTAGTTAAAGAAAAGGCGGCGGCCAACACCGACGTTCCTGTTGGGATTTTGCTTAACGACGTTGTTAACAAAGACCTAACAAGAACTCATTTAAATCAACATAAGGACGAAGTCCAGCTTGGAAGTAAGGTTACCATCTTGCGAAAAGGTTATGTTGTAACTAATAAGATTGACAGTGTTACTGTTGCTCCCGGTGATGTAGCATACGCTTCAGCATCAGCAGCTGGTAATATTACCAACGTATGCGCAGCTTCAGCTGTTGCTTCTGGTAATCTTCCTATTGGACGATTCCTAAGTCGCATCGACGAAGATGGATATGCTAAGGTAGAAGTTAATCTTCCTAACCATGGATCAAACGGTTAAACGCCCTTATTTAACAGGAGAATTTTAAAATGGCTTTTACAGATAGACCAAGCGATGAATTCATCGCTCTACTTAAAAACTCTGGGGATAGCGATATTAACGTTGCACAAGCTTCGCAACGTGAATTTGCAAAAGCCCTAGAGCTTCCACTCCGTAAGGGTGTCTTGGTTGGTAACGTTCTTGGCGACATATTTGAAACCATCAACGTAGAACCGGGTGCAACCACGGAATTTCCACTAGACCTTATCGCTCCGGGCTTGGAAGGTGAGCATGTAGCTTATACGAATCCCGGTCACGGTAGAATCCCAGAACGTAGCGTCGAAGGCGACTACGTAATGATCCCAACCTACAGCATCACTAGCTCAATCGACTACTTACTTCGATATGCTCGTGAAGCTCGCTGGGACATTGTAGCACGCGCTATGCAGGTTCTGGAAGCTGGTTTTGTCAAGAAGATGAACGACGACGGGTGGCACACATTGTTGGCCGCTGGCGTTGACCGCAATATCCTCGTGTACGATGCTGATGCTACTGCAGGTCAGTTTAGCAAGAGACTTGTTTCTCTGATGCAAACTGTTATGCGTCGTAACTCAGGCGGTAACGCTGCTTCCGTAGGTCGTGGTCGCTTGACTGACCTTTATGTCAGCCCAGAAGCTCTTGAAGATGTTCGCAACTGGGGATTAGACCAAGTTGATGAAGTGACTCGTAGAGAAATCTACACAGCCGCTGAAGGCGGAGCTCCAATCACTAGAATCTTTGGTGTTAATCTTCACGACATGGACGAACTTGGCGAAGGCCAAGAGTACCAAGACTTCTTCACTGGACAATTGTCTGGTGCAGTTCAGGGTTCTGACACTGAGCTTGTAGTTGGTTTAGACCAATCAAGCAATGACAGCTTTGTAATGCCTGTTAAGGCTCAGCTTGAAATCTGGGAAGATCCTACTCTTCACAGACAACAGCGAGCTGGTTACTACGGCTGGGCTGAAATTGGCTTTGGTGTTCTTGATAATAGACGAGTTATTTTAGGCTCATTCTAATCAGAATATCAACTAGGCTCATCAAGAGAGTCACCTCTTATAACTAGGGGTGGCTCTTTTTTTATGTGTATTATTACTATAGAACATTTTTCGTACAGGATCTAAAATAGGAGATTAAAATGGCCGCACTTTCAAATTATTTAGAATCAGGCCTTTTGCACCATATTTTTAAGGGTGAAACATTTAGCGCTCCTAGTGTTATAGCCATAGGGCTGAGCAGTGGCGTTGTAGTGAATGTGAATGGCGTTGCTACCCCTACTGGCACCTATGATGCTGCAACTGGGGGAACTTGCGGTGAGTTGAGCACTACAGCTGCAGACGCATCAGCAAATGGATATGGAAGACTAAACCTTGGTGACCCCGCCAGTCTAGGCGCGACAACTTGGCATTATGACGCAGACGACCACGCTCAGGGAAGTGGTGTTATTAGAAATAGTGGACAATTAGTATTCAGCACAGCCCTTAAAGATTGGGGTTGGGTTTCTGGCGTTTATATCTTTGATAACGCTACTGTTGGACAAGGCAATGTGCTTATGCACGCTACACTGGATAATCCTAGAATTATATATAAAGGGGACAACGTAAAGTTTGACTATAAAAGTCTAGAAATTAGCTTCGATTAAAAATCAGGTAGGTAAGTCATGAAATTAGACAAGCAGACACTTGCTCAAAATATAGGTACTGACCTGCAGGATAACTCTACTGGTCAAATATCCCCAAGAGACGTTAGAACCAACTTATTAAATATCATTGACTCTATTTGGGGTGAGACATTTACCTCTGGAGTCAACATTAATTTTGCCAACATTGGAACTCATGCTACGAGAACAACCAAAGTTGGTGAGTTAGCTATTAGTAAGCTTGGCCATCCTAGTTACACAAGTGTAGATAACACGGCAGTCGGCTATTCAGCTTTAGCACAGAATTACAATGGCTATAGTAATACGGCTATTGGTTCTCATGCTTTGGGTTGTAGTGTCTATGGTTTTGGCAACACAGCTCTCGGACACAATGCGTTAGCCGGAAATATAGAAGGTGATCGCAACATAGGTATTGGTAGCCATACCCTACAGAGAAATAAGGGTGGTAATTACAATATAGCCGTTGGTCACGGAGCCGGTTATTACATTGGCGAAAACACTAGCCATAGATTATATATTGGTACTCACGATGTAGACAGCGATTCTCTTTGCGGTGATGGATTAGAAGCTGGTACTGACCCAACTATATTTGGCGAATTAGATACAAAAAGAGTTGGTATTGGCGTTCAGGGTCTGCATGACTATGGAACACTGCAGGTTTCAGGAGCTGTCTCTCCAGCTTGGTCTGGTGCATATGCTCTTGGGCATACTGCCACACCTTGGTCTAATGTTTATGTAGAGCACAGTATAGACTCTAATCAAGATCAGTTTAGAATAAACGATGATATCTATTTCTCCGGCGGCAAGGTTGGGTTTAATACTCCCAGCCCATCTGGTCAGGGGTTAATTACTGTTTCTGGAAGCATAGTTCCCGCACAAAGCAAAGAGTGGTCTCTTGGCCATGAAGATCTGCAATGGAAATCTGGATACTTTCAGAACCTTACTGTAAGCGGTGTTGCCTCTATAAACACCTACACATATAAAGAGATGTCTAGCTGCCTGTACGAATGCAGGACTCTCTATCTTGCAACTAGCGGTATATGTGACGGAGGAACTGGTGAGCCGTGTGGATATCTTGGAGACGAGAGTCTCGAAGGCGCTGGTTTGATTATACCATCTAGCGGTTCAGATTACAGAAGAGACTATAAATGGCTATACGCTGCCCCAGATAGTACTCTAGACTGCTTAGAAGTAGATAACTCTTTCGCTAGGTCTAGTTGGCAGTCAAATATCAGTATTGATTTAGCGTCTGGCTGTCATGTTCGCTCCAATAGAATTCTAGGTAGAGAACAACTATCTATGGTGACAGCTAAAAACTGTTATGGATTATTCATTAGAAAGAATGACGCTACTGTTTCCACTGGATCAACAACTAGAAATGAAATACAACATCTAAAGGTTGTCGCTAATGGTGGTACATTTACACTCAGCTTTGGCGGTCAAACTACATCCGCTCTAGCTCACAACGCAAGTGCTGCAACTATTAAGTCCGCTCTAGAAGCACTGTCTACGGTAGGCGTAGGCAATATAGAAGTAAAAGCTGGTAGTGCAACACTGCCCGAAGGAACATACTCAATATAGGAAGATAACATGTCTGATTTAGATTTCAATATAGAATTCAAAGGTTCTTTGGCTGGTGCCAATCAAGCTGCACTTACATCAAACACAACGAGCCTAACAAATACCTCTTCTAATACAGCTGACGGAACGTCTGGAGGTACTGGTAACAGACGGTTTTATTTTTATCAAACAGAGTCAAGGTTGCAGAACCGCAATTGGACTATAGATGATGGAGCCACCGGCGGTACATTTGATTTTAACTTTGTTGTTTTAAATGGCTCAATGCGGGCAGAAGAATTTGATAGTGATACTCATAGCCGTGACGATATTCGATTCTTCCCATACGGTGTTTATGTACAAGTTCAGAACATTCCTTTCGATGTTACCTTAGAAGGCTTTTGCAAGCTCTTAAACGCAGCTCTCGACACAAAGGTTACAGAACTCAAAGCTGCTGGTTGGACAAACTCAAAGGACGGAGCTGACATACTAACCGCTGTAGAGGCGGTATTCTTTCATCCGCATCAGCGCAGTATACTGAATTCTCCAATACCTTTGACAGATGACCAACGAGATCACATACTAAATGTTGACAATTCCGATTCAAATGGTAGGGTTGTGGCAGAAAACTATATGTTTGGAGCTGGTAATGCTATAACTTTTGCTGACAGTGTAGTTAAGAAGAGCAACGCTATAGTTCTAAAACCTAATAACGACGCCGTTGCACTAGATAACACAAAAAAGGAATTTGATACTGGGCAATATAAGTGGCTTCCAAGCGCTGTAGACACCGTTAAATTAGGTGAATACTGGCAGCGTGAAATGAATGATGTTGGCGCAAACTTCGCAACGATTATGGACTACGCTGAATCAGAAGACTGGCCAAATGAGAAAAGGCCCTTTTCATTCACTTGGAACGCTGGGCATTGCGATGCAATAGTAGCGATAAAAAAGAATGGTTACAATGTTAAGTACATTGATGCACTTCTGCACAAGTCTGGGGCTAGCGATGCAGATAAGGTATTTAGACTTCGCGACTACATTCCGGGCTCTGTACATTCAGACGAAAAAAAGATAGGTGTTGACAACTCAAACTTACAAGGTGGCGCTGGTTACCTCCGTGGCGACATCTGGGGAAATGTATTTAGAAATAAAACAAAGTATGATAACGTTGATATTGGAAGGACGGATCGTTTTTATGGGATAGGGATTGATCCTGTCGATTCTACATATGCTCCCTTTGGCTTTAACACCATATTCCCCTCTGTAAGACAAGAAAGAATACATCCGTTTATAGAGAAACAAGCCAGTCCTTTACTAAAAAATCCAGATCCTTTTGATTCCTCAACCTCTGGAGAAATGATAGCAGACTTAAGTAAATTTGGAACATACAACGAAACTAGAAATGCTACCGCAGGAACAGCTGACTTTAGTACGAATGTTACAAAATGCTTAGGCTATCCTGTATGTATACAGTTTTATAACGTTACTTTTGACGGGGTTGAATATACTGCTGCAAACTATGCAACGGACTTTGGCGACAACACCTACCCAGCAGATGCCAATCTGTTGTCAAAAAGAGTGACTTGGCTTGACCCTGACGCAACAGATAAAAAATATCTTACTAACATGGCTACCGTGGACGAAGTTCAAGATGCCGTAGATGCCGTCTTGGGCGCTAATAAAGTTAAGGTGTACGCTCCTCGCGCAAGAACTTCTGCGTTTGGTACTAATGGCAACTTACGCCATGGAAACCATAACAGTCGTGTCGGAAACAATTACGACGGTTTTGATTGTAGAACTCTAGTGTATGGCGGCTGGATATTTGAAATGATTTCAGCGGACATGCAAAATAGCTGGATGACCATCTACATGCCCGGATTTAAAAATGGTACTTTTGGAAAAGATACGAATTTTGCAGACGGGATACAAACTACAGCGGCCAACACCGTCGCTGTTGACCACTTTATGGAACGCAATCCTAGAGACAATAATACTAAAACCGACGAGTTTGTATATAAGCACAATAACCCCAACCTTGGCGCTGGTACTGGCGGAGATTATTTCGCGAATCGCACCGGAAAAGGTAATACCGGGCTTAATATATTTTCAGCCCTGCTTGATGTGGGTACTGGAACCACTGCTGGCGGAGGAACTGCATCAGCGGCTATAAGTACACTTCAAGAAGGCTCTACCGATATTACATCAGACGTAAAGTCTAAAAATGCTTTCTTTGTCACTAAAGAAGACATAGTAAAACCAAATCCTCTTGGGCCAGACGGTGATATAGCAGGTATAACAGATATCAACTTTATAGGCTCTAGCGGCAGTGAGCTTGGCGATGATTATGTGGTGACTTACTCATCCTTAACTTCAGGTGTCATAGTAGGACAAAGGCTTTTATCAAGGACAAGTATTAAACAGCAAACAGGTGGTAAAGACAGAATAACTGGCTTCCAAACTGACTTTGTAGATACAGATCATGCTATTACAACAAATAATAGACAGTCAAAAGATCGCTTTAGAATCTCTGGATATAAAGACGATTGCGTTCCAATCAATGCAATGGTGATAATGAACTCTAATTCGCCGGGGATGGTTGGTATAGACCAGACGCCGTACCTATCGGCAGAGTTCATTCCAGAAACAATATTCAATATACAGGCTACCGGAGACGCCGTTGTAAGAATTACAGACGGGGAAGGAGCTTTCCAGAGAGGTGCTTCCGTTCAGCTGGTTGCTAGGGATAACCAGAGTAGCAGCGAAGACTCTTACGACCCAAAAAATGCGACGGAGCTTTCTCACTTTCAAGACAAGTTTGAAATATCACAGTTCAAAGACTATATAAAAGATTCAGTACTAACAATCAAAGATGGGAATGTCAGTGTCAATGCGCCAGATGAACTGGCTTACAATTACAGCCTGCTGATTGGTGGTCAAGAAAATGTGTCGGAAACTTCTATAACCTCGCCAAGAATAGGTGTTCAAGTTGTAGACTCCAAAGATCCGATTAGGGTCGGATACATATTTGCAAAGAGAGATGGTAGCTGTGACCATTTGTTCTGGAAATCAGACTGCGGCGCACCAATCAAGCTCTCAAACACGCCAAATCAAAACCCAGACTTTGGTGGAGTTACAGATAGAGTATCTCAAATCAACGAGGCTCTTGGTCAGCTAGATGATGCTGGCTACAATATAGATTCTCCTGAAGCTGGTGGATTCATGGAAGACCTTGGTTTTGGAGAGTTTGGAACTTACGGAGAAATAGACTTAAGCAATCCTTATGGCGCTACAGATCAAGTCAACATGGGAGATGACTATACTGACTTGAAGGGTAACGACTTTGGAGTTGCAGCTGGAGGTCAGAGAGATTTATACGGCCTTCCTAACGGCGCAGAAAACAATACCGGATATGGGTTTGGAGCTGGTGAAAGCCTAAATACTGGTAGCAACAATACCTTCTTAGGAGGCTCTGCTGGTAATCAACTGCAAGCTGGAAACTGTAATGTATTCTTAGGTAAAGAAGCTGGAAAAAGTGTTACCAACGGTGATGAGAATACGCTTATTGGCTGCAAAGCAGATGTCAACGGAAACTCCAACAGAAACATATACCTTGGCGCTGGGCTTACTGATAGCAGTACTACTAATAATGACGTATTAAAGATTGGTGTCATAAATTCAAGCCTACAAATGAACATACCTTTGATGTCGGGCTCTTTGGCAAATAATCCCGACTCGCCAATGCAGGTCTTCATTAACGGTAAGTTTGCAACTGTAAATAGCAATCAAACTGATAGCATAGGGTTTGCACATGAGCAAAATGCATTTGGTAGTGACAAAGTTGCTTCCATAGTACAAAAAGTAGACAACTCTGCTTCTTACCCAGATGGTGGTGTTCAGTTCAAATTCTTGGGCAACAACGGCGTCAACAGCACGCTGTTTACTCTAAGGCATCATGTAGCGCCGCTTGATAGAACAGCTTCCTACAATGTGCCTAGCACAGAAAGACCTTTCGCTCAGCTAGATGGTGACTTGCACATTATGGGTGCTGTTAGGTTCCACGACGGTACGAGCATAGAAAGCGGTGTTGGACTCTCTATATATCCCGGTTCTGGACTTGCTTCATACGCAGGGACTCAAGGAACTGAGCTAACACTTGATGCAGAAAACTTACCAGCAACTTCTTTAATTAGTAATGATGGAACTTTCTTTGGCGTCACAACTAGTGGTGTTAGTAGCAAGATTTCTCTTACTGATCTAGCTGGCTATGTTCAATCCGGCACAGATTGGATTAAAGAAAATCAAAACCATGTGTTCTCAGCCACATCTGTATTCAACACTACAGACAATACGTTTAACAGTATAGTGGGCTATAGAGCTGGCAATGGCATACTTGGAACCAACCACGCCTCCTTCTTTGGGACTGACGCTGGTAATTACGACGTAAATCCTGTCAGCGGTGTTGACTATTCTGTGATGATAGGTTATCGAGCAGGTATGAACGCCACTCAAGCAGATAACTCTGTGTTCATTGGGCCAAATACTGGCCACTATGCTTCTGGTTCTCGCATGGGTGTGTTTATTGGTAACTCAGCAGGTCTAAACGCGAAGACTAGTAGATCTATCGGTATTGGTGATAACGCTCTTGAGTCTGTCAGTGGAGACAGAAATATAGAACTAACCGTGGGAATAGGTGGAACTTCGCCATATAGATTGATACAAGGCAGCAGTAGTCACAAGTTGAATGTTGGAGATATCATTGGTGGTGACATGGCAGACCAAAGGGTTTCCGTTGGTAGAGCAATACTCAATCCTAGTGGAACTCTTGATGTAAGGTCATCCTCTTCGTCGTCAGACGCTATACAGACATGGTTTAACAACTTGGGCCAAATGGTTGCGTATCTAGATCAGAATGGTAACATGCACATAGACGGAACCGTACAAACATTCTAGTAGGGAGAAGCTGTTCATGGCTTTTGTTTTAACAGACAGAGTAAAAGAGACAAGTACCACAAGTGGAACAGGAGCTGTAACACTCGGCTCTGCCTATGGTGGGTTCCAGACATTCGCTGATGCTATTGGCAATAACAATAAGACTTATTACGGTATAGAAGATGGCGTAAATTGGGAGATTGGAATAGGTACTTATACCTCATCTTCTAACAGTCTAGCAAGAGATGTCGTGCTATCTAGTAGTACAGGATCTAAACTATCTCTTTCAGGCGGTGTGTCAACGGTATTCTGTACATACCCAGCCAATAGAGCGTTCATAATGACTGAGCATGGATATGCTAGCGGCGTATCCCCATACTACTCTGGTATATTATTTCCAGACGGAACAACACAGATAACCTCAGCGACTGGCGCTATCTCCGCACCGCTTACCGTCAAGAGAACAGACGCAGGTGACTTGTTTCATTTCTATGTAGATAACGACAATGACAGAACAGTAGCTCTTAACTTAGAAAGTAGCTCTGCCCCTACTTGGAAGATTGGCTTAAAAGATGGCCCTTCTAATTCAACCGCCGCCCCAACATATGGATATGTATACGGTAACAATGGATCTGCAGGAGTTTACGCAACTAGCGATAGTGCTCTTGTAGTAAACTACTCTAACGGCGCATGGATAAAACACAGAGACTCTGATCTTTTTAATCTGAGTAAGTCTGGCGGAGCTAAGTTTTTAAATGCCGAGGCTGCAGTAGTACCCGTAAAGGTTAGGGGAGCCAATAGTCAGTCTGCACATCTGCAAGTTTGGGAGAACGACAGTCAGTCTACTCTGGCCTATGTAGATTACGCAGGTGTAATAAGCGGCGTAACTGTCAAGGCTCAGGGCTTTCACTTTGCAGATGGAACTACTCTAACCACAGCCCCTGTTGGAACAAGCGACACCCCCACTTTTGACGATGTGTATATCAAGGATTATATTTATCATAATGGTGACACAAATACTCACATCAAATTCACTGGCGACGAAATAAAATTTACGGCTGGTGGTAGAACCATGCTAACATTAGAAGAAGCCTCTAATGATAAAGTTATAGTCAATGATGGCGGTAATGATGTCAACTTTCGGGTTAAGGGTAAAAACGATGATGATCTCTTTTTTACAGATGCTGCAAACGACAGAGTAGGTATTGGTACAGGCAGTCCTGATTATCTTCTTGATGTTGATGGAACAGCAAGGATGACAACTCTCAGGTTTGCTGATGGAACCACACAAACCACTGTTGGTACTGACACAACGTACACCGCTGGTAGTGGCCTTACATTAGATGGCACTACATTTAAAATTGACACCAATAGCACAGTTTTAGAGTCTGGCAGAAATGTAAGCCTTTTGACAAACGACGCTGGCTATACCACCTACACTGGATTTGAATTATATCTAGACGGTGTTGACCTAAGCAAAACAATAAGAAGTTCTGACTTTTTAAATATTGACGCCGGAACTAATGTAACTGTATCTTATTTAAATACCAGTAATGGCTCTGGTCACAATGTGACAATAAACGCAGTTCAAAAAACCACAGAAGAAATACAAGATATTGTTGGAGCCATGTTCTCTGGTAATACTGAGACAAATATAGCTGCAACTTATCAAGATAGCGATGGCACTGTAGATCTAGTTGCTACAAATACCACATATACCGCTGGATCAGGTATTGTTCTAAATGGTACTGAAATAAACATACCAACAGCAACCACGAGTGCAGCAGGTTTAGTTACTCTCTCTAACACAGTTGCTGATAATGCAAATGTGGTAGCTACATCAAAAGCTGTTTATGATGCAGGATATCTAACAGCGCACCCAAGCATCTCGCAGGGGAGCAATATTAGCTCAGATAATTCTGACGGCACTGTAATACAAGACATACAGATTACTCTAGATTCAAACGGACATGTGACAACAAGTACTGCCGGTACTGTAAACCTAGACGGTAGATACTTTACTGAGTCTGAGCTTACTGGTGGACAACTAGACTCTCGATATTATACAGAAAGTGAACTTAATACTTCTGGCGGTGGTGGCCAAGTACACTGGAACAATCTTACTAATAAACCAACGATTGGTGATATCACAGCTATAGTTGCTGGATCTGGAATGTCAGGTGGCGGCACTGAAAGTAGCGTTACTGTAAACGTAGACTTGCAGCAGCTCGCAAACGAGACAATGATTTCCACAGATCAGATGGTGTTTATAGACTCTGATGGCAGTAGTAAAAGAACACCTGTGTCAACCGTTAGTTCTGTAATTGGGGCTGGATTCCTTGCTGACACGGCTCTTACTGGAAACCCAACTGCGCCAACTCAAGCCGCTAGCAATAATAGTACAAGGGTTGCGACGACTGCATACGTTACAACGGCAGTATCAAATCTGGTAGATGGAGCACCGGGTGCTTTAAATACTCTTAATGAGTTAGCTGCAGCAATCAACGATTCTGGTAACTATGCAGCAGGGATTACTTCCCTATTATCCGAAAAGGCTTACACATACGATCTGGCTGCTGCTTCGGGAAATCTTGACAACAGGCTACATGAAGTTTCTGGCGCAGGAGGGCAGGTTCTTACTGCCTCTGGTTATCTTTACACAGATATACTTTCTGTTTCCGGAATTGCTACCGGAGGTGGTGAAACTAATCAAAACGCATTTTCAATTGTTGCAGTTGATGGTCAGACCAATGTTGCCGCAGATGCTAAGACTGATACGTTGACACTAGCCGGTGGTAGCAACGTGACGATTACAACCAATGCTGGCAGTGACACCGTTACGATAGCGGCCACAGATACTAATACTACATATACTGCAGGCTCAGGTATTTCATTAAACGGAGCTCAGTTTAACGTAGCAATTAGTGGTAATAATATACTGGCTACAAATAGTCCTGTTAATAATTATGTGCCTTCTTATGTAAATGGTGAGTTTACTTGGGTTGCTCAAACATCTGATACCAACACAACCTATACGGCAGGGTCTGGCTTAGTATTGCATGGTACAGAATTTAACATACCAATGACAACAACCAGTGCGTCTGGCTTGGTTATACTAAGTAATACAATAAGCAGTAACCAAACAACAGCATTGACTCCGAAGGCCGTTAATGATGCTGGCTACTTAACAGCTCACCCAAATATTTCCGCAGCTTCATCTGTTGATAATAGCAGTAGAACATACATTCAAGACATAACCCTCGATAGCAATGGTCACGTTACAGCAATTACTTCTGCTGCTGAAACAGTAACAGACACAAACACGACCTATACAGCTGGTTCAGGATTGGTACTGCACGGAACACAGTTTGACTCTGCAATCAGTGGGTACAACCTTTTAGCCAGCAATGATCCAGTAAATAACTATATTCCTCGTTTTAAATCCGCCACTGGCAAGTTTGAATGGGTAGCTGCTGGAGCAGGTGAAGCAAATCAGAACGCCTTTTCGACTGTTGCAGTTGCTGGTCAAGACGATGTTGAGGCAGACAGCGCGACTGACACCCTGACATTAGCTGGTGGTTCCAACGTAACGATTACGACTACCGCCGGTAGCGATACTGTGACAATAGCATCTGCAAATGATAACACTACATATACTGCTGGTTCTGGCTTAGTGTTACACGGTACTCAATTCAATATACCAATGACAACCACTAGCGCTTCTGGGTTGGTAATCTTAACTAATACAATTAGCAGCAATCAGACTACCGCCTTGACTCCTAAAGCTGTTAATGATGCCGGATATATAACCGCCAGTTCTAGTGACACGCTTACTAATAAAACTATTGGGGCTACACAGCTTAGCGGAACTATAGCCTCAGCTAGGCTACCAGACTTGGCTGTTTCAGACTTCGCCGCTAGCGCTATAGTGACTGAATCTGAAGGTATTGGAAGCAGTGATAACGATACTAGCTTACCAACGTCTGCCGCAGTCAAAGATTATGTGGACACTCAAATCGCTACAGAAGACACGATAGCGGAACTCAATGATACCAACATAAGTTCTCCTGCTGCGGGACATTTGCTAATATATGATAATACAGCAAGCGTTTGGGATAATGCCACCCTAACTGAGGGCAGTAACGTCACTATCACAGAAGGTGATGGCGCAATAACTATTGCAGCTGCCGACACAAACACAATGGGCGCTGGTTTTGTACTTGAGGACGGTGACGGAACAGAAGTCACAATCACTGAAAACAAAGAAGTAAAATTTGTTGAAGGCACTGGTATTGACATTGACTGGACTGACACAGACAACGGTACAGATGTCGATCCTTATGATTTGACATTTACTGTAGACCTTGAAGGTACAGAACTCAAATCCACTACCAATGGCAATGAAGCTGCAACTAAGTACTTAAGGGCCGATGGGGATGGAACCTGTAGCTGGCAAACAATATCAGCGACTGTAGACATTGACGCACTTAGTGCTCTTGGGGGTGCGGGAGTGCATCAGACTGAAGACCACTTTATGTTCTCTGACAATGGAACAGAAAAGAAGATAACTTTCTCTAACCTGCAAGACGCAATATTTGCCGACATATCTGGAAACGCAACCGTAGCCGCAGGTGGAGCATTGACAATAGCAAATGATGCTATTACTTCGGCTTTGATAGCTGATGACGCAGTTATAAGCGCCGCCATTGCCGATGATGCAGTCTTAACCGCCCACATTGCTGATGACCAAATCACGGCAGCTTTAATGGCAGACAATAGTATTGACTCTGATATGTATGTAGATGGCTCTATTGATACTGCTCACATAGGAAACTTGCAAGTAACCACTGCGAAGATCGCAGCTGACGCCATTGATGGCACTAAGCTTGCTGATAACGCCGTTAATTCAGAACACTACACAGACGGAAGTATCGACACCGCCCACATAGCGGCAGACGCTATAACAGGTGCGAAGATAGCCGATGACACAATAGACTCAGAACATTATGCAGCAGCTTCAATTGACAATGAACACCTAGCTGATGATGCAGTTGGAACCGCTGAAATTGCTGACGATGCTATTACTTCGGCTTTAATAGCTGATGATGCAATTGTAAGTGCGGCTATTGCCGACGATGCAGTATTAACTGCCCATATTGCCGATGACCAAATTACAGCAGCTTTAATGGCAGACAACAGTATTAACTCTGACATGTATGTAGACGGCTCTATCGACACGGCTCATATTGCCAACGATGCAGTCACGGGTGCTAAAATTGCGCTATTCGATGATAGCTTGGCGGCAACCACAACTCACTTCTTGATTGCGGATGGGACAGATTATAGCTCTTTTGCTTTGAGTGGTGCTGTGACCTGCACTAATGCTGGTGTTGTTTCGCTAGCAGCTAACTCAGTTGATAGCGACCAGTATGTAGATGGGTCGATTGAACATGTTCACTTAGCGGCAGATTGTATTGATGGAGACAACATACAAAACGACGTTATAAATTCAGAACACTACGCAGCAGGCTCTATTGATTTAGAACATATGTCTAGCGAATCTGTTGATGAAGACAATCTTCATATATCAAACGCTGGAAGTAATGGACAATTCCTCAGTAAACAATCTGGTAATGCTGGTGGTTTAACTTGGGCTACACCAACAGCCAGCGTTGTTGCTGACGATATTGGAACTGGTGACGCCGCTGTTACTATCACAACCTCGGCTGGAAATATCACTATAGACGCTGCGGCAGATAACACCGATATTATATTCAAGGGCACGGATGATACGTCTGATATTACCATGCTTACGCTTGATGGTAGTGAGGCTGGGGCGGCTACTTTCAACAGTACAGTAACAGCAACTGGATTTACCATTGGTTCGGCTGCTATTAATGAGACTGAGCTAGAAATGCTAGACGGCATTACAGCAGGAACTGCCGCCGCTAGCAAGGCTGTTGTTTTGGATGGTTCTAAAAACATAGCCACCATTGGAACT
>Ga0110931_1000243_pt1 | contig 21035 bp, 7 predicted proteins | sample 4_EtaG_FD_79333 | JGI IMG/M metagenome (GOLD analysis project Ga0110931, IMG submission 79333) | Marine viral communities from the Subarctic Pacific Ocean - 4_ETSP_OMZ_AT15127 metaG (version 2) (version 2) | ecosystem: Environmental > Aquatic > Marine > Oceanic | place: Pacific Ocean | collected... | reverse complement strand
TCTTTATCCGGCTGTCCAGAGACAAGCAAGCCTAACGTATTGAGATCTGCCGACATTCCTTACACAAGAAACACAAACATACTTAGAGACGAGCTGTTTGCGCATGGTGTTGGCGACATACGTATGCACATTCCTGACTGGGAAACACAGTATCCACCTTGTAGCACCACTGCTAAAGCAGAGCATGGTAGCAACTGCTGCGACATGCCTTTAGTCCACAGTGGAGATTTGAGAGCAGGCTGGAAAGAAGATTGCGTTGACGGTAACGGAAGAGCTGTAACAGAAAGCTACTACTGGCCTTTCCAATATGGAAATGGATCAGTGGGGTGTGTGGCTCCCCCTCTAAGAGGTATTATACAAAGACCAAACAACGAACCTAAGCCACTTTTGGTTGCGGGTGAATACAAAGCTCCTGAGCCAATGGTGATATCAAGTTGGGTAGAAAAAGTTGTCAAGCGAGTTTGTGTACCGATATCTGGATTCGTGACCAACACACAAAAAACCTATCACTTTGAAGATAGCCACCTTAGTCAGTCAGCATTTTCATACTCAGGCGATGGAATCAGCAACATGTCCATAATAGGACAAGGAGCTTGGAAAGATCCAAAACCATTCGATGGAAGAGATGCAGTGCTTCAGGCTATGGGCTCTAGCAAAGACGAAGTAGTAAAGAAAGAGAATAGAGTCTATGAAGATAGCTATTTAGCTGCTGAAGAAGATTGGATTGATGAAGCAACTTCCAAGGTGGTGATTATATCATCTGTAGCGTCTGAAAGTGAAAAGAACATGGTTCACGACCAAGACCGCAGCATAGATGGTAATACTAATTTCTATTATAACTTAGTTGAGAAACGCTCTGACGGCGAGTATGACTGCGGAAGAAATAAGGGGCTCATAGCCCAATTAGGTGGTTGGACGAATAGAGATAGCTTTAAGGATGCATATGACAAATCCGTGCTTAAGCTAGCGTTCCAATCTGATGGCCATGGCGTAGTAGAAAACGTATCTACCGTTGACTCTGACGGAGAATCTGTCTCACTTCCAAACGAGGCGCATGTTTGCTGGGTGGCTAATCCAAATGGAACACCAAGCGCGTCAGAAGTTGGAAGAATAAAAGACTGGTTGAATAGAGGCGATAAGACCCTTGTCATTACTCTTGACAATGATCAGGCAATAGCAAGAAATGTGTTTGATCTTTGCAATCAACTTGGAACAGATATCAAGCCGTTATTAATACATACTACTGAGAACGGAGAGGTTGAAGGAATAGATAAGTGGGCGCAAAAAGACGTAGACAGGGACGGCGGTTTAAACAAGCAAGCCATGAACGACGATCTTTATATTGTTAAGGGTTGTGAAGCTGAACCCAACGAATCCAAGTTCTTAGCCATATCTAAAACATCAGACGATGCTTCAAACCAAGGTTGGATTGAGGATGAAGATAGAACAATAGCAGACTTTGTTGTCATAAATATTGGCAAGCGAGGAAGAAACCTAATCAGGTATAGCGTACCTATTAAGAGTGTGTTATTTGAGACTCGTTCACTGTGGCAAATAAAGAGTGGAGTATTTGCTCTAACGGCAGATGTTCAGGCTGGATCTGGCTATAGAGTATTCATAGACTTTGCTAGAGAGTTCCAGACCGAGAAGCAGCCAATAAGATGGTACGGTAAAGGCTTTGAGTTTGATCCTGATCATAGAAATGACAAGGACAAATACCAGCCCGGACATGGTATAGGCACAATAACTGATTACAAAGAAAATGATACTGCCTATGAGTATGCCGATGGTATAATGATTACTAGCGGTATACTAGCTCCAGAAATAGGAAAAACTGGAATCTCAACAGTTGATATCAGAATACCTTCTGGCATAAGTAAGATTAATCTATACTTTGAGGCTAACAATTTAAGGGTAGCACCAAGTACGGATTACATACCAAGAACATTTAGAATACTTTCTGCTTCTGGTTCCTTACTGCCAATAGAGGAAAGAACACATCTGACGCACAAGAAAATACATTTAAGAGATGAATGCACCGAAGATGTGACATACATAGAACATCCTGCTGTTACATATAATTTCCCAGAAAGACTAAGGCCTATAAAAACTGATAATAGCAAGTACTGTATTGAGCCCGCCGTTGCTACTGAAAGCTCTTTCGCAGACCTTGAGTCTCAAGGGTTTAGCGAGCAAGAAATAATAGAGATGAAGCTTATGGAGCAGCTAAACAACGAGGCCAACGCAGATCTAATCCAAGATGACATTGACGCCACAAAGGATTTGTTGTCTGATACAAAGGGTAAGCTGATTGCAGATGGGCCAGTTGTTGTCGCTGAAGAACCTGAAAAGTTCAGCGCCTTTGCTGCAGGTAAGAATAGATCCAGAATTATTCTTATAAGTGACGCTTCAATACTGCAGGGTACATGTCCAGAATATAGAACACAGCAGTCTGCAAATGCAGAGTTTGTTAAGAGTTTGTATGAAAAGAACTCTACCATGAGTAAACTCAGAGATTCAAACACTACCATTATGGACTTAGATGGTGGAAATGATGGCTCAGAGTATTCGGGCACAACTAGGGGAGACGGAGCCACTAGAAGAATTCTACAGAACTTGGACGGCGGCAGACAGTTTGAACACATACAGAAAATTATATCCCCAGAAAGAGGTAGTCCTCAGAAGTTCTGGGCTGCTAGTGGAATGGCTGGGTTAGCATCTAAGTTTGGCGGTGGAACTGCTAGGCCTTCAGGATCTTACTTCGACAGTAGTGACAGAGATCCAAAAACTGTTGCGAGAGTGCCTGAGCCAGAAACTTTACCGTTGAAGAAAAAAGAGATATCCAAGTTCAATGCTCTTGCCTCCGACGCTGGTGCAAATGCCAAGTTCCACGAGACGGTTGGCAGCGTTGTTTATAGGGACAGAGACGCAGCCGGTGGCATACCTCCAATTCTAGAAGCTCTTGGTAGAGACCATATAGACTTTGACGCTTACCCGTCAGGATATCCCGGAGACTTGTTCGGATACTCGATAGCACTGCAAGGGGACAGGTTGGTTGTTGGAAGTCCGTTCAATGGCTTTGATAATAACAGTGTTGTTTACTGGCCTCAAGTTAGTGGGTTCAATAAAAATAACCTAACTGATATATCTGGTATATCCGTTGGGGGTAACGGTGGTGCTGGTGCAGTATTTGCGTTCATGAGAACCGGAAGCGGAATAAATGTATTTGGCTCTGGAGTGCCTTGGCAGTTTATGCAGAAGCTAAAACCTTCTGGGGCAAATGAACCAATAGATGGATATGCAAATCTTTCAGACTCACAGAATTACATTGGTTCAAACAACTACACGGCTGCAGACCTACAAAAACTAATGGCTGTCGGAGATATGTTTGGATATTCTGTTAGCATGGATAGCGACTTTGTAGCCATTGGAGCTCCGGGACACGACTTTACTAACTATCATGAGCACGTATATGATAGCGGCGCATTCCTGAGAAAAGAATTCAACTTTGAGTTTGACATTCCTCTTCATAACGTATATGACTTAGGGGATTCAGGCACAAGAACTGATATAATTAACAGTGGAACACCTGTGCTTAATAATGGCGCGGTATTCACCTATAGATACGGAATAATAAACTGGGGCAATAGAACGAAAGAATATGTAGAAGCTGACAAAGTTGTGGCACAAGGATACAACGATAGAAAACAAAAGGCCTATACAGACGAGTCTAGCCCAGTTGCTATATCCGGATCTGAAAACGACCACTTTGGAAGAAGCGTTCACATAACTAGATCTGACAGAGCAGATGCGGATTACACCCTGTCTGTCGGAGCTCCTCACCACATGTTTGCTAGCGGAAACATAAACGATGTTAACCCGCTGCCAAATGCAGGAGCGGCGTACACATATGACGCAATGCTAAGAGAGCAACCGGCAACTAGCGGCTCTAAAGAAGCAACACTGTTTGCAAATCTTTACGGAGACGGCTCTGGAACATACGCTGTGCGCTTAGAAGTCAACCAAGCTGTAAACACCGCAAATACAGCTTACGAAGCAACCGGAATGGTATTTAGCAATAGTGATGGTGAGTTATTCTTAGAATCCTCTGGACAAGATCCTGCGACTAAAGGCTTTATAGAACATAGGCCTTATGTACTAGCAGCAGAAGGTAATATACCTTCAGGAACTCCTGTGAGTGACTTTGTTCAACTGTTTACAGAAGGGTCAGGCGTATCCGTTAGCGGAGGGATGAATTTATATATCCTGCCTCAGCCTAAAGCAACCGTGTATAATAATATAGGATTGTACACGCAGTCAGCATACATTGTGACAGAGTCTGGGATGCCCCTATCTGTTAGTGGAGTAAGCAAGACTGCTGGGTCAGGAAGTATGATTTTAGCGGTTAGTGGAATACAGCAACTCACAAGCCAACTTAATCTACGTGTAAGAGGAAAATAAAATGCCAATTAACGTCTATTATAAAAATGATAGTGCGCAAGTATGTGTTTTAAGACCAGCTCCGCTAATTTCTATATCTGAAGAAATAAAGCGATCTGAAGGTGGCGAAAAATACGGCACTAGATATGTTATCACTCTAACAGGCACTCTGCTTGACGATGGCGGATTCCCCTTGGCGTATGACCCAAGAAACGGGAGCGTTATTGATTATAGAGATTCCGACTACAATAGCACCCGGTCATTAAAAGGGCCTTATGATTCTTGGGATGTCTCTGTACAGCATAGCAACCAGTCTCACTATATGAAAGAAGTTCCGAGACAAGCTGTTACATTTGAGCAAAAGCTTGACGCAATGTTTTGGAAACAAAAATGTATGCGAGAGCTATTTTCTAGAGATGGTCAGAGAATGGAGATACAAGCTGTCCATGGCGACGAAGCTAGTGTGGTTTGCTATCCAAGAATTACGTCCTTGGACTTTTCTGAAGGCACGTATATCGAAAGAATGGATTATACCATAACCTTAGAGGCCGACACATTACTCGACAAAGATTATAATGTAGATCTAGAAGGCAATCCAATCGCTTCAGGTTTCCAGCATACTGAGCAAGAACTGTATCTTTTAGGCGCAAACTACATCAATAGCTTTAGTGATGACTGGGCGTTGGAGGTTGACGAAAGTGTAGGCGAAACAAGCGACCTCCCTTACACTTATAGGATAACCAGAAATATTTCAGCTCAGGCCACGACGCACTACACCCCCACGTCTGATGGCAATAGCGTTATTGAGCTAAGTGGCTGGTGGAATGCGAGAAACTTTGTTCAAGATAGAATAAAAGTGAACGGTAGTGTTGTTAGCGGCGTGGAAACGCAGTATCCCAACTTGCCAACGCATATTGGTTTTATAGGTAGTGGAACTGTCAACCTTCTTAATGTCTACAGGGGTTATAGTCACTCTCAAAATGAAAGCGTTGATTTAGCTGGTGGCTCTTATACGCTAAGCCAGACTTGGCTACTTGCCAGCGGAAGTGCTTATGAAAATTACAGCATGGCAGCTTCCAACGGTATAGACAGCCCATTTATGACTGTTTCAATTGATGGAACTGTGCAGGGCTTGTCCGAGCTACCACCAAGTGGTTACGGCGGTAACTACAATGGAGGAGCCCCATCCGCAAGCGGCACAAAATATAAAAACGCTCTTGAAAAGTATCACAAAGTGACAAACGGTGGTCAGTTTGGATTAACGTCAGAAGTATACAAGAGAGCAAATAACGCAGTCGGTGTGAGCCTTAACTCTCAACCAAACAGTATAAGCATTGGAATGAATGAATATACTGGAGAAATAACATACTCCTTAGAATTCAATAACAGGCCTTTAAATATAATCTCAGGGGTATTAAGTGAAAATATACAAATTCAAGACACCTATCCCGGAGACGTGTTTGCAGTTATACCAGTGATAGGTAGGGAAACAGGGCCAGTGCTACAATATATAGGAAGTCGCACAGAGTATTCAAGAAACCTCACTATAGATTTATTGATGGATTATACAGACATTGGCTACGGAAGCACTAGAGAGTCTTTGACGTTACTCAAGCCAAGTATTGTAGAGCCTACTAGAAGTCAGTTGAGATCACTAATAAAAGAGCTTAGCCCTGAAAGTGAGCCCGGAATAAGAAAGTGGTTTTTAAATCCACCATCTGAAAACTGGTCTCCTAAAGAAGGCACGTATAATATTAGCTTAAACTGGGTTTACGAATTGGATAGATAATGGCGACTAGAAACCCACAAGACCTGTTGGCTCACAAGCCGTTGTCTTCAGACCCTGCATGGGTTGCGAGCAGCGGTGGTTTGCTTAATGCTGGTTCAGTCTTTGGGTCTGGAGTTTTGGGATCTGGTGAATCAAACTATTTTGATTTTTCGCAAAGATTAGTAAGCTTTGCTCAACCTCAGTATAGCTATAGCAAATTTGATGGAACAGAACATTTTGCTCCAATCATGTTTTCTGAGGGAAAGATTTTATACTGGTGGGAGTCTGGCGTAAATGATGGTCAGTCACTAGAAGGTGATATAAGTGACGTTACTGATAACAGTTTTAGAAGCGGAAGAAAAGACTTTACAGGCGTAGCTGGAGCTTTTGTAACAACGTTTGGCTCAGACGGAGGAAAAAAACAAGAAACAATAGCCACAGGGGGCGATGCAAGCGGCACTGTAAATGTCGCTGGATGGCCAGACGGCAGTGGAAATGTTGGCTCTAGATACAAAATAAGCTTTGCTGGCGACGAAGGCGCCTCTGGGATTGGAGTGCGTAATATTTGGGTTAGCCCCCATCCTAACAGTGGGTTCTATTGGTCTGGTGTAGCTCGCTCTGACACCCCAATGATGATACTAAACAGTGGTATAAATCAATCTCTTGTTTACTGGAATAAATTAGAGTCCGATCTATCCAGCGCAATAAAATCAAAAAAGACAGTTAAAGATCAACACATTGACGCTTACACTGTAAGTGGCGAAATAATAGAATCTTCAGGCATGTCCCCTTACTATGAAGCAGACGAAACTAACCCAACAGTATTCAATCCATATGTTCACTATCACCCCGTTAAGAGGTCGAGAGGTGGAATAGTAGGAAGAGGCAAACATAACAAAGATGCGGTGTCAATACCTCCGGCGATAGTTTTCCAAGAAACTCCCGACAAGCCACTAAAGGTAAAAGGATATAGTATCACAGGCGGAGGCGTTGCCAAAAGTTTTGCAGGTAGTTGGGTGCCATATACTATGCAAGCTCCTTATCACGGAAAGGTTCCATATCCTACCGGAGAAGAAGTTCCAACACCACCGCCCACAGGAACTCCCGACGCTAGCGGCGCAGTTTATTATTCATGTATTAAAGGTAGTGTTATAGATCCAGACCAAACTAATGGGTTTAATTCCGAAGGGCAGTTTTGCATTAGAAATGTTAGCGGCATAGACCCAATAACTGGGCATGACTACAGTGGTTGGCAATATACTCCAGTGGATATTCCTCTTTCATCAAAACCAAATTATCACGCCACTTACAACGAATGCGTTTCTGCTGGATGTGGTGGCATACTAACCGGCGCCAGATATTCATGTGTAAACGGGCAATGTCAGCCAGATGTTAATGGTAAATATTCTAGTAAATCGGAGTGCGAAGCAGAATGCGGAACTTCAGATCAAGACGACCCAGTAGGAGGATCAACTAATGTCTAATATTCTTCCAGACTTATCAGTAGTGCCTAGTAGTGGAAACTACCCTACAGCCACCAGTATAGAAAATATGAAAGAACAGTGGCACGCAAGTGGGGCTATACCAGCTTCTTATTCTTGCGGTGGTCAGTTGTATGGTAGCGAAGGGTTTGTTCAGCAAACATTCTTGGGCGCGTCAATCCGCAGTTTTAGTATGAATGGTGGATTTGGAACAAGTAGTGCTAGTCTTAGTGTTGAGCTTGTAAATGACGAATATAATACATCAGATGAGACTCCGCTTGGTGAGGGCGACGATGTATACCACAGCGGGCTGCATGATTATTTTAGACCTCCATCGGTAGGAGCGCCTGTATTTTTTAAGTTTGGTAAATTTAGAGCCACCGTAGAACAAGCTTGGAGAAAAGTATTTGACGATGCATACCATGATCCTTCAGGGGCTAAAATATGGCAGAGGGAGGGTACTATGGGCGACGACATGTTCGCTGATGATCCCGGCCCAAGTAGGGAAATAACCGACTTTGAAAGAATGACTCACCACCCCTTGGACACGAGCAATCAATCAATTCTTAGTATGAATATAAAGAGCCCTGTAGACAAAGCTGCGGAAAAACTTGGGGATGGAGTCTACTATGTCGGCCCAAATCCTACAACTGACGGATTGTATCTTCTAGACGCTGGGACAAAAGACGCGAAGTATGAAACCTACGATATAAGCAATCCAGAACATCCTAGTGGCGATCTATATATAAGCTATGCAGACATGCTGACTGAAGACACTATCTATCGAGGTAGATACCATGTGCCATTTGGAGGAATACTACAGGGTATTGACGAAAAAAGAGGAGATGGAGGGAACCCAGTATGGTCTGTAAATGTGACAGACCCTAGAAATATACTAGATAGTTGCTCTATAATACTAAACAATTATGCGGGTACTACATATAATAATAAAAACTTGTTCAATGTATACGGGTTTTTAGAGCACGATCCAAGCGATCAGCTTTTCGACTACCTCGTGGGCAGCTACGCCAGTAGAAGTTTGCTGATCAAAAAAGTTGGTACTGGATTTGCGCCACCCCTTGGAGAAACAGATGTAAGTGGTCGAGTTTTAGATGCTGGAGAAGTCCTCTACGAGGGCGATGATATGTACAGAAAAACTTCTGGCTACACGTATAAAGGGTTAAAGACTGCGCCCATTGAGTTTCCTATCACAGGCGAAGGAATGGCTAGAAGAACAGACAAAGGTATGCCATGGTATAGAGTCAAGCAGGGTTTGGAAGCATTGATGGATACGTTTGGAGCAATCAACCATGGCCCGTTATCTGAGTATGAAGAAGCTGGCTACGGTGGGTGTATCGACTTTAGAGGCTTTAAATACGCCGTCGATTTTAGCGGGATACCATTAGAGCTAATTCCTAAGTATTACTTCATAGATTTTGAAGAAATGTCATTGCTAGATCTTGCCATGGAGCTATGCGATGTAATTAGTCACGATTTGTATGTTAGACTAATGCCAGTTATAAACCACGATGCTTGTCAGTGGTTTTACGACAGGAATGAAGATTTGGCAAGCGCGGGTCGTCCTGAAGAAATGGTTGTTGGAATTATACGGCTAGAAGCTATTGATAGATCTGAGAAGCCAAGCTATGGCGCTATAAAAGATTACGTTAGTCAACTGTCGGCATCTGGAATAGGCGTCTCAAATAGTAACACTGGGACTGAATTGACCGACGTTGTGACAGACAAGTTTGTTGTTGGCGCTCAAACTTCAGATCTATATTTCTTTGATACCACGTATGACAGAGATCACTTAAACGCCAGAAAGCAAGACATTGGCGCAGTAAATACGCTGCCCGCCCAGATAGCAAACCAGTGGACGCTTGAGTCATCTCTTAATCAGCAGGTCATTCCTTTTTATGGTATGCTCGGCCCCAACACTGTAACAATACCAAGAGGCTTTGGTTCCTTTCAACAGATCATGCTTGACGCCAAAGATCTCAACGCTTTTGGTGTGGGAAATTATTACGTAGCAACTGAAATGGAGTTGAGGGCAGCTTCAATATCTTATGAAAGATGGAGCACGTTCTTAACACTTTATAATGATATGTACATGCAAAGTATGGAGCCGGGAGATGCATTTGACAAGTCGATGCTCGCTCAGACTCCTAACACAGCTGGCTTTAACCCAAACATATCTAATAACTATGGTGTAGCTTGCCCGAGAAGTGTTTGGAGATCTGATAGAAATTACGTGGGGCCAGATGGATTGCCCGCTAGTCCTTGCAGCCCTCCATACGGATATCCTTTGTATTTTAAAAGAGCAGAAAAAATAGGCATACCGGAAGCAGGTATTGCAGGAATGAGCGTTCAAGGTAACAGAATTATACAAAACCTAGCTCGTCTTAGAAACGAAGTAGCTGATCCCGATTCTCTAAATGACAAAGTTACACTTCTACGTGACAATATAAATAAGATAAATGAGGAGTACAACAAAAAAGAAGATGCCTACGGGGAAGTTGAAATGCCTATCAAGGACGACTATATCGGGGGCGGCTATCCGGAGGCCTTAAAGGAGGCAAACGAAAAACTTGCTGAAATCAAAAAGGCTATGGATACCTTGTCTGAACAAAAGGACGCGGAGACCAGAAAGCTTGTTTCTGGAAGACTTGATCAGCGTAGAGCTCGCGCAGTGATGGGCTTCGTGGAAGAAACTAGCAGAAGAGTTTTTGGGATAATGAAAAATCTTACTGATTACTCAGAGAAGGCGGTGGAAAACTCGCAGAAAGTTTACCAGTTTGTCAAAGGTGTGGCAGACAAGCATCTTGGAAAAGACTTTTTGGTAAAACTACCAAAACAAACAAACTTATGGTATGACAATAATATAACTTTGAAAATGCCACTTAGTGCTAACCCCTTAAATAATGACACCGCTAGAATTTCTGAGATAGAGTATGGCCCTTTTGGTTTCAGACCTAGAACAGTAAACCCAGATCCAGACTATTATTATAAACCTAGCTTCCAAAGAGAGCTAAGGCTTCGTAGATCTACTTATGATCTCTCACGCTCAAACTCTATGGGTAGATACAATGGGCAGGCTGGAGGCTACACGCTTGGCGCGCTGAAGAATAATTATAATCCAATTGACGATAAATGGGAATATAACTATGAGCCAGATACAGAAGGTGGCTTCTTTGACTTTGAAATATTTAGCAACACTTTCACAAAGCATGACTTACAAAAAATACCAGATGAAAACATGCTTCCAAAAGCAACTCTGTACAACCTGTTTCCAGTTGACACAACTAACTTCTTGCAGGATAATGGTAAAATAAGTTCGTATGTTCGATTTGACAATAGTCAATTTTTGAGCTTTGAAGGTGTTGGTGCTGATGATATGACTCAGCAGGTCATTACTAGACACGGTGAACTTATACCAGATTTGATTGGAGCTTTGGACAATACCGCAGGGTCAAAATCTGAGTTTGAATCATTTAACACTAGGGAAAAGTTGCTATCTTTGCCGAAAACGACAGCATTTGTCAAGGTAGAGGTTGATCCTAAACTTTATCATGCCCCAAGAACTGTTGGCATTCCAACTAAAAAAGGCCGCAGAGATACTAAGAATCTGATTGGCACATCGTTCTTTATGGATCTTGTTTTTGGTCAAGACGTTATTGACGTTGGTCAATACTATCAGCCAAAAGCAAAGCATATTATCAGAACTGATCAAGAAACAGGTGAGACCACCTGTACTTGGGTTCCTATGCAAGGGTGGTACGAAGCAAACTTTATTCCTAACCCTGCTAACGGTGGGTTTGCAGGCGGAATGGCCATGCAAGAAGACTTCTACAGAATTTACGACCCCGTGTTTGACGGTCAGTTAGTAGACACTACCTTTGTAAGCGGTGTAGATCCTGACCATGTTTACGCTAAGATAACTCTGCCGGGCAGAATAGTTCCCACAATAGACTCAAGGATGAATGATGGGCCATTCCAATTATTCCAAGGGACTATGATTAAAAACTTCTTGACCATGGATACTGTAAAAGGTATGCCCGGATTTGAAATTCCTACGTTTAGAGGTAGACCTAGAAGGTTTGGGCCAAGTTGCTTTGGTTTAACAGAAGGCATACTTAACAATGTTGACATAGTGGCAAATGCTAGAAATGCGTTCCAAACAGCTATGTCAGCTCTTGAGTATGGATCTCCAGAAAGACGGATACATCTAGCTTCACCTTCTCCTGTCTATCCAAATGTGGTTGCTCTAGCATTGAGATCAAACGAAAGATGCTATGGGCCTTGGATATCCTCTAGCTTGAGTGGTGTCAGTCAAAGATCTGTGAGAAAGAATAGAAACTTCTCTAAATTCCGCTACGGTGGAATAGGTGGCAGAATAGAATTTGTAAAACAAGAGGAGTTGGCGCCTTGGAATTATGGTGGATATCAGTTAATGAATGAAGCTGGAGAATTGCAGGCAGAATTTTCAAATAGTATTATGTTGCAATCCGAAAAAGGAAGCCTATCGTTCCCGAATATCCCAAGAGGAGATCAATTATTCCAACAGCTTGGTAGCGGCGGCCCACTTATAACAAGTATAAATATAGACGTTGGATTAAATGGATTGAACACAACATTCAACATGGATTTATATACTCCAAGATTTGGAAAGCTACAGAAGCAGAGAAAAGAGGCTTTAGATAGACAGAGTAGGGAAAAGAGAAAGCAAAGAGATTTTAACAATGAGCTTAGGCGAAGAGGTTTGGCGAAGTGGCAAAGTAGAGGCGCGTTTAGCGTAGATCGAAGCTTGGGAGCTATGGCTGGCGTAAGCGAGGCTTTACTAAAAGCTTTTGAAAAGGGGCCGGGAAAGAACCTTGAGATTGCAAGCCTGTCTTATGATGATCCGTTAAGGATGCCGGATGTTATTCAAGGTAGGGCTTATGAAGATTTACGACCAAGACAAACTGATGGATTAACGGGAGAAAATGTAGATGACACCGCATTTGGAAATAATCAACAAAATATAGCTAATCAAAACGTGGAGACATTCTTACAGGCGCAGGCTAGAGTCATAAGTCCTGAAATGAAACAAAGGTTACATCAGGACAATATAGTGATAGACCAGTCTAAGGGTAGAGTTGCAGTAAGCAATTCTCCGTCTGCCGCAGGTATTGCTGGCAAGCCTTATTTGAATGCAACCGCAGGGCGTCGTAACTATTATGTAAAAGCGCTTGATAACGCTGGTGGCGGTCAGCCAAGTGATCCCTCATCCGTCAGCAAAGCTAGTGCTCAAGCAGGTTTTCAGCAACCTGAAGGTGCTCGTGGCGGCGCCGGAGATGGTACCGTGTATAATCCTAATGAGCAAACGAACATACCATTTGACACGAGTGTTAATAACTTTGTAACGGGTGGAACTGCTACCTCAGCAAGTATTGATGGTTATAGATCTGCAACTGCATTGACTACGCTCTAGGATAAAAGGAGATAAGGATGAGTGATTTTAAAGATTTTGGTGCGGTGTTTAATCACACCCATGAAGATTTCAATGTAATTACGACAGATGATCCATTCATGAGATATATTGGTCTGTCTACTTTTACGTCTGGAGATTTCTGGTCTTTTCTAAAGACAAATCAGACAACGCTTAAGGTTAAGTATGAGCAAGAACCAGTAACGCGGGAAACTATTGGGTGCTGCACTTGCACAGACCCTACTAATCAGAGTGCCCCGGTTGAATTTGACCCAACTAATGCTGAACAAAGCTGTAAAGACAACGGTGGTGAATTTATTCATTACGATCCAGACGAAAATGGAGAATGCGAGGAGGGTGAAACTGCATATTCATCCAGCGCTACTTCGGAGGCAGCATATGGTTGGAGTAGTGACCCCAATATTATATTTTTCAAAGCTCTGGGCGGTGGACATCCACCACCAAACCAAAGCGACGGACAACGCTATGACCTTGATAACGCCGAGACGTTTACCAAGAAGGAGTTTATAGGCGTGCCAGACATGGTGACCGGTTGCAATTCCGACATATGGACTTTTAAAAGCAGAAAATACATAAAGACTCCAATTAGTCAGTATTATGGCAATAAGCACGGAGACTTTGCAAACGCTTGGTTCTTGCAAGATGGGCCACGTCCTTTGGAAGAGATATACTCACCTGAAGAACTTGAAGACATGGATGAGGAAGAGAAGGAAGAAAAAACACAAGCAGAAAATGAAACAAGGGGCGGAATAACTATCACAACTCCAGACGGTGTTGCTAATAATATTCCTGAAGTGACTATTCCCGGAGATCCAGATGCCGATCCCCCTATAGAAGACACTTCTGTAAGGCCTGATATACCAGCCCTCAAAATAATGGCCTTAAATCATTTTCATGCCGCTGGCACGTTGTCAACATCTTGGAATCCCTTAAGGACTATAGAGGGCACTGAGATGACTACGGCAGAAGAATGTTTAAATGCGATCAAGACCAGCAAGCAAGGTAACATGCAATGGAAAAGCACGCTGGCTTTTGATATTGGAAATGGATGTGTAACTGAAAGAGTTGTTTCTTTTCATGCTTATTTGCACGATGGAAGAACCCCTGCTAATGCAGAGAGGGATATAGTATCCAAAGGCTCTCCCAAGATGGCCGTTATACCAAGAACCAGCTACGGAAGAAAGTATGCACCCACTGACCAGAGATTAGGCGGCGCCGGATCAATAAGAGAAGGCGGAATGGAAAATAATAAAAATTTAGTACATTCAGAACTAGATGTTACCTTCAACAAAAACACGGGGAAAGTAGAAGCTGGAACAAGAACTATATTGGCTAGACTTCTGACAAACCTAGCTCCTGCACAAATCAATCCTCTACCAGACGATGTTGACACCGCCTCTGAAGATGACTTCTTTGACTATGAAAGCGAATACTTTACCAGTAATTGGACTTATGGAGAAGCCCTACCACTCACGTTAAACAACGCAAATCCTAATCAGCTAGGGCCAGTGTGGTCAAACAAAGAGTGTGGCGACAACAGAAAAGATAAGATCGTTGTGGTCAATAGATCTGGTACTTCATTCGTAAAGGGCGAAGTGGTTCTTTGTCATTATATAGATGGTGAATGGGTTATTCAAGACTTTGGACTCCCTACCTCAACTGCAGACTATGGCGTATTGGGATGGTCTTTCTGGACTTTTGTGGCAGACGCCGCTGGGTATTTCAGAAAGAAAAATATGATCCAAAAGATTTCAAACCATGACGGATCAAATCCAAGAACAGCTGACTTTTTGATGTCCACTGCTTTTTATGAGGGTGCGTTTAGAAGGAAGTACTGGACTCCAACAAACACAAATCCCGGAACCAACTCAACTGGACTCACCGGATTCTCATTGTCTAAATCTAGCGTGGCTGGAGAAATAGGTCTCGCAATAGACAAAGCTATCACAGACGCTGGAGGAGAGTCAAAACTTACTGGGAATTTGACAGAGGATGACTTTATATTTAGTGATGAAAAGATAAAAAGTTTGGAGGGCGAGGTGAATAACCCGCTAGCTCCATTCTTGAGAAAGCTTGCTATAGAAGGCCTTGAAACAAGAGTTGGCGGGGGAAATGGCGAGAGCTTAAACTTTAATAGAGGTGTAACTCAAAGTATAATGGGCGCACCCGGCGCTGGATTACCAGATAATATGCCTTCAGTTGTATTTACGAGGCCAGCGAAAAGTCCGCATCAAAAGTGGTTAGAGTTACAGATGAATAAACCGGCGTCTGCGGGAGTGGGAGAAGCAAACGCAAGCCTTAGCAGAAGAACAATACAGATTACTTCATTTGACTTCCTTTCAAAAGAAGGTATGGGTATAGGTGCTATACAAGGCGGCGGAACAAATATTGGCAATAACATACCGGGCCCTACACCCGGTGGTGGCTCTTGTAGTCTTGATACGGGTTGTATTGTTGTTTCTTCAGCCAATCCCAATATTGCTGGTGGAGGTAAAGGAGCGTTTGCAAAAGTTTACGGTGAAACCATGCCACCTCCGGTAAATCCAGCGACACCACTGGATCAACAGAATCCGCCCTGTTCATCATATTGTAATGACTATAGTGAACCAGTAAGTAATCACGACTTAGCTGCTGATGGAGTAACTGTTCTGTGCGTTGACTTCAACATGTGGGAGGATGTTTATCAAGACACTGGCGGTAGTTCGCACAATGCGGCAACCAGAGTCCAGCACTTCACCAGTGAACAGGATATGTGTCAACAGTGTGGGGGAACTTGGCTAGGTGAAAACCCAGCTATTAGCACAAGTGACATAGGGGGCATTAACCTAATAGCACAAACAAATCCATATGCCAATCTAGAAGGTGGAGCTATGGGCGCAAACGCGCCGGGATTGTCAACGTACCCATTCTTTGGGCCTGTGTTTAGGCAGGGTTACAATGTAGGTAAAATAGACAACCTTATGCTGAGTGGAGACGTTGGTGTTTACCAAAGCTTTGGCGGATCAGCCGCTAGGAAAAACGACTTCTTACAACATGAGTTTTCAGCTCAAGGAGCTGGAACAAAAGGCATAGTCGGCGGTTCTAGTAAGCATATCGGCGGAAGCTGGCATGATGGCGGCGATAATGTTTGGCTCCAGCTGCCTGCAGACATAGGAACTAATGCTGCTCCATACAGAGATCCGGACTATAAAGGTTTTAGGGGACAGCCTATGGATGATCTCGAACTTATGCAGTATTATACTGACTTAGGTGGAACGTATGGAGGTTTTGGAAACTTAAGAGATGGTGTAGACGCTTATATGGGCAAAGTCAATGCGGCATTTGGAATCAGAGCAGGAACTCCTTATAACTGGTCTAAGATGTGGTGCTTTGACAAAACAGCTCAAGGTACAGACCCTGATAACATTGGGCAGCTAGACATATTCAACAGTCTATACAATTTAGAACCGTTGGCTGCAAGTACCGTAACATTTGTGCCGCTTTCAGCAGAATTTATAAGAAGTTATGACCAATACTTTGGCAAGTTTGCCCCAGTGCTTTTAGATAAAGATGAAATATACCGATCAGCTAGAGCGATGCATGGCTTGAGAGGAAATTTTTATCTTAACGACGTTGGTACTGATGAATTTGATCAAAATACAATTCCCACGCAGGGGCCGAATAGCAGCAGCACTAGTGTCGTACAGGCGTATTTTAATGCAGATTATATAAGTCCAGCTTACCAGACGGATGACTTGCTCAGCCTGAAGGTGTTTTTTAGAGCTACGGATTCGCGTATGGGGAACAATGTCGGCGACTCCAAGCACGACACTTGGGAGAAAGCTATGCTCGGGAGACCTTGGTTGATGCCTGAAGCTTCAATGAACCCAGACTTCAAATGGCAATTTGCTGGGTTAAGAGGTAACGTTTGGGATTGGACTGGCGAAAACAAGACCATGACAGATTACGCTGGGAATAACAACCCAGCCAAACCACCAACCTACCTCAAACCCGGCTGGAAATTTGGATTTCCTTTTGGCAAGTATCAACCCCACACATCTCCAGACTTTAAGTCTCCAGCGAACCCACTATGGGATGCTCAGTATGGGCCAACTTGTATTGGCGTGACTGTGGCTAGAGCTAAGGTCAGGATGAAAAACTACCAGTTAACTATCAATACCGAAAATAGTATGGGGCAAGCTCCCTTTGTGCCATCTCCTATAAGTAATCCTGAAGGAAGCCCTACTTGGGGTACGCAGTCCGACGCTATCTACGCTCCCAACACAACCGTCTGCTACGCTAGAGTGTTTGAAGGATGGCCCGAAGAAGATACCCTTGTAGAGCCTAGAGCCTTTGCAGTATTCCACTTCAATCCTAGACATGTCAGCGCCATATCAATCAAGGCGGCGCAAGACAATGGGCACGAGGCTGGGAATTGGAGTGACAGTGCTGATGGCATTGCTAAACTAGACGACGCCGGAAATATAATCTCATATACGTATAGGCCGGAGACTACAGTGGATATACGAATTCCCACTTTTGGTAGTGGGTCTTCTTGGAATGGCGACGTTGCGGATGACGTTGCTAACTTTGGACAACGTGGTCAGGCTATGGCGATAGGAACATTCATTCACAAAGGACTCGCTCCACTTACTAGGAATCAAAATGATTGGATTATTGATACTACCCGTAGAGGGAAACTACTTCCTTATAGCTATACATATAGAGCTCTTGGTCTTAAACCTAGCTATATGTTAATAGGATCTTCTGGCGCGGGCTACGCCGTTGGCGATAAACTTGAATTCGTTGGTGGCGCAGGTAGCGGCTGTGTTCTAAAAGTTACAAAGGTGAACTCAGATGAAAACGAAGGGCCAAAAGGTGCTGTCTTAAACTATGCTATTGACAGTACCATAATTGCATCTTTGCCAAAAGGAAGCGTGAGATATGGTGGAGACCCCAATAATCCCGACGATAAATTAGAAAAGGCAACTCCTATTTATGGATATAACTTTGGTGAAAACTACATGCCATCAGACTTCATGGAATATAGCTGGTGGAATACAGAGGGTGGAGACTTCACACAAGAAGGAACAGAAGAGGGAGGAACGGCTGGTGACGATAATGACACAGAAATGACTGGAGATAAGGAATCTCAAGAAGAAAGCTCGTTCTCTCCGGGTACACCACCCGGAAATCCACCTGCTGAAGACGATGATAATGAAAACGCTGTGGATATAACAATAAATGCGGCTGGTAGATGGGTTTTAAACAAGGTTGGAAACAATCCAATTCCAAACGTTTATACCCAGAACAAAGAGACAACTGATGGTCAGGGATGTATAATTTATGCCCCATACGGGTATGTTGGATTAAAAGCCGCCTCTGATAGCGGGCCATCAGAAAAAGCAGGATTAACGCAGATTACACCAAAAACACAGGATGGAAAAGCAGGAAGAATAACTGATGGATTTTCTCACACCTTTGTCTTGGAAACACCGTCAGTAAACGATACTTACGACGTATTTTTACACTACCATAGTGATGCAAATCACGTTATATTAACAAATATGAACGAAGAGTACGCCACAGGGCATCAACAGTACACAACTGTCAATCTCAGCGTAGGCTAACAAGAAATTTCGTGTATATTTATTATAGAAACTACTTTTTTTTGAGGAGAGCTAGAAATGGCAGCGTCAATCAAATTTTACGCCAATAATGTTACTAATACAGGCTCAGACTCCCACACTATAGAAATTAATCATGGTGCTGGCTCTGGCTTGGGTTTTTACGGTGCTGGCTACGGTATATCAGTGCCTTTAAATGACTATCAAACTACTACTTTTACTACAAATGCTAATGGTACAGCTAGCGACTATACGCAACTACATAACACAAAAGCTCTTGAGCCAACCGCTGGAGCGACACCAACTAGTGGTGTAGACTCTAATGGAAACGCAGGCTTGTTCCTAGCCAATCTACCAAACTATTTAGCGCCATTAAAGATCAGTTTTACAAATGATGCTGCCGTCAAGGTGCAAAACTGTAAAATGAAAATCTTTGATAGAAACGATATAACAAAACCAGCAAAGGGCGTTTATACTTATGTATATGAAGTTAGACATCCTGCAACTCTACAGTCAGTAGCAAATCTAGATCACAAACAGGTCGCTGCAGACACTTGGAAAGAGTACGCCCCCTCTGGGATTATAAGCACGGCTGCTGAGCTTGACTTCACTTCAGGGCCGGGAGTTAGTGGTATGAACACCAATACTAACGATCCAGACCCGCTTGTAGACTCAACTCTTGGTCACAACAGTAGAGATGGAGCCGCTCACCAATCCGTTAGACATGACTGGTACTGTGCCATTAGCGCATCGCCAGACTCTGTAGGTAGCAAAACAGATTACGGACTTTACTTTACTTTAGAGTATCTGTAATCTAAAAGAGTAGTTTCAAAAAAAGAAGCCCCAATCCGTCTGGAAAGGGGCTTTTTTAGTCCAACTGGGGCTAGGCAATCATTCGTTGCGCTCAGTCTTGGGATTCCATTTAACCCAGCCTTTATCTGGGAGCCAATTTCCTTCGCTATCCTTACGTTTAGGAAACAAACCACCGCCTTTCTTATTGGCACCAAACGAAAGCCTAGCGCCGCAGTTGGCACATCTTAATTCGTAGTATTGATTCTCATCAACTGTGCGGACAACAAACTTAATGTCGTCATGCCCACACTTGCCACATACATCTTCTTCAAAGACTTCTTGGAACTTGTTGATCTGGTCAAAGAGATCTCTGTGAGAGTCTCCGTCAAATTCTACGCTAATTTTACCATTTTTAGTTGTGTATCTTAATTTCATGATTCACGCCACTCCTGAGTATAACCTAAAATTGCCTCTGGGATATTACTTTTATCCCTCTGATATTCATTGAGTTTGTCGATAATATCGCTTGCTACCCTTTTTGATACCTTACGTTTATTATCTACGGAGAATATTTGTTTAAACAATTCCTCTCCATTCACATTTAATTGCTTACACTTCACGTCAATGAAGTTGTACTGCGCGTCTGACATACGGCCATCTTCGTTATAGCCGCCATCAGAACTCTCCTTCTTGGTAGACAAATCTCTCACGATCTTTGCCGTATCCTTCTTAGTCATCTCCTCAGCTGCGACAGCCTTGATCCTAAGTGCTTTCCTAAGAGCTCTTCCTTCAGCTCTTGTGCTGGCAGTTGCCACAGCGTATGCACAAAACATATCGTCTGTGTTTCCTTCCCAGCAGTCTGCAACGTCTGAAAATCTCATGCCGTTGTCAAACTCCACTGTAAAAACCACAGTGGCTCTACCGTGATGATCTTCCCTTTGAGGTGGAAAGACTTGCGTTGGGCCACTAAACACGATTGGCCCAATGACCAATTCTGCAACCCTGCGAAGTCCAGCAACCAAAGGATTGCCATCATAAAGTTCCTTTTCTATAAACAAGCCCATGACATAGTCGTTCCAATCTGGAGATGTAATATCTGGTGCGTCAGACATCACAATATCTGTTGGAGTCGTATCCATATCTTGTGCCGTTTGCAATTCTACTGTTTCAAACATATCCTCTTGTTCCTTTTTAATCATAGTTCTAATTCAATATACCTCTTTCCCTTGGGTGGAAACTTATTGCTTATCTTACTTAATAAGCTTTTAAGACTGTTAATAAGTTCGTATCTTGATTTCAAAGACACGAAATCTGATGTCAATTTTACTCTTATGATCAGGTAGCCCTTGCTTAGTATTAAACCCGACTTTTGAGAGTCTGCTTTTATTTGCTTAGCTAGTTTTTCTTCTCCCCAAATTGGTAAAAAGTGCGAAGGGCCATCTACTTCTATTATAGTCTTT
>Ga0110931_1000242_pt1 | contig 21076 bp, 25 predicted proteins | sample 4_EtaG_FD_79333 | JGI IMG/M metagenome (GOLD analysis project Ga0110931, IMG submission 79333) | Marine viral communities from the Subarctic Pacific Ocean - 4_ETSP_OMZ_AT15127 metaG (version 2) (version 2) | ecosystem: Environmental > Aquatic > Marine > Oceanic | place: Pacific Ocean | collected... | reverse complement strand
TCTTAAAACAAAGCATCGCCACGGCGTTAAGGCTGTTGGGAGATTGCAGATATTATATGAGTCTGAAAGCCAGCCATTGCCAACTGATGAGGAATACTGGACTCCGTTGGGATATCAGCGCCAACCGGATGAGCAAGACACGCTGAACGAAAGGGAGTCTGAGGGTGTAAATGCTAGGACTCAAGAACGCATTTGCCGGAAATGGTCGCGGATTGTTGAGGAGTCCACAGGTTACGGCGTGGTGTGGGAAGACCAGCTAGAGCATGCGGCGCGTGCCATGCGTGCCAACATAAGCATGGAAGTGATTGAGGCGGACACAAAGGCTTACATAAAGCGGAAGAAATCTAGTCCGCCGTCTCTGATTGCTTGCATTTCTCATAGAATTGCGGCGTAGTGTACAAACAACAATGGGTGAAATGATGGTTGGCCAGACTGAAACAGAGGTAAAAAAAGGCTTCGGGGGGGGTGCCCAAGGCCGTATCGTTGGGGGCAACCACAAAAAATTTTCCTACATTTCGCCAGAAGAGTTTGAAATGTGGTTGCACAGGTCAGAGCCTGGTGACGTGGCGGTTTATCACATTGGTAATTTAGTTCGTGCATCGGAAATGCGCGCACAGCTTTCCGATTTAAAGCGGCGTATATGGGATTTAAGCGATTGGGGCTTTCTGTTTTTAACGCAACGGAGGGTTGGCCATGACAATTTTGAATACCTGGCTACAAGAGGAAAGCGATCAAGCGCATTCCCCAAACGTGTTCCGCGGACAAAGCGGCGCAACAACGCAATTTGGTCCAATGAAATTCAAGAAAGAATTGCAGCTGGGTCAGAACGTGGGCGAACACATTGACTGTCCTTGGTGCGGACAATGGATACGAGCAGAGCCTATTGGGGGGCATTATGCCTGTCCTGTCTGCAAGCGAGTGGTCTGGGACTGTTGCGATGGCAGTTGCGCTTGATCAATACGGGTGGTGGCGTTCACAGGGAATGAGCGACAGCAAGATCAGAACAGTATTGGAAGATGCAAAGCATGGTCCTGTTGATAAGGATTTAGCGGTTGCGCTTGCTTGCTTGTGGCTTGATTGCGTATCGGGCAGTGCGTAATGGCGCATTTAACAAAACGGGCATCACGCAAAGCGCGGGATATGGCGCGGCGTATGCAAGCACCGATTGGAAATTTTACGCCAAAAGACCTTGCTGGGGCCATGTTGCGTGGCGGCTTTAGTCCGGTGGGATTGTCGCAGCATTTAAAGATTAGCAAAAATTCTGTCACGGAAATGCTGAAGGGCCACCGTGACATTGATGCAGCGGTTACGCAATGGATGAAGGGAGCTAATAATGACAAAACCGACTCATAACGTAACAACACCGATCAAGCGTCCAGGCATGGAAAAAACGTACTGGCACCAAGTTGGATCAGCGTGGGTTGATGGCGACCAAATAGGAATTTCGCTTGATAGCCTACCGTTGCCGCAAATGGATTTAGAGCGGGGATTGCAAACAAGGCTGGTGCTGTACAAGAAAGATGGCGATGCAAGGCCAGTTCAGTCAACAGAACTTAATGATGAAGTCCCGTTCTGATCCGGTCACCATACGCGAAGCACGGGCCGCGTTAAAGTCTGATGATACCGGCCGCCGCGATGCTGTTTTGGCTGAACTTGATGCGTTGGCTGGGGCGGAAATAACAGATGTTTTATCGTGGGATGCAAACGGTGAGGTGTATGTTCGTGCATCGGAAGAGTTACCGGCGCGTGTCCGCAAGGCGATTAAGCGTGTAAAGGTGCGGCCGACCTCCAACGGTAATGAAATCGAAGTCGAGTTGCACGATAAGCTGGCAGCATTGCGTTTGTTGTCAAAGCATACGGGGCTGCTGGATGATGCGGCCGCTGCCAAGCCCACGTTAATCGGAATTAACGTAAAGCATGCCCAGCCGGTGGAATATTCGGTTGATGAGCCAAAAGCGGATAAAGCGTAATGGCGCGTAAAAATCCATCAGAAGCGCAAGTGCTGGTCATCGGGGATGCACACGACTCCCCTTCCCTGCCCGACAAGTCGCGCTTTCGCTGGATTGCAAAATACGCAAGCACACACAACATTCCTTATATTCGCAGCGTTGGCGATTGGGCGACTTTTGATTCATGCAGCCAGTATGAAAGTCGCGCAACGGTGTCAGGCCGCTCCAAGCCATCTTTTGAAGAGGACATGGTAAGTTTGGAAGCGTCAATTCTGGCGTTTCTATCTGAGTTCACAAAGGGTTATCGACCAAATCTTGGTATCACTTTGGGCAACCATGAGAACCGCGTAAAGCAATGGGAAAACGAAAACCCTGAGGTCGAGGGTCTTGTCTACAACCGTGTCATCCAGTTGTGGAGCCAAGCCGGTTTTGAGGTCCACGAATACGGAGAGTGGTGCTACCTCGCGGGGGTCGGCATTACCCATGTTCCATTTAATGTCATGGGGCGACCATATGGTGGCCAATTCCCTGACCGGCAGATTGCAGCGAATGCAAAACATTCCTGCATCTGGGGCCACACACACAAGGGGCGCGGCCCGATTTCTGTTCCCAAGGTCGGCTACAACCAGCGCATTGATCTCCTCGATGTCGGCTGCGCCCTGCCGTCTGGTCATGTTGAGAGTTACGCGCTGAATTCAACGACGGGTTGGACGTATGGCGTGTACGACCTTCACCTAAAAGACGGTTTGATCCAGAGCCACAGCTTTATCTCAATGATTGATTTGGAAAAAAATTATGCCGCTACCTAATCGCCGCCTTCAAATCAGTGAACAAGTCGGGCCGTTCATTGTAAGTGTTGGGTTTCATCCCACAACAAATGAGCCGTTTGAAGTCTTCATCTCGCAGCGCGCTAAGTCTGGTACTGAACTTGATGAACACCTGTACGAATTAGGCGTGGCAGCCTCAAAAATTATGCAGAAGGAATGAAAGTGACCGGCGACCCTGGCATGATTCGCGCAATTAAAATCGGCGTGGTTGTTTTTACTGTGCTTTGCCTGGTTAAAGGCACGTTGGATTTCTGCCGCGTAACTGGAATTTATGGATAAAAAAACCGCCCCAAGCGTCCCTGGAGCGGTTTCTTCAGATCATCTACTGTCAAATAACGGCTTAAAAAACTTAGTCCGCCAGTCATACCAAACGGCACTATAGGGATTTACCTTATGATGTACAAGTATCAATTGGTATAAGGCGGATTAAATGGCGAGAACGAGAAACGCAAAGCGCCGCGCACCACGCGCTGATGTTACAGCATCCGGTTTGCTGGATTTAGATTTTTCCAAATCAGCAACTGTGTCCCGTTTTCTTCAAGACAATGCGTTTGTCCGCGGCATTCTTGGTCCGGTGGGGTCAGGAAAAAGTTATGCCTGTGCCGCTGAAGTTTTGTTGCGCGCTCTTATGCAGGAGCCAAACCCAAAGGACAACATCCGCTATTCACGCTTTGCAATTGTTCGCAACTCATATCCGATGTTGCGTTCAACCACTCTTAAAACGTGGGCCGATATGTTTCCTGAGCATGTCTGGGGTCCGATGCGTTGGTCGCCGCCAATCACACACCACATTCAATTGCCTGCCAAGGACGGCGTACCTGGTTTAGATGCTGAAGTTATCTTTTTGGCGCTCGACAAGGATATAGATGTCCGCAAAATTCTTAGTCTGGAAATTACAGGTGCGTGGGTCAATGAGGCCCGTGAACTGCCGCTGGGTGTTATTCAAGGACTGACTCATCGTGTGGGCCGGTATCCATCGAAGACAATGGGCGGCGTCACATGGCGCGGTATCTGGATGGACAGCAACGCTATGGATGATGACCATTGGTGGTATCGCCTGTCAGAAAAAGAGCCGGTCAAAGGAAAGTTTCCTTGGAAATTTTTTAAGCAGCCTGCCGCCGTCGAAGAATCACATGAAGACCGCGAAACAATTTTTGGCGCCGGAAAGCATTGGCGCATTAATGACCGAAGCGAGAACTACGACAATCTGCCGCCAGGTTATTACGATCAGCAAATTGGTGGCAAAAACCTTGATTGGATCAGGGCATATCTTGAAGCCAAGTACGTTTATGTGCAGGAAGGCCGTCCTGTTTGGCCTGAGTTTGATGACGGCACAATGGTTGATGAGAACCTAGAAGCTGAACCAGGCAATGCAATTGTCATTGGTCTTGATTTCGGACTAACCCCTGCAGCGTGTATTGGACAAAGAAGCGAAACCGGCCGATGGCATATATTGCATGAGGTCGTAGCTTTTGACATGGGGCTTGAACGTTTCTGCCAGCAGTTGCTGTATGAGTGCAACAAACGCTGGCCTAAACATGAACTGGTTATTTTTGGCGATCCGGCCGGTGTGCAGCGCGATCAGATATTTGAAACAACAGCGTATGACCATTTGCGGTCAGTTGGGTTAAACGCAACTCCTGCCCCGACCAACGATTTTAAATCACGGCGTGAGGCCGGTGCTGCTCCAATGATGCGGCTGGTTGGCGGCCGTCCTGGTTTGCTGGTGCATCGACAATGTACCTTAACCCGCAAAGCGCTTGCCGGTGGCTATCACTTTAAACGGGTACCGGATGTTCGTGGCACAGAGTTATACCGCGATGTGCCTTATAAAAATAACCATTCCCATATTGGGGATGCGTATGGCTATTTACTTCTAGGCGGTGGTGAACATCGACGAATGACGCGCCACACGGTACATCGACCTGGCAAGCTAGTAGCTAAAGCTGATTTCAATGTGTTCGCCTAAATACGGCGCTATTCTTGCTGATCCGCCGTGGGCATTCCGCACATGGTCGGTAAACGGCAAAGGCCGTTCACCCAGATACGACACAATGATTTTTGAAGAACTTGCAGATATTCCGGTTGCGAATATGGCTGCTGATGATTGTGCGTTGTTTATGTGGGTGATCGATTCCCATTTGCAGGAAGCGCTTGATCTTATTGAGGCATGGCAATTCCAGTACAAGACCATTGGCTTTATCTGGGTTAAGCCAAGCATTGGCCTGGGATACTGGACGCGTAAGCAAGCTGAAGTGTGTTTGCTGGCAACACGCGGAAAACCAAAGCGCATTGGTCGCGGCATTAGTCAGGTGTTGCATGCGCCACGCCGCCAGCATTCCCGAAAGCCAGACGAAATTTATAACAACATTGAGGGGTTAGTAGACGGCCCTTATTTAGAATTATTTGCACGCCAGCGCTGGCCGAAGTGGGATCAATGGGGGAATGAAGTTGACCGATTTAAAACAGTGGCCTGACGCGCACGAAATATGGGAAACCCTCTATAAAAGCTGGGCGCCGCTTGGTTTTGCTTTAATGGATTTTCAAGCAGATCATATTGATCATGTGCGTTTCCGCGATATGGATGAACGAACTTATGGCGCACTGCAGGACTTTCGTTCTTTTGCCAAGCAATTTCACGGTCCAGCTTGGACTCTTACCTTTGAAGAAAACATTTTGGCTGTATTTGGGTTTTTCCCAAAATGGAACGGTGTGGCGGAAGGCTGGTTAATTGGCGATATACAGCTACCACATTACGGCCGCGTTTTTTTAAGAGGCGCACGTCAGTTTATGAAGTGGATTGGGCCTCGTTCTCACCTTCATCGTGTTCAATTCACGGTTCACCAACCAAACGTTCATGCTGAACGATTTGCAAAAACACTGTATTTTTTTAGTGAAGGTGTATTGCATCAATACGCGCCTGACAAAACGAGTTTTTATATGATGGCAAGGATTTATCCGTGAGTGGAATAAGCCAAGGTGGCGGTTACGGCACCTACACAGACCCTGAGTTTCCTGGCGTTGTCTATCGCGTACCTGGCCCGACGCCGGAGGGAAAGCGGTGGAAGCCTGTAAAAATTTTTGGAACGCGCAGCCAACGAAAAATGACTGATTTGGAAATGCGTCGAAGTGGACTACATACACGCGGCGAGATGCACCAATTTGATGAAAACCCAGAGGGCAAAGATTTCATTGTGCGTCAGCGTTTAGTCGACATTGAGCCGCAAGCAACTAATGAAACAGCGGCAGAGCCAGTTGCAACGACGCAGCCAGCTCCAGCAGCAACAGGGCCAGCACCGGCTGTTCCTGCCCCCGCTCCCGCGCCCGTTCCACAGCCAACCGCGGCTGCGTCCATCCAGCCGTCAACTGCTATAACGCCAATTGATACGCCGCAATTTGGCCAAACTTCTGCTTTGGTCGCGCAACAAAGAGCGCTTGATCAACGGGCTAGTCCACTTAGTCGCAGGCCCAGGCGGCCATTATTAACCGGAGCATCAAATCAAGATACGCTTGGGGCATTTCCAACATGAGTATGTTTGGCTCATCATCTCCGCCGCCCGTGAGTTTGCCGCCGCCACTTCCCAAGCCTGATACCTCTGCAATTGAGGCGCGGGTTAAAGCGCAAGAAGAACGCCTTGAGCAACAAACAAGGGAACTGGAACAAACAGTTGAGCAGCAAGAGCAGCGTGCAAAGGCAGAGCGTGAGCGCGAACAACTCCGGCTTTCAGCTTCACTTGCCGCAAGGCGCCGTGGTCGCCGGTTGCTGGTAAGCCAGGATCGTCTTAGTCCTGAAACTGGAATTATGGATTCTGGCGACAGTGGAACGCTTGGTCCGTCAAAGCGAGTTAGTCGTAAACCACGGCGTGGCGGGGCATTGACCTATGCCTGAAGAAACGCCTGACAAAACATGGCGCAGAAACCCACGTTATCGGGAAAAAACGCCGGACCAGATTAAAAAAGAGCAGTTAGCCCAGAAGGAAAAAGAGGATGCCGAAAGTTAAAACGGCTGACGGAAAGACAAAGCACTTTCCATATACTAAGGCTGGAACTATCGCAGCGCGGCGCTTTGCCAAAGAAAGCGGTGGTGAATACAAAACTGCACGGCGCACGGCGTTAAAGCGCAAGTACGCGAAAGTCTGACATGGCAACGCCAAGCGTAGAAGAACTATTAAAGCGTTGGCAGAAAGCGGAGACGCGGAAGGAGCATTGGCGCTCGATTTACGAAGAAGCATACGAATACTGCTTGCCACAGCGTAACCTGTATAACACCTACGATAGCAAGACGCCTGGTCAATCGAAGATGAATAAAATCTTTGACTCGACGGCCATCAATTCAACGCAACGTTTTGCAAATCGTCTGCAATCATCTTTGTTTCCACCCTACCGCGATTGGTGCCGCTTGGTTCCTGGCAACGCAGTTCCCGATGACCAGCGTGGTGTGATCCAGCAGGGACTTGAAGTCTATCGCATGCGCATGTTTGCAATGATTCAGCAAAGTAATTTTGATTTGGCGCTTGGCGAATTTTTACTAGACTTGGCTGTTGGTACGGCTGTTATGCTTGTTGAACGTGGATCAGACCTAGAGCCGCTACGCTTTACGCCAGTGCCACAATATCTGGTTGCTATTGAGGAAGGCCCACATGGCACGGTGGAAAACGTTTACCGCCGTTTGCGAATGCGGCCGGAAAATATACAGCGGCACTATTTGGATGCGAATTTAAATAAAGAAATTGAAGAGGCAAAGGTTTCTGCACCGGAAGAAGAAATTGAACTGCTGGAAGTCACATTGTTTGACGAAGACCGCGGTGATTATTCTTTCTGTGTGATCCATCCCGCGACCAAGCACAAGCTGCTAATGCGCTATATGCGCACCTCACCTTGGATTGTAGCGCGTTACTCCAAGACGGCTGGTGAAGTTTATGGCCGCGGCCCCTGTCTCTGGGCATTGCCTGACATTAAGACAATCAACAAGACTAAAGAATTGTTGCTAAAAGGCGCGTCACTTTCTATCGCGCCTATGTTTACGGCTGCTGATGACGGCGTGCTTAATCCTGAGAACATTAACATTGCGCCTGGTGCAATTATTCCAGTTGCGCGAAACGGTGGGCCTCAAGGTCCAAGTCTTGCACCTTTGCCCAGATCGTCAGATGTGCAGTTATCACAGCTAATACTGCAAGACCTTCAGATTTCCATTAAGAAAATGATGCTAGATGACACATTGCCACGCGATGATATGTCAGCGCGTTCTGCAACTGAAATTGCAGAGCGAACTAGAGAATTGGCGCAAAATCTTGGATCAGCCTTTGGGCGCCTTGTTACTGAAACAATGGTGCCTTTAGTTCGCCGCATTTTAGATGTGCTGGATGAAAGTGGAATTATTACATTGCCTCTGCGAGTCAACGGGCTTGAAGTCAAGATAGAGGCAGTCTCGCCGCTGGCGCAGGCTCAGTCACTTGAGGAGGTCAATCAAGTTACGTCTTTCTTACAAGTAACGCAGCTATTTGGCGAACAAGGTCAGATGTCAATTAAGTCTGATGCTATTATTGAATATATTGCTGACCGCATGAATATTCCTGCCAATTTGCGTACAACGCCGCAAGAGCGTGAGCAGATGCAAATGATGCAGATGATGCAAATGCAACAGATGCAGCAAATGCAAGGACAGCAAGCGGCGCCTGCAGAGGTCGCACCTGCCTAATGATAGAGGCATTAATCATAACTCTAGGGGTCAAAGCTTGCTGTATCGGGTCGGCTACGATTGGTGGTGCATGCAATTGGGCGGTTAATCGTCAAATTAAATGGATCGACCTGATAGTTTCCATTGGTGTCGGCTGGATTTCTGCTGAACTATTTTTGCCGCCAGTAATGCAGCACTTCGTGCTGGATGTGACCTGGGGTCCGGCTCTTAGTTTTATAATAGGATTTTCCGCCATACGTCTGCTTCCGGTTATTGAAGCGCGGATTAAAAGTATGATCGAAAAATGATCAATGCGGCAAATAAAATCCGATCAGTAAACCGCGAAGGTTGGGACGGTTTGGACCCTGATGGGGGAGAAGATCATTTGATTGCTCAAATTATAGAGCAACAGGATGATTTAGATAAAATTTACGCAAAGTGTTTTTCCACAGAAGCAGGGCGCAAAGTGTTGAGCCACTTACAGCGGCTGACGCTAGATCAGCCATGTTGGGTGCCAGGGGCTGATGCGTCATACGGATACGCACGCGAGGGTCAAAATAGCATCGTCCGTGAGATAGAGATGCACGTTAAAAAAGGAAAGCAAAAATGAGTAATGCTGCTGAAGTCGAAGCTGTAGAGGAAGAACCACAGGCACCGGAAAGTTTGCTGCCTGAATCTCCTGCCACTACACAAGCGGCAGAGGAAGCAAATGTTGATATGCCGCACCTAGTCAATGATGACGGCGTTGTTGCGGAAGACGAACACCCTGAAGACGATTTTAAACGGCCGGATTGGTTGCAGGAACAATTCTGGGATGAAGAGAATGGGCCGGATGTTGAAAAGCTTTCAAATTCTTATAACAATTTGCGGAAGCAATTTCGGCAAGGTCGCCACAAGGTTCCTGAAGAATATGATTTGTCACTGCTGACAGAAGCAGGTGTACCTTCCGATGATCCTATTGTTAGCCTTTATACAGATTGGGCAAAAGAATTTGGCATTAGCCAGCACGCTTTTGAGCAATTGGCTGCTGGTTTTGTCGAGTCGGGAATGACACAAGCCACAGAGCAACTTCGTTCTATTGATGAGGAAAAGCGCGCTTTAGGACCAGAGGCCGATGCGCTTATTGCATCAACATCAACATGGCTTGGCGGTTTGGTTGAAAAAGGCTTGCTTTCGCAGGATGATTACGAAGAAGCAAGAGTAATGGCCGGAACAGCTGGTGGTATTCGTGTGTTTCAAAAAATCCGGCGATTTTATGGCGACAATGTTGCGCCATTGCAAGCGTCAACTGATGACATGCCATCTAAAGAAGAGTTGAATGAAATGGTCGGTGATCCGCGCTTCCAAAGCGATCCATCATATCGGCGCAATGTTGAAAAGATGTTTAATAAACTTTATGGGAATACAGCATCCGAAGGCAGTAATTCAATTAGTGCGCCATTATTTGGAACAGCAGGATAAAAAAAGACCGCAAGTTAATTGATTAAAAGATCAAACTTGCGGCCTTAATAAGCGAGAGGGGTAGGTGTAGCTTATGGAGACATAAATCATTGTTACATAAGTTTGTTCATATATCAAATGTTTCTATTGACGTTTTTACATAATTAGGTATAGCGTATAGTCGACCCTTAACCCTTTGGGCCGGTCAAAGTCGCACAGCGACGGCAAGGCGCCACCGTGGCGCAAGTCGGCGGCCGGTCTACTTTCAGACCCTAACCAACGGCGCTTAAACCAACCCTGTTATTAGGGGAAGCGCAATGACTGCAAATGTCTCACCAGCGTTCATTACAATGTTCGCAAGTGAGGTTCACCATGCTATGCAGGCTGAGTCAAAGTTGCGGGATACCGTGCGGCTAAAGACCGGTGTGGTCGGAAGCACTGCAAAATTTCCTAAAGTTGGTAAAGGCGTTGCTACGCAAGTTACGCCTATGACCGATGTGGTGCCACTAAACACCGCCTTCAGTCAGGTCACAGCGACCTTAACCAACTATTCCGCTGCAGAATATAGTTCGATCTTTGACCAAGCCAAGGTGAACTTCTCAGAACGTCAAGAACTAGTCCAAGTGTGTGCAAAAGCTATTGGGCGACGACTTGACCAAATGATTATCGACGCCGTTGACGGTGCCGGTACTTCTCTAACCGTTGCCAATTCTATTGGCGGAAGTAATACGAATCTCAATGTTGCTAAGATTCGTGAAACAAAAAAGAAGTTGGACGCCAAGAATGTGCCAGCGGGTGACCGCTACATGCTTATTCACGGCAACAACCTTGGTTCACTCTTGTCCGAAACCCAAGCCACATCTACCGATTATGTGACTACCCGTGCTTTGGCTGATGGAGCGTTAGATTCGTTTCTTGGCTTTAAGATTATCACGATTGGTGACATGGACGAAAACGGCTTGGCCATTGACGGGTCCAGTGACCGGACGTGCCTCGCTTGGCACAAATCGGCTGTTGGTCTTGCTGAAGGTATTTCGAGCAAGGTTTCAATTGACTATGTGCCGGAAAAAATTTCTTGGCTGGTTAATGCAGTGTTCTCAGCATCAGGCGTAGCCATAGATGCAGAGGGAATTGTAGAAATTACCTGTCGAGACACCGGCGCAGCATCGTAGGAGGGCATCATGGCTTTTGATAGAGCAGGATGGCAGCCAATCGGTGGTCAGGCAAAAAAAGGGTCGGCTCCGGCGATTTGGAGTTACACGTCCACAGATGCAATTGCAACTGTGAATACGGCCGCTTATTTCAATGATGTGTCGGATGAAGTCTCTGTGAGAGACGTAATCCTTGTGGTTGACAGCAACACGCCTACAGCAAACTGGGTTAATGTCCTCAGTAATGCTTCAGGAGTTGTTGATGTAAGCGACGGCACAGCAATTGTTGAAACTGACTCTGATTAAATAACTAAGGCTGGCGGCGGGGAAAAGCACCCCGCCGTCATTCTTTTGATGGTTTGGTGCGAATGGCACAGGGCGATACAGACGTAACGATTTGCTCACACGCATTATTGCTGCTTGGTGAGCAGGAAATTTCCTCTTTTGCTGACGGCACAACGATTTCCGGTGTATGCGAAAAGCTATATCCCGATGTGCGCAATATGACCCTATCAATGTATCCCTGGTCATGGGCGCGTACCAAAGTACAACTGCAGCGGTTATCGTCCAGCCCAACGAATGAATGGACATATGCGTACCAAATGCCAGCGAATGTGCTGACTGCAACGCCACTTGCAGTATTCAATACGTCAAGCGCTGGTGCGAGGCCGTTACAAGTCGGCTGGGAAATTTATTCAGACCAATTGTTGACCGAAGAAACCGCTGTTTATGTGGATTATATTTTTGCTGTTAGCGAAGCAAATATGCCTTCTTATTTTGTAACGCTGCTCAAATATATGATGGCATCTCATCTTGCAGAGGTTGTTACCGATCAAATTACTAAAGCGGATTATTGGCGCACCCTGGCGCTAGGTCCATTAGGTGAAAACGGCCGCGGCGGTTATTTCCGACAGGCCATGAACATTGACGGGCGCGGAAACTTACCCAAAGAATTTCTTACGTTTCCGTTGACTGATGTGCGATGAGCCGCGTTGTAACCATTCAAACAGATTTCACAATTGGTGAAATTGACCCAAAGCTGCGCTCACGCATAGATTTGGACCAATATTACAGCGCTGTTGAAAAAGCACGCAATGTTTTGATAGAGCCGCAAGGCGGTGTCGCACGCCGTCCAGGTTTAAAATACATCCACACAATTCCCAGCGGCGATAACCCTGGCGATGGTTGTCGTTTAATTCCTTTTGAGTTTAGTGTAACCGATAGCTATATGCTGTTGTTTGCAAACAATAAATTATTTGTTTACCGAAATGGCGCATTAGTGACGGCAATCAACGGCGGTAGTGATGATTTTCTATCTACCGGCATTGCCAGTGCCACGCTGGCAGACATGACGTTTACGCAATCGGCGGACACTCTTATTCTTTGTCAGGAATCAATGGCGCCACGAAAACTAGTACGCGGCGCTAATCACGCGGCGTGGACAATTTCAACCATTACATTTGATTTCGTACCACAACACGCTTTTACCTTATCGACTAGCACGCCATCGGTTACGCTGACGCCAAGCGCTACAACAGGAAATATTACCCTGACAGCAAGTGGCAGCGCTTTTGCCAGTGGTAACGTTAACGATTACGTTTCGGCCAACAATGGTTTTGGTCGTGCGCGCATAATAGAATACACCAGCGCTACCGTAGTTAAAGCTGTAACGGAATTACCCTTTTTTTCAACCGATGCAATAGCCAGCGGAAGCTGGACGTTAGAAGCAGGGTATGAGGATGCGTGGTCTGGAACCCGCGGATATCCGCGCAGTGCAACCTTTCACCAGGGGCGCCTATGGTTTGGCGGCACACGCGATAGACCTACTACGCTGTACGCCAGCCGCGTTGACGACTACTTTAACTTTAATCCAGGTCAAGGACGTGATGACGAGTCGATTGAGGCCACAATTGCAACGGATACTTTAAACGCAATTGTCGGCATTCATTCAGGGCGCGATCTGCAGATATTTACAATCGGCGCTGAATTTTCTATTCCGCAAGTTAATTTATCGCCTATCACTCCAACTAACGTTGCCGTCAAGCGCGGCTCCAACCATGGCGCAAAGGTTGGTCTGCGCCCTCAGGGTTCTGAATCGGGAACGTTGTTTATTCACCGCAACGGCAAGGCTCTTTACGAGTATCAGTTCAATGATGTAACGGCGAACTATGTCAGTAACAATCTGAGTTTGTTGTCGTCGCATTTATTAAATACGCCAAGCGACATTGCGTTGCGCAAAGCCACGTCAACCGATGAAGGCGATCTGCTGTTAGTCGTTAATTCAGGCGATGGCTCAATGGCTGCTTACAGTTTTTTGCGAAGCCAAAAAGTTATTGCCCCTTCCCTATTCACTACAGGCACAACGGCCAATGCCGGAGTTTTTAAGAATGTAGCGGTTGATGTTAGTGATATTTATGTTGTTGCCCAGCGCACAATTAATTCAAGCACTGTTTACTATGTTGAAAAATTCGATGCTGATTTTACAACAGATGCAGCATTACAAGTCACGCCAGCAAACTATGGCTCACCTTTGGTGCGCGGCGCTAGTCAAACCGGAACTAGTTTGGAGATTGATGCGCTGACTGCGCAGCCGCAAGCAGATGAAACGTTTACCATTGCAGGCGTAACCGGCACCTACACCATTAGTTCAGCTACATCGGTTGCCGATGATGACTCTGGGACTACATTCAAATCGACGCTGACGTTGACAACATCTCTAGCGTCTAGTCCATCGGACAATGCAGCGGTAACATTTACAACTGTTGCAGAGACGCGAAACCTAACGCACCTACCGTCTACAGTTGTTAAGGCGATTGCTGACGATATTGTGCTGACAGATAAAACTGTGTCTAGCGCGGGGCTTGCTACAGCGGAGCGTCCTGCCAGCAGCTACATTGAATTTGGCCTGGACTTTACGCCTGAGGTCAAAACAATGCCGGTAGAGACAAATATGAAATCCGGCAACATTCAAGGCACGCGCAAACGAATTGTTGAGGCGCACGTCATTCTGGATCTTACGCAGAATATTTCGGTAAACGGCAAGGATCTCGCATTCCGTACTTTTGACAGCAGTGATTTTGATGAGTCGGTTGGAACATTTACCGGCACTAAGGCAACCGGCACGATGCTGGGCTACAGCCGCGAGGCACAACTAACTTTTAGCCAATCTAACCCGCTGTATTTTAACCTTTTGGGGTGTGAATACCGCGTTTCTGTGGGGGCAGACCACAAATGAGCGGCATGGAAATGATGATCATTAGCGGCGTAATGACAGCTGCGCAAACTGCTATGCAAATGAATCAGGCCAAAGCTCAAGCAGAAGGAGTGCGGCGACGTGCAACGATTGAGGCGCAGCTGCAACAGCGTCAGGCTCAAGCGGAAATCAATCGGCTTGAGTTTGAAGAAAAGATAACCACGCTGGAACTAGGTTTAAAGGAACTGCAAGTACCGCTCAAAGAACTGGAAACACGCAGTCAGGTGGCCGCCGCAGAACTGGAAACGGCAGGCGCAATGAAAACTTTGTTGGCAACTCTTGCTGCAACAAACGCGCACTCAGCGTCTGGGATGGTTGATTTAGGTTTAGGTCCGACAATTGAAGCGCTTGATGTTGGTTTAGGTGACATTTATGCGGGTCGAGATGCAGTAACTTTTCGACAGATTTCTGGAAATATTGAGGCAGAGCGCTTGCGTTCAGAGATCACATTTGGCGGCGCTAAAATTGAACAACTTAGAACAGATCAACAATTTATTGAATCAACGCTGCCCCTAACAACAAATGCAATTATTCAAGGTGGGCGGCAGGAAGCTAGTCGGATTAGACAAGATGCAAATATTTCTGCTTTGAGCAATGCTGCCAATTTTGGAATGAACGCAGCGTCAAGCGGGTTGTTTCGCGGCAGTGGGCGCACAGGTGGTAGGCCGCTTTCAACGGCCATACCTGGTTACAGAAGCATTGATGCGGGGTACGCATAATGGCTCGACAAACCCCTACGCGCCAATTGCGGCCTACAATGTTTCAAGCGCCCAATATAATGCCGCGCTTTCCTGATTTGCGGTCAAGGACTGATCCTGGTGAAAACGCATTGGCTGCACAGCTGCAGTCAGCAACTAGGAATTTACAAGCTCAAGCACAGTCTGCTGCTAATTTTGATCGTCGCATTGAGCAATTTAAAAATAGCATGATGACTATGGCGGGGCAGGCAGCACAGATTGAAGGGCAAGAATATGGGATTCAAGAAGCGCCGGATGTTTCAATTATTAAAGATGCTTATGGCAGGCTGACCACAAAAATTGACGGCGATATTGTTGGTGACAAGTTTTCTACATTTGGCAAGGCCGCCCGTAAGGCAGCGCTAGAACAGCTATCAACCAAACTGGAAGTTGCCGCGACCATTAAGCTGAAGGAAATGGTGACAGGCGCGATTGACCCCATAACAGGGCGCACAGCGCTAACCCCAACAGATTTGCGCACCAATATGGATTCGCTAATTCAAAACACCGTTGCATCGGCTGCCACTCACAGTCAAATGCTTTCAGAAATTATCGGGCCAAAATTGACGCTGTTAGCATCAACTCAGTTTAAAACGTTTAACAGCAAGTATTTAAGTGAGCGTCAAGAAGAGAATGAGGCAACTGCAAAAGTTGCTGCTAGTGAATCGCTGGCCTTAGTAAAAGAGTTAATTTTGCAGGGTAATGTTAACACAGTGCTGTTTGAGAAAATGCGAAAATCTAACTTGGAAAACATTTTAAGAACCGGCGGTGACCCAACGCAATATTTAAAAGATTGGGAAGCAGGAGTTTCAGAAGCAAAAGTGCAAGGCTTTATAACGGCCAGTGGTAAGTTTTCCCCTGCAAAATTATTGTTGGATTTCCATGATTACCAATTGGATGAAAAATGGTCTGACGATCTGCACAAACGCTATGCGACTTTATCGAAACCTGAGCAGATTGAGGCAATAAAAGCACTAAACGTCCGCGCCGACAATGAGCATGCTCTTATGGTCAGAGCAGAAGCTAATGAAACCCGAAGAAAAAATGAACGTATAGACGCGCTGACTAATGAATTTTCTAAAATTACATTTAACGTTGAAGACCCAGGCGACGAAGGTGTTGCACAACGAACAAGAATTATAGACGAACTTAAAACCCTGCATGGAACTGAAGGCGTAAGGGTTGCCCAGGCTTTAACAAGTACAGGCAAAAGCGATTCTGCAGTTGTTAACCGTTTAGAGCTTCATTCAGCAAACGGCACGCTGACCCGTGAAATGGTAATGGGTATGGTTGAGCGAGGACTGCTTTTTGGCGATGACGTTAATAAATATCTTAAAGAAATTACAGCAGGAAGATTGGAATCCCCTGAAACCAAAGCGGCATTTGCTATACTGTCTGACGCCTTAAAACTTCCGCCACCTGAAACGATTAATCAGTCTGATGCAGACCGCATAGCGCGTAGGCGTTATATGGCGATGAAAAATGATATTCGTGAAAAACTATTGGCTAATGAACTAGTTACGCTTGACGGAAAAACCGTAAAGTTAACTAACGCAAATGTTATTGAATATGCGAGGTCTTTGATTACGCAAGACGAGTTAATTAAAGCCGCGAAAAACAATCTTATTGTTGCAAGGAAAGCACTTGGGTTTGGAGCAAGATCATCAATTATTGGGGATTTAATCAACGGTACGGATGATCAAGGCAATCCCGATCCAGTGAGGGCGGTGCAGAATGCACTTGGAGAAACAAGTTATTTTAAAAAAATTGATGATTCAGATACGCGATCTGATTATGAAAACTGGATTGAAAAATACAACAGCGTAACGAAATCGGGGTATGAGTTTACACATGAAGAGTTGAAGTCTGGCATATTAAGCAAGGAGCGCAGTTATGAGTAAAACTGAGGCCATGATGCGCCGCGCTTATGGAGACAGAGTTGCCGCTGGTGATGGAGATGCACATATTGTCCGCGACGAAAACGGTGAGGTGCGTTACTTATCGCCGTCTGCATGGCAAGCGCGTCTTAATGCAATTGAAGAGCAGGAGCGCGGGACAGTTGGCGATGCGCTGATCGAGGCTGCTACAGCATGGCCAGGTACGGACGTTGTTAAAGGCGCGGCCCGTGGGGCTGTTACAGGCGTTAAAAACATTACTGCTGCTGTTAATGAGGCAATTCCGTTTCCTGATGAAGCTGGCTTTCATTTGCGTAATGGCGAAGTTGTTAATGATGTCCAGGGTTTGATGACATGGGTAACCGAAGCTATCAAACAAAACACCGGTTTTGATACGCGGATAGAAATTAGTGAGCCAGAAACAATACCTGGCATGATTGCGGAAGGTGTAACGCAAGCGTTACCAGGCATTATTCCCGCCGTGCGTGCGGCGAAAATGGGCGGCGCCGCGCCTGTTGTCGCTGAAACTATAGGCGGATTTATTGGGGATTTTATGACCAGTTCGCCAGTTGAGGGCGAAGCTCTGGTTGGTCTGCTGAAGATGGTCCCTGATGACGATATCGAATCATTCGCATCAGCTGCCGAAGAATGGCTAAAAGACCCTGACACTGGAGAAGTGCAGGATTTTGAGTCGCGTATGGCAGGCGCAGTCCCTGGCCTTGTTGTGACTCCAGCGCTGATGCGGGGATTATCAGGTTTAAAAACTGCTTATGGTCGCGCTATGGCAGGCATGTCAGTTCCCGCAATGGCCACTGGTGATGTGGCAGAGGGAGCCAAATAATGGTGTCATATAAATCACTGCAACGAATTATGGAGGCAATGAACGTTGAGCCGGAATCTATCGCTGGCGGCAGAACCGTAACAGGCGGGGAGCGTTTCAAACAGGTTGGCGGCACTTACTATGTACGCGAGGCTGATGATGAGGAACGCGACCTAATTTTGGAAATGATGGACGATGCTATTGATCGTCGCGGTAAGCCTCATTTAACTCCAAAAGACAAAGCCGACCTTAAATCTGGTGAGGCGCCGGTTATGCTTTCTGAAGAGCATATGAACCTTGAGCGCATTTTTGGACCGAATGCGACTGACGAAGAGCAAAGCATTAGAGATTTTATGGCGGCGATTGGCGATGTCTACGGTCATTTGCTTGATCGAGTCGATAAGGTAACGATGGAAGATGTCGTAAAGGGCGCGTCTTCTTTAGGCCTGAAACGCGCCACCCTTCGTTTAATGAAGGGCAAGGACGACATACCATTTAAAAACCTTGCATCACAAATTTTAGCGATGCGTCTTGCACAACTAAACTGGTTAAAGGCAACGCGAGATACTATTTCAAAAGCAAAAGAAGCGCAGCGATTAGCTGATGCAGACCCTGGAAGCAGCTTGCTTGTGGAAGATGCGGCAAAGTGGCACCGCATTAGCAAGAAGGCGATTTCTCAAAGCGCGTTGTTATACAAAAATCTTGCTGACATTAAAACGGAATGGGGTCGCGCCGGTGTGTCAATGCGCTACATCGTAGACATTGATGAAAAAATGGTAGGCGATCTAATGACCGTGTTGGAGCGATCCGATACCAATACGTTAGATCAGTTTTATGACGCCTATTTGCGTTTAGGTTTGGGTGATCAAAATGTGTTTACGCAAGAGGTCGCAAGCCGTGGAGAACTAACCGGTAATATTATTAAAGAGGTTTTTATTAACGCAATTTTAGCCAGTCCCATTACGCACATGGTCAACGTAACATCGAACTTTATTAACGGTGTTTGGAGTGTTCCAGAACGAATGCTGGCAAGTGGCGCTGGCGCTATTCGTACTAAAATTTTTAGAGGCAACACAGCGGCAGAGCGTGTTCGTTTCAGCGAAGCAGCCGCGTTTGCTTTTGGCAGCCTCAACGCAATGGGCGAAGGTTGGAGGGCTGCGAAAAAGGCATATATGAGCGAGACTCCAACGGATGAAGTTTCCAAACTGGAATTTACTCATGGCAAAGCTGTGACAGGCGCAAATGTTTCACGTCTAATTCCTGGCATGGGTGACAGCGGCGTTGCCGCGCAAGCTGTGGATTTTCTAGGCAAATGGATTGTGCGGCAGCCTGGTCGCTTTTTACTTTTTGAAGATGAGTTTTTTAAGGCAATGATGCGCAGCGGTGAGCGTAACGCACTGATGGTGCGCCGCGCGCTTGAACTGCAGGAACAGGGATTAGATGGTGACCTAGCGTCAATACGAGCGGTTGAGGAAATTGTGAATATGCCGTCGCCTGCAACATCGGGGCGCACAGAAGAAGCGGCGTTGCGCGGTACGTTTCAGGGTCAGCTTGATGGGTTTCTCGCTCACGGCCAGCGCGCCTTTTCACATCCTCTTATGAAATTCTATTTGCCCTTTTACAAAACGCCAACGAACATTTTGAAGGCCTTGGTAGATCGTACACCCCTGCCCCTCTTGGATCATATCTTGGTAGGCAAATCAATTGGCGGCGGCCGCGGGGCATTGGAACGTCTAGGATTATCTGACTACGGCAAAGCGATAAAGAAAGGCGGCCCCGATGCAGATATGGCCAACGGCCGTATGGCGTTAGGCGCAATGACGCTTGGTGGGTTTAGTATGATGATGGATGCTAGTCCTGACGTTGTGTTTACGGGTGGAATGCCTAGTGATCCGGCTGTTCGGCAAGCATGGCAGCGCCGTAAAATGCAGCCGTATTCAATAAATTTTCGGCAAGGTGACGGCAGTTGGACTAGCGTTAGTTTTAATCGCTTTGAGCCGCTTTCAGGTCTGCTAGGCATGGTCGCAGATTACAACCAGTATGCTGCTTACGAGCCTGATTCCGGCACCCTTGAACAAATGACGATGGCCATGACGGCGGGTCTTTATAACTACATGACCTCTTTGCCCATGCTTGATTACATTGGTGAATTTACTGACGCCATGATGCGAGGGGAAAGAAGCGTTAAAGGGCTGGGTGACAGAATGGTTGCAATTATGGAACAGCCGTTGAAGGGCGGACTAACTGTTGCACAATCAATGGTGTCTCTTGGATTTGCACCTGCGTCACTAACGCGCATGACTGCACGAATAACTGATGATACGTTGCGTTCCACTCTGCCATGGGAGTCCACCACCCATGACTCTGTTGCAATGGTTCATAAAGTGCTGAAGCAAACAATGGCAGGCATACCAGGTTTATCTCATGGAATGAAGCCACGCCTAAACCGATGGGCGGAAGAAGTTGTCAGACCTGGCGGTTGGATGTCTAATTTTACACCAATCAGAGTTAGCGACGTTACGAGTGCGTCAGCGAATGCCGTTGATTCAGAATTTGTAAAACACGGGTTTGGAATATCTATGCCACAAAAAAGTTTTAACGGGGTCAAGTTGTCTGATGAGCAATACTCAAAACTAATTCGGTATGCAAATGATCCTTCTCTTGCTGAGAACTATGTGGGTAGTCGAGCCACGCCTATGCCTGAACTGGTCGACGTTTTATATGATGTGTTGCAGTCAGATGCTTATGTTGCGTCAACAGACAATGACGAAAGACAAAGTTATTTTCAACGGTTGGTTACGGAACGTGATAGAGCAGCAAAGGATTTGTTGTTGCAGGAAGAGCCAGAACTTAATGCGCAGATCGAACAGGCGAAAGCGGCTGCTGCTGCGGGTGGCATAGGGCTGGGAATGTAGTGTGAATTTTTTTGAGGTAATGTATCAAAATCAATTGTAAGGTTTGATGTTATGACGTTAAGTGCAGCAACACGAAGAGTTCAATTCACGGTAGGTTCTAGCGGTCAAGCTGGACCATACGCATTTTCATTTAAGGTGTTGAACCAGGATGACCTAGCCGTTTATGTAGGGTCGACTACAGCCAGCACGCTGAAAACCATCAGCACGCACTACACTGTGAGTTTGGCTGCTGCTGGAACTGGCACTATTACATTTGTTTCTGGTCAGGAGCCGACCACGGCACAGCTTGTGACAATCATTGGTGATCGTGCAATTGCGCGGACTACTGATTTTACAGCAGGCGGTGACATTCGTGCCTCAACATTAAACGATGATGGTGACGCACAAACAATTCTGATCCAGCAGTTAGAAG
>Ga0110931_1000214_pt1 | contig 21797 bp, 21 predicted proteins | sample 4_EtaG_FD_79333 | JGI IMG/M metagenome (GOLD analysis project Ga0110931, IMG submission 79333) | Marine viral communities from the Subarctic Pacific Ocean - 4_ETSP_OMZ_AT15127 metaG (version 2) (version 2) | ecosystem: Environmental > Aquatic > Marine > Oceanic | place: Pacific Ocean | collected... | reverse complement strand
GTCGAAGGCCACGGTGGGGAACCAGCCGTCGGCATCCCTGGGTTGATGATGCCACCACTCACCCCTCACGGTTGGCCTCAGGCCAAACGTCTGCGCCAGTTCGTTCGCCCGGCCAGTTGACAGTCGCTTGTCAGTAATGCGGAAGTCGACAGCGTAGCCGTATCCGTCGGGCTGGGCCTGATGGAACGACCCGAAAAAATAGCCGTCGGGTCTCTGCCAGTCCGGGTTGGCTGCCAGGTTGAAACCCTTCTTCCCGGCCCGGTAGCCGTCGTATAGCCGCTTCTGTTCGGCGTAGGAACGGACGCCACTACAAACAACCATGCGCCCTTTGATTTCGGGGTGCCTGAACAGGGCCACGAGCCGGTGCTTGAGCGTGGGGTGCAATAGGTCGACCTGGACCCACTTGCTGCTTACGGGGATTTCTTCTTTATCCATGAATCTCTAGTCGTCCCAGTCGGCGGTGACATGCTCAACGTCGGCCTGTGTCTCAATCCAGACACGGGCACCGCAATGATCCGGTGTTTGTGAATGAATAATCTCGCAAGGGCCGTTGATTCTTATTCTGGTCAAATGAGTAGATCCCTTGTAGGTGCGGTCGATGATCGCAGGTTCACCCTTCCTAACCTTTTGTTGGTGAACATGGATGACATGCTTCACGTTCTATCTCTCCCTTTCCCGGTTCGGCATCGCAGCAGACTTCGGTAGTGACTGCATAGGCCAGGAAAGGATCAGATTTGACAAAGTTGTGTCAAGTGGGGGTACACGAGAAAAGGCCCCGTCCCGGCCTACCAGAGAGGAGGAACTCCTGGTAAGCGGGGACGGGGCCAGGGCGGGGCCGTAGGGAGCCTCCACCCTGGGGACCGCTGGGGCCGGACCGACGAGGGGGAAAGTCGGTGCGGCGCCATGGTCCCAGTCCTTAGGTCGTGAACTTCTCCACGACACGATTGCGATATGCGGTTCCATCACCAGAGCAAACTACCACGGTGCTGGGCAAAGACTGACGCTCCAGGGCGAGGTGTAGGTCGTGGGCAGCGTCGGAAACGATTTGCTTCACGGCGCCGTTCACCACCTGGTGTGAATCTGTTAGTTGACACGAAACTGTCAAAACCATGTCATTGGCCTGGTTCATGTCGACTGCTTTGAAGATTGTAGTGATGGGGATTCCTCCTTGGTTGTCTATTCGATTAGTGGAGTAGCGGGGAATCGAACCCCGGTACCCGTGCGTCCGACATGCGGTTTTCACACGGGTCGATACCTTTCTACCCCGGTTTATTCAGAGTCGCTGTGACGACTGGTCTTCTGACGCCCACGATGCGACGTAGGCCCTTCCGAAGGTGCTGGCTGCGTCATGTTCAATCATGGTGAACACTTCACGCACATACGCTGCCGCCCTTCCTGGCAGACCGACGAAAGCGTCGTCCACCAGTTGCTTGGCCGCATGGAACAGGACAGGTTCAAAGGACACCGTTACCGGTACCTGCGTCGCCTGCTCTGGGGGCAGTGTTGCTGCCTGGGCCGCTCTCAAATGTGAGTCGAGATCGTCCATTACCGGTTGCGTCACTTTGACACACTCCTGTCAGGTGGGGGAGGTGGTGGCCAGGCGAACGGGTCGTCCTCCTGGATCACCTCACTCTGGTCACTGGCCAGCCTAGTCGACTCCAGGGCCTTTCGAATCATGGCGGTGTTGGCCGCCTCATTCAGGTCCTCGTGTCTGATCCTCCAGGCGTACCCGATAGTAAAGTTCGAGATACACAAGGCGGCTAGGCACGATACATACAACCAGGCGCTCATCAGATGAGCCCCATGGCCAGGAGCGGGCTGCGCTCGCCGTCGGGGGACGTTCCGTCGTATTCGACGGGGTGCCCTTTCGGTGAGATCAGGACAGCGTCGTTTTCGACGGTCCACCCGGTTCCCTCCAGGACCTCTTGGAGCATTTCTTCCATTGGGTATTCCTCCTCGTTGGTTGGTATTGCGATTGACACGGTCGTGTCAGTCGTCCCCGCCAGGGCCTTGCACCCTGGTGGCTGCTAGTCGGGGGTTCTCCTTAGAACGCTTCCTGGCGTTCCTTCGCCCACTCCAGGCGCTCTTCGGCCTGCTGGTTCGGGGAGCCGTACTCCCAGTGGGAGTGTCCGGCCTCGCAGGACCAGCCCTTGGACCCGTTGTCGGCCACCTGGTAGGTGACCTGGGCCCCGCACTCAATGACCTTGACCAGGTCCGCTGGGCAGTCCGGCTCAGGGTTCCCGCTGGGTACCTCTACCAGCCAGGTGCAGCGGTTGGGGTCGGGTTCGGCGTTGGCCAGGGCGTCCTGGCGGTGGCTCTCTTCCATCTCCAACCGATGCTTCTTGCAGCACAGTGGCCAGCGGTCAATGTCACAGTAGGTGCTCACAGCGCCCCCAGGACTTCGTCGCCGGGGGTGTCCGTGATCTCCTGGACCTCACACTTGACAGTTATATCGTTCCTGTCGTTACCCAGGATGTAATCCTTCTTGTAGTTCCACTGGTCAAGGAGATCAGCCACGAAGGCCTCCTGGTCGAAAGGCAACCTGGTCTCCTTGGGAGACAGGACAATGTCGACCGTGATTCGGCCCGTTACCTCTACCCACTTATTTATCTTGTCATTCATAGTTCCTCCTCGTTGGTTATTGCTGTTGACACGAAAGTGTCAATCGTCCCCAGCCAGGTCTCGCTCCTGGTGCCAGCCCTGGGCTGGTCTGGGGGTTCCTGGATCAGGTTTCGTTGCAGGGCGTGACGCCTGCTACAAAATCGTGCCCGCAGCCGCAATCGGGCCGCCCGCACCAGCCGTGGTCGATGTGGTCGGCTGACTGATCCACGGGCGCTAGTGGGCGCTTCATGGGGTCAAAGTAGGCGCTCATATCGCTTCGACTACTTCGCTCAACCACTTCTTGACGCTGGGCCTGTCCTTGTTCAGCCTGAGTAGGCGGGCCAGGACCTCGGCTTCTACCTTGTTCAGAATGAGGACCGTTAGGTCCGTTCCGCTGGTTACTTCAGCCATGTCTATTCCTCCTCGTTGTTTCTCTGATTGACACATTTGTGTCAGTCGTCCCTGCCTGGGGCTTGCACCCAGGAGCCTGCTAGTCAGGGGTATCGGGTCAGGCCTTGACTACATGCAGTTCGCTGTCTGCGCCGAAGGGGCCCAGGTCGTCCTGGTAGTCGTGGTCCATGCACTCAGTGACCAGCCACCAGGTGGCGTTCTGAGTCGGGGTCTCCAGGTGGGTCTGTGTAACGCTGGTCACCTTGAGACTGGTCGGGAACCAGTCGGTGCCTGTCTCGTCGTTCTTGTTCCAGGCAGTGCCACAGACGATGTCGCCCACCTGGACCGTCGGGACCTTGACCGTAACTATTTCCTTGTAAGCCATTTGATTTCCTCCTCGTTGTATTGCTGTTGACAGGGTTCTGTCAATCGTCCCTGTCCAGGGCTCGCACCTGGATGCCTGCTAGTCAGGGGTGGGCCGGGTCAGCCCTTGCGCTGGATCTTCGAGACCCTCACCCGGATGTCTCCAGCCCATGGCATGGATGACACCCGGAGCGGTGGCCCGTCGTCCAGGACGCAGAACACCCTCATGGGGGCTCCTTTCAGGGTGCTGCTACCTGGGTGTGGCCCAGTGCAGTCCACTGAGGTGCGGCCCTGGGGGTCGACCTGAGCGGTCCTAAACACCCACCAGCCCCGCTTGCCCGTGATCCTGAACCTGGTCCCAGGTACCAAGGGGTACCGGTTCCCAGGAATCTTGACCTCGTCAAGGAACTGGTAGCCCTTGGCCTCCTGGGCCGCCCGTTGGGCCGCCCTGGTGCGTCGGATTTCGTTGGCTGCTCGTGTCTTGGCACTCATCACCAGGTCCTCCCCAGCCAGCGTTGGCAGAGTCGGAAAATGACGAGGGTGGCTGCTAGAGCCATCCAAATAATGAATACAGTCATTGTCTTGTGGTTCCTCCTCGTTGGTTGACACGGATGTGTCAATCGTGCCTGCCCTGGCCTCGCACCAGGGTGGGTTCTACTCAGGCGTGACCGGTGCTACCGGCGCTCTTCATTCAGGAAGTGGTCCCGGACCTTGGGCTGTGACGACTGCTCGCAGTATCGGTTGCGGAGCCGCTGGCCCGTGGTGCGAACCGCAACCTGGTATGCATTCTGGCCGCCCCCGTAGGGCACCACGGCAAGTTCCAGGTGCTGCACCATGTTCTCCACGACCCGGCGGGTCACAGCCTCTAGTTGTGAGCGTGTGAGCGGGTCCGAACCATGCTGGCCCTGGTACATGCAGTCGACTGCCGAAAGGATGGCATCCAGGTTGGTCAGTTCAGCAGTGTCCCCCAGGGGGCGCTTGCCACCGCCCCAGGACACCGTGGTGTCTGGCGTCCAGGTCAGGTAGGTCCTGACCAGGGTGCGGATCTGCATTTCTGTTGTGTTGTTCACTGTGTTCCTCCTCGTTGTGTTGACACGGATGTGTCAATCGTCCCTGCCCAGGGCTTGAACCTGGGTGCCTGCCAGTCAGGGGTAGGGGCTTAGAGCCCCTGGTTGGTCTTGGCCCAGGTCGGGGGGTAGTGGTCGACGTAGTCAACCATGTCGCCCTCGTCCGTGAACCAGAACCCGTTGTTTACATCAGGGTCTTGACCGCCCTTGACACCGACGCCCAGGGCGAAGGTCCACCCGGTGTCCGGGCAGGCCTCCATGTCCCTGGGGAGGCGCTTGTAGCCACCTTCGCAGGTCCCACACACCAGGGGAGCAACTACGCCCCACTGGGTGTGCCCGAACGTGATCTCCCGGCACCCGCACCCGGTCAGGATGCGCTTCGGCCCGGGGGTGATCCTGGCCGCCTGGCGCTGGCCTGTGCAGACCTGGAGCGTGCCCAGGGCCTTCAGGTCATCGTCGTAGGCGGCGATGGTCTCCTGGGTGAGCCGGACCGACGAGTAGCCGATCCGCTCATCAGGCGGGTATGGGAACCCACTGAAGAGCCCCATCTGGGTGTCGACCAGGGTCGGCCACTCCAGCCCCATTTCCTCTGCCAGGTTCTTGAACCGCTTGTTGTGGTAGCGGTTCTGCCTGGAGCAGTCCTTGACCTCCCTGACATGAGCCAGCCCGTGGGCCGCCTCGTGGAGGAGGGTCTGCAGGACCTGCTCTGGACCGCCCTTGAAACACTCTCCTGAGATCATCACCTCTGGTGCCTGGGTCTCTTCGATGGCCCACTCAGAGTACGAGTAGTGCCCCAATGTGGTGCTGCCTCGCCTGCTTGAACGGCCCGTCGACTTGACGACCAGGAACACATCGGGGACATCGGGGTGGTTCGCCTGGATGGTCCTCCAGGTGCTGTTCAGGACGAGTGCGACCTCGTCCGACACCTGGACATTGACTGTTGATTGCTTGTTCATGGTTCCTCCTCGTTGTTGACACCATTGTGTCAATCGTGCCTGCCCAGGGGTCGAACCTGGGTCCTTGCCAATCAGGCGGTGTGGGTTAGTTCTTCCATTCGTACTGGCCTGGCGTGTTGTCCCAGGTGCGGACCAGGCCACGCTCCAGGAGCCTGACAAGGACAGCGTGGGTGTGCTGTTCGACATCATCGAACGACCATGCCTCCGACCCACCTGGGCCGTTGGGATGCTGCTCTGCGACCCAGTGGGCAAGTGATGCTTCGGAACACGGCGCCGACGCCTGCAACTCAATGCGAATCAACGTCTGGATGAATGGTTCTGCGAACTCTCTCATTGGTTCCTCCTCGTTGTTGACACCGATGTGTCAATCGTCCCCAGCCAGGTCGTGAACCTGGTGCCAGCCCTGGGCTGGTCTGGGGGGTATTTCAGTTCATCATGCCGGTGGCTTCGGCAAGCGAAACCGCCAGCGTCCTGGCCTGGGCAGGCGTCAGGAACACATTCACCCCGATGCCGCCGCCAATGTCGACGGTGTAGAAGGGGTCGGAATGGTCAGTGAACGACCGGACGACGATCTCAGCCGGTCCCTGGGAGCCCCTGTTGGCATGGACGCTCACCTGGGTGAAGGGATGCTCCCTGTCACCCCTGAAATCAGCGACCTGGCAGGACCAGGTTTCGTGCTTGATGTCAGACACCTTCACGCCGTCCTTGTTGCGACGACCGTAGTCAATGGTGCTGTCTTTCCTCATGGTTGTTCCTCCTCGTTTCTTGAGCCCCAGGAGGGGCTCTCATCAGCCTGTCGATTCAGGGACGAGGAGGAGGAATCCTCCGCTCCGACCAACAACCAGCGTCGATCCCTGCTCCGTCGTCCCAGGTCATCTCCTCCTCCTGGGACCGGTAGCAGAGCCCCGTGAGGGGGCGCTGGCCTCGTAGTCCATGCGGCAATCCGTTTAGCCCCTGGCTGGGTCGCAGGGCCTCCTCAGGACCGTGGTCCTGGGTAGGAGTGGCACCCTCTGCTGGGTGGGTCTCCCCCTGCGTTGAGCCCCGGTAGTGATCGGGACCCCGGTCGGGTCTCTCGCCCTGACCTGGGTGGGCTGCTCTGGGCCCTTCGAACCGGGAGGCATATGTGCCCGGAACCGAAGGTGACGATAGTGCCCGCCACTGACAGTTCCTCGTCACTCACCCTCCAACCCACCACCAAAACACCACCTGACCAGCCCAAACACACCACCAGAAATATTTCCCAACCCCTGACAAAACCAGGTCAAAACAGGCCTGAGAACCCACACATAGTGAAACCATTCACAAGCACGAGCCAACCAGCAGTGCCAGGCAGCACCCGCCAGGCCTGTCCAGCACCACCCAGGAGCGCACCAGGCAGCCGACCAGGACGCACCCAGGGTGACACACACATGGTGCATTGACGAGGGCGTGCCCATCCCGGTCCGGGACCTGGTGCCGGGGTCCTGGAGTGGTGACCAGGGGCCCGCCTGGCCTGGTGGGCCCGACCTGGTGGCTGGGTGGCCTGGTGCCAGCAGCAGGGCCAGGATTCTGGGCCTGGCCTGGGGTTTGACAGTCCAGTGTCAAAGGGGGGTCCATAAGCCTGGGGCCAGGGAGTCAGGGAGGGGGCATCTATCTATTTGAGTGACAATCCGACAGCCGCCTGTCACTAATACATATCGGATTCCTGTCTGTTTAGTACCTGTCAGCCAGGTCCAGGTGTATAATCTCCTGGCACAGGAGCCAGGCACCAGGAGCGGCGGCTCTGACGAGCCGCTCCAGGAACAGGAGACCCCACCCATGCCGAAAGTAGGCAAGAAACGATTCTCTTACAGCAAAAAAGGCCGGGCAGCGGCAAAAAAGTATGCTCGTAAGACCGGTAAGAAGGTTTCTAAGCGTCGCAAGGGGTACTGATGGCTTGGCCCGAGGTCACGCCCAGGGTTGTTCTTGGCCCTATGTTTGATGAGGAGAAGCCTCCGGTCGATCCCTTTGAAGATGACACTCCGCTAGTGTGCGGGGTCGATGAGGTCGAAACCTGCGAGTCCTGTCAGTAGTCCACTGTGAGCAAATACGCCAAGTGGTCGAAGCAACGCCGCTTTGAGGCGGCGATTCTGCGTGTCATTGACGACGGGTGGACCCAAACCGAGGCCTCTAAGGAGTACGGGGTTTCCCGTCAGCATCTGAACAAGAAGGTGAAGATCGCTCGTGAGGAGCGTGACGCCCGGGTGGATGCTGCCAAGGCCCGTATCAACATTTCTCCGTTGGGTTTGGATGAGAAACGGCGGGTCGGCACTTTCGAGGAGTTCGACCAGAGGTATTTCGGCCATTGGATTTGCCCGGATTGCGACAAGCACCACGAGATGCCGCAGTTCCATCGGGACATGGCGGAGGCCTGCCACAGTGACGCCCACCGGGTGCTAATCAACCTTCCGCCGTACCATTCCAAGTCCACGAACGTGACGGTGAAGGACACGATCTACTCGTTGGTGAAGAATCCGAACCTGCGGACCCTGGTCGTGTCGAAGTCGTTGCCGTTCGCCCGGACGTTCCTGCATTCGATCAACGAACTGCTGTGTAACACGGACTTGTACGAGGGGGCGGGCGGGAACCTGATCGAAGATTGGGGGCCGTTCAAACCTGAGGGGTCGCAGTCGGTGTGGAACCAGGAAGCGATCTATGTGGCGGGCCGTCAAACCGCCGAGAAGGACCCGACCGTTCAGGTGCTGGGTGTCGGCGCACAGATTTATGGCCGCCGTGCCGACGTAATCAAGTTTGACGACATCGCTACCCTGGACAACCAGCGCAACCCGGACAGGGTCGCCGGGATGTTGGAATGGATCGACAAGGAGGCCCTGTCCCGGATCGGGAAGAAGGGCAAAGCGATCTGGGTGGGGACACGGGTGTCGCCCGGCGACATTTATTCGACGCTGGCCAACAGGCCGGGCTACAGGGTGTTGCGTTACTCCTGCATCCAGGACGACACGAACGAAGAGGTTCTTTGGCCGGACCATTTCCCGTATGACCAGGCGCTGATCCACCGGTCGGAGATGAGACCGGCGGATTTCCAGTTGGTGTACCAGAACGTGGACGTACCCGGTCTGGGCGCTTCGTTCACGCAGGAAATGCTGGATGTGTGTAAGGACACTTCACGCACTATCGGTCATTACGAATCCGATTGGCGTTTGATCGCTGGTCTGGACCCGGCGGGGGGTAATAAAGATTCGGGGTACACCGCTTTTTCTCTGATCGGGGTCGACCTGAGGACGGGGAAGCGTTTCCTGGTCGACCAGGTGGCGGTCAAGTCGATGAAGGCCCCGCAGATGAAAGATCAGATTATCTCGTGGACGGAGAGGTACCCGCTGTTTGAGTGGCGGGTGGAGAACAACGGACTCCAGTCCCAGTTGGTGCAATACAACACGGAGATCATCCAGTACCTCGCCAAGAAGGGGGTCCGGGTGGTGCCGCATACGACGCACAAGAACAAGTGGGACCCACAGTTCGGGGTGGAGTCTCTGGCACCGTTGATGACCGCAGAAATGTTTTCGATCCCGTGGGGCAACGCTCCGACCTGCAAGATGTTTCAGCCGGTGATCGAAGAGTTTGTTTCGTTCCCTATGGGAATGCTTTCTGACAGGGTGATGTCAACTTGGTTTGCCGACTTGGGTTGCCGGGACCTACTGGACCGGGCCCACCTGCCGTTGTTCAACGAAAGGATGAAGGTCCCGAACCGGGTCCGTCGCCGGAGGCATGTCGTTGATTTCCAGGGGCAGGACGTTCGGAAGGTCCAGTTGAGGGACCAGCGTGCAGGTCATATGTCTCGTGGCCAGTGGGGGTATCGCCGGTCGACTTTGTCTACGCCGTTGCCTCATTCCGAGGTCGAAGAGCATGACGAGGAGCAGGGGCCGGAGTTTGTGAACATAGAGGGCAGGGTGTCGGATCGGTGACACTTTCATTACGGACACTTGAGGGATAATGTTCAGGGATCTAAAGAACGCACGGGCTTTCAAGAAGGCCTCAGAGACAGCCGCCGAGGACGAGATTGTCTGCGGTACCTATACGGACGATGGAGAGCCCTTGTATTTCACTGCCCCCCGGGAGGCCACGGAAGACGAGATTCGGGACCGGGCATTTGCTGCCCGTAACGGTCGACCCTTGTCTACCGTCGAACGCCACCTGCTGGAACTAGCGGAAAGTCAGAGGCCAGATGCTGGAAGTTGACAAACTCCCAAGCATGTATAGCGCCTGGAGACAGCGTTATACGGAGCGGGACCTAAGAATCGACGTTATCGACCGGACGGTCAAGGGGGACTTTGACGAGTTCGACCCGGACGAAGAGAACGTGACCGCACGTTCACCGAACATGATTCAGGTCGCTTTGGAAGACACCGCTGAAGCAGCGTCTGTCATCCCGACTATTCGGGTGCAGCCCGCTAAGGCCACCCAGTCGTCTAAGAAGACTGCTTCCCGCATGGAACGGGTGGCGACTTCCTACATGCAGGCGAACGGTATCGACCTGCTGATCCCGAGAGCCGTCATGGATATGGCCGCTTACGGGTACAGCGTCTGGTCGGTCAGCCCCGACTTTGAACAGCACATGCCGTTGATCGAACGTCGGGACCCACGGACCTGCTACCCGGAGCCAGGGTTCCGCCCCGGCGACACTGTCCGCAAAGTGATGTTTGGAAGGGAGGTGTATTATTCGCAGTTGCCGCCGGACTACCAGGCCGTTCTCTTTGAATTTGTCGGGAGTAACGGTTTAGGCGAAGTGGATGAGAACACCAAGGTTGTTCTGGTCGAATACTACGACGAGCATGAATATCTCCTGTGCGGCATGTACCAGGGCAACCACGACACCTTCCACCGTTTCAGTTCCGGCGACTATGCGCTCTACCCGGTCGAACTGGAGCGGATACCTAACCCCCTGGGGGTATGCCCCATAGTGATTGGTTCAAGAATCACTTTGGACGGCGAGTTCCGAGGCCAGTTCGACCAGGTAGTAGGCCTACTGGAAGCCCACATTCGGCTCATGTCGATGGTTCTGGACTATGCGGACCAGGCGGTCTATTCGGACATTTTTGTCAAGGACCTGATCGGAGAGATGCCTTACGGCGGCGGTGCCTACATTGAGTTGGGCCCCCAGGGCGCTATCGGTCGTGTACCGCCAGCGGTTTCGTCGCTAAACGTCCAGGCCGATATGTCCCAGTTGGTGGAAGGCATCCACCTGGGGGGCCGCTGGCCCAAATCTCGCCCGGGCGAAATCGACCAGAGCATCGCTTCAGCGAAGTTCCTGGAGTCGTCGGTGGGGATGATGAACACCGCTATCCGCACCTACCACCAGTTGCTCCAGTCGAAACTGGAGAAGGCGCTGCGGATCGCCTGCATGGTCGATAAACAGTATTTCCCGGGGGAGAAGACCGCCGGGGGGATTCTCAGGAACCAGGAGTTCCTGGAGGAATACAACCCGGTCAAAGACATCGACATGGACAACCGGCTGCGGGTGGAGTACGGGCTGGGCATGGGCAGGGACCCCGCCCAGTCGGCGGTGCTGCACATCCAATACAGCCAAAACGAGTTCGTGTCCAAGGAGTTCGTGCAGGAGAACCTGGACGGTCTCACCGATGTGGCCCGGGAACAGGCCAGGATCGACACGGAGAAGTTCCGTGCCATGGCCCTGGCGAAACTACTGCAAGGTCTGGAGCAGGGAATGATCCCCGACTCCGCCCTGGTGGAAATTGCCCGTGCCCGACTCCAGGGCGACGAACTGTTCGACCTGTTCGAGAAGTGGGTCGTTGAACCCCAGGAAGAACAACAGGCGCAAATGCTTCCGGCGATGGCAGGTCCAGGTTTGCAACCGGGAGCGCCGATGGGTCCCGCTGGCCCGGGTGGCCCGGGCGGTCCGCCGGGCCCGGCGATGCTGGGCCCCGGCCCCCCGCAGGCCCCTGACGGAGCGAACCTGCTGGCCCGTATGGGTGTCCCGGCGGGTCCCGGCGGAATGATCGGAGCGGAAGTCCGTGGCTGATCCCATAAACATCGACAAGACGCCGACCCAGAACCAGTCGGCAAACAAGCCGGAAAGCGGCACCTACGGCGAGAAAGCCGAAGTCGAACGCTTGAGGAAAGAGTTGCCGTCAAGCGGTGGCCCAGGCCCAGGCCCGGCCCAGGAAGCGCCCCAGAGGTCTCAAGCCACCCCGAACAAGCCGGTGGCCGGGATGCCGGTCCAGGAACCTGCCGGTCCCGCCGGGTTGCCGGACGTATTGACGCATCCATCCCGGACGCCAGGGCAGGTAACTCCCCGGTCATCCATGGTTCAGCCCTCGCAGCCCGAAAGCCTGTCTCAGGCCCGTTTGGCTCTGCTGGATTCATTGGCGACCAGCCAGGAGGTTTCACCAGAAACCAGGGAGTGGGCCCAAATCGTCTTAGGGATGATGGTCGATGCCTCACGTTCCTGAACACATCGTTGACGATGCGACGGTAGACCCCGCCGCTGTTCAACAGCCAGAAAGAGAAACCCTCTCACAGACCTTCAGGCGTAACCCCCTGGAGGGTCTTGGTGCGACGGCGGGCATGTTTATGCCGTCCTGGATTTCTGGCAGCAGGCCGGAAACCGGCCTCACCCTGGGAGACACCGCCCGCAGCATGATCGAATTCACCCCAGTGGTCGGAGATGTTCTGGACCTGAAAGAAGGGACCGATTTCGATAACGACCTGGACTGGTTGGAACGAACCCTTGCGATCTTCGCTGGTTTCGCTCCGGTGGCCGCTGGCGCTGGTGCTATCGGCATGGCCGCCAACACCCAGATGCGTAACCGTCACTACCAGCAGACCGCAGGCCTGTACGAGTCTTTAGCGGAAACGTACCGAATCCCGGACCCGGCGGGCCCCGGGCCCATGCAGTCTCCAGCGGCGCCGGTAACGCCGGATATGTCCCCCGCTCAAGTCCGCCACACTCTGGGGTTGAACATCGACCAGATCAGGCAAAAGTTGAGGGAAACCCATGCGACCGCCGACACTGGCGTCGCCCAGGAAAAACTGGCTTTCAAGAGGGGCGACATCCCGGTTCCTCGTCATGTGAAAATTGACCTGGCCGAAACGGTCGGTGAACTCACCTATGCGTTGTGGGGGGTGCAACCTGGGACCATGTCAATAATGCAGGAACGTCAAGAAACCCTGGTTTCTGAGATGATGGAAGTGACGGGCCTGGAGGCAGTCCCCGCCGGGGCTAGCAGGAACCTGGGAGATGTGTTTTCTGCCGAACGAGCCAACTTTGTGTGGTTCTTGAATGAACTAGGCACCAAGGTGCTTGTCGGGAGAGGCGAGTCGGTTGACGCATTTAGGCCGACGCTGGCACCCGACGCTGCGGACATGAACTGGGACAACGCTTTAGACCCGGCAGTGTTTGATGCGGCCCGGCACGCCTTGATGATTTACACCCAGGCCGCTGACGCCGGGCTAATCCACGACCACCGCCTAATAGACCCGATGGAAACCTTTGAAGACGGTCAATTGTTTAGGGAAAGAAAGTCTTGGTCTGCCGACACAGTAGGGGGAGAACGGGGCGAAATGCTGAGGTTCCTGAACTTTGTGGGAGGCCTGGCCGCCGAAGTGGACCGGTACACGGGCGGCACCGGAGAGTTGACGTTGACGCCAAACATGAAGTGGAACTCGTTTTACCTGGACGCAAAGCAGCATGTCGTGGCGACAATGAATGTCCATGTGCTGCAAGACGGTCGCTATGTGGACGTTGAAAACAATCTGGTTGAGGACCCCGTGGGCCTGCAAAGCCAGTTGCTGCGGATGGACGTAATGACCATGGTTCCTCTCATGGTTCAGGCAATGATGGCCATCGAAAACGGTGGAACCAGCGTCGCTGTTTCCGACGTTCACCGTGAGGCAGCGAGGAAGTGGTATCCGCAGTTCAACCAACTGATTGAAGTGGTTGCCGCCAGGTTCGGTTTGAAGAAGTATCAGGTCGGGGCAATCGTTTCTTCGTTGTCTCCTCGTGCCCTATGGGACCCGGACAATGTGAACTGGGCGATCCTGGGCGTTATGGAAGCCGAGCGGGGGGTCCTTCCGGCGGCTGACCCCGCAGTCTTGGCGGAACTAAACGAGATCCGGCGAGAAGCGGGCTTTCTGCCGGTTCAAAGGTACAAGGGGTACGGGTCGGCGCTGGGACACGGTAGATCCAAGGTGAGTCGGGTTCTTGCAGGAATGAACCCGGTGGAAGCCTTGCGGATGTTGAAGACGATGGCGTTCCTGCATAACGGGTTGTACCCGGAAGGCTCTCCAGAGAACAGTCCGTTCGGTCGGGCCATCATCACCGCCGATACTCATGCGTGGCGGGCGATGACCGGATTCATGCACGCTGTTGAACCGGTCTGGTTCAAGGACATAAGAAAAGTCAGAGTCGCTGAAGAGTGGAAATCGACTATCGGGGAAGACCTTCTTGCACGGCTTCTTCACGAAGAAGGCGAAATCGCAATTGAGGAATTGTTGGAGGAAGGGGAAATCCAGGGCGAAGTCGACCTTTGGGGGCGTTTGATGGACCGTGCCACTGTCCGCCGGGGCGCTGATGTCCCCTCGTTCACCGCTGAGAGGGCTTACGACGCTGCGACCAGAGCGACCGTCATCGTGGCGGAGTTGCTGGGGATCAGCCCAATCGAAGCCCAAGCCAGGCTCTGGCAACCGGTCATGGAAGCCGCCTCTTCGGTAAGGGGAGGCAAGACAGTGGTGTGGCATGACGGGATCATCAAGGAACTAGAAGGCCGTTCCCCGACTTCACCAAACGTCACGGATGCGCTGGTGGGGTTGGACGGTCAACTGATCGACCCGATGTCCGGCCACCAAGACAAGTTCGACGTTTCAGGTACAACCCAGAACGAGCCGGGCATCGGGATTCTGATTGCTTCCGGCCCGGGGGGCACCCGCATGTACGCCGACCCCACAGTGGCGGGGGTCACGGACCAACTCAGGACGGCGTACCCCATTTCGGCCCGACCGGCCCTGGCCGTAGGGAAACAGGAAGGTCTGACTTTAGAGCCGGATAAAGATTTCGGCCCAACAAAACTTGACCCGGTGCGTTTCGTCCCTCGCATTTCCAGGCAAGTGGAAAACCTGGCGGCGACCCAGAGGTCCATTGCGGAGACTTCACCGGCCAGCGAGTTCCGAACGGCAAGCCTCAGCCAGATAGCCCTCGTCGGGGATGTGCATTCGCCCGGGAACTACATCGTGGTCGAAGTCGCCACCAACGACGTTGCCAGTGTCCGGCAGATCCTGGAAACGAACAGGTTCCCGCTGGATATAGCCAAGGACGACAAGGGGTCTTTCCAGGTGGTCTCCGTGACCCATTCCGCTGGCTCCCGGCGTGCCTCATCGAAACTTACGGAAGCGGATGTGTCGGAGGGGTGGCACCGTCGGGCTTCCGAGAACCCGTTCAACACTTTGAACTGGGCAGTGATCCCAGCGGACAACCGGAAAATCATTCAACGGTTGAAGCGCAACCGTTTCTCCCCAATAGAGACCTATGTGAGGGACATCGAATCGGGAGAAACCAGGCGTGCAATGGTCGTGTTCGGTTTGACCGCCGAATCAGAGTTCATGGGCGGCGTCGATACCTTCTGGACTCAGGACGGCTATTACGCCGACGGGGCTTTCACCCCCGCTACCGCAGACGGCATTTCTATAGGGGCCGGGAAACCGGGGACGGTGGCTTTCCAGGTGGTCGGGGACCCGGGGTCAATGGATTTCTCTATGGAGTACGCAGCGGACGAAGGGGGCCCAGCGCCCACCGTCCAGGCCTCCAGCGAGATAGATGGAACCAGTAGGGCCCAGGTGATTATCGAATTGGGGTCGGTACCGGACCCGGCGATGGTGTTGGGTCTCTGGGAAAATCTTGACAGAAACTCGTCAACTTTGGGGCTATCGGGCTATTTCCATGGTGCCCTCTACGCCGACCAGACAGGCCGCAGCACCGGCCATCCCATGACACAGGTGGGTGAGTTTTCCTACACAAACGGTGAACAACGGTTGACTCAGCGGGCACACCATCAGGAAGCCCTGCTGGAAGACGAGCATTACTACACGGTGTGGGTCCCTACATCCGAAGCGATGCGACTGGATTTGACTCACGGAATGTTTCCGTCAAAGTCGATTCGGCATGAGGCCACGGTAGAGCAGAAGGACAGCAGGGTTGCGGTTGTTGACGGAGAAATCACCGTCATAGGTGCCGGAGAAAATCTTGAAATCAACCCGAAAAAACTGTTGGCCTCCAAAGTGGATGGGGAACCTGTCCGGGTTGCGGCTGTAACCAAAGACCCGGAAACCGGGAAACCGATGGTTCTCATGGCGGCGTCGGAGGAAGCATTCAGCCACAGCGATGCTGTGGTTATTTACGGGTTCCAGCGGGCGGCGTGGTTCAAAGTGTCATCCACCGGGAGGGTTACCGGTGTCACGAACGATCAAGTGCCCGCCCCGCCGAAACTGCCATCGAAAGATGCTGACCTTGAATCTGTTGCTAACTACATGGAATCTCAGGCCCCCCGGAACCCTCAAACTCAACAGTTGAGGCAGCAGCAAAGGACCGGAGAAAGCGTCTTTGATATGTCTTCCGGGATTTACGACCCGCTCTACGCCGCCGAAATCAACGATGTCTTTGCGGCGGTCCAACTGCTGCTGAGGTACGGGGCAACCAAAGGGGCGATCAACAAGGCGTTCGAGAACCACCCGTTGGCCACTTCGCTTGCGAACCGTATTTCCATAATGAAACCGGTGCTTATACACGAAAGAACTACGTCAGAGGTGTCTCAAACGCCAGGAGAATACGCCATAGAGTTCTATGCGCTGGAGAACCTTTTCGATCAGTACCGTGTCGACGGGGATATGACCGGGATAGAACATTGGATGATTCCCGGTCACGGCGCACCGACGCACCCGTCGACTGCTGCGGGATCTCCCATTGAAGGCAGTGCGGGTCGGGAGGCCAAGGCCAGAGCCAAGGCAAAGACGTTGGACCCCCAACTGCAAGCGATCTACAAGTCAATTGCTGAAGAATGGATCGGAGATTACAGCCTGGTGAACGGTCTACCGGTTCAAGTGTTGGCCGGGTACAGGTTCCCATCAGAGAGCATGATGCAAAACCAACAGAACCGGGTCATGCATACGTTGGGGGCGGTGGGGGCCCTGACGGAACGGCCCGGCTTTGTGGCCGAGAACAACCCCCTGCGGAACTATCCTGGAATCAAATGGTTCCGGGAACGCCACGGAGGTGTGACGTTCCCAGGTGTTGCTGCCCTCTTCGGGTCGATAACGATTGGTGCCCACCACGACCGTGCCGCCACTGGAAGCGGTTCAGGCGGGCATTTCAATATTCCGGCCTACGGCACCGAACATATGGGCGACACCAGAAGAGTTCCGCCCTCAACGGTGCTATTTGACGAAAACGGCACAAGGGTTCCCGGCCATGGCCTGCACGTTACCGTAGAACCACTTTATACTATGGGAGACTTACAGTCATACCGGCGTTATGTGAGGCTTATATGGAACGAATCGAGTGCCAATAATATTGCATCCCGGTTGTCTCAGTCATCGCAGACGGTCGCTGAAGAGGCCAGCACCTTTGTCGCTATCCACGAGTTCGGTCACGGTGTCCATTCCGCTCTCGTTGAAACAGGAGTAGGCCACATATTCCGGGAGCAACTAGCCCAGATTATTGCGAAGCAGGGCGGTGCCGGAGAAGTAAAACGGCAGTTGGGGAGTTATGCGGCTGGCACCTGGATTGAAACGGTGGCCGAGTCGTTCACCATGGTCATGGTGTTGGGCCCTGACGCCCCACCGATGGCTATTGAGATAGTCGATACGGCGTGGGATCTCCTGTATCAGTCCGACCGTGGGATACGGATGATCCGAGAGTCGGAGGCCGCAATAGCCGACGCTGGCCCGGCTGTCCCGGACATGGCGACATACGATGGAGGACTGGACGCTATGCCTTTCTGGTCAGGAGTGATGAGCGACTTTGAAGCCAGAACAATAGACGAGGGTCAGTTGGGACCGGAGGGGGGGCTTCTGCCACACCTGGAATACCTGACCAGCGAGGGTCTTATCCCGAGAAAGCGTGGCCGAAGGAAGAAGGGTAGAGTGCGATGGGACAAAAAGGACCTGGAGGCGTTGCCGGATGCCTAGATTGGGAGAAGTCGGCGGACTGTGCCGTCTATGCAAGCATTGGCGGCCAGGTATAGGCAACCCTCAGGGTTTGCAGACCTGTGCCGCTTTCCCTGACGGAATCCCGGACAGGATTTTTTCGGGGGCGGAAATGCACTTCAAGCCGGTAAGGGGAGACCTGGGGACTGTCTTTGAACCTGACGATGATGTGACGCCGGAAATGGTGTCTGACTTCTTGGGTTTCAAAAGGGGTGAGGGGGTTCCGGCGGAATGAGTTTGCAGAACATTGACCGGAACTTGACAACTCTGCGTCATGTCGACAGTTCCTGGGGCCTGCCCGCTCTTCCCGAACAGGTGATGTTGGACCTGGCGACTCTGCCGGGGATGCAGCCATCGAATCTGGAATCGTTGCTTTACGGTGCCGCCAGCGAACTTACTGCCGCACCGCCACGGTCACCGTTGTCGCTCCCAGCGCAGGTGGATTCTGGGCGTTTAGATATGGCCCAGGTCGACCCCGAAGGAGAAGGGGAGCCGTTCCGCCGGACCGCTGCCCGTTGGGCCTCCGCTATCCAGGGCGGCGGTAGGCCGCATGAGGTGGCCGAAGACAAGAACGAAATGGTGATGGATTGGAAACGCCGGGCCATCGACGGTGGTTACATCACGATGGATGATGCGGAGTTGGTTGATCCCCGGTGGAGGCCCGAATACAACTCCATCAACTATGACATGGTTCGGGACCAGATGGAGGCGGATTTCATGGGGGGAGAGGAAGGGTCTCTGTCCATCAGCCAGGCCACCAACATTTTTGACGATTGGCTGTCACCTTCCGGTTTGACGAGGGCCGCTATTGAAGCGGACCTGGCTTGGGATTACGGCCAAATTGCGGACGAGGCCAAGGCTTGGGACGACAAAGCCAAGACTTGGTGGCGGAATGTTTCTGCCATCTGGAACGAAGACGATTTCGATTTCACGGACACGGTCCAGTCCACTGTGGATGTCGTGACCGGCCCGATTGACGACGCTCTGGTCCCGGCCCTGAACTGGTTCCTGATCCTCAGCGGAATGGGCAATGTTTACCTGAGCGTCAGAGGTTTGACGATGGGTGCGGCGGCGGTGCAAGGCGGGCGGATGGCCGCAGGGGTGGAAGGGCTCCGGCAAGGGCACAGGTTCGCCCCCGGGGTCGGTCCGCTGTCCAGGGCGCTGTTCCCGGCGAACCGCTTTGAGACAGGTGTCGGGGGTTTGGCCGGTGCGGCTGGCACCCGCCTAACGAACTTCAGCCGCCCTTCCGGGCTGTCCAACTACCTTGTGGGCGGTATCGGCGGTCAGTACACCAGCAATGCGGTGGGCCGGGGCGCTGCCGCTGTCGGCGCTGCGGTCCCCGGGATCGCTGCCCGAGGAACCAGCACCTTGGGCCAGCAGGCGCTGGTGGCGGGGACGAAGATGCAGAACTGGCGGAACTACCGTGCCGTTCAGGCCGGAAAGGTCACGGCCCAGAACGTCTGGAAAACCGGTTTGGGTCTGAGAACTGCCGAAGCGATTCGTCCCGGCGACAAGGAAAGCAGAGAGTCCGGGTTCTCCCTGGAGAACGTCGGAATTGTTGCTGACCTGCGGGACCAGTACCTGTACCCCAACAAGGTGTCGAACATTGTCGGGGACCTGGTGTTCGACCTCATGTTCGCCCCGTACACCCTGTATGAACCCGGAACGATCAAGTCGATAATGCGTGGCGCAAAGATGGTTACCAGTTTCCCCCTGCGGGCCGTACCGGGGGTCAGCCAGCGTTTGGCTTCCAGCAACCACATGGGGAGCCGTGCGATAGCGACGTTCCACGAGTCGACTTTGGATTATCTCCGCAGGACCGACCCGGACCTGGCGCCCCGCTACGAGCAGGTGGCGAGAGAACAGGGCCCGGGCAAGGCGTTGACGGAAGTGTTCTTCAACGGTGACGAAGCAGATTTCGGTAACGCCTATATCCACATTCTGTTCTCTATCGGCATCGAACATGCTTCCCGCCAGGCGGCAAACATGCTGGCCGGGGTCGGAAGCCACTACGAAAGAAACCCTGTCTACAACACGATCAAGGCCTACCTGGAGGGGCAGACCAGGTATCTGGACCCGCACGATATGTACCAGAACCTGGGAGAGATCGCTTCCCAGACGCAGATGAGCAACGTCGTGTTGGGCGGCAGGGCTTTGGATGACGCCGACATTGAAGCGAATGAACTAGCGAAACTGGTGGAGAAGTTCCTGGAGCCGGAAGCGGTGACGAGGGCCCGGGGGGCAGATGTGGGCGACGGGTACGTCCGTTTGGTCAAGGAACCCGATGCGAACGCCGGGGACTATTCCACTTGGCGGACGCTGGAGCCCGGGGAGCAGTTGGCGGACAACGCCAGGGTGCTGGATTTGGATTTGGAGGAGTTCGCTGCTTTCCACGGGGAACACCTGGACAATGTCAGGAACTTCTTCGGCCCTGAGGTCGCTGGCCGTGGCATCGACTTGCCGTCCGGGTTCCAGGGCAGGCACCGGGAATTCAGTTGGGGGGAGGTCAAGGCCGGAACGGCCCGACGGTGGGACCGGCAGAAAGCCAAGTGGATGTGGGACCCGGAAGCCGTGGTGGCCGATGACGTTGTCTATTCCGGCGTGGTCGCTAACCACAACTTCAAACGTGACGCCACCATCTCCGAGTTGATAAATAATCTTGAGTCCGGGGACCCGAACCTGGCGGCAGGCCTGCACGGGCAGATACCTCACCTGGGCAGCACCCCGGCGGGAACGGCCAGGGCCAGGGGGTACACCCCGACGGTTCCTGCTCTTTCACTGGCCCTAACGGACGATGTTTTGGAACGGTTCTCTCATTGGAACGAGTATGTGGCCGCAGCGGATGAGTTGGGGGAACATATTGCGGCAGCGGGCCTGGATTCCGCCCAGTATCTGAAGGCGTTGTCGCCGGATTCGGGGCGTCGCATGAACCTCTTCCCGTTCGCCAGGGAAGACCCGGCCCGGCCCCGGCCCTACGCAGGCAACCTCTTCGGTGAGAAGGCGGGAGACTACTCGTACATAGAGTGGATCAACAAGGGGATGTACGCCCCGCTGGTGAGGGCTTTGGATGCGTCCAAGGGCCGGTATCACCTGGCCCGTTTGGACACTGTCGTGAAGCAGGAAGCGATTGAGTTCATTGGCCAGATCAACTACCGGTACGGAATGTTGCGGGCTATCAAAAGGTTCGAGTCCATGGGGGTATCCGAGGAGGTGTCTGCAGCCGTTGGCCAGGTCGCCGGAACGGCCCGGGGCGGACAGTTGGAGCGTGCCGCCGCCCGTGAGTTCATCAGGCAGGCCTTGGAAGCGGAAAAGGCCCGGGGCGAGCGGATTCTCACCCGGGCTTTCGGCGGGGACCAGGAATCAAGATTCGGCCAACTCGTTGAAACGGCGGTGCGGTTGGGCGAAGAAGGCAGTCCGCTAAACCTCAAGGGTTTGGAGGACATGCTGAAACAGGAACTGACCGAACTGGCGTATTCGCCTGCGTGGATGGACCGGTTCGGGTTGAAGAGCATGGCCCACGGAGCCGACCCTGTGGAGGACGCCCGGAAGCGGGCAAAGCAACTACAGAAAGAGTCGCAGCACATCGCCGCCGAAATCGACCCGGAAACTCTGAGCCCCGCCTTTGTCCAGTCGCTGCATGACAAGGGGTACAAGGTTGTTCATGGTGTGTCGTTCACGGACCCACGCAAGTTGGGGAACCTGATCCCGGAACTGGGGTTGCATCAGCAGCAACTCAACAGCAAGTTGACGTTGGGTCTCAGCCGCCAGAACCCGTACTGGCTGTCTCATCTCCGGCAGAGGACCACGAAGGCGACGCTGGCGGGGGCGTTGGCCACCCACGCCGAAGCCGTCCCTCAGATCCTGCCGACACACCAGGGCGATGTCCTCCTCACCTCTAAGAGAGGCATCAGTCCTGAGTACGCCACGGGCCAGCCCGACAGCAAGGGCATCCAGGACATCATGAACAGGCTCCAGTCTTTGATGAATGACATCAACAAGAGCCGCCAGAAAGCGTTGGACGACATTGAGTTGGGTATCGAAAGCGGTCTGGCCCTCAAGGTCGGGACGAGGCTTCGGTCTTCCCGCACCCCGATGTCGGTTCCTGACCTGGCGACGTTGAACTACCGGGACATGCAAGTAGCGATAATGGGGCTTGGCTTCACTGAAGACGAGTTCAGGGCCATCTGGGCGGGGTTGAAGTCGGCCCGGAAGTTGGAGGGGGGCCTCTATG
>Ga0110931_1000212_pt1 | contig 21940 bp, 32 predicted proteins | sample 4_EtaG_FD_79333 | JGI IMG/M metagenome (GOLD analysis project Ga0110931, IMG submission 79333) | Marine viral communities from the Subarctic Pacific Ocean - 4_ETSP_OMZ_AT15127 metaG (version 2) (version 2) | ecosystem: Environmental > Aquatic > Marine > Oceanic | place: Pacific Ocean | collected... | reverse complement strand
TAGTATATTCCCTCTAGGTGCAAGAATATACAGTGAGATGGCAACTGAGTTTGCTAATCAAAGGTCTCTTTGGTATGCTCCTAGAATTCATGTCACAGACGATTTTACTTTCCAGCCAGCAACAACAGTGACTTACACTGATGCTTACTTAGGTCTAAGTAATGAACCCATGACTATCAAATCAATGAATTACACAGTGAAGGCAGGCCAAACAGAGAGTTTGAACATGACTCTACAAAGAGATGCTTCGAGAGCAGCAAGAACATTTAGTTCATGGTTTGTCCCAGAAAACTCAAGAACTGGTAACAGGGCAGGAGTGCCGTCAGACAATAGAGGAAACGGTATGTCTGGCCTAGGTTTCGGTAGAGGCCCGTCTGATTCAAACGATTCTAACAATAGGTCTAGTGATGGTATAAACTCATCAAGAGGTTCAAGAGATGTTCCTGCAAACACACCTACGACTTCAGAGTTATCGCCAAGAGATTCACCACGACCTAGCGGCCCTGATAGTCCGGGGGCTGCTACAAACAGGTCTGATGCCGTTAGTGCTAACACAATGACCAACACCACTGTCAACAGAATGAAAGGTACTATGGACATAGGTTCTGATGGTATTGTAGGTGGTAATTTTTCAGTTCCGGGTCAAAACAAGTCGGGCTCAGTACCAAAGAATATTGTCCCATTATCAGTAACTAACTTAAGCCCATCTTCGGGCTTTGCTGCTACTACTACTGACGGATTTACTCTTCCGGGCGTAGTGATAACTGAGTCTGGTTATGAACAATATCCATTACAAGAAATAACAATGACTGTAAAGGTGCCGACTGACGTAGTAAGTTCTTTCGTAACTGTAAGTGGTAATATTACTTTAGATACAGGTAGCAGTTCTGGACAAAGAGGTTTGATTACAACAGAAGTATATTGTATTGAAGCAGGCGTACCTAGCCCAAGTAATAGAATTTTCAACACTAAGACTATAAATTCTTCATCTTCTGCGCCAGTGGTAAGTCAAACTACAACACTGTTTGCTGGCAAAGTTCCGGGAGCAAACATCCCCGGAAACACATTGGTTGTAAAATTCACAAGAACACCAAACGACGGAACAGATAGCGCACTTTACTCTTCGATAAATGTCTCTAATCCATCAGTAGGTGTGAATAAGAGAGCAGTTACAGGACAATCTAAATCACCAGAGTTCACTTACAAGAAATCAAGAAATAACAACGCAGGTTGATGGTGGAGTCGAGAGGACTTGAACCTCTGCCCTCTCGGATGCAAACCGAGTGTTCTTCCTGCTGAACTACGACCCCTTGTAATATTGCTCTCTTAGAGAAAGGATAAGCCGAGCCTTATGGCGGCCTATACCCTCGACCTCCATAAGACTCTTAAGAGTGGTTCGAGAGCGCAATAATTTGGGTATGCTTCCGAACTTCTTAAGAATCTCCTTTGCCATCTTTTCTGTGATTCCCGGCAAAGAGACTAAGACCGCTATGCGATGGTCTAGGTTTGGGCTTCGCCTTGGTAGTTTTTTGAACTCTGGCATCTGAGCAGTAACGCCTTTTATTCTCAACTGTTTATGCATGTTCACCATGTATTCTACGAATTCATCCATGCTACTAACCTGCATGAATTTTATTTTAGGAAATCTTAGGTGAAAATCACGCTTAAACTTGTTTGTAATTGCTACCATTTTTGCTATCTCTTGTGCTAACTTTGCGCCTCTAGGCGGCCCACCCTTGGTATATGGCTTCCATTTAGTTCCGTACACGACTAGCATAGGATTTTCAAAGTTTTCTTGTAAATCATGCAATTGCGCTACGATAGTTCTACTTCTACCATGACCTAGAATGCTATGATAAAAGTCATTTATTTCTTTGGCCTCTATTCCCCACTCGCCAATCACATAATCAGCAGAAGGTAGGCGTTTCACCTCAAGATGGCCTTCTTTGTTAAGACTTCTATCGCCCATTCGGGCTATGAGTTTGTGGATGACTAAATCGTTTTCACGGTCATCGACAAACATCACCATGAATATGTGAAACTAAGGTTGATATTAAAGCGTAGTGGCACTTCCGTCGTATCTCCAACACTTGCCGGGACACATATCCCTACTAATATACCAAGAACACTTAGGACTGTTGTTATATCGTAGATTTGTGCGTATTCCCTGTCTTGACAGACTAGGTTTAAAATTAGACCAACCTCTGTCTTTTACAAAGTTAAAGATAACCTCTTCTATTTCAGCATATTGTTGCTCACTTATAGTGTCTGGATGACTAAACTCCCTAAGAAACTCAGCCATGTGTTGAACCAACGCTACTCTGACGTGATGAGGTGGATTGTTAGTGTTTATGGCTTTGCTCAAGCAAGGTATCATAGGGACTGATGCTGCGTCAGTAACCTCTGTCACCTCACCCACAGGCTCGGGAATGACCAAAACGTCGTTATTTGTCTGAATCCATGCTTTGAAGTCGAAGTTGCCGTTTCTTTCCACACCTACAAACGGGTCAAGCGGTTTGTGTTCATTTGTTGGTACTTTAGGCACTTTGAATCCTAGAGGGTCAAGCAAAAAGTCTGACGGACTTATAGGCACTGCCCACCTACCTCTCTTGGGATTGTAAGTGCCGGGTATTCTAGTCAGTTTTTCGGGATAACCTACGCCGTCAAGACTAGCCAACCCTCTAGCCATGTGCTTCTGATACTGTTGTAGTTTTCTCATCCAGTTTTTACCAATAACAGGCTTGTCGAACAACTGATGAATGTGAAAGCCTCTACCTGTCGCTACAAGTCGTATGTCACCTTTGAGACGACGTAGTAGTAAAGATACATCTAACTTGACTTGCTCGATGCTATACTTCTCATTTGAGTCAAAATCCCACCAAGCCCTGTCAATGACGACAGTATCATAGTCAATCTTACCTTCTTTGGTATTTTTGAAGGAATACAGGCTAGTGTAACAAGAAGCCTTTGTACCTAAGCGTTTGATGTAACTTTTCCAGTCATCTTGGTTTAGGCAAGTCGTTCTTTTTAGCCCGATTTCCCTTGGGAAATCAAGTAGTGTCATCTAACCACCGATTTGTTACCACACACTTTACAAGAAGCAACAGTTACTTCTTCTCTTGGGCCGTCAATCTGTCCAGTTACTAAATACATCACATCGTAATCCAGTTTATCTGAATCACACTCTTTACACGTTCTCATTCTTATCTCTCCTTGTTATATCTTCAATCTCCCCTACTATCTCGCTTTCGCAAGGCATAAGGAAGTCACAGTAATTGGAACACCACCAGTCTCGGAAGTTCATATCCCAATTCATACTTCGGAGACCTTCGACGGCTTTACTTAAGGATTTTGTAAAAGCATTGAAACTTCTCTTACTTATAGGCTCAACGTAGGAAACGCCAATTGCATCCCCAACAAACACTTCTACCTTGCCTTTGGTTTCTTTCTCTAGCAAATCCAGCACCAAATCTTCGTTAGTACATTCGGGATATAGGTAAAAGAAGTGCGATGTTTCACCCATACCGATAAGTTCCATCATAAAAGAATAATAGCAAAGTTCTTTGCGAGTTTTGGTCATTTTTGTCTTACTCAACTTTCCTGTCTTTAGTTCACCAATCATCAACTTACCAGTCTCACGGTGCCTAAATACGCCGTCAATCTTACCTACAAGGACAACAGGGTACGATTGAGTCTTACCTTCGTCGTCTACCCACTCTATGTCCACCTTATGCTCATGCTTGACCTCAAACTCAATGGGGCCAAAGTGTTCTTCTCCCCATGCGTCTAATCTAAGTTTTTCTAAATCACTCATGCTATCTATTGCTTCGTGTTCGTAGGGAACATAGTCGGGGTCTTCGGGATTGATGTCAAACATTGGTCTAATATCGCCCCTAGAGCCAGCCATCCAGTTACCGTACATGTTTTCAAGTGTAAGGTGAGCCTCACTACCATGAATCATGTAGTGAGTAGCCTCGGTTCTTATACCTTCTAATTCGACTTTCTGCCACCAATACTTACGTGGACAGTCTAAATAAGTCATGAAGGAAGATTTGGATAGCCTTATCGGCCACCCATTCATAATCGCTTTGATAGGGTTGTAATGACCCTTAACTGAGTAGTCCCAATCACTCTTTTGACTCATCTGCTACAACCTCTGCTACTGTTTCTTTAGCGAGGGGTTTTTTCTTAGTAGCAGATTTCTTAGCGACTGGTTTCTCAGACAACACTTCATCGTAATCAGATGGGTCAGCATCAACAACGAAACAATATCGCCCTAATCCTGCTTCTCTAACTATTTTGCGTGTTATACCGTTTTTCTCAAAGCCACAATGTACCTCTGAGGCGCCATGCTTTTCAACTGCTGACGTGAGTATTTTTAAGTCTGCTACCATTACAAGAACTTTAGCCATATTTTCCTTACCCCCACAATGTTATTTAATCATTCTTCTTCGATTTTTGCCTGTAATTCATCTATTTCTTTAGAATTACATGTTTGGCACAAGTCTGGCTCAGGCGTTAATCCACCTATGTTAATCCAAGTAAAAGAAGTACCGCAATCTTCTTTGGCACACTCTTTTTCCTCGATATGTCCATAGTGTTTCAACAAATTCATCATAAGGATGTTGAATCTTTCAAAATCACCCATCACTGCTTCTGCTAAAAAATCAATCCTTTGGTTAATCATATCAGTAATACTGAATATATTAGCCAATTGCTCACCAAGTTCTGCATTTGTCATCTTTCTCTTCCGTGACATACTATCCCCTCAGTCACGCCTACTAATAAGGCTTACTACGTCAAAAAATATACGTGATGCGCCTGCTCTTGAAATTATACAATATCTAAGTTTCATCAATCTAGCCTCCAAATTTGTTGATTAGGGCGAAGTAACTTCCCATAAACGTCAATCTCCATAGCGTCTTTGACATCATCGTAACTTTCTACCTTAGTGTAGCCTAAGTCACTAACAACCTTTACCAAGTGTTCCATCTGTGATTCTTCTATGGGATTGAGTATAGTTATCTTTGGCTTTCTAGGCAGCCTTTTATTCCTGTAATCGAGTAGTTTTTTATGTAGTTTATTTTTCCTATATTCCTTTGCGATATACGTGTTTCCTACAAAAATCCAACCATTCATGTATGTGCAGCAAGTAAAAGCAATAGGCTCTCTGTTGTCCATCATCATCCAATATATCATGTCATTACACACAATCTCAGGATAACCCTTTTCCTTTGCAGTTAGTAGGCAAGAGTCCCACTCTCGCTCTAGTATAACATGGTCGTCAAATATCATAAACTCAATCATAGCCAAGCCACCTTTGCATGTCCTTCCAGAGCGTTGTGTAGTCCTTGATAGTCCCAACCCACTACTTCGTACAGGTCTTGGGCTTTGTCTACAATAAATTTCTTTGTCATAACCTTGTAACCTATGTCTACCTTGTCCTTGACTTTGGGTAGCCATTCTAAGTTAGGGAAAGCAACATACTTGCCATTCTTAGTCAATGCGACTAGGAATGAGTCACCAACACTAAACTCATGGTCGAGATTATACAAAGCCCATTCCGCACCAGCAGTAGGCCCGCTCAAGACTTTGTATTCCCACAAGTTCTTTTTAAGTTTGCCCTGCATAAGAAGGTCTTCCCAACTATCGCCAGCGACATAGGCCTCTATTCTAGTGAATATGTCATCCTCTAAACTATCCTTGCTTTCACCATCTAACATGCCTTTGAGAACACGCATGATGGTCTTTTTCATCGCTGGTGGCATTCTAGCCTGTATTACCTCTATACCTTTAACATAGTAGTCTGGCTCTGAAAGATATTCACCATCAGCCCATGTAATCTTACCAGCGTATCGGTTCTTTGCTTTTAGCATGATTGACTCAGCAAACTTCTCAAACTCTACGATGATAGGACTCATCGCTTTGTTGAGTTCTTTATTAAGTTCAACACCTTGCTCAGCAGATTCGACAAGGCAGAATATACTATCAGTGTGACCGTAAATAACATCATGACCCCTCACTTTGCACTCATCACGCAGTTTGAACAGTGTTTGTCTGCTTGTAAATGTTATAGCGGCAGCAATCTTGGGATTGTAGAGGCCATATCTTGAATCGCCAGAAACACCGTACAGAGACGCTACTAATGATTTAGTGGCAAACTGCATAGAGTCCCATTTACGCTTTTCATCTTTGTCTTTAGCCTCTTTTAGTTTTTGCTTATACTCGTTGCGCTTAGTAGTTAAGTAGTCCATTGTTCTACCTAAAAGACCCTTGTTATCTTGAGAAAAGGAGATGCCGTTACCACAGTCTTTACCGTTTTCGTCTAGCGTAGTCCAGCAAATATTGTGTAGGTTGACATTACTATGATACATCGCTCTGATGTCAAGTATAGCAGTAGGGCCATACAGTCCGGCATTCGGCTCCTGTATGTCTGCGCCAGCGTAGTCAACCTTTTGAAACTGAGGGTCGGTAGGTATTCTGTCAGTGAATTCGGAGTCACGCAAAAACAAAGATGTAGCCAATCCAGTAGTTTTGGCGACAGTCTCAAAGTCGCATTGACAGAAGTGTTGCATTGACATGTAGAAGTCTATGCAGTTAATCATACCATCTAACTTAGGTAATAACATAACGTCTTGTATATTATAGTCTATGTAAGTCCCTACGTCAGTGTAGTATGTATCATGTCCGTCTGGCAACTCAACCTTTCTTTCACCCAAACAGTGCTTAGAAACTGCGTCTAACCCTTGACCCGGCAACTGACCGTTCTTAATTGTCCATAATTTACTAAAGCAAACCATGAGGTCAAGACATATTCTGCCGGGGATAGGCTGAACCCACTGCTTGTCAGTCCAATTGTATTTGAAAACGTGCTTTTTGTGTGGGGAAAGAGTGGCAGGGTCAATACCATTGTATTGTAATCTTTTGGCTAATACTTGTATATCAGCACTAACTAAAAACCAACCTGCTATGATGTCGGGGTCTTGCGACCTTAGATGATTTACAAAATGTATCAACATATCCTTCTCATTGGCAAAGCATTTAGCAGTAGTAGTAAATTTGTATTCCTTTGCGCCCGTAGGGTGATTGATACAGGGAATCTCGTCATAGTTACCAGCCTTGTAGTCGGGATGATGAAACCATGTGTAAGTCTTATCAGTGTAAGAGTCCTTAACAGTAATGATTGTCATTTCCTCTGATTCACTTTTCCACTCCGCATCCAAATACCAAATCCTGTGGTCGTAGTATTCGTACTCGGGCTTGTTGTTTTCTAACCTTTCTACCAGTGCTTTGTTAGTCCAAGGTATGTTTGCTTCCCAAGTAGGTATCTTTGCATACTTGACGCCACGCATGTCGTATGGGTTTCTAACTGTAATCTTAGTTAGATTCTCACCATACACCCCACTATGACCAGACTCTTTTTTTAGAACTGCTATCTGAGGTGGTATCTTGTGGACATCTTCATCCTTAACATAAAAGTAAGGATAGTATTCGTTTATTACATCCTCTTTTCTTTCTAAAGTGATAGGGTCTCTGTATCTAACCCTAACTCTTCTGCCGCTCGCCCCATCCACAATCATGCTATCACGAACTCTTTTTTTGTCCACGGCTTCTTGTCTCAATACTGAACCTGTCTAACCATAACCAAATCGTCATAGGAGTGACACCACACTGTTTAGCGATAGAGGCCATACTTCTTTTGTTTACGAGATATTCTCTACGCAACCAATCTTTTTCTTGGTATCGTTTCTTTTCGCTTAATGTAACATAGTTCAGGGTTAACTCAATGAGTTCACCACCATGCTCTACATTCCAAACAAACGAGCCGTTACCACCAGTTATGTTTATGTCATCATGTTCTATTCTTTCTTCATTCCTCAATATTTTCATACTTATCTCTCCATTGTTTTACTTTATTATTAAATTCATCACTTTGTTTGTAAAGAGCGACATCACTAACTATGCGCTCAATATTTACTAGCCCCTTACGAAACATCATACCCAAGAAGTGTCCCGTCACAGATGATGAGATGGAACTCCTTTGTATAAAGTTTGAGGCTTTTTTTGCCATACTATGACTACTAAACTCACCGTCTTGTTCTACCATAGCCCAAAGAATTGCCAACTTCCTATCAGCCTTTCGACTACTTAAGAATGGCAACTTCATTTGTTCGGCCAAGTCTAATATGGCACCCCTTTGTTTCGTATTTAGTTTTAGGTGGGTCATCAGATGAACCCCGCTTGAAATACGAAATCATCGTTCTCAAACCAAATACAAAGCCTGTAACCTTGACCTTCTTTGTTGAAGTCATAGAATTGTAGCCTTACTTTTTGGTCGTCGTAATATTTCAAGACATATTCAAGACCACCACCAAACGTAGCATTAAAATTTACTGTGTGATGTATGGGCTCACTGTTGAGCCTAATGTCTGTCTTACCCTTCAAATGGTCTCCAACAACCACGCTAAGGTGGCCGTCTTCCAAGGTAAATGTGTATCGGTTCATCCTTTGTCCGTTCATCTCGTCGCACCTAAGAGCGTCAAAAAGTGTATCAGTATCAGTAGTGTATTCATAGAAAGGTTTTCTAACCTCACCACTTTTCATAGTGTAACCTGCTTTACTTATTACACCAGCCCTTTCTACACTTTTACCTTCCCACTGCGCTATGGTATCTGAACTGTTAGGGTAGGCTCTACCTTCGCTACTTGCGCTCATGGTAGTTTGTTTGCGTGTAGAACGAATAACAAGTTTATTGTCCTTAGATTCTAACTTAACTTCACCAGCATGGTATTTTAGAACACCAATCAGTCTGTCGATGTCTGGTATAGGTACAGTAAAGGGGAAGGAGTTATCGTGCGCCATACTAAATTTAGCAACGCTTGTCTTACCATCTTTTACTAAAGATGTAGTGTATAGTCTATCTCCATCTGCTCGTAGCATACAGGACACCACTTGTGGATGTTCTTTGCCGCTAACAAACTGATTTCTTTTCGTCACTTTCAATACTTTTTCTAAATGGTTTTTGTTAATCTTCATTATCAACCCTCCCGCACATTGGACATTCGGGGAAAAAGGTATTGTGTATGTCGGACACTCTAGCCACTAATTCATCTTTATTTTTAGCAAAAGCCGTACCAGTCACTTGATGTTCAGTGACCCAATTACAATCCTTACAGGTACAAGACCAAGTAGTGTTGTAAGTCCCATCAATAGGTTTTGCGGTGTAGTACATTTAATCCCACCCAAACGGTAAGCCATGCCAAATGACTTCGCCATCTTTGACTTCAAGAACAACATACTCTTTACCCAAGTGTTCCATGTTCCTGCCTTTCATTTCTTCTACACGACATCTAACTGCCCAATCATTAGGGCCGAGAGTAGCGTCTTTCTTAACACCAGCAGCACTGTCGCCTTTCTTTGTGTATCGGGAAAGCCACATCTGTTGGCTAACGAATCTTTGTGTACCGTCAATCCAGTCAACCTTTTCGCCGGTTTTCATCAAACCTTTCTTCCCGTCACCGATGTCCATAAATTCCTTGACATCTTTTAGATGGAAGGTAAAGAATACATAGGGGACTGGTATGCTATTGATTCTGTTGATTACATCTTTGAAGATTTGGTTACGTGTTCTCCATTCTTTTTGATTAAAAGAATCACCTTCTTCTCTGATAACGCCTCTGCTCAATAGAGTCTCAGTCATAACAAATTCACACCACTTAAGGAATGTAGAACCTCCGTCAAACACAACGGCACCTATCTTACCTTCTTTGGCTTCCTCTGCGATGATTCTAGTCATCCACTTGACCTTTTCTACCAAAGCCATCCAGTTAGTAGTGTTGTCTTCGTTGAAGATACTGTCGTCACTCTCATCAAACAAAGGTAGAATCTTAAGATTATCAGCGTCACCAAAGACGTGAGCAGCAGTGTTTTCCGCACTACTGTCCACGTCTAAGACTACAATATCCTTTTCCTTTACCAATTTGGTTGCGATGTCTAGCGCAAGACCAGACTTACAACAGTTCTCCTTAGCAACAAGAGCCATACGGATTGGCCTAGAAGACTGAGAGGATGTTGACTTTAGGATGTTAGCGTAATAATCACGCCCATAAGTCGGCCCCTCAGACTTCTCGACCTTACTGGCCGCAGCCCAACCCATCAGTCCCAACCTCCTACTTCACTAGGTTGTAGGGCGTCGGAACACCACCAGCCGTTGATTGTCAAGCGGTACTCATCGTCTCGGGTCTTCCAAGGCTGACCTACAATCATCAGTTCAGAACCTACGCTGAAATCGACTTTGGATTCTTCGACGGCAGATACATAGATGTCAAGGCTAGGTGCCATGCTCATGATGTCAGTGTCGCCGACTGTGATGACATAGCCACCGTTGTCCCTTGGGTCAATATGGACTACTTCAACAGTAGTGGCAACCCATTTGTCCCACCAATCACTGTCTCCGTTGTGAGTCTCGTAGTATTTGTCGATACCTTGCAGACCATCAGCCAACCATTCGGAACTGATTTCCTTTACCAATGCATCAGGAGCCATAGGGAACTGCTCTGCAAGATTCTCGTCAGCAGTGAACATTGTCACCTGTGGTTTAGCGTAAGCGACTTTGCCATTAGCAGCAGGTCTCATAGCGATGGTGCCGGGCGTGAAACTAGGGTAATCTACCTCTGCTTGCTTGCCAGAGAATCTGAATGTGAACAAGTCAAACTCAGAGTCACCTTGCTTTCGACCAAAGAACAAGCAAGTTCTTTCTCGCTCATTGTGTGGTCTAGCAGCACCGTATTTGAAGTTCTTGTCGCCAGATGGGAAGGTAGGTGTTGTCGCATTCCAAACAAGGTAGAAGTGAGAGTTTGTGTCAATCTCAACTGCTTTTTCTGGAAGACTACTTACTTCCGCTTCACGCATTCCTGCTTCAAAAGAAAGTTTGTTGTCGAGGCTAGGATTACTATACTTAGTATAGCCGTTGCTAACAGGGTCGTATTGGAAATACACAATCTTGCCTTGTTCTACCAACGAGTGAATCAAACCTTCGGTAGCACCCTTGAGAGTGTTGCTCATCTTTTTGTAAGCCATCTCAGCCCAATCCTTGTATCTTGGTACTGTAACAAACATACCTTCGTAAGATACACAACCAGACCTCTTGACTTTATCGAACTGACTTTTCATCTGTCGACCTGCTACTCGCAGAGCCAAAAGTTCACATTGTTCTTGGGTTTTACCAGCAGAAAGCCAATTACTGCCTTCCGCATCTAGTATGGCACCCATTTTTGCCGAGAGTGCTTCCTCGGTACAACCTACGTTCTTCGCTATTCGTTCTATCATTTTATTATTGTCAGACATATTATTCCTCCGTTTTGCTCTCCGTCTCGCCTACTTATATAGTTATGGGGTCTATTTGTGGATAGACTTCACCAACACTAGATAGGCGACGACAGAAATCCCATACGACAAAGTGTGGCTCTACTCCCATGAGTAGGTCACGCCTTGCCTGTGTAGCAGCATCTACTAGAGTCAGTTTAGATTTGTTCTTAGCCTCTGACCCGATGCCGTAGAAGAAAACCGCATCAATGGCTTCCTTCAATGAATTGAGCGGGCCCATCTCAGAGACCGCCCTATCGACTGACTGTTCCTTAAAACAGAGTTTGAGTATAAGTTCAGCATCGACCAGTGGTTTGTCGATGGATAAAGTAAATTGTTCACGCTTGTCATCAGGTAAGCAAGCATAGGCCTGTAAAGCACCAATAGCATTTCGTAAGTCACCACTATGCGCTCTAACTATACGATTGAGATGCGGCAAAGGAGGATAGACTCCCTCAAGTACACATATTTTTGATAGTCGCTCAAGCATAAGTTCTTCCTCAATCACATTGAATGTTCGTACATTACACCTAGATTGTAACCAAGGACTAACCTTTGTCAAGTCGTTACAGGTCAAGATAAAGTAACCTTGAGCATCTTCGATGACACCTTTGAGTGCTGACTGCGCTGCTTGTGTCAACTGGTCAGCCTCATCTAAAAAGAAAATAGTTTCATACTGACCAAGCCTTGACATCGGTGCTATTTCCTCTTCGATAAACTCGATGCCTCGCTGGCGCTTACTACTAGCATTATACTTGTGTATTACCCAACCTAGATTGTGAGCAATCATCTCAGCCATTGTAGTTTTACCAGTGCCGGGTTCGGGACTGTGGAACAAGTAATGTTGCATGTTAGATTTGCCACTCATAACGGCAGACATTTCAGAAGTAATATGCTCCTGTCCTTTGAATTCGCCCATTGATTTAGGTCGGTATTTAACTGCCCACACTTCGCTCATGGTTAGTCGGGTGTCTCGCCTATTTATAGACCTTCCCTATGACAAGTGAGACAAACATCCAAGTCTTCACGAATAATACGTTGCCTACCACAAGAGTCACACTTCTGAGCATCTGCCTTCTGCTTGGGACTCATGATGCTATAAGGAGTAGTGTATAACAAATCATCCTTGGAGCGTATAGTGTATCTGTCAATATCGAATATCATGTGTAGTGATTTGTTACCTAACACTGACTCAACCTTTTCAGTCCCAACACTTACAACCTGCGGATTTTTACAAAGCAACGCTGATAAACTATTGGGAGAAGGCACTTGCCTAATAGACTTAATCTCCTGTAACTTATCAGCAAGAGATTCCTTAGTCATAGGCCCATGATACCAAAGGATGTCAATTATTGCCCGCCTAACACGCTTGTTGTTGGCAGACATGAATCGTTGAGAACTAATCCGTTATTTAATCGTTGTTGAGACCCCACATGGACATAGCCACACCAGAGTCAATATCACCAGCGTCATCACGGTCAACAAAGCCCAAGTCTTGAGCCTTGCGATACTGATTTGAGTAGACCGGACTCATCGCCATACTGAACTCATGACCCTTACCAAACAGTTCCATCAACGCTCCAATAAGAAAAGAGGCTATGAAACCAAAGATAATTATATATCCAGCGTCCATTATACCACCCACTCGTTAGTTCTGTTGTAATCCCACAAGGCAGACACATTGTTAAACCTGTATGTCAAGACTTGCGTGTAATCATCATCGGTGCCTCTAGGTCTGACCTTGATGTTAGCCCTCATGAAAAGATTAGGTACACCCTCAATCAAATCAAGTCGTTTGAGTGTTTCGTCATTGACCTCATACACCTCACCATAAACCACTCGGTCTCCGGGGATAAGGCCGGGATAAGCACCAAAGTCTGCTAGTACCCACCACTCATCGCTTTCATATTCACCAACGTATTTACTGTTGCTCATTCCGTGGGAGTGTAGTCTCCCTCCTGCTTTCAATGTTCCATATACAAATATTTTGTTCATTATATCCATTCCGTTATTGTTTCGACAGTTTTGTTGACGCCTTTAGGAAGTGCTTTTGAGTTATGTCGTAAGTCGTTAGTGACTTGAGGCACCCCTTTGATAATGGCTTCAGCATACTTGTCTGATTGTCGAAAGTCAGACGGCAATTCATAAGGTTTGCTCTGCTTGGAAGGCCAAACTACTGCTTCCCGAGATGGACACACGCTATACGTTATGCTTGCATATAGATACTCATCGGGTAAAGAATACTTACATCGTGCAATCCTGCGACCCAACTCAACATCCTTGAAACTATTAACAAGCAAAAAGGAAGATAGTAGCGGTAGTGGAACTGACTTGATAATGCCCCAAACCCTAATGCGATTACTCCATTTAAACAGACCATCAATCGGCCTGTTAAAATTAGACTTAGGTTTATTCAAGTTCTTATCGACAATAACGTAGTCGCTAGACTTGTCCGTTAATTTAGGAGGCTTACTACATACTACGACTAACCTGTAATTGATAACAGGGGCCCAATACAATACGTCAGACTCATTGAACTTGTTACTATGTAGAATGTATGTAGTATTAGGAGCGATAGGTGGTGTTGACAAAACCCTACCTAAGTTAACAGTGGCAGAATCACGGTAATCAGCATCATCAGCAGTAAAAATAATCACTCCCATTGTATCACATCCATATTAACAAAAACCCAATCCATGAGTCTCCTAAATTGGTTATCAGTTAGACCCCATACTTCCTTGATAGAAGAGGGTGGGAGAGGGTAGTCTTGAATATACCATTGATAACCTTTAGATGTTTCGACAAGCACACAAACTAAGCCGTCGTCAACCATTTGTTTCACCAAAATTGGGAACTCAGATTCCCTTATTGGTCTAGCCCAAAGTGATTGTTTTGACCCGCTACGCCATTGTCTCAATCAACCACCTCATAGTCATCAGTATCTATGACTGTGGTTGGTTGTTTAAGTGTGGCAAGTCGTAACTGTATTTGGTCTAGGTATATTGGCTCGTTACGGAGAACGTCTACTAATATACCCATCACTGCCTCTACCTTACGGTCAGCGAGTATGAGTTGTGAATCAACACCAATCTCCTTCTTCAATTGACCTACTAATTTAAGGAAGCCTTGACCTTGACCAAGTAATTTGGCAGCGTCAGAAATCCACTCAGATGTGAGACCTTCTGTTTGCTTGCGAGCCTCAAGTTCATCTACCCAAGACACAAGACGCTGAACCAAGTCCTCGGCTACATTCAATGTACTTATAGACTCACTACGCATTTGTTCAACGTAGTATGCCTCTTGAACATCATACTCAACGTGATGCTCCATGTGATTTTGTACCGACGCTATCGGCCAGTTCATCTTAGTCTCAAGGAAAGAATAGGTTTGCTCACCACGATGTAACTTGGATTCAATCTCCCTTCTCAGAGGGTGATTACATAGTGGACATTCGGGCGTCTCCAAGACCCACTTGAGAGTCATGATTGACACCATATCAGTCTCGTTAGAAAGACGTTCCTCTATCATTTGCTTAGACTTCACTTGCTACCACCTATCCTGCTTACAACATCCTCATTATTATAGTTTAGGTAAATCAGATTGACCTTTTGACCATCACTATATGTGAACCCCTGCTTTTCTATCAAGAACCTATCGTCGAATCTAAACAGATGAGCAGAGCCCTTCTTGGGAGGTTTGTTCTTTATCGGCAGACCACGCTTGCGTGTTACGTTTTCGATAAGAGCAGCCGCTATCTGAGGCCCATGTTCGTGAATGTATAACACACAATTGTCCCTGAATAGTTTGTAATTCAATCTAAATCCACTTTTCATCATCTGCTTTCTGTTTTCTGTTTTACTCACTGGTCTTCCCCCATTCTACTGTTTTTGCATTAGAGCGATAGCCGATATACGCTTTGATGCCACGCCTACCACGCCCTTTACTTTCCGCCTTGTATTCACTATACCAAGGCTTACCGAGTAAGTTATCCTCGACCCATCGTTTTGCTGCTTGGTAATCACGGTTAGTAATCATAGTAGCAACCTTGTCTAGCAAAGCACTACGAGATAATTCGGAGTTCCAAAAAGCGGTCTTAATTAGATTGACATCACTATCCATAACATTACGTCGCATCTTCAAACACATCTCAAGAAGGTTGCGTAGTCTGTCGTCTAACTCAACAACAATCTCCTTACCGCCTTCCCACTCTGGCTTCATCATGGCATAGCCAATACAAAGTCTACGGAACAAGTCAGCCTCATGACCACGAACCTCATCACGCATCAGCCAATTATTTACTGAATCACTGAATATGATACCAGTCGGAGGGTCAGCGATAGCCTCACAGGCTCGCCTTACAAACCATGCTTGCATGTTTTGAATCCTTTCGGCCATGTCAACCCTGTGTTCCATTGTCACAGACGCTTGCTTGTTTTGGGCTTGCTTGTATGCTTGCTCCTTCTCGGGACTCATCTCGATGTCAATGATAAAGAATCGACGGTCAAGACCAGACTCCAAATCCATTCTGCCCGGCTGAGTGCCGCCCCAAATAGTGTATCGAGTAAGGTATTCAACCCAACCTGCTCGCATGGCCTTCTTGACCCTGCCGTTGTCAGTGGATGTTAGTAATTGATTTTTCATATCAACACTGTGGTCTTTCTTGGATGCATCCATCAAGGATGACATTTCCTCAAACCCTAAGAATCCACCACACATCTCCCTCGCTAGAGGGCGACCCATGATTTCGCCTTCATCATTGACGGAGCCAAACATTCCTGCCTCAGTGATAGAGTTGGGGCCGATGTCAGTCCTAAAGCCAAGCCCTAAGTCTGCGGCGTTAGCGTGATACAACAAGCCTGTGCTTTGAGCCAAAAACATTTGTAGTAAGATTGACTTACCACTACCCTTGGCGCCACGCATCAAAATGTGTAGCCTTGTGTCAGCAACGTGTGACATCGGAGTATAGATGGGATAGTTGTTGTGTCTTAGAATACACTCCGGTATAGAGAACTCATCATCATCATCGTCAGATGGTATAAAGGGACAGAGACCGCATTTGTTTATGCCGTTGAAAATGTGCGTTCCGATTGAGCATAGGAATACTGGTATCTTGTCCTCAACATCAACATAGTGATTGTCGTCTGCAAACCTACTTACTTCATCGAATATATCCATCTAGTCACCCCCAAAGCATTGACTCCGTTCCATTCTCATTGTCGCCTTTATTTGGTATTTTCCGTAGCGAGTCCATGATACTTATGGCCTCTGCCTCGTCAGCCATCTCATCGTTAATTCGCTCGATAGCGAGGTCAAAGTTCTTACGCTTTACAGGCACTCCCAACTTCTCAATGTAATCGTAGAGAGTGTCTGCCGCTAGTTCATCAACCGAGTCAGTAGATTTGTAGCCAGTAAAAGCAACCCAAGAACGACCACCATGTAAATTAAACATGTATGGGAACATCCACGCCGGAGGTAATAGGAAAGCCTTACTTGTACTTTTGCTACCACCATCGAAGTAATATTCATAAATCCGACTTCGCTTCACCTGCGGAAATGCTTCGTCGGGAAACATTTCGTTTGCGAAAGTTGTAGTCAAGTAACATAGGTTCTCAGCACCACCTTCCCTCAAAGCCTTACACAACTGCGTTGTTACTGGATATGTTAGAATCCAAGTGTCAGATACCTTGTCGGGGTGAGTAGTCACGGCGGGCCATGAATTTATTTCTATGATTAACCAATCTGATTTGTTTGGAGCATAGATGGGCCAGCCCGGCTCACTAAAGTCAGGTACTCCGTTGAATACATCTTGTGCTTGGAACTTAGACAACACCCTACCTACTGGTTTGCTTTTACCATAGGCTGATTGGGCAGCGACTAAAGCCGATGCTCCTAAGTCAATGGTGGGAACCATCAGTATATTTTTACGGATAGTTGGTTTGTCTTTCCAAAATATTTCCAAGTCACTCATCAACAACACCTACCTTTTCAGTAATATAATCCCTAACAAACTTAGGTAAGTTTTTCAGTCTAGTTAGTGGGTGCTTTACACCTTCATACTTCCTAGCCAAATCATCTAGTGCTACTACTGACCATAGTGCTACCTCATAACTACCACCAGAGATTGCCTTTAGTTTAGTGCTACCACTTCTACGAAACAGTGGCGACCTCGTTAGCAATCCCGACATTGTTCTAACATCGAATGCCATAGAGGTTATGTGACCATCCTTAGTTCGTTTTAGTCGTAGGTGGTCAGCCATCTCCTGTGCGCTGGCCTCTCCTTCTTCCGCTAAGTAATCATACATCCATTTTATCTTGCGTTGGCTTCTTGCTTTGTTCGTCATATTTGTCACAACCTTACGCCTACCTATAAGACTTCTTAATTCCTCTCAATTCTTCTCGAAAAATCTGAGAGAAAATAAACGATGTACTGAACCACATTTGGCCTAATTAATTTATTTCCCATAAGAGATATAGAAGAATTAGTAATACTAATTATTAGTAATACTATGTAGAAAACGCCCTTCATTTTACATCTACCCCTTATGGAAAATAAAATAATAAACCATTATGCTTACCAGTCACTCGATTATTTATTCTCAGAAATTCCGAGAGTAATTGAGAAGAATTAAACACTCCTTAGCCACCTCTCATGTGCTAGAGTAGAAAGTTCGCTAGTCCTCATGTAATCATAGTCATCATCAGTCAAGTCCCTTTCCAAAGTAGTGCCGATGTCCCTACCACACTTAGATAGAACCTCAGCATGCTTGAGAACCAAGTCCTTCATAACAAGATAGAAGTAATCCTCATGCTTCTTAAACACAGTAGCATCCAGTGGTGCGTATGAAATACCGTTAACTACAAAGTCACCAGTGATAAACAACCTGCTACCAAGGTCAATGACCCTGATATACATGTCATCCTTGGTGAACAACAAACCATCCCTCATGTGATGCCCTGACTTGTCAACGTAAGGTATAGGCGCACTAATACATGCCCAATCTGCTAAACTTTCCATAGACCACTGTTGTATGAACCTAAGAGTGTTATCCGGTGACTCATCATCAGTGTTCTTGACTACAACTACCTCATCGCCCTTGAGCCTAAAGCACAGATACCTAGTCTTGCTCTCATTGATTAGAGACTGAACCAGAGTACGCTTGTGAAATATGTTGTCAACACCCCACAAGTCTTGATTGACCAGTGACCTAGATAGTGGCTCCTTAGCATAAAGTGCATCCATCATATCCCAAAACAAAGTCCTGCCAAACAATCGCATGTACCTACCATGAGCCTTGAGTGTCAAGGTAGGTTGTTGAGTTCGCTTCAACTGATTCTTCTCGTTACGAGCAGTATTATACAGGCTTAGCCTTTCGAGTTCTAAGTCTATCGGTTTTACAAACATGTAATTTCCGTGTATGTCGCCGTATATCATTCGTCAACCACATCCCAAATTTTTTGCTTACGAGTATAGATTATACCTGCTCGCTCGGAACCGATAGCCTTTACACCCTTGATACGTCTGATAGTCGTACCTAGTGTATGATTAGGTGGTATCGTTTTACTAAAGCCCTTGTCAATCAGAGCCTCCCTAATCTGTATCGTGTTCATACCTTGCGATACTTCCGATGGGTCGTTCATGTGTCTTGCTTTGTGTTCAACCAATAGGTTGATTATTGCCTTATTTATTCGCTTCATTATGTTGCCTCCGTAGCCGGATTGTCCGACTACAAACATGCTACGCATATCGACTATATAAGGAGTTGGGTGGGGGGAGCCGCTGAGGTGGAAACAAGAACGAGCAACATAGAACCAAACACAACCAAGTAGCCTTGATAAAGTTCGACTCCCCCCAAAAAATACTAATTGTTCGCCTATTAATAAGGTAATCGGCTATCATATACCTTGTTATACACATCCACAGAACATTCGTCGCAGACGTGTAAGCCTACATACATCCCACTAGACACATTATACACTTGCCTAGTAGGTCGCTTGACTACTTCGAGTCCATTCTTATGCTTCCCCTCGAAAGGGTGTATGCTCATGTGTAAGAAGCCTCGTTGTTGACACTTATCGCATTTAGTCTCGGCATAGATTTGCTCTACACCATGTTTGTCTACAAAGAGTTTATACGCCATACAAATCACGCAAGATTTCCTCGGTCATCTCCATGTCAAGCCTGTCTTTGATGTCTTGAAGTTCATCTTCATTCATGAACCTCTGTCAGAGTCGCCTACTTATATATTTAACTAAGGCGTATCAAACAAGAAATCATCGAGTGTTACGAGTATCGCAAGGCCGGGAACTGGCATTACCATGTTGTAATACTGAGCCAAATGATTAGTTGCCTTCTCATTTAACTCCGCCTCTTTCGGCCAATTCATTAAATCCTTGGAGTAAATCATACAATGCTCCCCCGTCAACCCAACAACCTCAAACTCGCCGCCTAGTAATCTAAAGATTGTACCAGCATCATGAAGCATGTTACCAGTCAATCCTAAGATGTAGTCATCGCCTTCCGGTGTAAATACCCTAGCCATCAGAGTCGCCTCCTAAACAGGAGCCCTACGGGCTCGCCCTTAAGTGATTCAAGTTCGTCCCATATATCCTTGATTGCATCAACGACTACGTTCAGCCTATCGGCTTTTCTTTCCACGTAATCTAGGTCGTTCTCAAGCATCTTGATTTTTTTCTTTAATTTTTCTATCTCGTCTTTCATTTTCCTTTCCTCCTTTCTACTTTCATAGTGCCGTTTGGTTGCTTGATTAGTATCGTCATGCTACCATCTTCATACACTATCGTCATTCTTTTTATATCCTTTGTCATTCTAATATCCATGTTCATCACTCCAATGGGTGTTCTACACACTTGTCGCCTAAGCACCAGCGTAGCGTCTTTACCACGCCCTCAAGTGCTTTGTAATTCCTCATGTAGTATATTCTTTTTTTGCGTATGTCCGATGTTGCTTTGTAGTTTTCAATCATACTTAGGCGAGCCAGCATATCATTCTGTCTGCGCTCCGCCTTGTCAAGCATCTTGAATATTTCATCCTCCATACGCACACCCATAAAGTGTTCCGAGTCTTGATGGTCGTTCATCATTCGCTCACCTCTATGTACTGCCTTGTTCCACCGAACAGGTCGTTCCAATACTGCATCTCCTTGCTCCAAGATAGGCAGGTCACACATTTGTCCTTATTAGGTACTGTGAGCCTCCTAACTTTGCATTGTCTACACATCGTTTGTACTGGCTTACTTTCGACCATTCGGAAACAACCCCTTTTCAATTTCCTTCAAATGCTTGTTGCCGTATTCAACTTGCTCATCGAATCCAGCCAAGTCGAGCATCATAATAAGGTTCTTGGCTAACACATACAATCTTGCTATCGCATCCATCGTCCTATCATCCATTCAAATCACCTCGATTATGTCCCCGAAATACAACATCATGTTTAACGGTAGTATTGGCAAGGTTGCCACTACCCAAAATCCCCATATCCACGCTGGTACTATCACTTTCATTCCTCAGACCGTCCTGACTGTTGCCTCTATATAGAGTTTGCCTTGCGACGAACCACGCAGGGGCATCTCGCCCCTTTTCCCATTTGGCGAAGTATGCTTTCTCGCCTATGTAGTAATTACGATAAGCCGTGATTACGCTTTCGTGTTTGTATTCGTCTGGCATACACTGAGGCGGGTTAGTCCATTCGCCCTTGGGTATGAACTGGTAGGCGTGGTATAGCATCGTCTCTATGTTCTCAGCGCAAGCGTGTTGCTTACTGGTGCCGTCTGCCCACTTGTATCTCAATGAGTATTCCCAACACAGAAACACGCCGAGGTCTCCGGCATATTCAAAGTTGCCTTGAGTGTCGCCTACCCAACGAGTCATCGGGTGATTGTGATAGCCGCCTTTGTACGGCGTACCGGCCAAGGTCATTACGTCGTTGTCCTCAAACCTCTCGTCGCTGACGCCATGTCGACGTAATGCCGATGCCATCATCTGTGCTATTTCCACAATGAGTTTCGGCACATGTTTGTCACAATGCATCTCAGCACATTTTCGTGATTCGTGATGCAAGAAAAATATGTTCATATTACTCCGCTCCTATCATGGTGTCAGTCTTTTCCAATATAAAGTTGTCGTACACGTAGCCCGTATGCTTGGCTATTTCTAGCGACTCCTGTTCCTCTACTGTTGCCTTGCGTTGGTAAGCATCAGTGACCGCATACCAATACATGAGAGGCCCGAAAGAGCCAGCGTCTCGATTGTCGCTTTGAACAACGATACCCTTCTGTATGAGTGACGAGATTGCGCCTCGTATCTTCCTAGTCCATTCCTTATTGTACCACCGCCAATTGAACCAGCCACAAATACCGTGACCGTCGCTTGCGTGGTCGCATGTCCATAGTTCATCTAAGAACTGCCATTCTAACGTCGTTATTTTTTGCTTCTTTACTGCCATCTGTTCTAGCCCACCAGTAACACCTTTATTACCTTTGTCCGTACAGATTGAGCAATAGAGTTCGCTTTGGTCTGTTAGTTCGGCCTTGCATCCTATCACGATACACTTTTTGCC
>Ga0110931_1000209_pt1 | contig 22140 bp, 15 predicted proteins | sample 4_EtaG_FD_79333 | JGI IMG/M metagenome (GOLD analysis project Ga0110931, IMG submission 79333) | Marine viral communities from the Subarctic Pacific Ocean - 4_ETSP_OMZ_AT15127 metaG (version 2) (version 2) | ecosystem: Environmental > Aquatic > Marine > Oceanic | place: Pacific Ocean | collected... | reverse complement strand
GTGTGATCGTCGGTTATTTGATCGAGTTGAGATTTGTATCGGTCAAAGGCTGCATCGAGGGCTTCGTCACGTTGGTGAATGTCCATTACGTTCGTCCTAGATATTGGATGTAGGGAAATTGGGTGATTGATGGCTCACCCGGGCCAGTGAAGCTCTAATCGGGGCAGTGAAGGTCGAGGTAGTACATGATCTCCTCGGTGTTGGTGATGTCGATATCCGGGTAGATTTGGAATAAGTCCCGGATGTTTTCTTCCACCCACTGCTGTGTTTGGAGTTCGTTCTCGATTAGCGATGCCATGAGGTGTTCCTCTCACAGAAGTTTTCGAATGCGTCATCCGAGTAAATCGGGTCGTAATCATTAAAAGTTTCCACGATGCAGAATTCCTCCCAAAGCAGGGCAAGTTGATGTTCTTGCCACTTCAGGACTTCGGATTGTAGATCTGACATTGTCTTCTCCATGTTGACTTGAGCCGTGATTGACTCAGCACCCTCAGAACGCAGATGGAGTGTTGTGTCAGGCTTGACGCAGCTTCGAAGTCAACTTTCTGAGAGCGAGACAGAAGATTCAGAAAAGGAGGACCGGAAAATGGGAGGATGTTTCAAGAGGACGAGGTGCTGGCCTGAAAGTTGAGTTCGTTAGCGGAGTCGCTTGACACAAGGACACGACACTCTGTGTTCTTTCGGTGACCTTCAAAAAAAATAAGTAAAAATGTAGGTTGCCGAAAAGTGGACTGAGTCAGAGAGAGAGAGAGATTGTGGACACCAGCACGGTCCAGCTGTGGTATGTTGTTTAAGCAGTAACAGTAGGGTGATTGGTATGAGTAGTAGAGGACTCACGGAACAGCAGGAACGGTTCTGTAATGCCTATGTCGTGAATGGTGGTAATGGGTCAGCAGCAGCTGTTGCAGCAGGGTACTCCCACAAGAGTAGGGCAGCAGCATCTAAGCAGGTGTTGAAGTTGATTCATGTGCAGTCACGGATTAAGGAGTTGACCTTAGAATCCATGGTGCATATGACACCTAAGTTATTGAAACATATGGCTAAGTTAGCTACACAAGCTAAGTCTGAGCAGGTGAGGTTTGCAGCAATGAAGGATCTGTTGGACCGTACCGGGACACGGGTTCATGAGGATGTGACCACACAAACAAAAGAGATTTCATTGGATGATCTTCTACAAAGGGCACAGACACTGACCCAGGAGCTGGCTCAGTCTGATAAGGAAGAGGATGGTCCTCTACACTAGAGTAAGGGGGGTGGGGGACCCCCAAGTGGCAGGTTCATCGACGACCCCTATCCCCATCATACATTGGCCCCTATTTTACTAACTGTGACAATTATACCACACCTCTATATCGCCCCTTAAACGCAAAAACCTCCTTAAACCCACGGACTACCCGGAGTTTTTGGAGGCCTACCATTATACTGTTATATTTCAGGGACTTAGCCTGAACTGTGACATGCCCCGATTTTACGTACTAAAGTATATATAAGATATCTATAGATACTAATATATATAGGCATGACTCACATTACGCCCTTACAGGCTTACCAACCATTTACTGATCTGTCAATCCCCTAAATCGTCCCTTTCACTGTGTGGACCAGGACAGGGGCAATCTGCGTAGTGCTCTTCACAGTGAGGGCACACCGCCTCGCCACATAACTCACATGGTTCGCAATCTGCGGCAAAGACGACGGCTCGACTAAAGTCTAGCTTACGTTCTTCCATGTCGTATAATACCATATCTTGTGGTAAATAGCTCTGGCATGCACAACATATAGTGGGTATTGTTCACTGGGTATGGCCAAGCCACTGCTGCAAGGAGTTGTTATGGTATCGAGCTACAAGTCTGCGAAGGCCCCCAAGGGGCGCGACAAGAAGCGTCCTGGGCGCAACACGAAGACGCAGGTCGCTTCTAATCAGAAGGTGCGTCCCGGGAGTCCGATGCTCCCTTGACGGCGGATGCTGCATTAGCGGTTGACGAAGCTCGCGATTACAAGCTCGCAGAGCTGCGGCATATCTACGACCAGCTGGAACAGCACCAGCGTTTTAACCAGCTGGACTTCTACAAACCCTACCCCAAACAGAAAGAGTTCCACGATCTAGGTGGCCGTTACCGTGAGCGAATGCTTATGGCGGCTAACCAGGTGGGCAAGACCCTGAGTGCAGGGGCCGAAGTCGCCATGCACCTTACCGGTCGCTACCCCGACTGGTGGAAGGGCTACAGGAGCGACCAGGAGGTCTACTGGTGGGTCTGCGGCGTTACGGGAGAGACCACACGGGATAACGTGCAGCGCATCCTTATGGGCCGGAAGCGCGACTATGGGACGGGTATGATTCCGCGGGACGCCATAATCGGGAGGCCGACGCTTGCGAGGGGTGTGCCGGACCTGCTGGACAGCGTTGAGGTGCGCCATGTCTCCGGCGGCACATCGATCCTCTGGTTCAAGTCCTACGAGAAGGGCCGCGAGAAGGCACAGGGCGAGACATTGGACGGCGCGTGGAACGACGAGGAGCCGCCACTCGATTTCTACACGGAGGTTTTGACCAGGACCAATGCGAAACGGGCGCCGATCCTACTCACGTTTACTCCGCTCATGGGGATGTCCTCAGTGGTGTCTCGCTTTCTTAGTGCCAATGGGCGTCCGGACGATCTACGCGGACTTTCTGCAGAAGAAAAGGAGGCGCTGAAGGAAATACAGGAACTCGATGAAACCACCATCGCCCAGGACGAGACGCAAAAACTCGGGGGCCGAACCTATGTGATGATGGAGCTGCGGGACGCCGCGCACTATTCCGACGATGACATCGAGGAGATCGAGTCCAGTTACCCGGAGCATGAGCGCGAGGCACGGACACGGGGCATACCCATGCTCGGCTCGGGTCGCGTCTATCCCATCATGGAACCGGAGATCACCTTCGATGTGAAGAAATTCTCCCAGGGCTTTCCCGCCTACTGGCCCGCCCTCGGCGCCGTTGACTTCGCAGACTGGGACCACCCCGTTGCAGGAGTGTGGGCACGGTGGGACCGGGACAGCGATACCGTCTACATCTACGACTGCTACAGACAGAACAGGGCCGTCGCCTCGGCTCATGCAAAAGCATTCAGGGACCGGGGTGCCGATATCCCGATAGCGTGGCCCCACGACGGCCACAAGCACGACAGACAGTCGGGCGAGCCGATATCCAAACTGTGGCGCAAAGAGGGCGTCTCCATGCTGCGCCAGCATGCCCAGTTCGAGGACGGCAGTAATTCCGTCGAGGCTGGCATCACCAAGATCACGGACATGATGGAGGCGGGGCAGTTCAAGGTCGCCGCGCATCTGTCGGACTGGTGGGAGGAATTCCGCCTTTATCACCGCAAGAACGGAAAGATCCACAAGGAGCGGGACGATCTTATGGACGCCACCCGCTACCTCGTCATGTCGCTCCGCTTTGCGAGGCGCCGCTCGGGGGCCAGAACCCGAACCGTCGCCCTTACCACTCTGGATGATTACAGCGTGTTTGACCAATGAACCTCACACCGCAAGACCTCGTACACAAATACAACACGCTCATCCGGGAGCGGAGAAACTGGGAACCGAACTGGCAGGAAATTGCCGACCACCTCATTCCCAGGAAAAACTCCATTACCGTTACCCAGACCCCGGGTAAGAAGAAGCAGTCCAAGCGGTTCCGGTCAGTCGGGACACATGCCCATGAGGTTCTGTGCGCTAACCTGCAGGGGACACTCACCTCGCGGGCCTTCCGCTGGTTTGACCTGAGACTCGGGAACAGTGACGAGGACCGGGTCCTGGAAACGATTCCGGCTATCAGGGAATGGTTGCAGGCCTGCTCAAAGAGGCTCTGGGTAGATTTTAACAGTTCTAATTTTCAGTCCCAGACTCACGAATTCTATCTGGATATTACAGCCTTCGGCACAGCTGCCATTCTCCATGAGGAGCTTGAGGGCAAGGAGCGGTTCAACGGCTTTAACTTCACAACCTATCCCATCGAATCCTATGTCTTCGAGGAAGATGAACGCGGGATTGTGAACCAGTTCTGTTCACTGCTCACCTATACCGGGCAGCAGGCCATCGACAAGTTCGGGCCGGAGAAGATGCCGGAGAAGGTTATCAAGGCCGCAGAGAAACAGAACTCCGACCGGTTCAACTTCCTGCACTGGATCGTCCCTCGCCATCTCCGCGATGAGAATAAGAAGGATGCCGGGAACATGCCCTTTGCATCCATCTACATCTCGCTCGAGGGAAACCATGTGGTGCAGGAGGGCGGGTACCGGGAGTTTCCCGTCTACGTTGCGCGATGGAATACCAACAGCAACGAACGCTATGGACGGGGTCCGGGGGATACGGTTCTTCCGGATTTGAAGGTATTGCACAAGGCCAGTGAGCTGGACCTCGATGCCTGGGCCAAGCACATCGACCCGCCGTGGTTCACGGAAGATGACGGCGTTATCGGCGCCGTCGATCTGAGGCCGGGCAAGGGGACGGTTGTGCGGGACCGCAATGCCATGTGGTTCTATGAATTCAGGGGCAGGCCGGATGTCGGTCGTGTCCAGCTTGACCAGCTGACACAGGAAATCCGCCAGACATTCTTTGCCGACCAGCTGGAACTTCCCCAGTCAGATCGTATGACGGCAGAGGAAATCCGGACCCGGGTCGAACTGATGCAGCGGGTGCTCGGCCCAACACTGGGCCGCATTGAATCAGAATTCCTCAACCCCCTCATAGAGCGGTCCTTCCGGATCATGCTGGACAAGGGTGCGTTCCCCGAAGCCCCGGCAGAGCTTGCCGATGCCGGTCCACGGACAATCGAGGTTCACTACTCCGGTCCCCTGGCACGTTCAGAACGGCTCTCGGAGATCTCGGCGCTGGATCGCTGGGTGAATTCGATGGCCGGTCTGGCCAACGTCGATCCCACCGTCTTCGATATCGTGGATACCGATGTCATCGCACGGCGCTACGGCGAAAGCCTCGATGTTCCGGAGCAGGCAATGCGGGACCCGGATGATCTCAGACGGCTTCGTGAGGCACGGGCCGCACAGCAGCAGCAACAGCAGCAGGCTGATATGGGCCTCGCGCAATCAGAAATCGCAGAGAACATGGCAAGGGCACAGTCACTACAGTAATGGCCGCAACCAAAGCGAGTCTTCAGCGCCTCTCGGCGTACAAGACGTTTTTCCAGAGCCCGCAGGGGCGTGAGATCATCAAGGATATGTACCGGTCCTTCGGGCGGAGGCAGTCCTATGTTCCCGACAGTTTTGACAAGACTGCCTTCAATGAGGGCCAGCGCAACGTCTATCTCAGGATAGGACGGCTGGCCCGGGTAGACCTTTCGGTCCTCGAGCGTGAGGCCGAAGAAGATGAAAGTGAGGAGATCAACAATGTCACTGAATGAACATCTTGAACAAGACCTACACGACCATGATGCACTGAAGGATTTTGAAGATCCTAATGCACTGGCAAGATCTTTTATTGATACCCAGAAGAAAATCGGGAGCATGGTATCTATGCCGGGGGCCGAAGCAGATGCAGAGTCCCGGGATAAATTCTACCGGCGACTGGGAAAGCCGGAATCGGCTGACAAGTACGCCCTTAATTCAGATGGCCTGGAGCTTGATAATGATGCCATCGGTGAATTCAAGGGCGCATTGCACACCCTCGATCTGACACAGGACCAGGCACAGGGTCTGGTGAACTGGCTTGCCGCCAGCACCAAGGAAAGGCTCGACAAGATCAGCCTGAGCGCATCGGAGACTTCGGAGAAGACGGCCACCGATCTCCGGATTGCCTGGGGTGCTGAGTATGATCGCCGCCGCGGAGCTGTTGAAAATACGGTTGAGCGTTTCTTCGGAGATGCGGCCGCCGAGATCAGGGAGCTGGCGTCTCGAAGTTCAGCAGTATCACGGGGACTTGCAGAAATAGGTGTAAGCATGTCGGAGAACTCAGCCGCTGGCGACAGCGTTATATCGGAAGCAGAATCACACGATGCTGTGAGTGCATTGGCAAAGATCAAGGAGTACCAGATAGATGGAGACGGACCCTACAGAAACAAAAAGCACCCCGGACACGCCCAAGCCCAAGCGGAAGTCGAACGGCTCTACGCAATCGCATACCCCGATTAGCGTTGACCGCCTGCTCGATATCCGCCTGGAGTGCCTTCGCATCGTTTCCTATCGCGCTTCAGAGCGGGAGATGCGTGACCCGGAAGAAATTGCAGAGAAATGTTTTCAGTGGGTGCTGCGGGGTGCACTAGAGGCAGAAAAGACAGGTTGACTGTGGCAAAAATGTCACTATGATTCGACCCAACGGGTTGCCCTCGAGGTCCGTAATTGCAGGATAACTCCTGTCGCGTGGGGATACGTTACATTCCAAGGAAGGGTCCGGCTTCCGGGTTGCTCTCCGAGAAAACTGACAATCGAAGTTTTTGACGGAGGGTGCCAATGAGTACCGAAATCACAACTGCGTTTGTCCAGCAGTATAAGGACAACTTCATTCTGCTCTCGCAGCAGAAGGGCTCGCGGCTTCGCCCGTGGGTAAGGGACGACCCCGACTTCCTGAAAGGGAAAGCGGGTCATTTTGATCGCATTGGCTCAACGGCCATGCAAAAACGGACCAGTCGCCACCAGGATACTCCACTAATCTCGACCCCCCATTCGAGGCGTCGGATTACAATGGATGATTTTGTGTGGGCTGATCTGATCGACAATGCTGACCGGGTAAAACTCCTGGCCGACCCCGAAGGACCGTACACGACGAATGCGGTTTGGGCGGCAGGCCGTGAGTTTGATTCCGCCATCGTGACTGCGATGAACGGAAATGCCTACAGCATTGATGAAGACGATGCAGCAACAACTGTTGCACTTCCCAGCGGCCAGAAGGTTGCGGTGAACAATCACTCGTTTGACTCCGGTTCCGGCGATGTCGGGCTGACCGTAGGCAAACTGATTGCCGCCAAAGAAGTTCTGATGGCAGGGGAAGCAATCAGCGACGACGAACCTCTCTACTGTGTGGCCAATGCCAAGCAGCTTTCCAAGCTCTTGTCCGAGACCGAAGTCCAGTCGAGGGATTACAACGATGTCTATGCACTCGTGCAGGGCCAGGTGTCTTCGTTTATGGGCTTCCAGTTTGCCCGTTACGAAACCCTCCCCACGGATAGTTCTTCTGACCAGCTGGTTTACTGCTGGGCGGAGAACGGTGTGGGCCTCGGCGTCGGTGAGGATGTGACGGTTCGCATCTCCGAAAGAGACGACAAGAACTACTCCACCCAGGTGTACGTCGAGATGAGTTTCGGCGCGACCAGGGTCGAGGACGAGAAGGTCGTCGAAATCGCCTGTGATCCGAGTTAGGAGGGACCAATGGCAGTAACAACTGAACAGTCAACGGAATATGCGCTGACCCAAGCAGTGCCTGCGAAAGTCCCTGAAGCTCATCAGTGGCATGGACGTATACGCATCGCGTTCTTCGCATTCACACAAGGGTCGTCAGCAGGTGATGCAACCTCAACTGCAACGCTGGTCAAATTACCAGCGGGTAAGGTGAGGCTGTTAAACCGGCTTTCTTACATCGGCTTTTCTGCCATGGGGTCCAGTCGCACGATGGATCTGGGTTGGCAGGCCTACACCGATGATGACGGGAGCACGGTAACTGCTGATCCCAACGGGCTTGACGATGGTGTTGATGTTTCTTCCGCGGGATCTGTGATCCCCGGTGGGACTGTCGGCACGCATGAAACCAAGCTCTTTGAATCGCAGGCAGGGGTGGTCATTGATGCTCAAATCAATGACGGAACACTTCCTGCTGCGGCGACGATCATGGGGCACCTCGCCTACGTGGTCGACTAGCGAGTGAACCTCGCACGTTTGGTTAGTGGTAACGGGGGTCGTCTCAACAGGGGCGGCCCCCGCTTCTTCTGGAGAATGCAATGCCAGCATTAAGTGATGTTACCGTAGCCAACTCTGCACTTTCCCTGATTGGCGATCAGCGCATTGTTTCCCTGACGGATGACAGTGAAGCGGCCAAGGCCATCAATGCCAATTACGATCTCATACGAGATGAGGTAACAGCAGCCCATCCCTGGAACTGTGCGATTTATCGAGCGGAGGTGGCGAGCACATCAGCCGCTCCGACCTACGGCTATACCAATACCTTTAACCTGCCGACCGATCCCTGGTGTCTCCGCGTACTGGAAATCCAGAACTTCGACCATGATGAATGGGTCGTGGAGGGACGGACGTTCCTGGTGGACGCAAGTTCGGTCAACATCCGTTACATCAAGCGGATTACCGATGCCATGGAGATGTCGCCAGGGCTTGTCCAGGCCATATCGGCACGACTGGCACATGCCGTCTGTTTCCGCCTGACGGGTGATGAGGATCTTCGCGGACGTATCTGGCAATACTATGTTCAGGTTCGAAAGGATGCACGCTCTACGGACGGCCTCGAGGGAGCGCCACCACTCATAGAGTCTTCGACCTTTGCCACAGCAAGGCTTTAATGCCTCGCCTTAACAACATCGTAAACTCTTTCCGGGCGGGTCAGCTCGGAACCGACATGCGTGGCAGAACGGATCTCGATCTGTTCGATTCATCTGCCCGCACCATTACAAACATGCAGGTCAAGGCCCAAGGCGGCGTGAAACGCCGCACGGGGACGGTATTCGTGGCACCGGCTGAAGACGAATCGAAAGTTTCGACTCTTATTCCCTTCGAGCTTGCAGATGGTACGGGCTACGTCATCGAGTTGAGCAATCTCAAGGCACGGTTTTACAAAGCCAACGCCCAGATACGCGAAGCCACTAAAACCATATCGGCAATTACAAAGGCCAATCCCGCTGTCGTGACAGCCACCAGCCACGGCTACAGCAATGGGGACGAGGTGTATATTGCTGCGGTTGTCGGTATGACGCAGGTGAACGGGCGCTGGTTTACCGTTGCCAACCAGACGACGAATACCTTCCAGTTATCTGGTGTCGACAGTTCCGACTACTCGACCTACTCCTCCGCAGGCACATCAGCCAAGGTCTATGAAATCACGACGCCGTGGAGCGACACCATGGCCGATGATGTCCAGTGGGCGCAGGACGGCAATACGCTTTACCTCACCCACTCGGACAAGATGGTCAGGAAGCTCACACGTACTGCGGATACCGACTGGAACCTGGCGACGGTGGTATTCACGGATGGCCCTTACCAGGACACGAATACCTCGGCCACAACACTCACGGCAAACGGAACATCCGGGTCCGTCACTATCACGGCTTCTGCAGGAACCTTCGCCGCGACCGATACCTCCGGGTCAGGCGGCAGCGGTGAGATAGACCGCATTGTCCGCATGAAGGTGGGATCAGCCGTTTATGGCTACGCCAAGATCACGGCGTACTCGAGTTCGACGTCCGTGACAGCGACAGTGCTTACAACACTTGGAGGGACGGGAGCGACGACGGAATGGAAGCTCGGGTCGTTTTCCAGCACCACGGGCTTCCCCAAGGCAGTCCACTTCTTCGAACAGCGCCTGATGCTTGCGGCGACTTCGTCAGAGCCTAACGGGGTCTGGGGGAGCGCAATCGGTCTCACCGAAGACATGACACCAGGCACTACAGACAGTGATGCGTTGGACTATACACTTGCGACGAAAGATCAGACCTCGGTTCAGTGGCTTGCCGCTCTGCAGAATGATCTTTTCTGCGGAACGCTTCAGTCAGAAATCAATCTGACTGGCGGTGATACCATCCTTAAACCAGCAAGCCCGCAGGTTGTTCCGAACTCATTTATCGGCAGCGTTGCGGTCATGCCGCTTTTTGCGGGCAATTCGATCCTGTTCGTGGATCGTACAGCCCTTTCCGTTATGGAGCTGAGCCTTATAACGGATGCAGTCACTCGACAGAAGTTTCGAACCCTCGACCTCAACTGGCATGCAAGTGACATTACATCAGGCGGGATCATGCGGTCCTGCTATCAGAAGAATCCGGAAAACGTGGCCTGGTTTGTCCTGAGTGGCGGGACACTGGCTTCATTGAGCTATGACCGGATCAACAATGTCATTGCGTGGCATACCCATGAACTGGGTGGCGTAAGTGGCTCCGCGACAATTACCGTTACCGACTATGCCAACATTGCTGTTGGGACAACCATCACCATCACCAAGTCTGATGGCACGACGGTCACGTTTACATCCGAAGCATCAAGCGGGAGTGCCCCTTCAGGCACAAACGGCTGGCGACCCAATGAATCGAATGACACGACGGCCGACAATATCTTCACGGCAGTCAATGGCCATGCTGATTTTACAGTCGCCAATCCTGCATCGAATGTTGTCACGATACTGGAGACAACCCGTGCGGGATCTGCGCCCCTCAAGATCGCTACGAGCGATTCCACAAGGCTTGCTGCAACAGATGAAGCGGTTCCTATCGTTGAATCTGTATCTGTCATTCCTGCTTCGGGATCAGCAAGCGGAGCAAACAGTCAGGTCTGGGTAACAGTTCAGCGAACCATTGACGGATCTACCCATCGGTACGTCGAGTATCTCGATACCTCAGTCTATACGGATTCAACATATGTCTACTCTGGTTCAGCTATTACATCGCTCACTGGCCTGCATCACCTCGAGGGTAACACGGTTGTGGTCAAGGCTGACGGGAGCCGTATCCCGAACACGAATGTGTCGGACGGCACAATCTCGCTGGGCGGCACTTATACGGCGGTTGAGGCAGGGCTTCCATATACGCATACCCTGGTGACACAGGTTCCGGATATTGCTGTCAGCAATAACTCTATGGCTGGCATGAAGCGCCGGATACACCGTGTGATTCTTCGCCTGGTTTCATCACTCGGCTCCACGATTAACGGTGATCCTATCGTCTACCGGAAAGCCGGTGATCCCATGGATGTCGCACCACCTGCCTACACGGGGGACAAGAGTTTCCCGGTTGATAACGAATGGGGCAGGGAAGGAACTATCACGATAACGGGTCACGATCCCTACGCCTTCGAGTTATCGGCCCTCATTACATCGGCCAATCTTAATCAGGAATAGTTATGGCCATATTCAACTTAACAGATCGTGAATTCCAGAATGTTTTAGATGTTGGTGGCCGTGGCATCAGTGCCGCGGGAAGTTTTCTCCAGTCAAGGAGTACGTCAGCGACACTTGACGCCAATGCCCAGATTGCAGCCCTTAATGCCCGGGAGATTGCTGAGACCCTTCCGATACAGATCGAGGGGATTGAATCAGAAATTGTTTCTGAGCGTGAAGCCGCTGAAATACAGGAACGGCGGACTGCACAGGATCTATCTGTGGCACGAAGGCAGGCAGGATTAAGCCAACAGTCCTTTGCAGCCCAGACCCAACTCGCCACGCTCAGCAGGGATGAGATTGAGCTGAGATCCGGAATAAACGAGCGGCTTCTGGGGACAACGCTTGAAGCCATCACGATCCGGGCCAACGAACGTGTGCGACAGCTTTCACGGGACAGGCGTGACCAGATTGCATCAATCAGGGCAGCGGCAGCAGCCGGAGGTGTTGAGGTGACATCTGGAAGCATCGAGGCCGCAGAGGCTGATGTTCAGGAAGATGTTAGCGCAGAAATCGGGGCAATTCGTGCGGAACAGGCTGTTTCCCTGGAGGAGGCCCGCATACGGGATGAATTAACGGATTCTGCGACACGGGAACAGCTGGGGGGTGCAGACGAAAGATTGGCCCAGATCGATCTGGAGGTTCTTCAGCTTGAGGGATTACTCGAGGACGCCGTATTCGATGCAGCCCTGGAATCTGAGATCAATCTCCGCAACAGGGATATCAATATCGCCCGACTGGAACGATCTGGTGAGCTGCTTGCACGTAAAGCGGCAATAGGCATCGAAACATTCCAGCGTCAGGAAGAGAGATTTGAAGATCAGGAGACGAGCCAGCTTATATCCCAGGTCCTTACTGGAGCAGGGTTTGGCATCGATGTCCTGGCTAAGTTCCCGACACTGGCCGGTAAACTTGGTTCTCTTCTTGGCGTTACCGGTGGTTCTGTACCCGGTGCTGCTCTTGGCTTTACAGGGCCTGCTGCTGGTGCTGGTGCTGGTGGTGCTGCTACTGGCTCTGCCGCGGCTGCTGTCGGGGCACAAGGCAACCTCGTCTCTGGAGCTACTGCAAGTGCCAGTTCCGGTGGGAACGCAGCCAGCAATCTTCTGTCGCCCGGTAGTTTTGCAGGTGATTTCGCCAGTGGCGTCCAAGCGACTTTGGGGGTCGGATCGACATCATTGTCGAGCCTGGTCACTGGTGTCGGGTCATCCGCACAGTTCTTAACTCCGGCACTGGGCGGGACGGTTACAGCAGCACAGGCTCTCGGTGTGATAGCTCCTCCGGTTGCCGCCATACTCGCACTCCCAACTATAGCCAGTCTGCGTAACGACAATGATGCACTCGCTGGGACTCAGGCGACGGACAAGGTTGTGCAGATCCTTCAGAACCCGACAGCGGCCAATCTGGAAAGAGCGAAAGCACTTCTCGGCCTTCCGAATTCATTTGAAGATTCGAATCCAAGAACGAAAGCAAGGTTCGGTTTTGTTGAAAACGCAATCGAGCGAGCTGGTGGAATTAACACCCTTTCACCCGCGGCCCAGGAAGTTTTCCGAGCAGCTATCGCCAAGCGGGAGGAATTGAGAGAGGAGCAGGAACAGGCTTCTCGAAGAAGGCTTGGGCTTCCGGCAACTGCTTCCACTCCGGAATCTTCACCGCTAGACGGGTTGAACCAAGTGTTTGCTGGTGGAGGGACATTTGGGGACACCGCAGCAGGTCGGCTTATACGACAGGGTTTGACGGCACGGCAAGCGGAAGAGCAGCTGCGGAGCCTGAGCTAGTAATCGGTAACGGAGCGGATAATGGCGATTCGACTACCAGCATTCGAACGACGGCGTGGCCCGACCACCCAGGGTAGGGCTCCTACTGATGTAACGCCTACTTTAAGACCCGGCGTCGCAGCGGAGCCAAGCCAACCATTCACTGATATTACAAATATTGGCGATAGAATATCGACCTTGGCGACAGATATGAAAGATCGCTGGGAAACTGGTCGGGCAAGCGGGATGCTCAGCGCCTTCGAGGTCGAACTCCAGAAATTTGGCGACAGCATATCGCCCAGTGATTACGGCAAACGAGCAGGCCTTATTCAAGAAAAGGCCAACCAATTAAAAAACGAATACCTTTCAATCGCCAACAGGGAGGGATGGCGTCCCGATAATACCAGTGTCTTCGCAAAGACTCTCACCGCACAAGCAACGCAAGCAGAAATCAATGCGCTGAAAACCGCCAAATCGCAGGAAGTGACATGGCATAAAGAAAATATAGGCAATGTTATTGAGGAGCAGCTTCGCCGCACGGAAACCCTTGGCTTCGAGGATGGCGGTCGTCTTGTAGAAACGGCTGGGCAAACTATTAGGCAGGCCCTCAATGCGGCAAGTGGCGTAATTCCCGAGGCAGAGCTTGATGGATATTTGCATGGGCCACAGGGCTGGTTCGTTCGGAAAGAGGACCAGTATATGGAGCATCTGGTCGAGCGGGACCCGGAGAGGATGCTGGACTATGCAGCCAAATTTTCACTTCGGGGAGAGGCTTTCAGAAAACAGGCAAGAAGTATCCTTTCAAGCAGGGCAGGAAAGGCATACTCGGCCTTTAAGGCCACTGTCGACAACATGGGCACTTCTATTACGAACCTGGGGTCATCCCTTTCCATTGCAAACGATGCCCAATGGAATCAGGAAGGCTGGGTCAAAAATGCTTACACAGATATTGACAGACATCTGACCGCTGTAGACGCGCTGCTGCAGTCACAGCCTTCGATTGATGCACGGGAGTTCAATAAACTTACCAATTTTACCAGCGACTTGAGGGCGCTTCGGACCACAAATCGGTGGGCGCAGGCAATCGTTCTAACAAACAACCCGGAACAACTCGACCAGATAATGTCTTCATTTGAAGAATTTGCTGGAAGTGAAGAAGTCCGGAATGCCCCCGGTAGAATGGCGACGGCACTCAAGGGACAAAAAGAGCGCCTTACGAAACTCGTCGCCGAAAGAAAGGCTTTGATCAATAACGGGGAGGAAATGAAGGGGCAGCTTAATGCAATGGAGCAAAGCGTCGGCTCTTATTCAGTAATCAGGAATCTGAAAACGACAGGGGATCTTGCGGTTCATAAAAAAAGCCTCGAGGCGTTGCGTAATCAGCTTCGGATACATCGTGAACAGTTGGTGGATGGTGATGAGAATGCCGTTCGAATGAAGGCGTTTTACTCTTCACGGATGGCGCTTATTGAAACGGAGATTCGAGCAACAGATGACCGAGCCCAGGGTGTTCAGGATGCTCGTGATATTGAACTTATAGAAGCCGGTGACTTCACCGGAGACGATGCCCAAATCGAGGCTATTTATAATCGGATGCTAGGCAGAAAGGATGCCCACGGCGAAAATTATGGCTCGAAAATGGCACAGCAACTGCTAACGCCAGAGGGACAATTAGGGTCGGTAACTACCGATATACATGAGGTAGTTAAAAATGCCCGATTTGTTCCAGCAGAAGTTGCAAATGTAATCGAACGACAATTTGACGAATTAACGATTGAATCTACAGACGCTGATAAAACAGCCGCCGCAAAACTGGTTGCGTTTGTGAAGTTGCTCCAGCGAACCAACGGTGCAGCCGTGAGCAGGGCCTTTAGTCCAAACCTGCTGGGAATAGTAAACGGGGTTTCTCTTGAAAACGTATCTATGGGCCGGGAGATAGAGTGGGCAAACGCTTTCCTAAACCGCGCAGAAAATAACCCGTCAAATAGAGGTGATTCGGTGAGCAATCTGCAAAATTACATAGAGAATTAAGAGTGCGGCGATGGGAAATTTAGATAACCAGATTATGAAGTGGGCCAATGCCCTTTCGCTCGAAGATGATTCGCGTCAATGGCTTGGGAAGATCACTACACTTCTTGATAACGATCTGCTCGAGCAGAGCGATTATCCCGCCTATAAAAGTGAAATCTACGACACTGCGATGCAAATAGGGGCTGGTGGGGACACGCATACTAAAGTTTCGGGAGGCTTCATCCCCAAAAGACCGGATGAAATAGTCGGGGAGGCTATTGAGCGCAAAAACCCACACTGGGGTCTTACCTCCGTGACGGGAAAGCGAACCCTGATGAAATACATGCCGACAAGTAACAGTTTGCCGTTTGGCGGAAATCACGCACAGGAATTGATCCGGGCAGAAATGCTCGATGTGCTTAGGGAATATAAGGAAGGGGCTATCCCCGATGATACGCGCAAGGCGATAGACAGTGTACTCGATGATGAGCATGTCCGTCAGAGAACAGGTGTACCACTGCATCGCTTTTATACCGTACCGCAAAAATTTGGGCTCAATCAGCAGATAACAAGGTTCGGTATTGTTGATTCAGAGACTGGGGAGCGTGCCCCACAAGCTACGTCTCTGTTTTCAAATAGCGATATGATTGAGATTACTTATGCATTTCACAGGGCATCGGCAGAAGCTGAGTACAAAAGAATTCTTCCGTCATTTCTTTCTGAAATGGGGGTCGCGGGGGACGATAAAAACCTGACCCTTGAAAGTAGACAGAAAGCAGAGGCTGCTGCGTTGGAAGCGGCCTCAAAAACTGTTGGCCAGCCTCAATATCACATCTGGTTTAACGGGAACCTTATCCGCAAGTTTTGGCAACCGACTATCCGGAACACAGTTGCGCCACATTCCACAACAACACCAGCCCGTGCCATGCAGTGGCTGGATTCAGCTGCCAGTGACGTTGGCCAGTTCATGCAGGGTGTTTTTTCTGAGCAGAACTTCGGAGCAAACCTTCCGGCGCAGGAGATGACGGATCGCCCGTTTGAGCAGCTTTGGCAGGACGACGAGATGCCGGATGAGGTTACGCCGCAATGACCTTTCAGGACAGCTATGACCCGGCAACCGACGACCCCGGCTATCGGGACACCCTTATGGCCCATAACAGGGTCAAAGTGTTCCAGGATTACGGAGGGCCTAATCTCGACTGGAAGCCGGACTTTACTGAATTGCTTGGCCTTATGCTCCGCACAGAAACAACCCTTGGTGCAAGCCTTGATAAACAACCGACACCAGAGTTCTCACCCCTCGATGGATATAACGGTGTCGATGATGTCATGGGTACGCCCTATGAATCGTATGCCCTATCCTTTGCGTTTTCGAGAAGTCCGCAAGAAACAGCCCATATAAAAAGACGTATCGACCAGGCCCAGAAACATCAGACAGTATTCTCACAGGCGGGTACGGGAGCCCTTTTAGGAACAGGTCTGGTGGCCGGGATGCTTGAGCCATTGAACCTTTTGTTTGCTGCCGCCCCCGGCGTTATGACATCTGTAGGTAAAAGCCTGCTTCAGACTGCAAGAGCTGGTGCCCGTGTCGGTGCAGCACAGGCTGGTGTCGTAGAAGGCGCCCTGCATCATTTCCAGCCTGACCGGACACTTGAGCAGAGTATGCTTGATATCAGTTTTTCAGCTGGCGCTGGTGCATCTCTACTTCCCATGTTTGCTGTCGGTAAAAAGCTCTATGGCCGGATGGAAATGGATCATCCGGAACTGCTTCGTGCAATGGATGAATCATTGCGGGAGGAACTCCGCACAGGCACGACAACGGGATTTACAGGACACATTAACCCTGGCTGGAGGCCTGAGAGGCCGGGAGAACGACGTTGGGCACCGGGCATTAACAACCCAGCAACTCCAGGTGCTCGAGTTCATCCCGATATGCCGAGCCGGGGATCTGATGCTACGCCTACTGGCTTTCGAGCATACGGTGCTGAGCGTATTTCCAATGCGCTTTCAAAGCGGGATCTGGTTTTGAACGGGGAAATATCCTCATCCGCAAGGGCCATGGAAAACCTCGTCACAACCCCGTCGTATCTTCAGAAGAACTTCGAGAATGTGGCAACGGATCTACCCGTCGCCCGTGAGATGAAAACATGGGATGCCACGCTTGCGGAGTTTCTCAGCGATATCAACCATGCCCATACCGCATACCGAATGCGGATAGCAGGAAGGAAGGGTGACGCTACACTCAAGGAAAAGGCATTTATTATCGCGCAGGATGTTGCCCAGCGTATAAATCACCCCAAAAACCTGACAGGTGCCCCAAGTCGGGCAGACCCGGATGGCCCACTATCCATCATAAGGTTCCGTGAGGAAGTTACGGCTACGCTCAGACGGGCTGAGACGGACGGCAAGATTAAGCATGATATCCCTGAGATCGAGCAGATGGCTCAGCGGGTGCGTGATACCAACGACTACATCTTCAGTGAAGCTGTCACTGCGGGAGTTATGAAAGAGGGCGATTACAGGCCTAATTTTGTGCCCCGCATGTGGGATCAGCCGATGGTATTCAAGCAGGAGGCTGAACTCAAAGAAATCATCATGCGATGGCAGAGAGAAAACCTGCCTGAAGAACTTCGAGATTCGTCCAAGCAGCTGTCGGACAAGATGAGTGCGATACATACGTCTATCGATGGCATTGAAAACCTGAGCACAGAAGCCCTTCAGTCCCATAAGGGGATCTTCAAACAACGCTCGATAAACGTGCCGGATGAGATTATCGCTGACTTTCTGGTAGGCGATATCGATCACATCATGCGGTCCTATGTCCGCCTTGCGAGTGCCGATATTGAGATCTCCAGAAAATTCGGTTCGATTTCAATGGAGAAGACATTCGAGGCGATACGCCGAGAAGCTGCGGATATGGACGCAAGAGCTGCTTCGGGTGTTATCCCGAAACACCAGAAGGCGGCGGAAAAGCACATCGAATATCTCGAAGCCTACCGGGATATTCTCAGGGGTGTTTATCAGCTTCCAACTGATCCCTACAGCATCCCCTCGAGAACAGCACGCCTCGTCCTTGATTTCAATACATGGACGATGCTCGGCGGGGCTACGCTTTCATCAGTACCCGATATTGGCCGGAGCGTAATGATGAATGGCCTGGAGCCTACCTTCCACGGGGTACGGGCTTTAATCAAAGATTTCGATACATGGAAGGTTGCCGCCAAGGAAGTCAAAACGGCTGGCACGGCTCTTGATATGATGCTTCAGACCCGTGCACTGGCCTTGGCCATGACTGGTGATCTCCCGCAACGCTACACAAAGATTGAGCGGGTCGCTGGCTATATGACCAATGGGTTCTTTATTGCCAACATGCTTTCGCCCTGGAACGCCTTTATGAAGCAGGCAGTCGGGGTCTCAACGAGCCATCGTATTCTGGAACTGGTTAAGCAGGACCTTAATGGGACGATTAGTGCCAAGAACCGTGCCCGTCTTCGAGCAGCATATATAAGCCTCGAGGATTCCCGGCTTATTGATAACGCCTATAGCAAGCACGGCGAAACGGTCAATGGTTTGAAAATCCCTAACACGGAAAGGTGGGCCGAAGATCCGACAAGGCCCACTCGCACTGATGAACCTGCAGCAGAGCCTGTTGGGGAAGGCATGCCAGATACTGGGCCGTCTATCCCCGGGAGGGAGCTTCCAGAAGTATTTAATCAACTTGATGTAATTATAAATCGACTTGAGCGCTTTAGCGACCAATGGGATACCTCTACTCCAAAGTCGGTAAATATTGACGAACTCAATGAGTTGATCGCCAGTCTTGGGCCCACTGAATTTGGACCGCAGGGAATGCTCAGTACAGCGAGGATTGCTCGCAACCAGGAAATCTTGACTGAGGTAAGGGGAATAGTTGACGATTTTCGACAACAAATAGATGTATTAAGAACAGCTATAAAAAATGAGAACGTTGATGATATTAAGATCGCCTCTGCTGCAATCTCCCGATTGATAGAACAAACGCGTCCTCCCAGGGGGTTGGGCAGGCTTACAAATCCTGAAGCGGAAAAGCTGGATGCTCACCCAAGAGCAAGATTAGCAGAGGCGATTGATCTTCTTGAGATGGAGGATACGGTAGGAAGGGCAAGAGATACTCTTTTCCAAAGAATAGACGAGGTAATTACGATTACAAGCCCATTAGGTCGTGATTTTCGCGGCGTCCCGACTGGGCATAAAGAAGCAATAGAGGCAAATAAGGCACTAAACAAACAATTCAAAACGCTTAATTCGAAATACAAGATTGTAAAGAGAAGCCCTAAAAGAGTTTTGAGTCTTGTTCGAGATAATATCTCTTTAATACATGAATACTTTGGTCCGAGAGCTGCAAGGCTAATCTTATCTGATGTTGAGGACATTGCTAACGGTGCAAAGTTAGGATCTAAGAGAAATCAATTCGGCATTAGAGACAGTATGGATGAGGTATTAGGTCTTACAAGGGAGTTAATTGATAAAGATCCATCTGGCTTTAATTTCAATACCCCCCGGCCTGCAGAGCCGACGCCGGGTCTTCCCCCGCGGACAGACGAAACGCCTGTCGCTGGCGGGAGAGCAGAAGCAGATAATCTTCGTGCCCAACGCGTATTCCGTGCAGCACTCGCCAGGGATGTGGACCAGGCGATTGTGACGCCGGAAGCAGGGGATTTGCCTCTATTTACTTATAAAATCTGGGGCCGGATTCTAGGTCAGTACAAATCCTTTATCGCTTCTGCCTTCCATAAGGTTCTTATACCCGGCATGCAGATGCGTGATGCCCAGACGATGATGGGCATGATGATGATGGTGTTTATGGGTGGTCTCGTAACGATGATACGGGATAAGCAAAATGGCGTACCCGTAGCTGACGAGCCACTTGAATTCATTGTTGACGGGATAGACCAGTCTGGTGTGACCAGCTGGTTCTTCGTCGCTAATAACGCGATAGAGGCGTGGAGCGACAACCGGTATGGATTACGTCCCAGTCTTGGGGTAGGCCCGTGGTGGTCCACCTCTATGCGCTGGAAGATGGGTTCAGTTCTTGGACCCAGTGCAAGTCAGGCTGTGCGGATTGGCGATATCATGGGAGATGTTCTTTCGGGCGATGCAGACTGGAGAACACGCAGGAGTGCATGGCGACTGGTTCCCGGCAATAACCTCCTCCCTCTGAACCTTGGGAATGTCATTCAGTTTAACAACTGGATCGACCAGATGCAGGAATTCCCGACCCCTGATATGTCAGCTCATTTCCGCAATCAGGACTGGTTCAGCTACGTATCTCCTTCTCAATTACAGGACATGGCAGGGGAGGAGACGATTCGATAGGTAACACTAGATGTGGTGTCTATCTAGTGGCGTGGTACTATATGTTGTGGTATAGGGTGGTAAAATGGTAGTTTCGACAACGACATCCCGTGTGGAATATAACGGCAATGGCTCAACGACGACCTTTGCCTACACGTTCCGTATATTTGCTGACGGCGACCTCAAGGTCTACGTGGTCAGCAGTGCTGGCGTAGCCACACTCAAGACGATCTCGACGCACTACACGGTATCGGGGGCAGGTGACGCCTCTGGTGGCAATGTCGTTATGGGTTCTGCTCCTGCCAGCGGCGAAACTCTGGTCATCGAGCGATCAGTTGCCTACACCCAGAGCACCGATTATGTGGAATCGGACAGTTTCAGCGCCGAAACTCACGAGACAGCCCTCGACAGAAACGCCATGCTCACGCAGCAGAACCAGCGGGATATCGCTCGTTCGATGCGTCTCTCAAAGGGCACGGGTGACAGTGTGTCGGTCGAGCTTCCTGCCCCAGTCGCCTCTCATTTCATCAAATGGAATGCAGATGCTGATGCACTGGAAAGTGCAATCGGTACGGCAGACCAGGTTACCGTCTCAGATTTCATGGCGACGGTCCTCGATGACACCACACAGGCAGCAGCACAGACCACGCTGGGTCTAGGCACAGGAGATAGCCCTCAGTTCACGGCGGTCAATGTCGGTCATGCCAGCGATACGACAGTAACAAGAGCCAGTGCCGGGGATCTGAATGTTGAAGGCAATATTGTCTACAGGGCTGGTGGCACGGATGTCGCAGTTGCAGATGGTGGAACTGGCGCCTCAAGCCTGACGGATGGTGGTGTCCTGCTGGGTAGTGGCACGGGCGCTATTACCGCTATGGCTGTGCTTACTGACGGCCAATTTCTCGTGGGAGACGGGTCCGGCGACCCAGTAGCCGAGAGCGGAGCAACCGCTCGAACGTCTCTGGGATTGGGTACGGGTGACTCCCCGACATTCACAACTGTCACAGCCAGCACTTCGGTCATTCCTGATGCAGCTGGCGGGGCTGATCTTGGGTCAACATCCGCTGAGTGGGGTGACGTATATGTGGCCGACGACAAGGCAATCAAGCTCGGCAACGATCAAGATTTTACAATCGAGTACGACGAGGACGGTCTGGACACCACACGGGTCGTGGCAGCTGGTGGTGTCACCATGTCACCTCATGGCACATCGAGCGGTAACACCACAGAGCTGCGGTTCCTCGAGCTGGCTGCGAACGGAAACAACTATGCCGGATTTAAGGCCCCTGACTCGGTCACAGGGACTTCCGTCTATCAACTTCCCCCTGCCTACCCGGCAAGCTCAAAATACCTCCAGTCCACTGACGCCGGGGTCCTGACATGGGAAACAGTAAGCGGAGTTTCACTCAGCGGATCGACCGACAATACCGTGGCGACCGTCACCGGGTCGAATGCGCTCGCTGGAGAGGCGAAGCTACTCTTTGACCCCCCCAAACTAACCATCGGCTCTGGAGCTGCTGAAGACCCGGTCGTGGTCTGGGACGGTAACGCACAGGACTGGTACGCGGGCATCGATGACACAGACGACGATTTCAAAATCGGGCTGGGATCAGCGGTTGGCACCACCGCTCACATGACGATCGATGAAACGGGGGCTATTCTAAAACCGTTGCAGCCAGCGTTTCACAGTCGTAACACCGCGAAGCAAAACAATTTTTCTGGCGACGGCACACAGTACACCGTTCCGTTCGCCGGGGCTGAAACCCTGGACCAGAACGCCGATTTCGACGGCACCACGTTTACGGCGCCTGTCAGCGGGACGTATCTGTTCACTTACGCGCTGTCGATGGACGCCATTGGATCGTCTCACACCAATGGTCGTGTCGAATTCAAAACCTCCAATCGTGACTACAGGCACAATCGAGTTAATCCCTACGCCGTTGGTGCAGCGGACAATTGGGCTCTG
>Ga0110931_1000201_pt1 | contig 22446 bp, 16 predicted proteins | sample 4_EtaG_FD_79333 | JGI IMG/M metagenome (GOLD analysis project Ga0110931, IMG submission 79333) | Marine viral communities from the Subarctic Pacific Ocean - 4_ETSP_OMZ_AT15127 metaG (version 2) (version 2) | ecosystem: Environmental > Aquatic > Marine > Oceanic | place: Pacific Ocean | collected... | reverse complement strand
GCAGAGATTAGCCATGATAACAGTTCGGCGACAAATCAAGCTCATGGCCTAGGGAGTGGTGCAAAATCAGCTGTAGCGAAAAGGTCCGATAGCACGGGCGACTGGTATGTTTCTCATCCGAATATGTCTTCGGCTAACATTCGCTGGAACCAACAAGACAGACCATCAACTACTGAGCTTGTAACGGTAGATGGAACGAACATAACACTAAGCACTAGTTTCCCGTCTGGCACTTATCGGGTCATTGTGTGGGAGCAAATCGAAGGGTTCAGCGCGTTTACCGGGTATGACCATAACGGTTCGACGACTGATGGTCCTTATGTGCATCTTAATGGATCGGCGTCTTTGGTCTTATGGCGCAACATCGATTCTTCCAATTCCAACGATTTCTTTTCAACATTTCCAACGTACACCAGCAACGGAAACGGCAATCCTACCGATGTTCGTTATAACTGGGGCAATCAAGAAAAAGGTTATACCGGCATTACGATTGGAGATGTCACTGCCAACGGCTACAAGATGCGGCCTAGTGCTGGGGGGGCTTTTGGTAAGGACGCTGATGATCCTATGTTGGTGTGGGCGTGGGGTCTTCGCCCCTTCGGTGGCTCAGGTGTAGCACAAGCAAGGGCGAGATAGTGCATGGACCCACTTACAATTGCTGCTGCGATAGCTGCTACCAAGACATTAGTAAAATCTGCTAGAGGCGTCCAAGAAATCGCACATGGATTGGATGGGATTTTTCACGCCAAAGAACAGCATGAGCAGAATAAAAGTCACGACCCCGGTAGCTCGATTGGCAAGAAAAATAAAAGTATTCTTCAGAAACGGGCCAAAGATGATGGCTCAGAAACTTCAGTATCATCTGCCGCTGCTGCTGTTATAGAAGAGAAACAACTTCAACAACAAATCGAAGATTTAAAGGACGAAATAAATCGTAAATGGCCGTCTAAACCGGGTGAGAAATCTACTTGGGAGTTAATCCTTGAGGAAAAAGACAAACGTGTTGCTGCTAAAAAAGAGCGTGAGAAGCAAGACAAGTTAGATGCAGAAGAACGTGCAGAACGACGAAAGGCAATACTGATTGAAGTTGCTAAAGGATTAGCTGTCGCGGCTGTCGCTGGCGGTATTGCTTGGTTCCTTTGGTGGGCGGCAACTTACGGACCCGCAGTCAGATGACTACTAAGATTAGCGATACGACCAACGTGCAGATGCCGATGAAAACTGTCATCAGCCTGATCGCGTTGGTCGGTATGGGCGTATATTCATATTTTATTATCCAAGAGCGGCTCAACCGTTTGGAGACTTCAGAACAACTTGTTAAGAAAGATCTGGAGACAAGCGTTGCGTCCTTAAAACTTGACATTGACAAGAACACAACTTTTCGTATCGAGCGCCCACAATCGCCCGCAGTAAAAGAAGCCTTTATGTTAATTGAGCATATCAGCGGCCAACTGGAGAAGCTAACGGCGAAGGTCGAAGACAGGTCAAACAATAGCGTCAACATAACGCGTTTGCAGACGGACATGATGGAAGTGCGGAGTGCTGTTGAGAAACTAAAAGATGCCCAGAGGCACCTACAGATTACCGGGAAATAATATGGAGACCTTTGTTGGCTTTGTGTTACATCTGTATACAACAGCGGGGGCACTTTTGGAGTTCACGCCACGGGATTCATTATCTGAGTGTCTGAAAGCGAAGCGGGTTATTGAGCGATCTGATCCCCCAAAGGGAAAAGAACGATGGATTTGTAGGAAGGGGAAACTATTGCTAAAAACGATTGATGGAAAGCAGTACCCGGTCAAATTGATGGTGGATTAAGGTATGGAAGTAGATGCAAAACTTGGGATGCAACTTGCAATAATGTTGGCCACTGTGGCTGGCGGCTACGCCGTAGTCAAAAGCCAACTTGCCCGAGTCATGGAAGATCTAGGGAGTTTTATCAAGCGGTATGAGAAATCAAAGTCTGCCTTTGATCAGCGGCTGGACGAGGCTGAATCTCAGCGGGCAGTGTTTACTTCTCAGATAGATGTTCTCAAAGAGATAAACTCGGTACCTGCTCTAGAGCATCGTAACCGTGAGATGGCAACAGTGCAGGCGCAGATTGAAGTACTACAGGCGCAAGTGGCACATCTAAACAAGCAACATAATGGCAAGCACCCTAAAGTAGAGTAGGATAAAACGTGAAACTTTTAGTTTTAGTCGTATTTATAATTACTAGTGATGGCACTTATGACGTAACTTCTATGCCTGTTGATAAGTGCCCTCCGCAAGATATAACGGAAGAATACTACAATTATCACCAAGAGTTAGGGGCTTTTAGACAGTGGGCAGCAATGTGTACCACTATCAATTTCAGCGAACCGCAGGAGAAGATTTGATTATGGTTGGACTTACAATCTTGGTTATGCAAGTTTTAGTTATAGGAGTGCTTTTGTAATGCTTTCGTTATTAGGTAGTGTCCTTGGGTTTGGCACCAGTTTTCTCCCAAAAGTCATGGATTATTTCCAAGATAAAAGCGATAAAGCCCATGAGCTGCAGCTAATGGATAAGCAGTTGGAACAGCAGAAAGCTCTTGGTGACATTAAACTCCAGACGATGCACGTTGAAGCAGATATTCGAGAGAGTGAAGCTTTGATCCAGCATAGCTCTAAGCTACAAGCAAGCGCCAGTCCCTTTATCCGAAACCTCGCTGCTTCTGTAAGACCTTGTATTACCTATCTTTTGTTCTTGGAGTTTGCTGCGCTAACCGTTTGCGTAAACATGGACTGGATTACGACAGAACAGTACAACATGATTTGGAACGATGAATTTCAGGCCGTTTGGGCAGCCGTCGTCTCATTTTGGTTTGGCGCAAGGACCATGGCTAGGAAAACTCAGACATGAGTCTACATGATATCCTGATACGAAATAATTCTTGGGACGGCCATATCAATGCGGCCGGTTTGGGAATCATTAAGTCCTTTGAAGGTTGGTCACCGTCTGTCTACCATTGCGGCGCTCGATGGACTATTGGCTTCGGGAGCACCTATGATCGTGATCGCAATCGTATCACCCCTACTCACCCTGACATTGATAAGGTCGAGGGCGAGTTTCTACTCCGACAAGAAATACTTCATTCTGAAGGGGCAGTTAACCGCCTTGTCAAATACCCCCTTAACGAAAATCAGTTCTCAAGTCTAGTGTCTTTCTGCTATAATATCGGAAGCGGGAACCTGCAAAAATCCTCGTTGAGAATGAAACTTAACAGAGGCGATGTGGAAGGTGCGGGAGCGGAGTTTCCGAAATGGCGCAGGTCTGCTGGTCGTATCCTTTCCGGACTTGTACGACGACGAGCTGCAGAACGTCGGTTATTTGAGGCAGTGTAATTATGGCCGCAATTAAACTAGAGAAGTTCTACGGTACAGCACCTAGAGTTGCGGGTGAATTGCTCCCTACTGGTTTTGCGCAGACGGCCTATAATGTTCAGCTATATTCTGGTAATCTTATTCCATACCCGGAACCTCGAGAGGTTACTCGCGTTCCCCGACTGGGTGAACTGAAAGCGCTATACGGATTACGCACTCCCTCTACAAACGCTCTAAAGTTTCTGACTTGGACAACTGATGTTGACGTTGTGACTTTCTCACAGTCTGAGGGAGCTAACTACGGCGAGCAGCGGTTTTACTATACAGGCGATGGCACACCAAAGGTTTCTAATTACGACCTTGCTACTACCGGATCTGAGCCGTATCCAGTTGCTGCTGGGTACTATGATCTAGGCTTGCCTCTGCCTACTACTACGCTTACTGCAACTGCAATTTCCTTTACGTCTCCTACGTCTACGCACTTTGAGCGGGATTCGGGTAACACTGCGAAGATCACAACTTCCGCTGCTCATGGTTTACGTACAGGTAATATCGTAACTATACGCGGGTTTTCCAGTTCACCCGGTCCTGATTTTAACACAACGAATGTTCAAATTACTGTAACAAGTTCTACTACTTTTGAGTACTTCAACTCCGGAAGTGCGCAAGGTAGCACCGCTAATACTGAGGGTGTGGTTGATCTCGCAGGTAATACGCAACGGCGGCAGTACGTCTATACGTGGTTTACTCCGTGGGATGAAGAATCCATTGCTTCTGAACCTTCAGATGATATTTACCTGAAAGAAGGCCAGTCAACAACGCTCGTTAATATACCCACCGCTAAGCCTACCGGCAGTAATTTTGTCCGCGGTGTAAATATATACCGGACAGTCAGCTCTGCGTCTGGTACTAATTTTCTGAAGTTGTCTACTTTGTGGTTTCCAACTACCCTCGCAAAAGTCTCTCGTACTAGTAATGTCGTAACCGTCACTACTTCTAACCACCACAATCTTATCAAAGACGATAAGTTTAAGATTGCGAAGTGCTCGGATTCCTCTTTTAACATTGTTGGTGGCGTAGTTACATCGGTCGTTAGCGACACTCAGTTTACATTCGCTCAGACTGCCGGTAACGTTACAGAGAAGAACGAGACGGCTGGGAAGTTATATTTGAATGTTGCTGAGTTAGCAGAGGACACGCCAAGGTACTGGGGCGATGACAGTATAACCAGCACTCATAGATCACGAAGCACTAATGTTTCTACAATTACTACCGCCGCCGCACATGGTCTAGTTACTGGTCAGGCTGTTACTATTAGTGGGTTAGGTGGTTCCGACTACAACGCCTCTGATGTTGTTGTTACAGTAACAAGTACTACAGCGTTTACGTACGAGAATACCGGTTCTGATGAGGGAAATACCGCAGATACAAATGGCGTCATAACAAATAATAGCTTCCTAGATGATTTTGACTTTCTGAATCTTGTTGAGTTTCTGACAACCGATGATTTCGACGCGCCTGATGCGTCGATGCAAGGCTTGACGCTTGCACAGAATAACCTGCTTGCGGGGTTCTTTGATAACCAAGTGTGTTTTGCAGAGCCGAACAAACCATGGGCTTGGCCTCTAAAATACCGAACCACTTTCGAGCATGACATCGTTGCGTTGTCTTCGGCAGGCGGGTTCTTATTAGTCCTTACTGATACCTTCGTGTACCGCGTGTCTGGTAACGATCCTAACGCACTCTCCATCGTTAAGATTGATAAGGCGTACCCCTGCCTCTCTAAGCGGTCCGTTGTTAATATGGGGTACGGAGTTCTGTTCGCTACTTATGGCGGTCTTGCTCTTTGGTCCTCGCGCACTGGCCTAGCGTTAGCGACCCAAGCAGTCCATGACTGGGATACGTGGGAAGAGGAGGTTGATCCAGCCACCATTGTAGGCACGTTTTATAACGATAAATACTTTGGGGCACATAGCACAGGGTCGTTTCTGTTTGAAGCAGATCAGAAGATTGGCGGGTATTATACAACCGCTGGGCATATGTTTAATAGTGCATGGTTAGATACTTCTACTAACGCGTTGTATACCGTTAGTGACACTCTTGGAAATGTAACGCAATGGGGTGATCCTACTTCACCTATTCGACCATTAGAGTGGAAATCTCAAACTATCGTTACAAAAGATTACATCAATATCGGTGCGGCTCGGATAGTTGCTGATTACGACGTCACCACTGAAGATTCATCCGCGTACACCACGTATAACGCAGGAGTTGCAGCTTATAACACAAGCATCTTTGCTGACTCACAACAGTTAGCTGCTCTAAATGGGCCTACAGACTATACTGATTCCGATGGGGTAGAGATCAATAACTTTGGGGAGTTTAATAGTACTGTTATTCATGGTGACGGTCTGACTAGATCTTTCCGAACAGCACCTTCCAGCTACACAGTCACATTCAAATTATTCCAAAATAAGCAGGAAGTCTTTTCTCGTTATGTCACCGACTCTGAAATTTTTCGCTGCCCGGTAGGGTATAAATCTGATACATTTGAAGTGACTGTCTCCGGTCGGGCAAGAGTTCGAGCTATTCACTTGAGCGAAACCCCTGACGGATTAAGGAAATCGTAATGGCGCGTAGATTTGTAGCCGTTCCTGAAGTGCCAGATGGTATCCTAGATTGGGAAGCCATACTGCTGGCCGCGCAGAAAGAAAACATTGAGTTGCTATGCGGGACACGCGGTGAAACGGACGGTGCTAGTATTGCCTGTGTCCGCGGTGATATTACTGCGCAGAACTTAGGACAACAAGATATGATAAGTGTTACACTTAGCGGCAGCGACGGGTATAATATATCAAGTCAGGATGTAGCTGCGCTAACTGCGCTACGGAATCTACGTGAAGATGTACAAGTGCTTGCAAATGATCTATTTAGAACACGAGAGATGCTTGATTTGTTAATTCGTAACTTGAAGGGAACGTAATATGCCCGGCAAAATCGGATACGGTAGCGGCTCTGGTAATCTTGACACCATGATTCAGATGGCCATGCAGGATGACGCCGATGAAACTTTTAACCTTGCAACTCCCATGGACGCGGGCGTGCTCGGTCAAGGTCTACCCGAAGAACCCCCCTCAATGGAGTACCAAATGAACCCTTCATATATGTACGGTGGAAAGGTCGAGAAGGATCGTCCTGACTACCAAATGGGCGGTATGGTTGCACCCGGTGGAGACCCGCGTACTGCAGGACTTGCACCCGGTGGACAAACTGCGCCGATTCCATTACCGCAAATGCAGATGGAAGTGCAGCGCATGATCCGCGAGCACCCGCAGCAGGTTATGCAAATCAAACAGGCTGTAATGCAAGCTGTACAATCTGGCGAACTAACAGCTCAAGAACTTAACATGGCTGTTCAGTTGGCTATGGCAGCGGCGCAAGACCCGCAACTATACCCTCAGATTCGTAGGTTTGCTATTGAGCAAGGGTTAGCAGCAGAGCAAGAGCTGCCCATGGAGTACGACCAAGGATTAGTGTTTGTCCTCTTGTTGGCCGCCCAAGCAGCACAAGAAGCCTTTGGTAACCAAGGTATGCCGCAGTCGCAGGGACAGCCACCGCAAGCTACCATGGCCATGGGGGGTAAAGTTCCTCAGAGCCGTAACGCCGATGGTAGTGTAGCAATCAACGCGCACGATGGTGAGATGGTTGTGCATAAAGGCGCAGTCATGGCAAAAGGAACTGACTTCTTTGATAAACTTAACAAAGGATACGACCTAGATGGCCGCCCAACCAAAGCTTAAGTTGATCGAAACTGCGTCTCCGAGCATTGAGGAGTTTGAGCCTCTACTCATCACTACGCACGAACAGCTAGACCAGTACTGGCCGCAAATGGCTTACTGGCTAGAGCCGTGCGTAGCAAAGATGAACGGGGAAGTAATACTGCAGGATCTATATGACTCTGTAAAAGATGGGCGTACGGCGGCAATCATTGCAAAGTGCGATAGGGATGGCGCGTCGGAAGTTGCGTTTGTTTTGATACTCGAGGGTAAGTCTTATCCTCGCCTACATTGTATTAGCGTAATTGCCATCGGTGGACGGCAGATGGACTTATTAAAAAGTAAGTTTTGGAAACACGTTTGCAGTTGGGCATTTATGAGTGGTGCCAGTCAGCTTGAAGCACAGGCTGTCTCTCCTGCCATAGAGCGTATACTTCAGCGCTATGGCTTTAATACTGTTTATACAACTATGCGTTTAGACCTTGCGGAGATGTGATATGCATACTTCAGTCCTTGTCCCACCATCATCGATAAAGTCGTTTGAGCAACACCTCCGCGCTACTACGGCGCTCACGCCAACGCAACATGGCGGCGGAGGTCTGGGGTCTATCGTCAGCATCGTAGCCGCTGTTGCAATTCCTTGGGCAGCTCCTGCGATCGCAACTAGTATAGGTATCTCGGCGGCTCTTGGTCCTACGCTTGGTGGTGCCCTTGTAGGTGCAGGCCTTGGTGCTGCAACAGCCGCTGTTACCGGTCAAAATATTGGAGTGGGTGCGCTCACGGGTGGCGTTGGCGGCGGCATCGGCGGGTATATGAATACTCCGTCTGGTGTAGATCCCTTTACGGGAAACACTATCCAATCCTCTGTACCCTTTGGAGGGCCAGCTCCGGGGAGTGCTGCATTTAATGCTGCGCAGGGTATGCCTACACCGGTCGGTGTTCAGTCTGGCATAAGTGGGATTGCGCAAGACCTCGGTGGGGTTACAAATATGCCCATTCGTATGACTGGTCCGGAACAATTCACAGGCGGAGTTCCCAGCGGAGCTGGTGCGCCGCCATCTCTTGGCTCGCAGTTGTCGGGCGCTTACGGTCCTGATCCTTTAGCACTACCTACTAATACTAACATGGGTGCGGTTCGAGGAATACCCACCGGCACACCGCTACCAAGAGTTAACCCGGGCCTTGGTGGAGGTGACCCTGTACAGTTTGCCGGTGGCTATGGTGATGACTTTCTGATCGGAGCGGGCGCTAGCGATGATTTATCTACAGCGTACTTCCCCGATCCGACTAAACCTTCGATGCTTGAACGGTATCAGAGGTTGCACGGCCCTGATTACCGCATCCCCCGCCCCCCGACGATGGACGCACAACTTGGGACACAGCTTGCTGGTGTACAATCCACGCCTACTTTTGGTGACCGGCTTACTAGCCTTGGAGACAGTGTTAGCGGATTCTTTAGTGACCCAATCGCAGGTCTAAAAGGACTGCCCGATCCTGTTAAGAAAGGTATGGGGGATCTACTCACGCAACAGGCCGCTAATTTTCTTGCTTCTGAGCCTGAGATTACGCCGGGAGAGCAGGCGGCACTTGATCAACGAGCGCGTATCATGCAGATGGAGGAAGCCGAACAAGCGCGTAGGCGTGAGCTTGGTGATCAATACATGCAACAGGCGCAAGCCATCAACCCTGTACAACTGGGTATGGAGAGCGCTGCAGATGCTGCTCGGAGGTATGAGCGGTCGAGCCGGGCTGGGCTGCGTAACTTGACAGGTGCTCAACGGACAGCCGGTCAGCGTCGAGCGGCTCTCGACCAAGCGCGGCTCGGTGGTTCTGCGTTTAATCAAGGGTTTGGACGCGGGTTAGAACAACGTATGGCTGCCATATCTCGGGCTGCCAACACTGGCGCTAATGTAGGATCGCTCTACGACATGGCATCCGCTGACCTTGCCGCAGCAACTACCGCTCGTAACCGCTTGAATGCCGAGCGTGCAAATGCTGCTGGGCTTGTTAGCCCACTTGTCGCTCAAGGGCTATTTGGTATAACTGATGAAGAACGTAAAAGGCAGCAAGAGAGAACAATCGGATGAGTATGTTTACTCTTACATCACAGCAACTTGGGCAGGGTCTTACCGACTATAATAAATACATGTCCCAGATTGATGCTATGAGACAGCGCGGTGGTCAGGAATATCGCAAGAAGAACCAACAACTCCGTAACCCGCGTATACCGGCATCTGCGGATATGCCTACAACCCGCAATATTCCTCCGCCCGCGGCTCCTGCCTCTTCTGTAGATCCGAACGTCGCCGCCGAGATCGATGCTGGTCAAGGCAGTGACCAGTTTATTACGCGTTCTGTCGCCCCGCAGCTTGCCGGTAATCAGCCGGGCATACAAACCACGATGGGTAACCCATTACCAAATCGAGTTTTAGCTCAAGGCCAACTAAAACCCGTTATTCTCCCAACTGTTCCAACAGGTGCTTCTTCTGCGTACCCACCTGATATGGGGCAAGATGATACTCTTGGGGAAGAAACTGTAGCTGTTCAGTCTTTGAATAACCTTCCAGCTAATGTTGATCCGGCGTTAGCGAGAATACACCCCGCTCTTAGAGCGCGTAGTATGCTGACGGGTGCAGGGCAGTACGCAAGTATTCCTGACTCGCATAAACATTTATTCACAAAGCCCTCTCCAACCGCTGGTCTACAACCGCCGGGCGCTTCCGCTTCTACTCTTGCTCCTACTGCCCCCGCTACCTTAGCTTTTACTCAGTCACAGCTACAACAAGCGGTTGCTGAGATCGAGAGCAGCGGTGGTAAGAACACGGGTAAGAACCCCAAAAGTACTGCGTCTGGGATGTATCAAGTTACTAACCCAACAGCAACAGGGAAACAGGACGCAGACCTTGTAGCGTTTGGGCTACAACCAGCGGCAAGCACTAGTGATGTTGATAAAGATGCGTATGCGGTCCAGCGTCTGGATGCTCTTACTAAGTACTGGGCGCAGCAAGCTGCAAACGGTGCAATCTCACAGAATGATATACCAATTAAGATTGCTCAGTCGTGGCACCAAGGTTTTACTGCTGCAAAAGAAAACCGTCCTTTAGATGCAACTACTAAACAATATGTTGCCAAGTTTCAAACTGCATTCCAAAAGATTCTGTCGGGATCCGCTACACAGCCTGCTACACAGCCCACTACACAACCACAACCTGCTACACAACCTGCTACACAACCTGCTACACAACCTGCTACACAACCTGCTACACAGCCACAACCACAGCCTGCTGCTACTGAACAGATTCAGACTGACATCGTTGGCCGTAAGCGAACAATGCCCGCTCGAAAAGCTGGCGTACTTACCGATGGTACGAAGTCACCCACTCAAGAGGCTGCAAATCAGAAGACTCCTAAACCTAAGATTCTAAGTAACTGGACTCCTGCTATGTTCAACGAGGAGTTTAATAATGGTCAGGCTGTTTTACGAAGCGCTCGGTATGCTGCCCAAGTTGCGCTACAAAATGGCGATGGTGCTATGTTTGATCGGGCCGTTGTAGCCGTCGATAACGCGGCTACCAGCCTAGAAAATATTGCGGTGCAAAAGGGCATCAATATGTTCGAGAACGGAGGTGATCCGCGGATGCTTATGGCCCTTGAGAGCCAAGCCTCTGGCACAAATACAATTATCCGCCCACGTTCCGATGGTAAATACGACATTGAAGTTAATGGTCAACGGAAGAAGGAAGGGATGTCCCGCTCCGAAGTTGTAAGTATGTTCCGTAGAGCCGCATCCCAACGGTTTACCACCTCTGTTAATGCTGCGCAGGTCGCTCGCCGCACTGCAGCAGAAGATGCTCGCAATAAATTTGTTGCTAAGTTGGCAGAGATCGGTACGCAAGCACAATGGGATGCTTGGAAAAAGCGCAATGAAGGGCCAGATGTTAAGACTGATTCTTCTAGTGGTATTACATACTTAACTAGTCCTGCTGGCGTGTTTGCTGTTACAACCAGAGACCCCTCAGAGAACGAGGCTGAGTTAGGCCAAACAATCGGCTTTAACGTAAGTCGCGTTAGCGGGGGGGCATTTAGCGCTGCCCCAAGTGGACTAAGTATATTCAATGCTGTAAGCGGATCTAAGTAACCATGGCCGAAATGTTTCCGGTTTCCAGAGGGACATACGATCCTTCGTTTGCGTTTGATACGTCTGATGCTGCTCCTGTAGACATTAGTGCGTTTGCTCCGCCACCGATGAAAACATTCTCGCCATACCCGATAGGGTATAACGACGCTACTAAGCAGATGTATGTCAATGGTGAGACGTTTGACTTCGATGATCACCAGTCTGCACTGGATACAAGAGAAGCTCTCAAACGCCCCAAACAAAAGATGCCGGATTCGTTCCGGCCTATCGAGCCTGATAAGTATGTCGAGTACATAAACAACATTCGTGATCCTTCTTTCGGGAGAAAGCTGTCCAAGAACTGGGCGATAGGGATGGACAATCTACAACTTCTTGCCGGGTATGGACTGCAACTTGCTGGAGCGGAAGAGCTAGGCAAAGAGATTGCAGACCAGCAGTTAAAAGACCTACGTAAGAATCAGCCCTACCAACGAGCCTTTACGGACATATCGGTTGATAAGCCCGGTGGTATCATTGACTGGTTTGTAGCTAACCTTGCTCAACAAGGTCCAATGCTCTTGGAGTCTGTACTTGTAGCTGGCGCAGGCGCTCTTATTGGAGGTGCCACTGGTGGTCCTGCAGCAGCCATAGGTGGACTTGTCGCAGGTCTAGGGGGTAAAGCTGGATTTAAGAGTGCCGCGCTCGCTGCGGCTAAGAAACGTGCAGCTAAGCAAGCATTAACTAAAGCTGAGAAGACGCTGCTTGGTAGGGTCGGTGGTGCTACGCTTGCCACTGCGGCCTCTAATTATGCTATTGGTGCCTCTGATGTATATGGTGAGCAGCTTGAAGGCGGCACTGCGGATAGAGGTACAGCCCTTGCCCTTGGTATTCCGTACGCTGTAGCAGAGACAATTCCAGAACTTATTGGTGCGGGTCTGCTGTTCAAAGGTACCAAGGGTGGGCGCTTAAAGCGGTTTGGTAAAGGTCTTGCTCTTGGATCTGTTGGTGAGGGCACTACCGAATTTGTACAAGAAGTTATTACCGCCTCGCAGAATCCTAATTTGTCTGATGAAGAAAAGTCTCTTCGCTATATCAACGCATTTGCTGCTGGCGCTGGTGTTGGTGGTACGGTTACGGGACTTAGCCTTGCCGCTCGTGGCGAACAAAGAGATACAACCGCGACGCCCACGGAAGAGATTGCTGACCCAGAAGAAGTTGCAGATCCACTAGCAATCGAACAAGAGGAACAGCTTGAACTATTTCCAGATCAAAACCTTGGTGCCGCTCCTATAGGCTTGCAAGAAGGACAAGTACAGGGTGAGTTATTCTCCGATGTGCGTCCTGTCGGTCCTGATGGGCGTCCTGTTGACGGCGAGCAACTAGAACTGGACTTCTCACAAGAACAGGGTGAGCTAAGCTTGTTATCGCCACTTGGTGTGGACCCTGTTGAGGAGCAGCGTATACAGGCTGAAGCCCGCGAGCGTGCTGCATTAGCCGCGGCTGAGCGCGGTGACGTTGCAGCATTTGAGCAGCCAGACTTGTTTGCTCTCGAACAGGAACAAGAAGCGCGTAGGCTAGGGCCGATCGATGTAGAGCAGCCCGAAGCTAACCTGCTTGACCCGTCTCCAGTTGCCGATCCTAACCAGCTTGATCTCCCTCTTACAGTTGCATCTGCGCAAGAGGTCGAGAACCAAGAACTACAGGAGTTGATGGGTACACGACGGCTTACTGCCGACCAACTACTTCGTAGAGGGCGTCTACTTGAGCAAGACGCTGCTCTACGCGCAGAGTCTGAGCTAGAGACAATAACAGGACAACTTGATACACAACAGTTGCAACAGACCGAGGAACGACGGAGTGAGATTCTTGGCGAAGTTCTGACTAACGTAACAAATCGCACCCCCGCTGGTATTGTTAAGAAGTTTGCCCGCGAGCTACGTAAGGCTGGTATCACGCAGACCGATCCAACCGAGTCAGAGTTACGCACGATTGAAGCAGCAGCTAATTTTGCAGCAGCAGCGACTGCACCGTTAGAACAAATCACTCCGCAAGCAACTCAGACTATAGATGGGCAAACGGTGCCACGAACTGCTGTCCCTGTTGTTCGTGAGCAGGGTGAAAGGTTGAGGCAACGTAATGCGCAAGAACGTAAGGCAGGCGCTAACCGCACTGCAAAAGCAACAGGCCGAAAAGGACAAGCTGGAGCCACCGCACAAGAAAAACGTAGGGCAGGAGCGCAAGCAGTCCGCAAAGCGCAAAAAACCCAAGCGGGTCAAGACGGGAGTAAGAAGTCAGGCGCAGCGAAACTGGCTAGAGGCAAACAACCCGCAAGCGCTAAAGCAACTGGAACAGGAGCAGCAGCCCTCAAGCGTGGTGCTGCGCGTAAAAAGCCCACGAAAGCCGACACCGAAGACAAGAAAAAAGGTCAGCCCGCTGAACAACCTGTCGCGCAACCGACTGAGCGGGAAGACCAACAACCCGCTGATGTAACGGTTAGCCCCGGACTAAAAGATATTGCTACAGCGTGGAATACAGCACGTAGACGTATAAACGCGGGCTACCGTCGAAGCTGGAGCCGTCTAACTGCAGCCAAAGGTAGCAAGAACAAGAACATCCTCGCCGCTATTGAGGCGTGGAAGAAAGCGTATGCAGAGTACCAAAAGACATTGGACAGCGGCAATCTGTATCGTGCGCTAGAAGGAATTTTTGCTGGCCCGCTTGCAGATCAAACTGCACTTGAGACGTATGGTGAGATTGTAGACAGCCTTAGTCTTCTAGAGATGCCCGGGCAACGGCGTGACGCATACTACGACCTCCTTGCTCATATGTTAAATTCAGCCGTGCGCAAAGAAGTAGGTGCGCTAAAGGGGAAAGACAGAGATGCTGCGATGCAGGTCTTTAGTCCTCCTATGTCGCTGGTTACCAGTGAGCAGGATAAGAGTTCTTTCTCGGAAGCGTTTGTGCAGTATCTGGATGACTACCTTACAGAGTATAAAGGCAATACTGTAGCCCTGACGCGATCGCCTCTCGCTCAACTTATCGTTACAGATCCTGCTCAGATAGGAACAGTCGATCTCTTCTTGGCGGCAATGCAAAGACATAACAAAAAAGTTGGCAAGGTTCCTAGCCAGCTACAAGATAAGATCGATGAGTTTAACGTAGTGGCGCAGGTTGATATCGATCTTGCAACTCGTGAGGTTATGAACAAGATCGACGCAATCGCAAATAGTATTATTCCCGGTGTTGGTGCAGGACTCGACGCCATCAACGACCAACGAATCCAAATCCAGAATGCAATCCAGTACAACAAAATCAACCTAAACCAAGAGTACAGAGGCGCACCGCTAAAGAACTGGGTTGATTCTAAGGGTATGCTAAAGATGAAGCCAACCCGTGAGGGTGGTAAGTTGTTTGTAATCGATGCGCCCAAGGGAGCACAGCCAAGTACCCGGGAATTGATTAGTGACGCTGACGCTAAACCTGTAGAGGGGCGGTCCGCCACTAACGATGGGGCACCAATTACCAAGCCGATCTCTATGGGCGTTCTGCGCATGGAGCGTATTAAGGCACTGAAGAAGTTCAACGCGAAGGCACGGCCCAGTGTAAAAATATACACCAGTGTTGAAGCCCTAAGAACTGCTGACCCCACTGTGTATAAAGAAGCAATGGCAAGCCGCAAGGATAAAAAGCCGATACCTACCAATGCGTCAGGCTATGCTTACTCAACGACAGACGCAAACGGACGTATCCGCTACAAAATTCTACTCTTCCAAGAAGCCATTAAGGATAGGCAGCACGCTCGCTTTATTATGGCGCATGAAGCGATTGGGCACTTAGGTCTGCGCACCATCATGTCCGATCAGAAATTTAATAGCATTATGACGGAGATCTATGAGAAGGATCCGGCTATACGCAGAGAGGCAGATCAGCGCATAGAGTTTTCTGGCATGAAGAAGCTGGAAGCTATTGAAGAAGCGGTGGCTGATGCGGCTGGTACTATTGAATCTAAATTACTTGAGCGTCTTAAGGCAGCGATCAAATCGTTTATAAACAAGTTGTTCAACCGTAATATCTTCACCGATGACCTGACACGTTACTTTATCCATCAATCCAAACGGTATCTCCGTACGGGTGCGGTTAGTGACCCGTCTTATGCTGGCATCTATGACAACATGCAAGAGCTACAGAGACGTCATGTAGAGGGTAGAGCCTCTGCGGATGCTAGTATAGCACGCACGCTTTCTGAGCAGTACGCTGCCATCCGGCCACAACGAGATAGTCTGGAGCGAATTTCGGATATAGTACGAAGTCCTGTTGAGGAACTGCGTCAGATTGCGGGCATATCCAAGGGTAAAGCCCTGCTGCGTTTGTTAGGTATGGGCGTAGAATACATTCAGTCTCTGGATAACATAGCACTTCGCAGCCCGGGCTTGCAGAAGCTGTTCAACATACTCGACAGACAGCACGAGCATATCCGTGACCTACAAACAAAGTACCGCGACTTGACTGCTTTCGCTATTCAGACAAGGACTGTATTCAACCAGAACGCACTCGATAAAACAGAACGCACACAGGTCAACGATTTGTTATGGCGGGCAACACTGTATAAGGCCCAGCAGCTAGAGGCCATTAGCGATACCTCTAAGCCGTTGTACGAGCAAGATATTGTTATCAGCGAAGACATTAAGGATGGGCCAAAGAAAGGTACACGTGTAAATCTCGTAGACATTGTTGATGGCACAGCGGTAGTAAACCGTCATGCAGTTAGAGAACTTCAGAAAGCTGGGAAAGTATCCAAGCAGCAATTCAAACAAGGCTTTGCTTTCAAAGTCTTTAACGATCAAGGCAAGGTGATCGAAACCACCAATAAGACAGAGCTGGCGATTGACTTCGAGATTAGCGACCGTGTTTGGAAAGCCTACAACGAGATGCGCAATGTTGTGGATCAAAATGCAGTTGATGTCTACGTGGATAAGGTGCAGGGGCTAATCAATACACGCAATCGCCACTACGATAAATTATCTAAGACTTTCAAATTGGATGGGGAGTCAGAAAATATTATACGTAATATTGGTGAGCTATATGCCGGGTACTCACCCGCTGATAGGAGTGAGACCGGTAAAGGCTACGCAGCAATTTATCAACTCATTCGTGTCATGCATGATCAATACGGCACGCGGAAGATGGAGGATCTGTTTAGCAACATTGAGGATGTGGCAGAACAAGATCGCGTAGGAATTGAGGAGCTACAGACCAGTGAGCAAGGTCGTGCTCTAATCAAACAAGTTAGCGCTCTAACCAAAAACAAACTGTCGGAGCGGCAACTTAAAGTCCTTACTCGTAGTTTGATGGATACTGTGTTGTTGGATGCGCAGGTCACAAACGCTGAGTTACGAGCCAAACAAACTATTATGGGAGCTTATGCTCCTCTACGCCGTCGTGGACGATTCCAAGTTCGCGTCACTGCCTATGACATGGACGGTAATCCTGTTCGCCTTGATGATAGCCTGCGCGGTATGCTGACGTACATGCGTACAGACAGTGAGACAGATGCAAAGTCTATGCGCGACGATATAAACAGCATCCTTGGAGAGATTAAGCCGGGCACTCGTATGCTAACCAACGAACCGGGAGCACGCGGGAACATCGATGCTGACGGACTAGTTGCAGTAAGCAGGTTAGAGGCTGTGTTTGAAGAGGCTTCGAGTGTGCCGCCATTGGGTGGGACCATAAACTACGATGATCTAAGTAACACCCTGATGCGTGCTGGAGTCAATCTCTCTGCCGAAGATCGCCGCAGGTTGGTTAGGTTAACATCTTCCCACCACAGCGTTGCCCGACGTAACCTTATGCGCCAAGGGAACCCCGGTTTCGATACGGACATGATGCGATCTATTGCAGAACACATCGAGACAGGTTCGCACATTGCAGGTAAGAACAGGTTCCAGCACGAGATTGCCGAGATACTTAGTGATGACACTAACTGGGGTGGCGACTTTGAGAAACTTCGTAGACTTCAGGATAGCTATCGCGTAGCCGTTGCCAGTAACAACGAGGCACTAATCTTCGACGCCCGTAAGGCAATGGATCAGTATCAGCGTATGATGGTGGAGTCTTCTGGTCGTGACGTTAAAGTTATCGCACCCATACCGGGCAATCCCCTCAATACCACGGTCATTGCTGGTAAAGGCAAAGGTAATCGTTACCGCGATCAGGCGACAAACCTCGTTACTTACTACCGTGACACACGCAATCTGGTGGATGCGTCCGGCGAGGGTAAGATCGGTAAAGCTTTCCGGCCAGTCGTAGGTGCGACCGCAGCAGCGCAACTTGGTGGTGTGCTTGCACCCGCAATCATCAACATGACTTCTCTCTATACGCACGCAATCCCATACCTATCGACCTACAATGAAAAGACGGGGTATGGCGGTGGTCACGGACTAGGTGCGTCAACGTATGAGATCCATAGAGCAGGGTCACATCTTAGCCTACTGCGAGATGGGTTTAAGCAGGATGTCTTTGGTACCTCCGCTGCCATGGACAAACTTATTGCGCAAGCTGAAAAAGACCCAAGGGTTCTAGACCGCTACGGCGTTGATCTGGACGAGCTAAAGTTCTTACGTGACCTAACCGCAAAGGGAGTGCTTACTCCCAACCTACATAACGCGCTTCTAGACCTCTCTCGTACTGGCCGACGCGGCTTGGTTGGTAAGGGCATGGAGACTTGGATGGCGTTGTTCTCTAAGACTGAGCAATACAACCGTCGAGTTACGGCCCTTGCATCTTACAGGCTAGAGAAGAAACGGATGCAAGCCCAAGGTGGCGGTGTAAACCAAGATTCGTTATATGAGAGAGCCACCCTAGCAGTGAATACCTCACAGGGTAACTACTCCCAATACAACCGTCCTTCATGGGCGCGGGGGAACTTCCTACAGTACACCTATATGTATAAGCAGTTCATCGTGATTAGTGTGCAGCTTATGCGGAACCTAGCACCTAAGGAACGGCGTGTGTTTCTAGCGACATTATTCTTGGCGGCGGGACTGAAGGGACTTCCATTTGGCGACGATCTTCTAGACTTGATCGATACCCTCGCACAGAAATTTGGTATACGTTGGGATGGTGCCGAGGCCGAACTTGCACAGCTTGCCGATTCTATTATACCCGGATCGTCTGCAATCCTCTTACGCGGAATCATCGATGCTGCTACGGGTCTGACAGTATCTTCTAGGATCGGCCACGGCGATCTGATCCCCGGCACTGGTATGTTCAAAGCAGGGTCAAATATAGGTAAAGAGTTCGAGAGTATCCTCGGTGCACCTGCGTCGTTCATTGTTGCCGCGGGAACCACAGCGTCATTAGCTACAAAATATCTTGCAGAAACTGTGGGCTTGCGGGATGACACGACGACTTTAGCCGACATTGGTCGTGAAGGTTTCGGTATTGCGTTTGTTAAAGCGTTCACTGATGGCATCGTATACATGACAAGCGGTGACATTATCAACAAGCGAGGGCAGGTAGTTGCGCGTGATGCCCACTTCCTCCACTCCATCGCCAGAATGACGGGCTTCTACCCGCGTAAAGCCTCTCTTGAATATGATGTAGTACGCATGGGCCAGCAAGTGTCAGACTACTCTAAGGAATTAGCCGCATCATTACGTCATGCGTATGTAAAAGCTGATGCCGAAGGACGCCGCGCCATACTACGAGATGTGCGCCGCTTGCAACGAGACTACAGAGGCACACCATTTGGACTTAAAAACTTTGTACAAGGCGCACGTAAGTCCGCTAAAGAGGCCGACCTCACTGCAAGCCAGAGATCATTACGGGCACTACCCAAGGCAGTCAAACCGTTGTCAGCATCTCTGGCTAAAGCCTACGGGCTGGACTAGTCCACCAACGTTAGTTGCCCTAGAGTCAGACCCTCGGCGTTCTGCTGTATGGTATCTAGGAACCCGTGCATGTACGGGTGGCATAGGTTGACGCCGAACACGTACTGCTGTCCAAGGCGAAGCTCTGTGTCCTTACCAATAGCGAATCGCTTTGTCGCTGGAGTCGCATCGATCCCCTCAGCTTTCACCTCTTTACACAACGTGTTGTAGTCGTAACCCCGCGATGACACCCATTGCTTAAATGGTTTCCGTACCAGCATCACTGTGCCGTGGGTAAATTTATCAAGTGCTGTATTGCGGTATACATCGAACCGCGCCTTGACCTCACCCCTTGGTATGCGGTGGTGGTCTAGGGTGGGCGGCGTGTCCTTGGTGTGCATGACTGTCAGTGCGTCAGCAGCGATCTCGTTTAGGTATTCATGGACAAGGCGGAAGCCATCGGTCTTGTTATCCTCGACGGTAATCCTGAGAGCATCTAACTGTTCGATTACCCACTGGATACCCTTCCTGTAATCGAAGTCGATCAGCCCTTCCTCGTACGCAAGTTCACTACCCACATGGACAAGGATCAAATCCTGTTCCCAGAACCGCTCGGCCCCGACGAATGAACAGTTGTACATGTTGTGAAAGTCATCCGTAACTTCTGCAACACGTTGTATAATCTGTGCCTTACCTTTGCGCAGCAGCGCTTTGATGTAAGCATCGCCAATTACACCGTGATTCGCCATCAGATACTTAAAGATCGTACGCCCCGCATTACTACTTTTCTCAAACATCTTATGCGGCGGAATCTGTATCTCTAATAGACGCGCCATCTGTGCGTCTGTCTCCAACCCTGACGCTGCCATCTTGGCAATGAAGCTAACGTTTGTGGATACGGTTACTGTTGTCGCCCACTCCTTCGCTTCGCGTTCCTCCGCCCTGCGATTGAGCCTAGCCTTATCCCTGCCTTGCGTCACCCAGTAGCAGAAGTCACCAACATCTTCCATCATGGTTGCTTCATCAATAGTCATAGGCAGGTTACAGTATACGCCTAACCTGCTAAACAAAGCGTTCTGCGTAAACTTAGCGGCAACGTGTAGCTTCTCTGGGTCGCCCCATACACTCTGCTGCCATAACTGAATGAGAGATTTGCCCCCGCCTGTCGGACCACATAGAGAAAGCCTTAATCCTTTGAGTCCAGTGAAGGCCCACAGGGGAGCCGCAAACGTCTGACAGAGGCCGAACATATGCCACGGCATAGATGCAGTCTCTAACAGACGCGCACCGTGCTTCCAGCCCTCTATAGTGCCTACGTGACTGTATAGGTCAGACCCCATCTTACTGGTCGCAGATGTGAGTGAGATATCTTCTACAACAACTGACCCATCTGGCTCCCGTTTGTAGAGCCGGTCGCCTATTACGAACCTAGTAAAGTCTTCCTTCCATCCCATTGTCCCATGGATGTTTGTCATTGACTTTATGGAACGTAACTCATTCATGTAAGCACGTAACATAAACTGAAACCCTTTCACTTGGTTTCTGCCATTGAGTACAATCCCTTGGTCTGCTATCGCAGTCGGGAACTCACGGCTGTCATCATTAAGGTATGCCTGTCTAAACGCAAGGTCTTGCCAACCAACGTGTGGACGTTTCCATTTATATCGTACAGTCTCGTAGCCAAGAGACTCGTCTTTACCGTACCCCACTGGGTATAGATCGAACGCACATATATCTATGTCAGTCCCATCTATGGTCTGAACGATGCCGCGATGGCTGCGCTTGAAGGGTTTAGGTAGGGGTATGACCTTCGCAACGACGTCCGGCGCATCAGCCGTTATAGGTATCTCAACTTGTTGTAAGCCAAGGCGCGTTGGCGATCCGATCTTACCCAGCATCGGGCATTTGTTACAGCCTTTGGGCCTCTCCAACTCCATCTGCTTACAGGTCGTCGGTCCCGTGGTGTTGGCTTTCCACTGCTGAACTTTGCGAACTGTCTCTATCTCAGAGTAGTCAGGGTGTTTGCTACTCCACTGCTTCGCAACCTCCTCTGGATTCTCACAGTATGCAGCGATCCCCATCAGGGCGTACCATACTGGCTCGGAGACTTTGTCTTGGTTCTCTACTGCCCACTTAACCTGTTGGCATTTACGTGCGACTACATCACCCACAGATGGCGGAAAGTCATGTTGGACTGCTAACGATGATAGCAAGCTACTAGACTCAGGTGTGCGTGTGATGGTGCCCGGATCCGACACCAAATGATTATCTTTACACAACAAGTTTTGAAGCGTGTGTAGGTCGGTTGCGGCCGCGTCCATGAGAACACGTACCTCTTTCCCGCCTCGCGGATTTATCGTACCTACTGGGCGCAGCACTCGCGCAAGATCGGCAGTTACTTTCGGGTCAACATCAAATCCTAGATTAGTATGTAACTTCTTTAATCCATCAGCTAAGGGTTGCCACTGCTCGGGAGCTATAGCTTCAGACAGTACCCAGTATACGTGTAGGCCGTTACCGGATGATACTATCATCGGCTTTGGCATCTTGGACTTTGTGAGGAAGTCCAATAGCGCGGCGAGTCCTTCCTTCTGGTTAGCAAAAGGTTTATCAGGACCACAATCTATGTCGATAAATAATGCCTTGGTTAGTAGAGCGTTGGTCTGTTTTCGATTTGCGCGTGATGCAAACGAGGAGAGTGCGTAATAAGTGTTGTTGCCCAGACGGTTTGATCTTTCGCAACTGGTTGCGAGTTCTTCCACCGTATCGAAGAAGGCCTGTTGAGGTGCCGCACCATCGTTAATAAGTATAGTGGCGTAGAAGCCCTCTGGTGGAAGAACACGCTGTAGGAATGTCAGCGTATTCATATCAGATCCCTGCTTTGGTAGTTAAGGGGAGCGGCGAACCGCTCCCCCGCCATCATATTACTCAGATGGTTCTATAAACTCAAGGAGTAGGTCGAACCTCTGTTTGGATGGCATGGCTATAACCTCTGGTTTCGGCCATTCTTGCCCTTCCAATACCTTGAATAATCTACGGAGCGCGACTCGCGCCTTAGCATCATTACTACTACGTATTGGTTTCCCGTTTACCCATCCGGAGTATGTCACCCTTGATACCCCCATGAGCTGTGCCATTTGCGCTGTGGTCAGTAACATGTGTGCCCGCAGCGCCTCGACTTGTGCAAAGTCCAATGTGGATTTAGTCATCGTCTGCCACCTCTGCCATTAACGCACTTATCTCGTCGGCAAGCGCAGCACTTCCAGCGTCTGCCACGGGTGCGGGTGCTGGTTCTTCTGCCACGGGTGCGGGTGCCGCTACTGGTTCGGGTGCAGGTG
>Ga0110931_1000191_pt1 | contig 23130 bp, 24 predicted proteins | sample 4_EtaG_FD_79333 | JGI IMG/M metagenome (GOLD analysis project Ga0110931, IMG submission 79333) | Marine viral communities from the Subarctic Pacific Ocean - 4_ETSP_OMZ_AT15127 metaG (version 2) (version 2) | ecosystem: Environmental > Aquatic > Marine > Oceanic | place: Pacific Ocean | collected... | reverse complement strand
GTAGTTAATGACTTCGCGCGGGTCATCATCAAAATGAAAATCCATCTCATTCACAAAGAGCGCGTTTATGTAGCCCTTGGCTTGGTTGATGGTTTTAATTTGCACGCCGTGGTCAATGGTCATATCGGTCTCCTTACCGTTTTGAGTCGGCCTGTTGCCGACAGCGTTGAGTTGGTCGCGGGTCATTTACGCCAATTCGCGCGTGTCGATGATGATTTCTTCTGGGTCAACCGTGATTTTCATGCTTGTAACCTTAGTGTTATCCGCATGTTGCAGGATTATTTCGGCGTCGAAAAATTCCCCAAAATCATCGCCGCCAAATTGCTGACGGGCTTCGTCCCAGTAAGACTCGTTTTTCGATGGGTCACATCCCTTAAAATAAAACAGACAATTTTCGAAAGTGCCATCGTCAACATTGCCGCTGGTTGCGCCAATGTATGCGCCCTCGTCTTTAGCAATAAACCAGTTTTTGCATTCGTGCTTGCGGATAAAGTCAGCAAACTTTTTAAGCTGCGGTTTGCGAAGTGTAATTGCAGTCATCTCGGTCTCCTTACCGTTTTGGCTCGGCCTGTTGCCGTTGCCTATGGTCATAATATAGCGACCAGCAGCGTGGATTGCAAGGGGGTCGCATGAACAATTTTGAACTATCTGCGCGCGAGCGGTTCGGCGAACCAAACAAACGGCTATCGACGCGGCAGGAAATGCGGTTTGGCACGCATGGGAGTGTGTCAGTGAATGTAGAGACGGGTGACTATTATGACTTTGAAGTGGAATCGGGCGGGAAGCTCGCTGAGATTGAGGTTGTGCCAGCGGCTAATGCGCCGCGACTTATCGTTCGCAAGTACGACTACATCGCTGAAAGCGGCGAGCTTGCATACCAGGTCGTGCGCTACATGCCGAAAACCTTTCGACAGCGACGACCTGATGGCTCCGGCGGCTGGAAGTGGAACCTCGATGATGTGCGGCTGGTGCCGTACCGTTTGCCTGACATCCGATCGGCGACGGATGTTGTCATAGTCGAAGGCGAGAAAGATGCAGACGCGCTTGCTGAGTTGGGCATCTGCGCGACGACCAAGCCGATGGGTTCCGGCTCATGGCCTGACGAGCTGACGCCGCACTTTGAGGGCAAGCGCGTCTGGATTGTGCCAGACAACGACGATGTCGGTCGTAAGACTGCCGATCGAACTGCTGCCGCGCTTGGCTCTGTCGCTGCCTCAGTGACTGTTGCTGACCTGTGCGCTGGCATGAGGGCGAAGGCTGATGTGTCCGACTGGCTGGCGGCGAATGATGCGGACGGGCTCATGCCTGCGTTGCGCTCGTTTGAGCCGCGTCTGCGCGTGGTGGCGTCCGGGTTTAGTGCCAATGACATGCGTGCAGTTCAGCCGCGGCAGTGGCTCTACGGCAAACACCTCATACGCGGCTATGTGTCGGCGACCGTATCGCCCGGTGGCGTTGGCAAGACCACACTGGAGCTGATTGAGGCGATTGCCTTGGCGACTGCGCGACCGCTGCTCGGTGTGCCGGTGCGTGAGCGGGTGAGGGTGTGGCATTACAACCTCGAAGATCCGCGCGATGAGCTGATGCGGCGCGTTTGGGCGATCTGTGAGCATTACTCTATCCCGCCAGTGGAGCTTGAGGGCTGGCTGTTTCTGGATTCGGGACGCGACTGCAAGATGATTGTGGCCGAGCCGGTCGATGGCGTTGTGGTGCCTGCGGTAGCCGCTGAGCAGGTGATCGAGCAGATGCAGCGCTGGGACATTGGCGTGTTGCAGGTCGATCCGCTGGTGAAGGCGCACTACGCAGAAGAGAATGATAACAAGCAGATAGACGCCGTTCTTGATGTCTTTGCTGATATAGCCAAGCGCTGCGGTGCTGCGGTGGATCTCGTGCATCACACGAGGAAGCCGCCGTCTGGCTTTGTTGCTACTGCCGGGGACATCAATACTGCTCGTGGTGCCGGTGCATTGGCCGGTGCCGTGCGGTCAGCTCGTACTATCACGCCTATGTCGGACAAGGAGTCGGAAGCGTTTGACATCGATCCATCGCGCCGAGGCTGGTACATCCGCGTGGACGATGCAAAGGGCAACATGAGCGCGCCATCGAGCGAGGCCGTGTGGTGTGAGCGTCACACGGTTGAACTAGCTCAAGGCGATTATGTGGGCGTTTTGGCGCCGTGGTCGCCGCCTGATCCGTTTGAGGGACTGGGTGTTGATGGTGCGCGCCGCGCACTGACGCTCATTAGCGATGGGCTGGACGACGGCCAGCGATACACAGCGACAGCGAAAGCGGGGACGGACAGATGGGCAGGTTCTGTTCTGCTCGACATGGGACTGGGTGAGGGCAGCGCCAAATCAGTCATTCGCACATGGATGGCGAACGGACTGCTCATCTCTCAAGACTACCGAAACCCGATTCAGCGACGTGTTGGCAAGGGTCTATTCGTTGATTTTGACAAGATGCCGGGGGCGAACAATGAGTGAACATCGTGTTGTTTTGTTTTGGGGCTTTAGTTCGCACTTAGTGCGCACTTTGTTCGCAAAATCGTGTGCGAACAAAAATAACGGTACTAGTCTAGTTCGCACGCGCACGCCAATGCGCTTAGTGCGCATTTGGCGCGCACTTAGTGCGCACTCGACGTTGACTAGTACCGTTGGGCGGTAGTGCGCAATGACTGATCTGAGACGAGTGAAAGAGCTGGTTGGTGATGAGGCTGGGTTGAGAGAATTGTTCTTCGAGGCGGCGGTCGCGGAGCGGAAGATGCCGCGCGCTTATGATCTGCGAGTTCGAGGATATTGGCCGGAGGTGCCGGCCGATCCACACACCGCCTATGGGTATGGCGAAGTCGATGTGCGGCCGGGGCCAGCGTCGGTGGCAGAGATCCGATCGTGGGATATTGCGATCGAGCTGACGAAACTATTGACGGTTGAGGATGCGAAGCTGGTCTGGGCGGCTGCTCACAGCGCCGTCAGGCGCGATAGGGGGCCAGCGTGGCGTCGGATAGCCGAAAAGTTGCACTGCCACCCAGAGACGGCTAGGAGGCGGTTTGAGCGTGCGATATTGGGTCTGTGGTACAAGATGTAGTGGGTTGAGGGGGTGTTACATACTAGGTGTTGACGTAGTAGGTGAAATCGGGTATTTATTGTGTAGAGTGTGGTTTTGTGTCCAAAACCGAGGTGCCGCCGCTTGGCGGCTTTTTTTGTGGGCGATCGATGGCAATCAAACTAACCAAGGCAAAGATGCACTCAGTCTGCGATGAATTAGCCAAAGGCAAGAGCCTGCGCTCTGTCTGCGATGGTGACGACAAGCTGCCGCATTGGGTGACTGTACTGCAGGCCGTTCAGCGTGATGAGGATCTGCACGAGTTGTATGTCCGCGCCAGGGCGATCGGAGCTGAAGTGCTGGCAGATGAGATGCACGACTTGGCAAGACAGCCATTGCCGGCGGGGCTGGACAACAAGGTGGCGAACGCTGAGGTGCAACGTCGTCGGCTTGAGGTGGATACTTTGAAGTGGACGTTCGCCCGGATGCAGCCGCGTGGTGTCAGGCACAAGAAAGAAGATGTTGAGCAACAGACTGGCCCGGTCATGCTGGTGTGGGGTAACGAACCCGAGGCTGAGCCTGTGAAGACAGAGCCTGCTGAGGTGGTGAAGCTGGTAACGGACAAGGGCTGAGGACCCGTTAGCGTTAGAGCTTGTCAGTCATAGCGACACGCGCGCGACCGAACCCTAGCCAGGCACCCCCCCCCAAACTTAATTTTCGCATTTGTAATGCGAGGGTCAGCGCAATGTTATCAATGACTTAGGTGACCTAGTCGCACCACACACGCAAAAAATAATTTATTCGGCCGTGATCGTGGTGTGCGATTTCCTGAGCGGACCCCCCACCCCCCCAAGAGAATTGCGCGCCCTCTACAGACGTATAATACGTCCAGAACTGAGGCTCATCGTGGCTAAGCCTAAGTCAGCCCCCAACCTTGTACAGATCAAAAAGAAGACCTCGATCGGTCAATCGAGCCTGAGCAAGCTCACCCGCAAAGGCAACACGCGCAAAAAGTACCGAGGCCAAGGCAAATGAAGCGCGACTACGGCAAAGAGTACCGCAGCTACCACGCGAAACCTGAGCAAAAGAAGAACCGCGCCAGCCGCAACAGCGCACGCCGATCGCTAATGGCGTCCAACCGCGTGCGCAAAGGCGATGGCAAGGATGTAGACCACAAAAACGGCAATCCACGCGATAATCGCCGCAAAAACCTGTCTGTCATGTCCCGCAGCGCCAATCGGAGCAAGAAATGACCGCCGCGTGGACCCGCAAAGAGGGCAAAAACCAGAAAGGTGGCCTCAACGAGAGGGGCCGCAAGTCATACGAGCGCGAAAACCCCGGATCTGACCTCAAGCGGCCAGTCAAAAAGGGCGATAACCCGCGCCGCGCATCCTTCCTGGCGCGTATGGGCAAAATGAAAGGTCCAGAACGCGACGAGAAGGGGCGCCCCACCCGGCTACTTCTCTCTCTCCGAGCGTGGGGCGCCACCTCAAAACAGGACGCCGTGAGCAAAGCGGCAAACATCAGCAAACGAAACAAGAGAAAAGCATGAGCCTCTACCGCAACATCAACAAACGCAAAGCCGCGGGCACTAGTCGCACGAAAAAGAAGTCCACGATCAGCGACAAGGCATATGCCAACATGCAAGCGGGATTTCCGAAAAAGAAAAAGAAATCAATGATGGGCCGCGCGTGATCTACAGCGCCTACTGCGTGCCAGCTCGCGATGGCACGTTTAACCTGTGCATCTTTCTTGAGGGTTTTAACGACGAAGATCAGGCCGAGCGATTTCTCGACGCGCTGATGTCGCCGCTGCAAGACAGCCATTTTGAAATCAGCGCAACCATCCACTAATGCAAACAATTCAGATCGACTACACGCCGCGTCCGCTGCAGCAGGAGCTGCACACGATGCTCGATCAGAACAGATTCAACGTGCTGGTCTGTCACCGTCGGTTCGGCAAGACAGTCTGCGCCATCAACCATTTGCTCAAGCGCGCAATTGAGGAACAAAAGCCAAACCCGCGCCTTGCCTACGTCGCACCAACCTACAGACAAGCCAAGAATGTCGCTTGGGACTATCTCAAACAATTTAGCGAGAAGATCCCCGGCACCAAGTATCACGAGACCGAGCTGCGTTGCGATTTGCCAAACGGCGCACGCATCAGCCTGCGAGGCGCTGAGAACCCCAACAGTTTGCGAGGCATCTACCTTGACTTTGCCGTCATGGACGAAGTCGCAGACATGCCAGCCAACATATTTCCCGAGGTCATTAGACCGGCGCTGTCTGACCGCAAGGGCAGTGCTGCGTTTATCGGCACGCCACAAGGTCACAACTATTTCCACGACCTATGGGAAGCAGCCGCCACCACGAAGGGCTGGCAGCGCAAGATATACAAGGCCAGCGAGACCGGCATTGTAGATGACGATGAGCTTGAGGCCGCAAAGGCCACAATGACCGAGGACCAGTACAATCAAGAGTTCGAGTGCAGTTGGGTCGCGAACGTACCGGGCAGCGTATACGGCAAAGAGCTACAAGACGCCGACGACGCAGGGCGCATCACAAGTGTCCCCCATATTGGGGACCACCGAGTTGATACGTACTGGGATCTGGGAATGCACGACTACACGGCGATCTGGTTCGTACAGAACGTGGGACGCGGAGACATTCATGTCATTGATTATTATCAAAACCAAGGCGAGGGCTTGCCTCATTACGCTCGCGTCATGGATGAGAAAAACTATCTCTACGGCAACCACTACGGTCCGCACGATTTGGAGGTGCGTGAGCTTGGCACCGGCAAAAGCCGCCGCGAAGCTGCGCACGGTTTGGGCATCAATTTCCGCACGGTACCGCGCCTTCCGATCGAAGATGGAATACATGCTGCGAGACTTTTGATTCCGCGCGTTTACTTCGATCGAGACAACTGCCGCGAGGGTCTTGAAGCACTGCGGCACTACCATCGCGCTTACAACGAGCGCACCAGACAATTTCGCGACAAGCCGGTCCATGACTGGAGCAGCCATGCCGCCGACGCATTCCGCACCGCAGCGATCGGGCTGCAAAACAGCACAACCCGCAGTCGCGCACCACAACAGTCTGCGGTGATGGACTACAACCCGTATGAGCATCAAGGGGCATCGTTATGAGCTTCATGTCACCACCAAAGGCGCCGCCGCCGCCACCCGTGCCGCCTGTGCCGCCAGATCCGCCGATCAAGCCGAAGGACACCAAGGAAACCGATCGCGTTGAGCAGCGTGCTACGAAGAAGCGCGGCCTGCGCCAGGCAAATGTGACGGGCGGTCTCGGCCTGCTGACCGAAGCGCCGACCACAAAAAAGACGCTGTTGGGGCAATAGAGAATGGATGATCCACGCGCAGATGCGCTGATGAAGCGTTTCGGCACACTGAAGACGCAACGCCAGCACTGGGAATCCCATTGGCAGGAAGTCGCCGACTACATCGTGCCGCGCAAGGCGGACATCACGAAGAAGCGCACATCCGGCGACGAGCGCAGTGAGCTGATCTTTGACGGCACGGCGATCCACGCGGCTGAGCTGATGTCTGCCAGCCTGCACGGCATGCTGACCAATGCAGCGACACCGTGGTTCTCAATGCGTTACGAGAACGACGAGCTGAACGGCGACGACGAGGCAAAGGAATGGCTCGAAGGCGCGACTGACGTCATGTACCAGCACCTCGCCAGGTCGAACTTTCAAGAGCAGATCCACGAGCTTTACAGCGACCTCGTAACATTCGGCACTGCGGTCATCTTCATTGAGACCGACGACGACAACGGCGTGCGCTTTAGCACGCGCCACATTGCCGAGTGCTGGGTCGCAGAAAACGAACAAGGGCGCGTCGATACTGTCTACCGGCAGTACAAGACAACGGCGCGCGCCGCCGTGCGGCAGTTTGGGCAGGATAAGGTCACAAACAGAATCCAAAAGCTGAACACAGATGATCCTTACGCCGAGATCGAGCTGCTGCACGTCGTAATGCCAAGAGAGGATCGCAACCGCCGCAAGAAGAACGCGGTCAACAAACCATTTGCCAGCATCTACATCGACCCAGATGAGAAGATGATCATCGGCGAGTCTGGCTATGATGAGTTTCCGTACTGCGTGCCGCGCTTTTTAAAGGCCAGCTTTGAGATCGGCTACGGGCGCAGCCCAAGCATGACCGCGCTCAGCGACACGAAGATGGTAAACAAGATGAGCGAGGTGGTGATCCGCGCAGCTCAGCTCCAGATTCATCCGCCCATGATGGTGCCAGACGACGGCTTCGTCCTGCCCATTCGCACAACGCCAGGCGGTTTGAACTTCTACCGCTCAGGCACCCGCGACCGCATTGAGCCGTTGAACATCGGCGCGAACAACCCGCTCGGCGAGCAGCAGCTAGAGCAGCGCCGCACCGCGATCCGCGCCGCCTTCTACGTCGATCAGCTCATTCTTGGACAGGGTCCGCAAATGACCGCGACGGAGGTCATCCAGCGCACTGAGGAAAAGATGCGCCTGCTCGGCCCGGTACTCGGACGCCTGCAGGCTGAGCTATTGCAGCCGCTGATCAACCGCGTCTTTGCAATTCTGTCTCGGCAAAAGCAATTCGCCGCAGCGCCCGACAGCCTGCGCGATGGCACGATCGACATCGAATACGTCAGCCCATTGGCGAAGGCGCAGCGCAGCGGTGACATCCAAGGCATTCTGCAGATGATCGAGTTCCTGATGCCGTTGATGCAGCTCGACCAAGGCATCGTTGACTATCTCGACTTTGACGGCCTTGCCAAGCACATCATCAAAGTCACCGGCACGCCTGCATCGGTGGTGCGTGGTGAGGGCGAGGTGTCTGGCATTCGACAGCAGCGCCAGCAAGCGCAGCAAGCACAAGCCGAAATGGCAGCAACGAGCCAGATGGCAGAGGCAGCAGGCAATGCCGCGCCAGCGTTACGCGCTGTTGACGAAACACAGGTAGATCTTGAGCAGATCTTGGGTGCCGCCCAGTGACGCCAAAAGATCAGAAGGCAGTCTATCGATCGGTTTTGAATAGCGAGGACGGTCAGAAAATGCTTGAGGACTTGAGCGCTAGGTTCGGACTCTGGAAATCGAGCTTCACGCCGAACTCAGACGAGACGGCGTTTAGAGAGGGGCAGCGCGATGTCGTGCTGTTCCTGCATGCACAAACCAAGGATCAAAAACCACCGAAAGGGTAAACAGATATGTCCGACGAAACTCAGGTAGCGGAAGCTCCGGCAGAGGCCGGGGAGGCACCGTCTGGTAACGAGGACTGGCGGTCAGCACTGCCCCCAGAGCTAACAACCGATCCATCGCTGCAGCACATCAACAGCGTTGAAGCGATGGCAAAATCTTACATCAACGCACAGAAGATGGTCGGAGCTGAGAAGCTCGCGATACCTGGCAACTGGGCGACCGATGAAGATTGGGATCTTGTTTACAACAAGCTCGGCAGGCCCACCGAATCAAAAGAGTATGAGCTGGGCGACATGACCGGCGAGATGGCTGACTGGTTCCGCGATGCGGCGCACAAGTCTGGTCTGTCCGGTCGCCAAGCTGAGAACCTGGCGAAAGCCTACGCCGAGTTCGGCGAGCAAGCGGGTTCAATGTCCGACGAGCAAATGGAAGCGCGCCGGGTCGAGACCGAGACGGAATTGCGGCAAGAACTGGGCGACAAGTTCGATGTGTCGATGCAGCGCGCTAACGAGCTGCTCAAGGAATTTGACGCACCGGACCTGACCGAGATCCAGCTTGCCGATGGCAGCTTGTTGGGCGACAACCCGGAGCTGGTCAAGTTTATGCTCAAGCTATCCGATTATGTCGGTGAGCAGGTAAGCGAGGACGGCCTAGCCGGCCGCGATAGCCGACCGAGCATCAGCGATAGCGATCTGCAGGCTCGCGTCAGCGACCTGACTGCAAAGAATAGCCCGTACTGGGAAAAGCATCACCCGGACCACGATCGTGTGGTTGCCGAGGTGCTGCAGCTCAGAGAGCAGCTCTATGGAGAGTGATGAGCTGCGCCTAGAATGTTTGCGTCTCGCCGTACAGTTCGGCAGCGCGCGCACGATAAACGATCCCGTCGATCTCGCGGAGAGATACTTCGAGTTCGTGAAACCCGCGGATAAGCGAAAGGCTCCGCGGCGCAAGCCTGTGAGTAAGGCGGACCAGTCGCCCTAAGCGACAGTAGGTCGGTCGCAAGACCGAGAACCAACGCACACATTCAACCACAACTGTAGGAGCATGAGTATGTCTACTCAGATCACTACTGCATTCGTGAACCAGTTTTCATCGAATGTCAGTATGCTTTCGCAGCAGATGGGTAGTCTGTTGCGAGGGGCCGTGGACACGGAAAGTGTCACCGGCGAAAAGGCTTTTGAATAAAGAGCCACCGCCCAGTAATGGGCGCGTGCAAACTAGGTGAATTGCTGGGAACCCTAAGTCCGCAAGGATATGGCAATCAGCAGGGAAGCCGCGCAAGCGGAACCTTCAACGACTATCCCTTCGGGGAGTAGGGCCAAGTGGTCCGAAGCGCCTAGCCCCTAGTTTCTAGGGTGATGATATAGTCTCGTCCCTGTCCGAAAGGCAGGGGAGCTGCTTCGTGCAGCCGGTCTAGTTTAACGAACTAGATTGAAGAAATCGTTTTCGACCAAATCGGAGAAAGCGCCGCCATCGCGCGCACATCGCGCCACGGCGACACACCACTAGTCGAGACACCTCACTCTCGGCGCATGGTCGCGCTCACCACTTATGAGTGGGCTGACCTGATTGATGATAGTGACAAGGTCCGTAAAAATATGCGGCTTGATGGAGCAATCCATTTCGAAAATCTGGTGAACTCAGGGGAAACCTCGTAAGAGACAATCCTGATCCAAGCCCCAATTTGGGGAAGGTGCAACGACCATCCCGCAAGGGAGTAGGCTGGAAGCCCAGCCGAAGCGCCAGACACCCATCTGGGTGATGATATGGTCTGATCTGCGCGGCGACGTGCAGCAGCGAAAGCGGTCTCAGTTTAGCGAATTGAGGCGAACATAATGATGTTGATCGACCCGACGTCCAGCTATGCCCGTGCGGCTGCTGCGGCAATGGGCCGAGCGATGGACGACACGATCATCAGTGCTTTAGGTGGAACCGCAAAAACTGGCAAGGAAGGAACGACTTCAACCGCGTTCCCGTCTGGTCAGAAAATCGCACACGGTTCCGCCGGGCTAACCGTTGCCAAATTGGTTTCGGCTAAAAAATTGCTAGACGCACAGTCGGTGGATCCGTCCATTCCGCGATACATCGTGGTTAGCCCTGAGCAGATCGAAGACCTGCTCAACACGACCTCTGTCACTTCTTCGGATTTCAACACCGTCAAGGCGTTGGTCCAGGGTGACGTAGACACGTTTGTTGGTTTCAAGTTCATCACTTCTAATCGTCTATCCGACGATGGCACCTCGCGCCTTTGTTATGCGTGGGCGCAGGACGGCTGCAAGTTGGCGGTCGGCAAGGACGTGATGGCTCGGATCGATGAGCGCAGCGACAAGTCTTATTCCACGCAGGTTTTCTACTGCGCGACCTTCGGATCGACCCGGATGGAAGAAGACAAGGTCGTTGAAATCGCCTGTAACGAATAGGGAGGATTGAAAAATGGGTACAGCTACTTCTACGCTGGTCACTAATTTTGAAGCCGACCCGCAGGCACTCAACGATGCTGCCAATCTACATGGCGCGATGCGTGTAGCTCAGGCAACGATCGTAGTTGCAGCAGGTGACTCGGATGATAACGACATCATCCATCTGGCACCTATCCCGTCAAACGCGACTGTTCCGCATATCTTTATCGGTTCAGACACGCTCGGCGGTTCAGCCACAGTCAACGTGGGCATTTACACCACCGCTGGCGTTGTTGTTGACGAAGATCTCTTCGCTTCAGCAGTTGCCGACGCTGGCGCTCTCGCCGACGTTCGACATGAGGCATCCAACATCAACACTGTTGGGAAGAAAATGTGGGAGCTTGCTGGTGCGTCTGTCGACCCCGGTGGCTACTACTACATTTCTGTGACGATGCAAGCCGCTGGTGGAACTGAAGGGGATCTCTCCTTCATCATCCACTATGTGGTCAGCTAATTGATTGGGGGGCTTCGGCCCCCCTCTCTCTTTAAGGAACACCAATGGCATCTGACGTAGACATTTGTAACAGCGCGCTAAACATGATCGGCGCGTCTAACATTATTTCGCTCACCGAGGACAGCCGCGCCGCGCGCGTGTGCAACCAGCGGTTTGAGTTTGTGCGCGATGCAACATTCCGCGCGCACCCGTGGAACTGCCTGGTCACACGCACCAGCCTCGCCGCCGACAGTGAGACCCCGGCATTTGAGTTCGAGTATCAGCACACGCTGCCGACCGATCCCTATTGCCTGCGCGTGCTGCGTCCGCAAGACATCGACACGATCTACAGGATTGAAGGTCGCAAGGTCATGTCGAACGCAACGCCATTCAAGATGATCTACGTCGCGCGCGTCACCGACGCAAACGAGTACGACCAGCTCTTGATTGAGACGATTGCATCGCGCCTTGCCGCTGACATCAGCTACGCGCTCGTCAACAGCGCAGCACTCTCGCAGAGCCTGATGGCAATGTATGAGGGCAAGTTATCTGAAGCGCGCTTTGTTGATGCGACGGAAGGCACACCCGACAACGTCATTAACGTCGATCGCGCGACCTATGTCGAAAGCGATATGTTTATCGCGTCGAGGTTCTAGGTGCCGAAAGTATCAAAAGCGTTCGCGAACTTTACCGCTGGCGAGATCACGCCACGCTTGTTCGGGCGCACAGACATTGCCAAATATGAGAACGGTGCCGAGACCGTTGAGAATTTTATCGTCCAACCGCATGGCGGTGTGAACCGTCGCCCTGGCACCCGCTTTATCAGTGAAGTGAAAAGCAGTGCCAACGCAGTTCGACTAGTGCCGTTCGAGTTTAATGTTGAGCAAGCATACATTCTTGAGTTCGGACCAACCTACTTCCGCATCTACAAGGACGGCGGTCAGGTGGAATCTGGCGGCTCAGCGGTCGAGGTCACGACAGTTTATACCGCGTCTGATCTGGCAGGACTAAAGTTTGCCCAAGCGGCAGACGTCATGTACATCGTCAGCCCCAACCACCCAATCTACAAGATCACTCGCACCAGTCACACCGCTTGGACAATCACCGAGGTAACGACTGCGCGCGGACCTTTCCTTGACCAGAACATAACGACCACTACGCTGACGGCGGACAGCCGCGACGGCACCATCCGTCTAACCGCAAGCGCGGATCTGTGGACCGCCAACGATGTCGGTCGCCTCGTCAAGATCGAGGACGGATTTGTCAAGATCACGTCGCGCGTTTCCGCAACAGTTGCAGACGGTACAGCGCAGGAGCTGGAGGACGGGCGGTCAGAGATTTTGCCAAACTACGCAGCGGCTACAATTTCATTTCACGAGGGAGACCCAGACGCGACCGGGCTAGAGCATAACGATCGCATCGAAGACACCGCTGCAGCTTTTATCGACCAAGGCTTTAAGAGCGGTCAGACAATCATCATTAGCGGATCAACCTCAAACAATACGACTGCCGGACATTTAATCGTCGATGTGACCGACAGCGTTATCACACTAGCACCGGGCGCTGACTTGGCGGCAGAGGGCGCAGACAGCGGCCACACGCTGCAGGGCAAACTGGTTGCGACAACCAAGTGGTCGCTGGGCGCTTTCAGTCTCGCGACAGGATTTCCGCGCGCGGTAGCATTCTACGAGCAGCGCCTTGTGTTCGCTGGCACAGACAGTCAGCCGCAGACGTTATTCTTTTCGCAGTCCGGCGACTTTGAGAACTTTGAGAGCGGAACCGAGGCCGACGACGCGATGGTCTATACGATCGGCTCTAATCAGGTAAACGTCATCAGGTTCCTTGCATCGACGCGCAATTTGATACTCGGTACATCGGGCGGCGAGTTCGTTGTGCGTGCTAGTGGCGCGGACGAGGCGATCACCCCAACGAACATACAGATCAAGCAACAGACGAGCCACGGATCAGCGGACATCATGCCGGTACAGGCGGGTAACGCTATTCTGTTCGTGCAACGTGCCAAGCGTAAAATGCTTGAGCTGCAGTTTAACTTCGATGTTGATGGATACGTTGCGCCTGACGTTACGCTGATCAGCGAACACATTACTGAAAACGGTTTAGACGAGCTGGCGTACCAGCAAGAACCCGATAGCATTTTGTGGACCGTGCGCGGCGACGGGCAGCTTGCCTGCATGACCTACAAGCGCGAGGAGCAAGTTATCGGCTGGTCGCGTCAGATTATCGGCGGCAGCTTTTCCACCGGCAACGCAGTGGTCGAGAGCATTGCATCGATCCCTGGCGACCTAAACGAGGATCAGCTTTATTTTGTGGTTAAGCGCACCGTTAATAGCGCAACTAAAAGGTATATCGAGTTCATCAGGGACTTTGACTTCGGCACTGATGTGGCCGACGCAATCTTTGTTGATAGCTCGCTGACCTTCACAGGCGCGACCAGCACGCTGGCTGGTGCCGAGGCGGCAGATCAAACAACTATCACGCTCGCAGACGCCTCTTCGTTTCCGAGTTCTGGTGCAATCAAGATTGGCACCGAGGTCATAACCTACAGCGGCAAAAGCACGAACGATCTGACGGGCTGCGTTCGCGGCGTCGTTGGTCCCGCAGCGGCGCACAGCTCAGGCGCAACAGTTACGCAAGCGGCGTTGTCTCTGTCGGGCTTAAGTCACCTCGAAGGCCAGACCGTCAGCATATTGGGCGACGGTTCGGTTCACCCGGACAAAACGGTATCGAGCGGCGCGGTCACGCTGGAGCGGTACGTGACGAAGGCGCACGCTGGTCTGTCCTACAACTCGACACTGCGGACGCTGCGCGTTGACGCTGGCAGTGCGATGGGTACGAGCCAGGGCAAAATCAAACGCATTAACGAGCTTACGGTTCGCCTGCTCAAAAGCGTGGGCTTGAAGGTCGGGCGTGATGCAAACAATTTGGACATCGTGCCGTTTCGATCAAGCGCTGCTGCAATGGATGCACCGATCGCACTCTACACCGGCGACAAAGAAATTGAGCTGAACGGAAATTACGACAGCGACGGGCAGCTCACCATCCGGCAGGACCAGCCGCTGCCGATGAACATCCTCGCCGTCTATGCAACGCTGAGTACGTTTGACCAGTGAGGCTGGTTCCGTTTGAGGTCGCGCATGGCGAAGCACTTCTTGAGGGCGAACTAAACGACGACCGCAACCGCCCACCAACGAAGTTGGGCGCATTTATGCCAAACCTCGTGCATCCGGGCATGGCGTTTTCTGCGATCGACAATGGATACCTGGTTGGTGCCGCTGGCATCGCTCCGCTTTGGGAGGGCGTCGGCGAGGCGTGGTTGCTCGGTGCGGACAGGATAGCCAAGCATTCGCGCGCGGCAGCAAGGATCGCAAGAACCGGGCTGCTCAATGTGGCCGAAGAGCATGGGTTTTGGCGCGTGCAAGCTGCGATGCGAAGCGACTGGCCGGAGCTGGCGCGCTGGGCGCGTTTTTTGGGAATGAAACACGAAGGCACGATGCTGCGCTACGGCGCGGACGGTGCTGACTATGAAAGGTATGCGCGAATATGGGAGTAGAACTTGCAATAGCCGGTTCGGCAATCTCGGCCTTCGGGCAAATGCAGGCGGCGCGCGGCACAAAGGCTGCGGGTAAAGCTGCGCTGGCGACTGCCGAATACAATAAGTCGATCCGCGATCGAAACGCGCGTGTCTCTGATCAGGAAGCCAAGCTGCGCGAGCGCGTCGGCGATCGCGAGGTGCGCGAGTTCCGTGAGGACTTCGGCAAGCTGCAGGCGCGCGCAGGTGTAGCGTTTCGCAAGTCTGGCGTCATTGCCAGCAGCGGCACGCCGCTAGAGGTGATGATGCAGAACGCCAACGAGGCAGAGGAAGATGTGCAGACCATTAGGCTGCAGGCGGCGACCGATGCCGGGCGTATGCGGCAGCAGGGCGTCAACCAGCGACTAGCTGGTCAGCTCACTCTGCTTGAGGGCCGATCGCAGAAGATGGCTGCAGACATCCAAGCGCGCAGCCAGATGTTTGGTGCCGTAAGTTCCGCCGCAATGAGCGGCTATAGAATAAGTCAGATCGTGTAATGAAGGTTCCAACCTACGACGCGCAATTCCAGCGGCCACGCAAGGGCCAAGGCTTACCGATCACGGCCCAGCTAAATGCTTCAGCGATGACGGCACCCGCACGCGCCTTTACCGACAGCAATCTAGAGTTTGCGCAGACTGGCAAAAAGATTGCGGACTTCGGATTTAAGAAAGCCGAAATCGGCGCTGAGAGTGAGGCGTTACGTGCGCAGAGCGCATTGCAACTTGAGCTGGCCGACCTAGAAACGCAAACACTGAAAAATCCAAATATGTCTGCAGCGGAGCAGCAGTACCGCACAGGCAGCAAGATCCTCATCGATAAATACAGCAAGACGCTGTCTAACAGCCTAGCGCGGCGATCGTTCGCCGCGTCTGCAACAAAGGTGCAGACGCAGGGATTGCTGTCGTTTACGAAATTAAATAACGCGCGCGTGGTTGCAGCGGCAGAAGCCAATCTCACTGTAGACACAGATTCGTCAGTAAAGATTGCCGCAAATCTATCTTTAGGTCCAACGGCTCGCATATCTGCTGCGGTGTCAGGACAAGTGCGCATTGGTGACTCCTTGGGAGATATCGGCGCAGAAGAAGTGCAGAAGCGCAGCGAGGTCTACTATGAGGATCTGGTAGAAAACACGCTTGCCGCCCACATAAACGCGCCAGGCGCAGACGTGATGACAATCGTGCAGCAGTTTCGTGAGGGCAATTTAGCCGACACGGTTCTGCAAAGCGCCGCAGCAAACCTGACGCCTGAGAAATTAAGCGACATTGCCAACGATGCGACCAAGCAAGCCAACAACATAATCAAGCTGCGGACGAACCTGCGCGAGCAGAAGGAAGAGCAGGACAACCAAGCGAACGACGCTCTGCACAGGTCAATCGTGAACGTGGACCGCGACGACCCCGAGGCTGTTGAACAGGCTAGAAACGATTTGGACCGGCTGCTTTCGGCTGGTTATTTCACGAAGCCGTCACAAGTGGATGCCTTGCTGCGTAGCCTAGAATCTGAGTCCGAAGGCGGCGCGTTCCCGAAAAAGTCTGCAGCAACCGACGATGCAGAGGCTGACCTAGAAGAAAAAGAAAGCCTGAACCAGCTAAGTTACGAAGAGCTGTTGGCGAACAAAGACAAAGTGACGAGGCAGTGGTACACGGGCATGCTCAACACTTTGGAGCAAGAGCGCGGCGAAGCTGAAACAGACGCTATCAACGAGTTCAAAGCGACGTTCAGATATACCGAGTTGGCTGATAGAGAGCTGATCGGCACGCCATCTCGACAAGCATATCTCCAATCAACGCGCGACATCCGTCGCTTTATCCGAGCCAATCCCGGCGTTTCGTATCAGGATGTTATGGCTGAAGCGGATCGTTTAATTAAGCTGCAGAAACCGAGGTTCGAAGCACAGTTTGAGCAATTCAAAACACAATCATTGATTTCGGGGTATTCGTTACTCACCCCAACGCTGAAAGGTAAAATTCCAAACCCGGCGACAGCAAGCCTTGAAGAAGTGCAGAAAGCGGTTGCTGCGCAATTAGCAGCGGGTAGCCCCGACATGCTGCTGCTTGGTTTCAACAACACGCTAAACAAAGCATTTGACCTGCGGATATTTGATTGATGAGCAGTTTTGACGACATGACTGACGAGTATCAGGTCGCCGCGTCTGTCAGCCAGACGGACTTTTCGCAGCTTGGGATAGACGACTTTGCCAACGTTGAGTTCGACAGCGACGGCGCACCGCATGGCATGGTCATGGGCGTGCCTGTCGCAATCAATCAACCTGCACCAGCACCGCAGATTGAAGCGCCCACCACACCAATAGAGGCAGGAGTACCTGCAGAGGCGGAAGAGGCACCAGATCAAAGCATCTTCAGAAAAATAGGCGACGTTGGATTTGCGCTCGATTCAATTTTCAGCGGTCTTACTTCAGGTGTTGTTAAGTTCGTTGCCAATACCGCGAGCGGACTTGGACTTGTTGACCAGGACAAGGTTGATCAATTTACTAAAATGATGGATGAGGCGAGTGACGTGGCGTTTGAGGGTCGCCCCGGCGCTAAGGTCTTAGGCGCTGCCGGTAGTATGACCGGACAGTATGTTTTGCCAGCGGTGACTGGTTTCAAGGCGCTACGCGCTGTTGGCGCTTCGCCGGTGTTAGCCTCTGTCGTTGCGGATAGCCTGACTGGCTATTTCGGCATTTCGCCAAACGACGAAAACATTTTCAATATGATTTCTGAGGACACCGCTTCGCCAGCCGCTGCTGCGGTGCGCAATTTGTTGGCGACAGATCCCGATAGTTCTGATTGGCAGAACCGCGTCAAAACCGCTGTGGAAGCGTTGGCGTTTCTTGGTGGCAGTGAGGCGCTGATTCGCGCGGTTCCTGCGGCGGTGAGAAAAAGTAAGGAGCTTCTTAAAACTGATCAGGGCCAGAAGATTGCTGACCTTGTTGGGCAAATAACTGCCGCTGGTGGCTCCGCAGCACGCGGCGTTGACCAGGCGCTCGATCGTGGCGTTGATATGATAGGCGGCGGCAACACGCTGGGCATGGGCGTTGGGCCTGTGCCAAAAGACCCTGTCTCTGTGCCAAAAACGACTGTCTCCCTGCCAGAACAGTCACGCATGGTAAGCGCCAGATTTCCGACGGGCGCACGTCGATCAGAAGACCCCGTGGCCTCGCAGCTAAACATTGGGTACGAAGCAGTATCTGCTGATCCAAAGGTCTTACAGCGCAACACAGATATTCTGAGAATTTATCCCGGTGCGCGCGCTGATGCGTCGGCTGATCCTGTTGAGTTTGCAGGTCAGTTTGTAAATGACGCAAAAGAAAATTTAATTTGGCTACACAACCGCGTGCCGGAGCAAACGCGCCAGCGATCTAAGCTCTGGTACGCTGGCGCCAACAAAATTTCGCAGGAGTTCTCTGCAAGATTTAATGTACCTGATACATCCGTTGCGGGCGTGATGGCTGCGCTGTCTCCGCAAAAAGATTGGTTTGTGAATGTTTCGCTTGCCGAGCGCACACTCGATATTCTGACAAACCAAAGGTCTTTCCAATTTAGCGATGACATGGCTCGTCGCATGGAAGAGGTTTTCTCTGGCGATAAATACAAAACCTTGCGTGAAGCAATGTCGGGCAAAAGCCTAGACGATCTTGCGGAGCCAGAAATGAAGGCGTTTTTTGTTCGCCTTTATGACGAGACATATAACGACAGATCACATCGCGTAATTATGCCGGAAGGCGATTTTGGTGATGTTGTTATGACTGATAAGGGACAGCCCAGTGGAACTGGCTGGGGGTCGCTTGTCGAAATATCTAAAGCTGTGCGCGCATACGAAAGTAATGGTGATCGCGCTTTGATGACCGACATACTTGGCTCAAAGCATAAAGTGCGCAGTTTCTATAACAACATCATTGAGCCTAATAGCGCAAACGGCGATGTAACAATTGACACGCACGCCGTTGCTGCGGCGCTGTTGCGTCCTTTGTCTGGGGCAAGCCGAGAGGTGCATCATAATTTCGGCTCAACCCCGTTGAAGGCCAAACAGCCGGAGGGCTGGCAGGCTTCTGCAAATTCATCTCTAACGGGTGTGCAGGGGACATATGGTCTCTATGCGGAAGCATACAGACAAGCTGCTGAAGAGCTGGGGATATTGCCGCGCGAGCTGCAATCTATAACTTGGGAGGCGGTGCGCGGTATGTTTACGGGTCGCTTTAAAACTGCTAAAAATGTGCAGGCTATAGACGACATTTGGCGCAGCTATAGCAACGGAGATTTGTCGATTGACGAAGTCCGACAAGCCGTTGAACAAGCAGCAGGAGGTATCAATGCTCCAGCATGGCAGTGATGACGTAGTTACGTTGATGAAGCGTATGGGTCTTCCGATGGATCGAGAGACGTATCTATACCTCGCCTATTTTGGCAATCCACCGGAAGAGCTGACCGCTGAAGAAGAAGCGGAATTACCGGACCAATTTAAGCAAGAGTAATCTTGCTTTGTGAAGAAACAAGGCGCCTTCGGGCGCCTTTTTTATTGGAATAACGCATGGCAATTTCAGAACAAGCAGCCGACGCTTCGCGTCGGGGCGGCACCCTTGCGCCTGATGACGAGGGCGTACAGGTCGCTGGTCTGGTTAGCGAGCTGTTTCAAATGCTCGGCAAAGCACCACGACGTGCGGACGAGGGCGTGCCTACGTCGGTCGAGGAAGGCATTGCGCTGCCGAAGCGTGAGCTGGGCGAACCTGATCCATACCAGCAGCGGCAAGAGCAGCTTGCGCCGAGGCTATTGTCGACAGAAGGCCAACAGCGATTCGACGAAGCCGGTGGCGTAGCCACAGACGCAATCAATCCGCCACCAACGGTTGAAGCCTTGGACGCGCTTGATGCAGATCCGGTTGCCGATGTTGTTGGTGACGCACAAGCCGCACTGCGCCCTGGCGCAGGCGAGGCTGGTGCAGCCGATAACATAGACGCCGCTGGTGTTGTTCGAGCTACGGAGCCAGAGCGGGTCAGCAACTTTGTGCGAAGCGGCGAAGACGGTCTGGACTTCAATTTTCAAAACTTAAAAACCGGCGACGACGTCAAGAACATGTTCAACGAGGTCAGCGAGATTTACGCTGACCCGACTGAGGCAGCAAAGCGCGGCGTAATCGGTCACGGTGAGACGCTTGATAGAGCTGAAGAGCTACTTGCTGACGAGCTGGGCTTTACCCGGACCATTCTCAAGCGCAAGACCGGCGAGCTGCTCAACGCTGAGCAAGCCACTGCCGCGCGCATTTTGCTGGTCCGATCGGGCGAGCGGCTGACCGACTTGGCGCGAACGATACGCGACGGCGCTGACGATTCAGCCACCCTGCTGAATTTTCGCAAACAGATGGCAATCCACGCCGGCATACAGATGCAAGTCAAAGGAATGCAGACGGAAATTGCGCGCGCATTGTCTGCCTTCAACATTCCGGCCAGCGCGCGAACGGCAGAAGCACAGGCGCAAGCAGCGGCAGAGATATTGCGCTCGACTGGCGGCGCAGGCGAAGCAAAACGCCTTGCAGCAGGCTTGTTGCGCGCAGCAGAGGAGGGCGGCAACAACCCGTCAGCGGCAATTCATGCGTATGCTTTTCGCGGCTACCTCAGTAAGGCTAACGGCGTGTTCCAGGAAGTGTACGTCAACGGTCTGTTGAGCTGGACCTATACCCACGTCAAAAACTTCTTCGCCACGCCCGTTTTCATGGCGTACCAGACAGCCGAGGAAGTGCTGGCCGGTTTAGTCGGCGGCGTCGAGCGCGGCATTGGCAAAGGCGTAAGCGCGCTCACCGGCGCAGATATGTCAAAGGGGTATGGCCGCGCTGGTTTTGGCAGCACCGCTGACGGTGTGTATGCCGGACAAGCGATGGCGCGCGTCTACGGTTGGAGCCGTTCGACTAAGGATGCTCTGATTACCGCAGGCAAAACCTTTAAGTATGAGCAAGGCGCGGACGCTCTAACAAAAATCGAAGGTGGTCAGCTTAAAGCGATCAGCGCCGAAAATCTTAATCTGAGCGGTATGCCTGGTCGGTTTGCTGATGCTACTGGTAAAACCATCCGCATACCGGGCCGGGCTTTGATGTCCGCTGATGATTTCTGGCGCGTCTATAGTCAGCGCGGCGAGCTGTATTCTGAAGCATATCATTCCGCGATGATGGCGAGGTCGCTAGGAAAGACTGATCAGGAAGCTCTTGATAACGCAGCGATGGTCATTCTTGATCCGCGCTCATATGCAAACCAGCTTGATGAGGCCGCGCGCTACAACACGCTCACGACCGACTTGGGTCTTATGCGCGACCTTACAAGCAACTTTCATAAGTATGTACCGTTTTTTGGCCGCGTCCTGCTTCCGTTTGTCAGCGCACCGACCAACGCAATTCTGCGCTCAATGGAACGCATGGGCGTGTCTGGTGGATACTTTAAAGATCCAGTCGCACGACAGAAGGCAATCGCGCGCGCCGGTATGGGCTTCGGCGTCATGTACACCTTTGCCGAATACGCATCGTCGGGACGTGTTACCGGGGCGATGCCGAAAGATGAAAATCAACGCAATATGCTGCCGCCAGGCTGGCGTCCGTATTCGCTTGTGTTTAAAGGCGACGACTGGCCGAAGGACGCAGACGGCGACGACTTGCCGATGTTTGATCCGCGCACCGGCGTTCCAAATGGCGCACTGACTTATGTGAGCTATGCGGGTCTTGAGCCGGTCGGCGCTATCCTTGGCATCGCAGCAACGACGGTTGAGCGTATGCGCCGCACCAACGATCCCGAAGCGCGAAACTCTCTTGCAACCAACGCGATCGCTGCGGGTGCGCAATACTTTACTGAAATGCCAATGGTTCAGATTATTGGCGAGATTGTTGAGGCGTTTGAAAAAGGCGATATCAGTCTGGCGCTTGAGGGGCCACTCAAGTCAGGTATGCCGTACTCGGCAGCGATTCGAGCTGGTGAGCGCGCAGTAGATCCCACGCAGCGCAGACCCAGCGGTGCCGTCGATTATTACACGCTAGAAGAGGTGCAAGGGATGCCTCCTGGCCCTGACGGCAACCCGCAATACGAGCTAGTCGGCACGATAAAAGGCACGGTAGGCGCCGGCATTCGTGATGCGTTGGCGCAGTGGAACTCGATGCTGAACGATCGCGTGATCATGGGCGGTGCCAGCGATGAGACGTCGGCGATCCAGTACGACGTATTCGGCGAAGAGCGCGAAATGGGTGTGCGGTTTGACGTCAATCCAGTGCTGGCTGCGTACAATCTGATCTTGCCATTCAATATCCGACAGGGCGAAGAGCCTAACGCGCTGCAGCGCCTGCAGATCACGCTCAACGGGCCGCTGCGCACTGCCAAGGAAGCAGCAGACGGCTTTGCCTTTAGTGAGGCGTTTCAGTCGGAGTGGACGCGCGCGGCAAAGAAAACAATCAGCGTGCAGAACCCGACGACAGGCACAGCGGAAACATTCACGCAGGCGCTTAACAACCTAGTCAGCTCGGTCGCGTTTATTAGCATGACCGAGAAGGAGCAACGCCGCGCCATGCGCGAGGTTGAAGACCGCTTCTACGACGCTGGCCTAGAGGTCGTGTTTGCCATGCCGGAGTATCGAGACGTTGCGCGCGCTTATCGCGACTTCATCACAATCAAGGACGTATACAACGAACAAGGGAAAATCAGGCGATGAGTGTCAGCTCAACCACCACAAAAAACAGCTATAGCGGAAACGGCTCGACCACCGCGTTCGCGTATGCGTTCAAAATCTTTGCCGATGCGGATCTTGAGGTCATCATTCGCGCAAGCACCGGGGCCGAAACGGTCAAGACGCTCACGACGCATTACACCGTCAGCAACGCCGGAAACGATAGCGGCGGCAATGTCACTTTTACTACGGGCAACACCCCGGCATCCGGCGAAACGGTTGTCATTCGCCGCAACCTGGCGCTGACGCAGTCAACCGACTATGTGGAAAATGATCCGTTCCCAGCCGAGTCCCATGAGGACGGCCTTGATCGCCTGACGATGGTCTCGCAGAATCTGCAAGAGCAGCTCGATCGATCGTTTAAGGTTTCGCGCACCACGTCAATTACAACGCCTGAGTTTGTGGATGATGCTACGGCGCGCGCGGACAAGCTGCTGGGATTTGCCAGTGACGGCAACAGCATCGAAGCTGTTACAGGTCGCGTCAGCAGCGTCAGCGTCAGCACGGTCACTCCGACCGCTGGCGCAGCAGGCAGTGCGACAGCCGCTTTCACGGCTAGTACCGGCGCCTTGGCGCTTGGCGTGCCGCAAGGCAGCACGGGTCACGCCGGCGTGTCGATGCAGTATTCGACCACCACAACTGACGCCGATCCGGGCGCTGGGTTTATCCGGCTAAATAACGCCAGCCTCGACAGCGCAACTATCATGTAT
>Ga0110931_1000184_pt1 | contig 23972 bp, 25 predicted proteins | sample 4_EtaG_FD_79333 | JGI IMG/M metagenome (GOLD analysis project Ga0110931, IMG submission 79333) | Marine viral communities from the Subarctic Pacific Ocean - 4_ETSP_OMZ_AT15127 metaG (version 2) (version 2) | ecosystem: Environmental > Aquatic > Marine > Oceanic | place: Pacific Ocean | collected... | reverse complement strand
GTATTATGGAAGGTACCCGGCGGCGGCTTGCAGACATCCTAAAAGGCAAGGATGCAGGCCCCGTACCGCAGAGGTACAGTACCGGAGACCCAGACCGTTTCAAGGGGGCGATAACTGATGAACTTGATCTTATAGGTATACCAGCGCCGGATCGACCGATGCCGGGGCGTATAAGTAGCGACCTTAACCAAGACTGGCTAAAAGCGCAGAACACCACACCAAGACAGGCGCAAAGGGAAAGAGAACCCACGACAGCAGAGTTAGAAGCTGCCGCGTTGAGGGGCCCCAGACCCCTGGGGAAGTAGATGGCAGACGCCGAAGCTAAAAAAACTGAAGAGGAGGCTCCTCCTGAAGAGCCCAAGAAGAGGGCAAAAAAGAAGTCGTCGCTTTCGTTTACCCGAAATCTTGCGCGCTCCATAACAGAGCCTGCAATCCAAGGTGTTTCGTTTGAAGTAGAGAAGCAGCTTCGCAGTCGAGGGCTTGGCGTTTTTGAAGAAGACCCCCTCTTTGGGCCAACCAAACAAACGGCCCGAGAGGCGACACGGCTTCAGCAGCCCCTACTCTTGGCGGCTGGGGACAAGCCCAGGGGGCAGGGGCTTTCTGCGCCTTTAATGCCGCCCACCATCAAGCGGGCTTTTGAAGAAGTAGGCTTGGCCGATGCTATCCCACAATGGCGGGAGGAGTTTGGGCAGCACGCCGAGCATATGGCACGTGACCATGAGAAGGTTGCGGCTATGGTCTCTTCCATCAACAGGAGTGACAACTACCGTAATCAGTTGACGAGAAAGCTCGAAGCCAATGAGTTGAGCGAAGGCGGGAAGATCCGCGCCCAGATCGCTTTGGGGCTGTACGAGGGCCTTAAAGACAAGGGGGGTTTACAGGGTGTCCCTGCGGGGCAAGTCTCCACCCTTCTCGAATCTGCTTACTTGGAAGAGATGAAACTTGGCCCAAAGGGTGTGCGGGTCTCGCTTTTGAATGATCCCGAGACGGGCCGTCCCCTCATCAACGTCCCCGAGATTTTTAACGCCCTCCAGCAGTCATACCTTGATGAGATTGTTCGAGAGCGCGGTCCAGGAACAGCAGAAGACCGTGCTGAATACCTAAAAGAAGCTACCCGAGAGGCTGGGCGGGACATCTTGCGTGCGGCTGGTGCGAGCCGTAACGTTGCGTTCTTTGATCCTTTAGACCCCAAAGAGCTTAAAGAGATCGCCGAATCTCCTGGTCCTATCCGGTCGATGAAGGCGTTCTTCCGACGCAGAACAGATACAGAACCCTTCTCCCCCCGCCTGAAAGACCTGGAAAGAGAGTCCCCGCTCGACTTTGTTTTCCGCATGGGGCCGTTCGACTATGCCGCTCCACAACTGAAGTTGGTGCGTGAGTATCTTGAAGAGAACGACTTTGCCGATGACCCTGTAGCTGTAACGATGGCGTCGGTCTTCTCCTTCGCTCCTCTGGGCATTAGCGAAGGCGCTCTACAGCGGCTTGGTTTTACACCGCAAGATCAAGTGGAAGCGTATCTCGAAGGCCCGCTGTTCATGGAAGAGGGCAGGCAGTTCCTCGCGATGTGGGCGAAAGAAGCTGCATTGGCAAGAGGGGACACCGAGTCTCAAGCAGAACACGTCAAAGAAACTGCATTAGACAGTAAGATCACCACCGTAGCTGCGTTCCTCCCCTATATGGTGGAGCCTGATGCGATCACCGTAGGGCTGTTGGGTGCGGGCTACGGCGCTTCGAAAGCGTTCAAGAATCACCGCACCAGAAAGCTCCAAAAACAGCAAGCACAAGTCCGTCGAATCATCACTGAATCAGAAGATGCTGATGCAGCAATGCGGGCGTTGAAAAAGCTTGATCCCGTTCTGGGTGAGCTTTACAGGATGCATGTGCTCCAAGATACGGGGCAGCTACATGCCAGGGCTGTAGATACGACAGCCGAGGGCCTGGAAGCACGACAAAAGCTGCGTGACAAAGCGTTTGAGAATCTCGAAGAAGGGACCAAGACCTTCTTGGGCAAGTTCTTTAGGGACGAGGACCTAAACGCAGAAGAGATAGCAGCAGGCATTGCGGCATTACGGAGAGAGCCTGCGGATAAGATTGAAGAAGCGCTTGAAGCAGTAAGGGTCGATTTCACAGATTCGATAAGCGCTCGCGCAAAGCTAACAGCAGACATCAAAGACGCGCGTAAAACAGAGCGGGAAGTTGAGGGAGACTATTACCGGCTTGTTGATCTGCTCGATCGCAGAAAGGGAGCGGAGAAGGGGTTCGAAGGCGCCGTAAAGCGCACGATTACTGAACTCACACCTCAAGACCAAGCCCTCTGGGCTATCGAAACGCAACTTCAACAGTTGCTTTCAATGAAGCGTTTCTATGGCCAACTTACTCGGCGTGGCATTGATGAGGCTGAAATCAACCGCGCATTAGAGCGTATGGAGTTTGCTTATGATGCGCCTAAAGGGGTCAGATCTCCGAAGGGAGTCGGAGTAGGGCATCCGGGTGAAGGAGCAACTGCGCTCCTCAACCCCCTGGGCAGGTCCATTGATGAGCTTACAGTTCCTGAACTTAAAGCCATCCTCACAGATGAAGGCATTTCGTCCTCGAAAGCAAACAAAGCAGAGCTTGTACAGAAAGTTCGAGACACCCTGGGCATTACACAAGGCCGCGCAGACGAGATCATTAAGGGGCTCGATGAGCGCATCAAAGAACTCCAGAGGCATCAACAGGATGCTATCAGGACACTTGGGCCCGACAGAACTGAAAAGATTAAAAAAGCCCGCGCAAAGCTAAAGAAGGCTGGTGAGGACTACATCACTGCAATGCGTCAGCTTCCATACGGGTCAGAGACGCGTTTGACGACGTTGCCCGAAGAAGCAGCAAGGTTGGCTCAAGTACAGGCGGACCTTGCTCGGATGGCTCCGACTTTAGACCGTCAGATCGTAAACGCGTACACCATCTATCGGGCATATGACCCGACAGCGGCATCGAAGACGCTTCTCCGAGGGGCTCTCCGCGCAACGGGTACAGCAAAGGGCGCTAAAGCTGTTGCGATGTCTGATACTGTTCAAGCGGCAGCAGAAGCTTTGCAAGCCTCTAATAAGCTTAAAAAGCTACCCGACATTCTTCGGACCACTGACGAAGAAACGAAAGTGATTGGGAAGCTTCTCGCTAAAGCGATCAAGCAAGAAGGGCGTGTAGTAAAGGCCCAGAGAGCAGCGGATTGGCGTGAGACAGTCACGCGAGTTGCGGACCGCATCGATGCAGACTTGGCGAAGATCGGCGGAGATTTGGAGAAGTATGTACGGCGTCAATCCAACTTGGATAAAGAAGGTCTGGAACGCGGTGTACGCGAAGCGGTAGGAGACATCAGCCCGAGGCTTACAATGGGGCCTGATGGGGTACCGATTCTAACCGTCGAGAACTTCCGGCTCATGGAAGCAGACTTGGTTCGGCGTTTTGGGCGGGATGCTGTAGACTTCGCATTCAGGCGTTCTGGAGCGGCCTCTGACGCCCTTTCTCGGGCAAAGAAGGGTAAGACGGTCACCCTTGCTTCTGAAGAGCTTGAGGAGCTACAGACGACGCTGCCGAGAGTGTTGTCCGCTATGGCTATCCAAGATGCCCAGGGTGGTGGCTACAATAAGGCCATCTCGGTTCTCCGTAGTCAGGCGCAGGCTCCCATTAAGGATATTCGTGGATGGTTCCGCAGGAACACTGAAAGGTTTCTCCGTATGTGGGATCCCTTTCACGGTCGTGTTGGTGCTGCTTCTGCTGATGTGAATAGGATTCTATCGGCTTCAGAGAACTACACGAACCAACTGCGTGAAGAGCTTGTTTTGCTCATTCGACAGGCGGGTAAAGATCGTCTGCCAGACGACGAGTTTGTTGGAAGGATTTCCCAGTATTTCGATGGGGGGAAATCTCTTCCTCTCCCAAATGGCCGTCACACCATCCTCAACACGGGTACTTCTCTGTATCAACGCTTTAGGCGGCAAGTGATCGGGTCGAAGGCTTTAGATGAAGCGAGCGAAGATGATTTAGCTACAGCAATCTTCCGGGCTGAATCTGGTACGGTAAAAGACGATAAAATACAAGGACTCGCAGATGAGGTTGATCCAAGTGTTCTTGGGTTTTCACGCGCTTGGTTGCCTGTAGATGTTGAGCTTTCCGGGAATGCGGGCCGAAAGCTCGTAGCGGCACTTTACCGAGAAGCAGAAAAAATCATAAAGAAAACCGATACGTTTGAAGAAGCTGTCAAAGCCATGAAGGGGAGAACAGGGGGGATACTCGGCAGTGCAGATTCCCGTCTCGGGCGTGGGTACGCGTTCTCGGCTTATGCCGTGGGTCTCGGGGCAACGAAGGAAGCGGCTATTCCGCTGGCTCGGGGCGCTTCTGGCGGTCACTTGACTCCAGAGGAGATCGCAGATGTAAATGCGTTACTCGGGGGTAAACACGGGTACAAGGACATTAAAGATCTCGACCGCGCTCTAAACATCCTCGAAGAGATGGGTCTTCCGCTTACAGAGACTTCTATTGCAAGAACAGCATTTGGTAGTGAGGTTGGAAAAGCAGGGAGCGCTTCGAAGAAACTCGTCCGCCTGGGCACAGACAAGAGCGGACGAGATGTCTTTACACTATCTACCGTTCGCGATGAGATCAACGCTTCTTTGAATGGGTCTATCAAAGAACTAAACCGCATGACGAGCGGGGCGGAGAAGACTGTCACTGATTGGTTCGGGGGCGTCCTAAAGGCGGTGAACAGCCTTTGGAAACAGAGCGCAACCACAGGGCTCATTATCCCGAACGCTGGGTACATCACCTATGTCCGTATCGGCGATATGAGCCAGTTGTACATGACCAATGGCGGTAAGTTTGCTGCCCGTGTCACACTTCGGAATGTCTGGTCAGACATCCCATGGATCGGTCGTCCCCTTCAAGATCACTACCAACGAGTGGCGAATAAGACAGGTAAGCCTGTACTGCGTTCAGGAATCGAGACGGCATTCAATCCGCATGTCAGTGATCTCCTTTCTGGGGAAGCAAAGTTCTTCCGCCTGCCCAGTGGAGAGTTGGTCGAGGCCGACTACCTACGCCGTAGAATGGTTCAAGACGGTATCATGGATACCTTCGTTTCTGAAGCGTTGGAAGCGACACTTCGGAATGTCGGGAAGGATATGGTCAATGGCCTGGGGCTACCTGCCCATCATGCCAAGCGTCTCTATACAGAGTGGTCAGCAAGTATCCGCGACTTCTCTGTTCAGACGCAGCAACGGCAGCGTGTAGGCACTTGGGCGCTTCATATTGCTGATGGCAAGTCTATACGAGAGGCTACGAAGCTTACTCAAGAAGCGTTGTACGATTGGGGACATGCTATTGCTAAATGGGAACAGCGGTCCATCGCCCAGCTATTCCCTTTTTGGCGTTACTGGCGTCTCTCGATGAACCAGACAATGAACGCGATGACGCAGCCTTTTATGAATCCGATGAAAGGGGACTATGCGAAAGCGCTTTATGGCAATACGCGCATGAACCGCTTCCGTGTCTTGGTTCGTAGTCAGCTTGACCTTTCTCCGATGCTTGCAGATCCCCGCACGCCCGAGGAGATCATGGAAGAAGAGGGCTACCGCGCTGCTCTGGGCAAGGCGCTTTACCCCAAGTGGGCATTCGGCCAGGCGCACCAGGGAAACGCAGCGTTAGACCTGTACAACCAAGAGTTCTACCGGAAGATCGGAGCAGGGAAGGTTACGCGCGAGATGAAGTTGGGGGCGATGTACCACGGGTACGACCAAGCTGAAACTTTCCTCCTCCCTATCATCGCTATGATGGGAACGGCTCTGGAGTTGAATGGCGAAACAGCAGCAGCAGAGGATCTATGGCAGCAGACTCAAGGCGTTGTGCTTGAAAAGCTCTTCCCGAACTATCGAGATCTGCTCGACCCCTCCCGCCAAAAGAATATGCCGAACGATTTGGTGAAGATCCGCCCAGCAGAAGCTTGGATGATCGAAAGGTTTAATGCAATGCCAGGCCCAGGGATGGAAGTCTTCCGAGATCCAGAAACTGGAGAGTTTAAGGCAACCGCCCAAACCCGATTTATCCTACGCAACTTGCCTGTCATTGGGATGGAGTTGCCCCGTTTGCTGAACGCAGCTTACTTCAAAAACCCCGAAATCCAACGGGATGTATCCGAGGGCGTAAAGAAGTTTATGCTGGAGTACACACGCTTTACGCGCTCGTATCAGTACAATCCAGATGAGCAAATGGAGTATACAGCAAAGCCAAGCGTGAAGTCTTTAAGTGCATTAAAGAAGCGCGTAGGGTATCTTACTCCCGGTCAGGCGGGTTTCGACCAGGCCGAATAGACCTTCCCACTGAAACAGGCCATAGCGCCTGCTGAAATCTCAAGAGGAGACTGAAATGCGGATCAAACAACGCCAGGTACTGCCAGGCATCGACAAAGCTGTATCCCAGGCAACGAAGGTTTACGTTGCTGAAGCTTGTGCTGCGAACGATATTCTCGTCGCTACGGGAACCAAAAACGGCTTTTTGAGCGTCGTTAAGGCATCCAATGTGGATATTACCAAGTGCCGTGGACCCCTCTTCGTCGCTGATTTTGCAGCCGCACTTGGCGATTACGTCGCTGTTGCGCTGCCCTGGAAGTTGGTGACTGGTGTAAACACCGCGAGTAATGCCGTAGGCGATGCTGTGTGGTTGGGTGCGGGCTCCACAAGCCTGACTGTTCCGGCTACTGTTGGGCTTACGAACGGGACAGCGGCCTTTACCTTAGTCGGTTTTCATATTCGAGTAGGGCGAGTTGTCGAATCACACGCTTCTACGGGCGCGTATCTACTCCAACCCTCTACACCTTCGGTTCTGGCCGGTTCTGTAAAACGTACTGGCAGTAACAGTGCTACCCTTACGGTTACTGGACTTGGTACAACTCTTGCGGGCGCCCCCGTTGTTGCTTTGAGTGAAGGGGACGGCACTACTCGTCATGTCTTGTATGGGTTGGTCAATGGAAGCGGCAATCTGGTGATTACGCTGAACAACGCAGACAATACAGATGAAGTCTCTTTCATGATTCATGCCTAAACAGTGCGTCGAATAGGAGGTCAGTATGGCCCAAAATCGCCGTACCATTTTTCGCAGATCAGGCGCAGTAACAGGCGCTAATGCTGTAGGAGATGCTTCTCCTGACCAACAAGTTATCCAACTTGGAAGTAAGGCTGAAGCCTGGTTTCTGCTTGCTGTTAGATTCAAGCGGTCGGCTGGTAGTGCTGCAAACTACCAGCTTCGTGTCCGAACAACCGCAGGAGGGGCCAGTGGAGACATCAATGAAATCTACACGGGCTCTTCTACAGCAGTTGCCACGGCGACGAATGATGTAGCAGACCAACCGATTCCGTTTGATACAGACTCAAACGGTCGTGTCTACTTCAAATCGGGCTTTGATGGAAGCAGCACTGACAATGCTTACGACTATATTCTCTGGTTTGAGAAAGCGGTAGGCTCGTAATGGCTGATCCGCTTTTCCCAAAAGCGAATCGTGCTTTCCCCGAGTTCTTTGGAAGAGCCGGGGGGGCTACACCTGCGCCAGCAGACGCAGCCGACTATTTGAATACGTCGAATGCAGACTACTCTGTAGGCTCCGATGTCACATGGTCTGACTCTGGTGCTGATGACAATGTGATCTCGATGGAGATCGGTACGAACGCTACAGCCGCGAACAAGCCAAGTAATAACTTCGGCACCAAGTTTTTCGACACTGGGACAACGGTTGCAGATCTACCCGGTCTTCGTATGCAGTTTGATCGAGTAAGTTCACCAGAAACGAATCAGTCGCAATGGCCTGTGGTGGTGGTTGGGTTCATTTGCGTACCTGCATCGACGACTCCGGCATTCACCACACACAGTGCTTTCTGGATTGCTGGTAAGTATGCCTTCACGTCTGATGCTGATACGAACGGGCATAGCGTCCGCAGCAATGACCAGACATACAGTTGGCAGACGGTTCAGATGGATGACAGCGCTCCAACGAACTACCAGTTCAAGCAAGATCTAACGGTAAATATGTGGCAGCGAATGTCTCACGCAGACGGCACCGCAGGGTCGATTGGTGTGGGGTATTGGCTCGGTACGACCAACTACCCAGGCAGCGGAGGTGGGGGTACGAACCTCTATACGACCACGAAAACCGGGTTCACCACGCTAACTGCAACCGATAAAATCTACTCGTTTATTTCAGCGGGTGCGTACTCTGGTGGTTCAGGAACTCGCACGGTCACTGGCCGTCTTCGGGTCTACGTGAAGAAATGAGCAAGCTTTCAATCAAAGTAGGCGTCAATACCTATGGTGGGTATGGCTCCGCGAGTGGAAGCCAACAGACTATCCGTCGTTATATTACGCAATGCGACAACTCCGGCGGAATAATCTTTATCGACGACGATGAAGTGACACTCGCACAAGCAGAATCTACATTCTCTTCTTCTTTAGACTCCGTTGTTGCCGACGATGTTCGGGTGGAAGAGCTTGATTCTGGTTCTGGCATTCCAGGAATGATTACTCTCGTATTAGTTTCGAGTTAGTCAAATGGCCGCACTGCGTAGAGGGAGCCGAGGACGGGCAGTCCGCAAGGTTCAACGGGCACTAAATGCTAAAGGGTTTGGACCGCTCACTGCTGACGGTGATTTTGGTAGACTTACCAAAGAAGCCGTCATTCAGTTTCAACAGAGCGAGAACCTTGATGCAGATGGACTGGTTGGCCCAGCGACAAGCGCAGCACTCTTCGCGGAACAGGAAGCCCCATCCCCGCCTCTCGAAGAGGGGCAGAGAGAACTTACACTTCTCCTCTCGGGCACCCTTCAGGCGCTTGCAGTATGCGGGGAAGCTATTCGCTGGCTGGGTGTCACAGAAGATCCTCCCGGCTCAAATCGAGTACAGGGATTAACAGAAGGCTACGCTGATTTCTGGCACATCGCCTACTCTGGGCAAGAGCCTGCGTACCCCTGGTGCGCGATTGCGGTAAGCCAGTGGATCCGAAAAGGGCTCAACTTGGAAGAGTGGTCTGCAACACCATTCGGAAAGTGGTTTGGGGGCGCCTGGCAGATCAAAGAATGGGGAGAGAACCATGGCTGTCTCTATGAGGCCACTTCCCACACTTCCCGTAGCGGAGAAGTTTTTCTCATGTCTCGGGCAGGGTCGTCGTCCGACCCTTCTCGGGCAACCCGTGCGGGTCATTGTGGTTTAGTCCTTGCGGATTTGGGAGATCGCGTCATTACCATTGAGGGTAATACTAAAAATGCAGTACGATCTCTTTCTCGGAAGAAATCGACTCTGGATTCGTTTGTAGGGTGGGAACCGTAATGGATACTGATCTTGCAGCATCGCTCATCGAATACGGTGTACTGGGTATGTGGACGATCTCCCTCCTCTGGAGAGATATGTCTCTTTCCAAACGTGTCCAAGCCCAGCAGGACGCTTTTCAGGAACAGCTTTCTGATATGGCAAAAGAAGCAGACGAGAAAGAACACGCTCTTCGAGATAGGTATGATCAAGTTATCGCTGATCAAGCACGCCAACGAGAACAGCTAATGGTAGACATCATTTCAAAGCTCGAACGGATGCAAGAAGACTCCGCCTCCACGTTAACTAAAGTGCAGGAAGGGCTTACTGCAATGAAAGAACGATACGCTGAAGAGCGAGCCCTCCGAAGAATCCGAGACCAGGGATAAACAATGGCACTGACTACTTCCCCGCGCGAACAAACGCGCTTTCCAAATGTCCTCATTTTGGAGAGTGTTTTAAACTCAACGGCGGTCTCTGATTTAGCGGGAAGACCTGCTGATGTGACTACGATTGACATCGACAATCAATCAAATGCAGCAGCGTTTGTGAAGCTCTATGATGCTGTAGACGCTTCTGTATCTAATGTCCCTGTAATCATCATTATGGTTATGAATGGAACACGGCGTGTCGTAGAACTACCAACCGGAGTTGCGTTCACGAAGGGAATAACCGCGCGTTGCGTAACTGCTGGGGGTACCGCAGGAACAGGCAACCCCGCAGGTGGTAACGTCGGCGTCTCCATCGTGATGCGTTGAGGTAAACAATGACTGCAAATCAAATCATTTTAGGCTCGAACATCTGTACGGATGTCATTGAAGATCTGACGGTAAATGCTACCGCACAGAACAATGTGACAGGAGCCGCAGCTACCCTGTTCGGCGCTTATATCGATAATACGCTGAACAGCACTGCGGTCTATTTGAAAATCTGGAACCACGCGAGCCCTACAGTCGGAACTACCGCCCCCGACTTCTCTTTCGCATGCCCAGCAGGGAAGGTCGTCCAGTACACCTGGGCAGGTGGCGTAGCGATGGGTGTGGCTATCTCTTACGCTTGCGTCGCTGAAACGGCATCCGTAGCGACTGGAGGCGCCCCTGTTGCTGGTGGGACCGCTGGGACTACGAGTCCAGCAAAAAACGTTACTATTAGAATCCTTGTCACATAGAAAGAGGCTGTCATGACTGCTAAAGTCGGTGGAAAGTTCTCTTCGGAAACGTTGCGAAGCCCTCAAGGACACGAGGCAACGCTTGCCGAGAAGAAGAAATATAAAGATTCCCTCGTAAACCAACGCGCTTCCGCAATACGAAGAGTGCTGGAAAAACATCGTAGCAAACCCAGCCAAGCCCAGTTCCAAGAATCTGAAGACACAGATACCGGAGGTCGATAATGTCTGAAAAACTCAAATCCCGTAAGTTTTGGTTCGCACTACTCGGTGCGATCCTTCCCCTTGTCGCCCAGGTGATGACAGAAGAACTTGCTTTGGCAGAAGCACTTCAACTCTCTGTTGGCATCTTGGGCGCATACATCTTCGGGCAATCCTATGTAGACGGACAGTCTGCTTTGCCCGCTGTTGAAGCCCCTACTGAAGAAGCTGCTGAAGAGCCTGCTGCTGAAGAAGAAGCTGCTGAAGAATGATTGAGTTCCTCCTCGTTGTCATCACGGCAATCGGTACACTTCTGATGAGTGTGATCCTCCGTAAGAAAGAGGACACACCCGAGGGCTTTGTTGTGCCCAAGGAAGTGACTGAAACGTTCGATACGATTGACGAGGAGGCGGAAGAAGCCCAGGAAGAGATAGAGGAAGCGCTCGATGGCCCAACCCCAGAAGACGATTTGGCGAAGCTCGGAAACCGGAGAAGGCGATGATCTTAATGCTCTTCGTCGCAACCTCCCTCGCCTCGGAAGTGCCTCCGAAGCCAGAAGTTCCGCTTCCCACTTCGAGTCAATGCACCCAAAACATCCCTCTTTCTCTGGGCAAAAAGGCCCCGGCGGAGTTGGTGAGCGCGGATGGCATGTTGAAGTGCGGCGCTATTGCGGTTCCGACAAGTGAGTATGCAGATCTTCTGTCTATAGAAGTGTGGGCTGACCAAGTTGCTGCACACTACGTAGAGCGTACCAAGCTCCTGGAGTTGGAGCTTGAATGGCACCAAGGAAGAGAGTTAAAATGGTGGCAGAAGCCGAACGCACAACGCGCTCTTGGATTTATTGAAGCTACCGCTATTCTTGGAGCCTCTGCTTGGCTCTACAGTAAGTTGGAAGACTGAAATGTCTGAAATCGAAAAAGCCCGCAAATCAGCCGCAAAAAAAGCTCTTTCCCCAGAGGAGCATCGTGACCGTGTACTAACAGAGCTTCGTCGGAAGCTTGAAGAAGTAAAGGCGGCTGGACTCTCCCAGCAAGCAAGCGGGCTCCAGATGGTTATCGATGATTATGAGGGTATGCTGGATAATAGCAGAACTCGTTCCACTGCTACCGAGCCCTTTGGAAGATCTGGTAAGGCGGCAACAGATGAGATCGCCATCGCAAGGGGTCAGCCCGGATATAGGGAGGCTTGGGTTGAGGCTTATAAGGATAAGCTAAAATCGAACTATAAAACGCCTTCTCACCTCCGATGGCCTTCTCCTCGGGAGATAACCCGCCAAACGGGCCAAGACCCCGATCATTTATTGAGAGCGTTAGAGGCTGGTGGGGTTGAATCGCTTGCTGGGGCAGACGCACGGAACGCTGCTACTATGGGTTTCTTGAGAGACCCAATCTCTGATGTACCCGCCCAATCACGCGATGCTGTACTAATCGCACAAGCTTTTGAAGAGGCTTTGTCTAAAGCAGAAGAAGGAGACGAATAATGCCTGAAGGAATGCCCCCCGAATCCTACGCTGGACATGAGATGTTCGAGCGCGCAAAAGAACTCTTCTCTGGGCTTGACGAGGAAGGCCGAATGGCTGCCCGCGCAGGCGTTGAGGTTGCCCTGAAAGAGGGCGAATCAGAAGAGATGGAAGAAAGTCCACCGAACGACCATGGCGAGATGGCGGTTTCTGAAGAAGGCGAAGGGGAAGAGTCCCACGGCAAAGAGTTAGAACTCCCCCAGGGGACGCCGATGATGATCGTCATCCGCAAGAAAGCGGCTCATAAGGCGTGCCCAAGTGGCGACGGACACTAAAAAGATTGCAGATCAAGCAGTCGCGATAGCGTCTTCGATGCAAGAACGCGGAGACATCGCTCCGGGTAAAGAGGCCAAAGCGAAGAAGATCCGTTTCTTGATTCGAGAACTACGAAATAAGAAACGATAAGATCGAAAAAGATACTGCTGCTATGGAGAAGAAGAGACTTCTTCGAGAAGCGGTATAGGCGTCACCGATGCCTTCTCGTTTGATCTTATAGTCGAAGTGCTCTTTTGGGCTCATCGAAGGGAAACGCTCGAAGAAGTCGGGACACTCCCGCTTCTCATACACATAGCCCTCGGTCAGTCGAGTCTGATACCAGAGACAGCTTCCTGCCCACATCTGTTCGTGATGGTTTTTGGGGTATGTCTCCCACAAACCGCATCGACCGCACCTCGCCATTAGTCATCCTTGCTTGGCTTCAGGCCGTAGTGATCTTTGTACCAACCCTTCCCCTTTAGGATGAAGCTTGTAGCGCCGATAATCTTCCGCATATCAGTGTGGTGGCAGACCAAGCACTCCTTTGGGCCAGGAGCGTCAAAGCTCTCCAGCTTCTCTACGATTCTCGCGCAGTGAGAACAACGGTATTCATAGATGGGCATCATTTCCCCAATAGGTACTTCACACGGCGGCTGCCCTTCTCGGTCAGCACCAATCCGTTGGTTGGATAGATTAAAAATGCTCGGGTGATCTCACTCACAGCAATTTCAAGCGAGTGCTGTGATCTACCAGGAATAGCCTTCTGGAGTTGAGCGTAAGTCGTTGGCTCACTCCGCTTTAGGAGATGCTGAAAGATACAAAGCCCTACTGAAGACACCTTTGGAAGCTCTTCTCTCTTCAATGCCTCTTTCCTGGGCAAAAGGTGGGCGGGGCGTCCTGGCAACAACATCTTGTAACGACGAAGACGTGCTGCGCAGGACCGCGCCCAGTGGAGATTGTAACCATCGAAAGCCTGCAAATCATTCAGTTCACGAATGGTAATGCCTGGGTCTGTATAGGCCCAAACAAGGAGCAAGTCTTCCATGGTATCGGCCATTAACCAACCTCTACATACGTCCACTTACTGCGTGGGCGCCCTTTCGGCCTAATCGTAGACATGATGATGACCTGGCATGGACAGTTCTCCATTGCCGCCATCGTCTTCCCAAGCATATCAGTATCCCACATCCGGTCATCCATAACGATAACACCAGGTGTTTCAGATTGATCTGCAAGGGCTGCCCCCATCGCGGCGATAACCCTCGCTTCCGTACTGCCCGAGAGGGCGGTATGGAAACCATCGGGACGCACAAGGCCAAACGCAATGCTCCCTGTTACCGCGTTGATCTTGAGCAGGTCGTTACCTGCCATGAACTCGTTTACCGCAACCTCATAGCTTGAAAGCGGCTCTTCCATCAGTTCAGCCAGGACACGCTTTAGGTCCTTCTCTACAGCGGCATAATGCTTTGCCTCGCCTTCGGATGCCGTAGCGTTGTTCTTCGCGGCTCTTGCCATGTCATACAGCGCACGGTTGGAGATGACGGTTTCAATCTCCTCCTGCACCTCACTGGGCAAACGCATAATGCGTAGCTCTTCCTGGGTTCCAAGCTCTTTAAGCATGGTCGTGATGTGGGCTAACTGGCGCTGGTCGTCAGATTCCCGCGCATCTCGGTAAAGGTTTTTAAGCTTTCCAAAACGCTTGCTTTGCTCCAGTTCAACCCAGAGGCTGTTGAGCGCATCGTTTGAGATATATGCAATACCGCTAAAGGTGCCCAAGAAGGCTGTTGAACCCTTTGCGTTTGCTGAATGCTCACGCTTGAGTTCGGCTGCTTTAATGATCAGAGCGGGGAGATTAACGGTGTCGGCGCTAATGCCCAGGAGTTGGTCGATCGCTTCTCGATAGCGGTGATTGATGCGCCCATCCAACTCCTCTCGTTTGGACTCACCGACGAGCCATTCATAGAAGAAGGTGCGGATACCATCAGGGCTGCCCGCCAGGACGTGGTGTAGTTCCGCTACTGGTAGGCAGACTCCGTTAGCTCCGGCACGGTTAGGGCGCGAACCCTCTTGCATAGACCAGCGGGCGACCCCGCCATCTGTGAAAGTGGCTTCCGCGAAAACACCAGCCTCTTCTCCAGGCCGAAGAGCGTCGAGTTGAGAACCGCTCTTAACGGTTTTCGCACGCCACAGAAGTCCCCAAGCAGAGCCTGAAAGAGCGAGTTGGATCGCTTCAGCGATACGGCTCTTACCGCTCTCGTTTGGTCCGACGAGGAGGGTGTACTGACCAAGTTCTGTAGCAGCGCGATGGCCTTTGATATTGGTCTCTACTTTTTGTACGTGGTTCATTTTGTAGTCTCCTGTTTCCAGTACATCTCGATTGCTCCTGCGAAAATCGCAGAAGGTCGAGTGCGTTCTGTTCGCCATCGATAGATCGTGGTCGAACATGGGTGGCTGTTTCCAGGGAAGAAGCTTCCCATACCGACAGCAATTTGTTCGTCGCTATACCCAGAGTTGTGCAACTCGGTAAGCATCTTTAGGCAGGATGGTTTCATTGTATTACTCCACAAGAAGGTGATACCCAGTTGTCCAATCATCTGGGTCGGACACTTCGATCTGCGTCACTTTCTGGAGTGACTGATCGCGGTCCCAGGTAAAAACAGGGCGCCCTGCTTCTAAAGCAGATTGAACAATGCGAGCGGTTGCACGCCCACAATAGCGCCCAGGGATAACAAAGAGGTTGTATCGAGGTTTACGGGTAACAGCGTGAATCGCAGTCGTTGTGCTCTCTGCCCACTCATCCCAATCTCCTCGGAAGTTTGTGTCGTAGTCCTTTCGCGCTGCAACGATTTGAGCCCCTGTACTCCCCCGTTGGGTGAAGAGGTCTGACAGTTCGAGTACCGCTGAAAAGATACCTCGCGTAGATTCAGATGATGGGTGTGCGTAAAATACTCTCATACTTCCTTCCAGTTCATGCCAATCTCCGCTTCCGCTGTATAGAGGATTCGGGGATTAGTCTTACGTTTACGGGTCATGGTTTCGGTTAGTTGTTTGCAGACTTCTTCTGCTCTCTCTTCGGGCACCTCAAACACCAGCGAATCGTGACACTGGTTGACGAGGCCCAGGTTGTTCTCGAAGTCAAAGGGAAGGACATCGCCTCCCCCGATTCCTTCAGTCGACGCACCCTCTTCGCCCAAGACAAGTTCAAGCATTGCTTCGTGTACAAGCGCCGCTCCACCTGCCTGGATGGGGTGGTTTACCAGTTCGTTGATCTTCTCTTCGTCCCTGAAGTCTCTGCGGCGTCCCCACAGGGTGTCGCCAATGAACCCCTGCCTCCTGTAGAGAGACTGCATAGAACGCCACCAGCGGGGTATCTCGGGGTCAGCACGCTCCAATCCGCGTACAACCTGCCGGATGTCCCGCTTCTTCAGGTGGGCATAGACAAGCTTTCCATTCTCATCTTCTGCGCTGATGACCTGTTCGTGAATCCTGGGCACGGCTGCGGCATACTGCCAGGCATACCGAACGTTCTTGGTGATACCCCGCATAGACTTGAACGTGCCTGCGCCTTTCTTCTTCCTGTCTTCGGGCGCACCATCCATCTCCCAGACGGCTGCACCGTAAACCATCTCCATGGTTTCGTTATGGGGGTCATACCCATCAGCGAAGGACTTGAGAAGACGCTCGGCGTTTGCCTCTTCTGCAATCAGCCGTAGCTCAAGCTGATCCATATCCGCGCCCACAAATACGTGCCCTTCTTCGGGAATAAACAGGTCCCTGAAGTCGTAAGGAATGTTCTGCGCGTTTGGATCTGATGAAGAGTATCTACCTGTTGCTGGCAGGCGATTGTAGGAAGGGTGTACGCGCCCGCCTCGGAGAACTATTCCCCTTCTCATCGTGCCCCCTGAACCATACGTTTCAGTGATGAGACGAAGCGGACGCAAGTATGTCCCTAACAGTTTCCCGTATCGGCGTACCAGCCTGATGGATTGGAGGAAGCGGGTCTTCTCTTCTTCCAGGCCATAGTCGGTGATCATACGACGGAGCGAGTCGTCGTCGGTGCTGGGGTCTCCAGTCTTCTCGTTGTATTTAACTGGCGAAAGGCCCCAGGAAGAGAAGAGGAGATTGCGGAGTTGGTGCGTTGAGTTTGGATTGAACTCTGCCCCCGCAATCTCCTGGGCAACTCGCGTCTCTTCGATAAGCTTTCGCTCAAACGCGAACTCCCGCTCTCTGGCCTTCCCCAGATCTACCCGTAGGCCGAGACGCTGCATCCCAGCCCCAATAGATTGGAGTTTGTGTTCGCACTCCAGAAGGTGCCACTGATCCCGCTTCTTCACCTGACGCCCAAGAACAGGCGCAACGCGGGCTGTGACACAAGCATCCTTCGCACAATAAATGTAGAGTTCTCTATCTGTTCGAGCCGTGGTAGCTGTGTGATCAGCCTTCCATGCCTCGGTGAAGTCTGTATAGAAAGAGCCGACAAACCCGAGATTGTGCGGCATCTCATTGTCTGTCAGTAGATGCAGCAAGATGGTATCGGCAGCAAGCTTGGGGGTAACTCCGAGGTACTGCTCCATCACAGTACGGTCGAACTGCCCTGCGTTATGCCCAACAACAGGGACAGGAGGCGAAGTAAAGAATGCTCGGAGCATCTGCTTCGCCTTCTCCTCGTCTTCCCTGCCCAAGAAGAGTTGTCCTTTGATCGACAGCACTGGCCATACAACAGCATAGCTATCGTTACTGATGCCGATACAGCGTAGGTTTGCGGTAAGGCTGATCTTATCGTCGGTCTCAACGTCGTATGCGACTGGGAGGCCCATGCTCTTAAACTGTTCCAGCGACGCTTTCAGTTCGTCCAAGCTACGCAGGAGCTTGATTTCAGGGTCAACCCACTTCAGAGTGCCCGAGAAGAAGCGGAACGCTTTCCGAATGTCGTGCTCGAAGACAGGCTGCCATTTCGGGTTCCGAAGTACAAAGTCTGGGTGAATAGTATACGCCACCTTGATTACGCGGTCGGGGTCCCAAGGTGCGCGAATCTCTTCGCACGTACCTCGAAGACGCATCACAGATGGAGAGCCCCCACGTAGGGCGGCAGCAGACTCTTTCCCCAGGCAAAGGAAGTGCGTGAACTTTTTGATGTTCGCGTGCAACCTCGGCTTACAACACGCTTGCGGCGTCATCCATTCAGATTGCTTGTCTCGTCTGCGCTTGCTGTTCTTTCGCCCAAGTCGGAGCATGTAGCCTGGGAGGTCGTTGTTTGTCGGTCGGCAGGCGATGGCATTATCGATACGACATTCGTTTCTATCGATGCCGACTGCCTCCAACGCGCGCTGTAGTTCGTGGCCGCCTGGTCCCACGAATGGGCGCCCCACGGACACCTCGCTGCCTCCAGGCGTCTCACCAATAATCGCCACTCTGTCATCGTCATGCTCCTCGCAATCGACGGGTATCCATTCGCCCTGCGTCTGCAAATCAGTATGCAGGGGGCACTGCTGGCAAAGGGGTTTCATGTGTGTGGTCCATGAAAAGGTGGAGACGGGGCCGCCTGTAACTATGCCTGTACAGATGACCCCGCCTCCGGGGTTTCTACCCCTTACTCATTGTCGAGTAGGAAGTCGAAGTCTGATGCGGATGAAGAAGCGGTAGTAGTGGTGGGGGTAGCCGTCGCTACCTCCTTCGGCTCTTCGATGGCGATGTCGGCCACGGCTGCTTGAGCAGCAGCGGGAGACCGTGCGGCAACCATCATTTCAAACTGCGATTTGGGGTAGAAGTTGTATCGAGGATAGCTTCCGTCGAGACGCTTACCTTCGGCGTCAAGTTCAGGAGCTTGGTAGTTAAAGAAGACCTCGCGGTTAACGAGCTTGTCCAAGATCTTATCGAGTTCGACAGCACCGGACAGCTTGTCTTCAGGCACTCCAGCGGAGACGAGGAAGACCTTGAGGAAGATCAAACCGCGCTCCAGGTTGAAGGACTCGCGGTGGCGAGTTCCATCTGTCTGGAGGTAAATATAAAGACGACCGGAATCGTCAAACGTCTTGTGTTCAAGGATGGTCGCTACGTGAAGCCCGTTGGTCAAATATCCAATCCGTGTGCTCACAGACCCAGTATCACTAAAATCAACTCGCATTGTTCTTACTCCATTGCGTTGTTGTTGGTTCATAGCTGCGATTACCCGCACAGCTAACGGGATTCAAAAAGCCCCTCTTCGTTAACGAGAGTCTCTACGAAGGTGTTGATCATCTCTTTCTCTTCATCTGTAAGAGATGGGGGGAACTCAAAGGTTTGGCCTTGCTGGGTAGTGATGTGCTTCATCAACCCCACAGCGCCGAACATCATAAACTGCATCTGCATTTGCTTGATGAACGCAGACATCTCCTCTTGGGAGGCTGGCTTATCCTCAAACAAGTTTGGCAGCGGTACTTCTTCTTTTTCCATTACCAGTTCTCCTCACCAGCGAAGAAGTTCTCTACTACATCTTGCTGGGCAGAGCGAAGGATCGCCCTATGAAGCGCGTCTTGCAGAGCCCAACGAATGTGGGACTTTGGTTTTGAGCCGTTAATCTTCTCTGCAATCTCTCGAAGGGGGTTACGCCACTCGCCCAGGTCCCCAGAGAGGATGGCTTTCGCGCCCGCTTCAGCCACTTTCTCCTGCCATTCCAACCCCTTGGGCCTCGGGCAATCAAAGCCTGCTTCCCGCAATCCCTCTGCGATGTTCATGGGGGACTCGTTTGGGAAGACAGACAGCCTGTCTCCGCTAATCCACTGGCTGCTTGGGCCAGTGTGAAACACATACTGCCAAGGTGCAGCCGTCTCATCATGTACAGCACGAGCTACCACGTCAGCGAAAGCGCTGAACTGCTCGGGTAGCTGCCCAGGTAGGTCGGGGCCTCCCCGGATGTATTTGCCTGAAGAAGTACGTTGCGGCCTTTCGTGGGCATTAAAGATGACGTGGATGCCATTCTCGGTGAGGTCGCGCGCTGCGTCTCTCATGCCCAGGACTTGGGTTCGAAGCTGACGCCACATATCCCCGAAGCTGTACTTGGCTTCCAGGTCTCGGACTGTCTGCTCTACGAGGACGGAAAAGTCATCAATGCAGATTACGGGGTGCTTTTTACCCTCGCTCTCCAAGATGGCGACTGCATCCTTTACGGTCTTGGCTCTACGCTCGTTGATCTTCTCTGCGCCAAGGAACCGACGCACGGGAGTCAGCGCTCCTGCCTGGGCAATGAAAAGCCCGGCGGCAGCGGCTGCCCCGCACGCGGTAGTCTTCCCTGCTTTCGAAGGTCCATAAACTACGATGAATGCTCCAGCTTGTTTAGTCATTCTCTTCTACTCCCCATCGGCAAAGTTCGAATGCATCGCACTTGCCATACTTGTGTGTACAAATCATGTCGCTATAGGCGGCAGGCCATTCGTTCAGTGGTTTGTCTTTCCAACGTTCCATGTTCTCTTCTGCATAAAGTAAGTTCTGTACAAATCTCGAAACTGCATGTGGCGCAGGCTCTAACGGTCGCCGGTCCAGCTTGTAGGGTGGACGGCTTGTAATCCGATTGATGATGACGCCAGCGAACTCATCAGGCCAATAGAGCCTTCCGAATACTTGGTAGCCAATCATCTGGCCGTTCAGGATGTGTGAGTCATAGGTCTTGTGTGAAATCCGATAAGCTGTTTTGTGGTCTACAATCCAAACTCTTTTCTGTGAGTCCCGTACAATCAAATCCGCTCTTTGTGTATAAAGATGCTTCCCTGGGCCAAAGCGCGCTCGAAGCTCTCTTTCTACGTCGACTACTTCCCAAACGGGATCACTCCCGTAGTGAGCAACATAGGCTTCAACCATCTTCTCGGCGACGGGAACCAGGTCAATCCATAAGTCCGAACTCTCTTCTTCTTCAATCGCTAAACGCTGTATTGCTTCCTTCGGAGTATACCACTCGTCGGGATTGCCCCCGGTCTGTATCTCCTTCAAGCGTTGGTAATGGTGGGCGAGCCCGATGTGTAGGAGCGACCCCCTTACAAGAGGCTCACTCATGGGCATCGTAAGAAGGCCACGACTCCAGTAGCCATTCAAACGCATACATCGAAGGGCGGTTTCGAAGTGGTGCCATCCACGTTCAGACGGACCAGCGTTTAGAAGCTTCTTTTTCGGTGTGGGCATGACAGTAGCTTATCAGATGCTGTACATCCGTCAAGCAGTTAGTTCAATATCTTCACTACCTTTCGGCACCATTGCAGCGACAGCCCCCACTCTGGAAAGCAAATCTTCTTTATCAATATCAAAGCTTTGCTCTAAACCAGACAGCGCTTCATCCTCTACCACCTGCCCGACAGCGGGGAGTTTATCGAGGAGGATGTCTGCGACGTGCTCATCGGCAGTACCTTCGGCGACGATGTAGCTAATGAGTACAGGACGCTTTTGGCCTAACCGACTCACGCGCCCCTCCCATTGTCTAATCTTTCCGGGAGTCCAGGGAAGCATAACGAAGAGCGCCAGGTCTGTATCTTGTAGGTTTACGCTCTCTCCCCAGGCATCTCCTGTACCCACGAGGATCGCAGGCCCTTCACAGGCCATGTACTCATGGCGTATTTCATCCCGCCCAGCAGTGTTGGTTCCTCCATGCGCTGCCCAGAGAGAAGCGTTGAGGTCATTCTTTCCGAGGTGCTTTACGATCTCTTCCGAGAGCTTGTCACAATCCTTCCGGCGTCCGGTGAAGACGATGATCTTCTGCTTACTTCGAACCGCATCTTCAATCCGCTGCAAAACATACTTACGTTTACGCGAAGCTGCTTCCTGTAGAAGAACCTCGAAGTATGCCTCTCGGTCTCCGGCACGCTTGATCTCCTGCTTAAAGCCACCTGCGGCGCGATTCTGCTCTTCGTGAGTCAGGTACACAACCTGCCGACGTTTGGGGGGCAACGACTTGTTAACGCTGCGTTGGCTTGTCTTGTGCTTGCAGAAAGTCAGGCGGTCATTCAACTCGGATTGATTGCTCAACCCGTCATACTTGAACCCGTAAGCATCTTTGTATCCGGCGCAGTAGCGTACTCCAAACTGATGGAAGGTTCCCCACTGCCAAGGCTCGCATAGATCAAGCTGGGCCCACAGGTCCCTGGGCCTATTCGGAATAGGGGTAGCCGTCAGTCCAAGACGGCGAGAACAAGAAGCAGCAACCCGATAAGAAGCAGAAGCCATGTTTCCGAGGTCTTCATACGCGGCTCTCCCATCGGGCATGATCACACGCTTGCTTCGCTTCGGATTCTTTGCAGCGTGGATCTCATCGAAGATAATGCTGTAAGGCTTTAGCTCCTCAATCGCCTCCTGCCAATCGATCAGAGTTTCCCACGCTGTGATGTACAGGATGTTCGTGTTGCGAGAAAGCTCTTGAGGCTTCTTTCCAGTCAATAAGACTGGCTTGAACCTTGTGTACTTACGGGCCTCTTCCTTCCACGTCCCCCTCGCTGCTGCCCGAGTAACGACTATTCTCGGTCCGATGGTGGCGGCTGCCCATACGAGTCCAACCAGGGTTTTGCCAGCCCCAGGAGGAGCCCACACATGAAAGCCCACGCGAGGCACAGAAGCCAACAAAGCATTTTTCTGGTGGGGTAAGAGGAACTCGGGAACCCAAGGCAGAAGCAATGGTGCTCGCTCTATCCTACCCCAGATCTGATCTGACGGTTCCTCTGGAACCGGCGAACGGTCTAAAAGCATTCCAGTGTTTAACGGTACGCGGTACCCTGCTGACCTTTTGTTTTTCCAAACGCCTGGCAGGTCTTCAGCCCACGCGGGCACATCTTTCCAATATCTAAAGAGCATAGGTTTTCTCCGGTGTGTGGCAGTTTATGGGAGTGTGACAACCCTCCCTTCGTGTTCTACGGCTGGTGTAGGCAAACCGATATACAGGTCTACAGACCTTCCCCCCAAGGAGGCTGTCTTGAGTTTGACGTTACCAAGCAGTGCAATCGCGAGACGCAGTTCAGGTTCAGGCCTTGAGTCCCTTCTCCCGTTCCGCGCTGACCATTCGACGTAAGAGCCGTAGAGCGTCTCACATGGGACCGCACGGCCATAGGCAGACTCTGACAGTCGGAAGTATTCAGGAGGCGGTGGGTAGTCGCTGATGACGCCTACAGCCCCTTGGGCCTGGACCATCGATACGAACTTTTCGATACCCGATTGAGAAGCCAGTTGGATCTGCTTGCGTGCTTCCGTTTGGAATGGCATTGCAATCAGCCGCCAGTCGATCTCAACCTGTCGAAGCGCATCACAGTACGCCTCTATCTCCTGGGCAAAAGAAACGCTGAAGGTAGAAGTCTTCGAGTCGAAGCAGTTCCGCAGCATGTTCTTGTATTCGTTTTTAGGGCGTGGAACCGCGAGCACTGTCACGCGCCGGTCTTGCATATCGACAACGAGTGGCTGCCGTGCATTCGAGGTGAGCCACCACGTCATGCGGTTCGTCACCTTTATTCTCTGGGCATAGGGCGCTGCACAGTGAACTTCTTCATCGGTGATGTAGCTCTTGAGTTCAGACAGCACATCATTCGAGCGGCTGTCTACGCCAACCTCATCTGCAAGGACGAGTAGATTAGTGACGTAAGAAGCGTTGAAGCGGTCACGCAATGCGCGGTTCGAGACAACTGCTGTATTCCCCGGGCCAATCATCCGAGAGAGGATGCGACCGTACAAGCTCTTCCCGATTCCCTGGTAGGGTGACATACACAGGACAGCTACCATTGAGCGGCGTTCTGGGTTCTGGACCAGCGCAGCCGACCAGTGAGTTAGCCACTCTCTTGACTTCGCGTTGCCCGCAGTAAGGACTTCAAGCATTCGTTCAATGCGGTCATAGCTACCGGGGCGCGCTTCGATGTCTGGCTTTGCGTAGAGGTTGAGCATCCGAACTGGCTCTTCAATCCAGGGGCCTCCAACGGAGATGCAATCGAATCCGTAGATCTGCCGACTCAACACATGGTCAATCAAAGCGCGTCCATGGTTCGCGTCACAGCCTGAAGGAAGAAGTCCCACAAGGTGATCGAGCAATGGGTCTTTCTTTAGGGGCGAGCCCAACTGCCAAGCACCATCCTGGTATCGGTAGAACACGCCTTGCGGTGCGCTGTATGCGAGTTGGTTCTCCACATACTCAACTAAAGATTCGGGAACATCAGCCAACAAGTCTGCTCGGGCAGACACGCTTCGCGGTCCACTACGCTTTCCTTTCTTCCCGCCTTCGGTCCCGTCTTCTTTCCGTAGCCAATACTGCTGCTCATCGTGGAGGTGACGGCTGCTTGTACACTGGAGGAAAGCTCGACCATCCTTGGTCACGCGGAGGAAAGCTGAACCCTGTGAAGCATCAACTTGGAAAGGACAAGCGCACTTGTATTTACCAGAGCCTTGTTTCAAGATCTCCGATACTGTCGTCTCTCCCCTATCATCAAAGCGGATGCGGGTATCGAGGGTAAGCGCAGGCTCCTCACTCAAAAGACCATCCGTGCTCACAAGCTCCCCCTCTAAAAAAAGACC
>Ga0110931_1000182_pt1 | contig 24063 bp, 55 predicted proteins | sample 4_EtaG_FD_79333 | JGI IMG/M metagenome (GOLD analysis project Ga0110931, IMG submission 79333) | Marine viral communities from the Subarctic Pacific Ocean - 4_ETSP_OMZ_AT15127 metaG (version 2) (version 2) | ecosystem: Environmental > Aquatic > Marine > Oceanic | place: Pacific Ocean | collected... | reverse complement strand
TATTTTAACTAAATTATTGAAAATTTTAAGAAAAACTGGTACTTTATAAAAATAATTTTATATTTATTATGTGGGTGTAAAAAATTTTACACACCGTTCTTTCATTTGGGTGGAGGGGTTGAATGCCTGTCTTGCGAAAAGCTAATTATATGCTTGTTTTCGGTGCGTGTAACTTGTTCGTATATTTTCTTATACAGGGTTATGTGTCGAATGAGTATAATTTTTTGACACCCTTTGATACAGCTTTTCCATTTATGCCAGAATTCGTTTGGATTTATCAGAGTCTTCTGCCGGTGATCGCCTTGACAATGGTTCTTTTGGTTAAATCCAAACGACTCTTTTTCAATACTTTTTGGTCATGTCTGGTCGCCACAGTTGTGATTCATCTCTTTTGGCTTTTGTTTCCGTCTTTCTATCCACGGCCAGAAATAGATCCAGTAACTTTGTCTGAAGCTTTTGTGCAGTTATCATATGAGATAGATAATTCATCTAATACTTTCCCATCAGGACATGTGGCCTTTTCTTGGATTATGTATTTGGGAGCGAGGAAGAGCGAATTAGCTAAAAAGACTTCTGGTTTGTCTAATTTATATCTTTTGTGGGCCCTCGGCGTGTCACTTTCAACTTTGGCGATCAAAATGCATTATGTTATCGACGTGATCGGCGGATTAGCAATAGCTAGCTTTTGTTTCTATCTAGTAGGCTGGGCGATAAGAAGATTTAATTGGTATCCCCCCGAAGATACTAGTTATAGATATGAAGGCATACAAAATAACTGATGACGAGAAGATATTAAAAACTCCGTGTAAACCCTGTCGCACAATCGAAGAGGGCGAACAAGTTGTCGCCATTTTGAAAGAGGTCTTGGGACAGAGCAAGGACGGCGTAGGACTAGCTGCGAATCAAATAGGCATACACAAAAGCGTCTGTCTGATTAACGTAAAGAAACCTATTGCCCTAATCAATCCTAAAATAGTTGCTAAGTTTGACAAATTCACGTACAAAGAGGGTTGTCTATCCTATCCGGGTGATTATGTTTTAACTGAGAGGTTTAAAAATATTGTGGTGAAGGCAGATAATCATAAAAACTTGTTGAAATTTTCTTGCAACACACCCGAGGATACACTGGAGTGTGCTTGTATACAGCACGAGATTGACCACCTAAACGGCATCACTATGCACGACCGAACCCCAACTCTGGCTATGCCAAAAGCAGCAGACTTGTTGATAAAGGGAATTAAAGATGGCAAATAACTACATCGAGGACAAAGATGATGAGTATGAGTACGCATATTTGAGAGTTTCTTTGCAATCTCAAGACGAGGAATACGCCCTCTATAAGAGGTGGGTCCAGAGCCAGATTGAAATAGAAAACGATGCAGAGCCAGAAGAAGAGGGAGTGATTATTATTGATATGGCATAGTTACTTATATGAAGCAAATCACCATAGTCGTTTCTAGATTAAGATTGGTTGTGGTTTGTTTGCTGTTAGGTTTTATAATTCTAGTTAGCCTTTTTACTCCAAAAAACGAAGAGTCAGAAAAGATGATAGTTGAATATAATGACACCGACACCTGCGAAATTCTATTGTGGAATGATGACAGACTTGTCGCACGCCTATACTCTAATGATTACAAAGACTGTAAGTTTTATTTAATAAAAAACTCGTCCCATTAGGATTACTGCTACTATTTAAAAGTGGGCATAGGGAGGTTATTTTAGATGGCTGGTGACAATGGTTGGAGTGAATATTCAAAGCTTGTTTTAAAAGAGCTTGAAACTCTATCTAGGGGCATTGCTGGATTAAATGAAGAGATTCAGGCACTTAAGAGTGATATAACAGAACTACGGTCCCGAGAAGATAAAGTTGAAGAGCTTCGCGCCTGGAAACAACGCTGTGATGAGATAGCGTCCCCTACTCAAATGAGAGCCTGGATCCGCGAAGTTGAAAGGTTAAAAACTTTCAAGACAAAATCAGTTACCATCTTCCTCGTTGTTCAAGGACTCATGACCGGAGCGTTAGCATTAAGTAACTTTTTCAACTAGACAGTTGAACATTTGTTCTTATAATTTTGGTAGACAAAGGAGTCATTATGCTAGCCGATATTGTAGTCGGCGTGCAGGCCGGTGACGAAGCAAAAGGCAAGGTTACTCATCACTTGTGTAAGAGTGGTGATTATACGCATGTCTTAAGGTTCAATGGTGGCTGCAACGCTGGGCATACTATTTACCATGAAGGTAAAAAATTTGTAACACACCACATACCTGCTGGAGTATTCTATGGAATAAAATCAGTTATTGGTTCAGGTTGTGTTGTTAATGTAAACCAGTTCTTTAAAGAATTGGAAGAACTCAAAGAGGGAGGAATAAACGTTGATGGAAAAATCTCTATTGCTGGAAACGCTCACGTCATTACTGACGAACATCTTGAACAAGATGGCAGAGATACTAGCATCGGTACAACAAAGCGCGGAAACGGCCCTGCTTATCGCGACAAGTATGATCGCAAAGGTAAGTTAGCTTCGCAGGTGCCAGAATTGCAGCATTATTTAGTTGATCTTTATGATGAGTTGCATAATAACGGCAGTGTAAAAGTATTATGCGAAGGCGCCCAAGGATTTGAACTAGACATTGATTGGGGTGATTATCCATATGTAACTTCTAGTCATTGCACCTCTGCTTCAGCTTTATTAAATGGAGTTCCGTTTAATTGGGTTAGGGATGTGTGGGGAGTCGCAAAAATATATGAAACATATGTTGGAGCTAAAAAGTTTGAACCAGACGGATCAGAGTTTCCGCTTTTGCGAAAATATGGAGAAGAGTTTGGTGCTACAACTGGACGACCAAGACAATGTAATTGGCTTAATTTAGATAGGCTCATTAAATCCGTAAAGGTAAACGGAGTCACCAGGTTGGTGATAAATAAAATGGATGTAATGAGACAATTGGGAAGGTGGACACTAATTAGTGATGGGAAAGAGGTTAATTTTAAAACAGAAAACGACTTAAAAATGTTTTTACGACAAAAACTCTCCGGACCCGATATTACTAATCCGGCTTTATTGTATTTTTCAGACAATAAGCACTCAATTTAGGAAAACAAGATATGAAAGTGGTAATTCCTGACCCAACTGAGAGCGTTCTTAGAAAAGTTCTAAAGGAACTTTACCTCTTAAAAATAGGGCTAAAAAACGAAAACTATGAAAGTTGTGCAAAAAAGATTGATTCCATACGTGCAATGGTTCAGGAAATAATTAACACAAAGTAGTTGACTGTTGTATAATGGTTCTTATATTACTTTTAAACCAAAATGCATCCGTAGCTCAGTCGGATAGAGCAACGGCCTTCTAAGCCGTGGGTCACAGGTTCGATTCCTGTCGGATGTACCATAAACTATAAGGAGAAAAAAATGGCTGATGGAAGAGTTACAACTAAACAGTTGCAGGAACAATTAAATACAGTGTCGAGCCGTCTTAGTAAGATGGTTGACGATATGTATGTTCTAAAAGAGGAGTTAGGTCGCTTTAAAGCTGCCGTGGCTCAGGATCTTACTAAAGTTATTAAGAAGATTAATGACTAAAGATCGGGCTCATAGCTCAGTGGTTAGAGCTGCCGGCTCATAACCGGTAGGTCCCTGGTTCAAATCCAGGTGAGCCCACCAAAACCGCTAATGTAGCTCAATTGGTAGAGCAGCTGATTTGTAATCAGCAGGCTGTAGGTTCAAGTCCTATCATTAGCTTACACACATATAAAAAGGATAAAGATGATTTCAACTAATTGGATATCTGAAGTAGATTCAGATGAGCAGCCGCAAGCACTAGCAATGGCGGCCGAGGAAGCAGGGAGTGCATCCGATAAAGACCAAGTTTTGCAGGTTAATAACAGGATATATTTTTATTCTGAAGTAAAAAGAGCTAAAATTCTTACTTTAAACAAGACTTTAAAGAACTTGGAAATTAATTTGGCCAATCGTGCCGGCACTTTACAGACGACACACATCGGAGATATATATCTTTACATTAATTCTTATGGGGGTAGTGTGTTTGCAGGGCTCTCTGCTGTTGATTATATTAAAAACTCAGAAGTTCCCGTAACAACAATTATCGATGGCTGCGCTGCTTCAGCAGCCACGATGATGAGTGTCGTTGGATCACACAGATTGATGAACGAGTATGCCTTTATGCTTATTCATCAGTTATCTGCTGGTAGTTGGGGAAAATATGAAGAATTGAAAGACAACATGTCAAATAACGACTTGTTGATGAAAACTATCAAAGACATCTACACCAAGCATACGAAGATACCTGCTAAAGAATTATCGAAAATACTGAAGCATGATTTGTGGTGGGATGCCAAGACGTGTTTGAAGTACGGGTTGGTCGATGAGATCATAACCTAGCCGAAGTGGTGGAATTGGTATACACAACAGACTTAAAATCTGTCGCTCTTTGTGGGCTTGCGGGTTCGAGTCCCGCCTTCGGTATTTTCTCTTGACCTTTGGTCATCGGTGCTTACTTTATTAATAAGAAAAGAAACTACCAAAAAGAGGCTACATGTTAGATCACTTATTTAATTTAGTTTTAGCTTCTTCACAAAGTGAAGAGCTTTATAGGTTGGGCTGTTATGCCAGTGATACTTTTGCTGGGTATACAACAAATGGAAAATTTATTTTTTACGCAATGTGTGTTGCATAGGAGAATACATGAAGCTTTATTTATTAGTACAATATCAAAATCAGAGCGATGACTCTTATGATTCCTGTGTGGTTGTGGCTAGAGACGAAGAAGCCGCCCGAAACGTACATCCAATGGGCGACTGGGACAGAGTAGACGTTTGGACTTATGGACCTGAAGATATCGAGGTATCATATCTTGGCGAGGCCAGAGAAGACATAGAGAAGGTTGGCTTTTCCTTGAATGTAAATAATGTGATATGTTCTAGCTTTAATTAGATGAACAGAGAGTGATGCGCGGTAGCTCAGTTGGTAGAGCCGGCGGCTGTTAACCGCCTGGTCGCAGGTTCGAGCCCTGCCCGCGCAGTTTTTCCCTTGACCAAAAGCAAAGGAGTTGCTATATTATGGATATGAAAAATTTAGGCTACGCATGTATTAACATGCAATTATCTTATCCCACCAAGTGGGGCAATCAACCACGCGGCACCAAACCAATTACTACTAATCGCTCTATGATCAAGCGCACCTTCCAAGAGCGCGGTCTATCCTATGCATCAGAACTTGCGTTGCAAAATTGCCGTGACTTGATCAAAGTCCTCAAGTGGAATCATGCCAATGATATCCACTTCTTTCGAGTATCATCAGACTTGTTCCCCTGGGCTTCCGAGTATAAACTCAACGCACTACCTGACTATGAAGACATATGTGAGGCTTTGCAAGAGGCCGGCAATTTCGCTTACGACAACGACCATCGTATTACAACACATCCAGGTCCGTTTAATGTACTTGGCTCGCCTAAACAGCACGTTGTAGATAACACTATCAAGGAACTCAATACTCATGCAGAAGTCTTCGACCTGATGGGATTGCCTACGACCCCATATGCCAAGATTAACATTCATGTTGGTGGTACTTACGGTGGTGATTTTGCCGGCACCGCCAAGCGTTGGTGCACCAATTTTCACAGGCTATCTGAAACCGCTCAAGCTCGGATTACTGTAGAGAACGATGACAAAGCCTCCATGTGGTCTACGCAATACTTATACGATTATATTCACAAGGAAATTCTTATTCCTATCGTGCATGACGTGCATCATCATAAATTTTGCACTGGTGGTCTGACTGATAAGGAAGCTATGTCACTAGCAGCGTCGACGTGGTTTGGCGTCAGACCTGTTATTCACTATTCACAGGATCGCAGGATAGAATACAACGATCCAAAAATTCGTGCACAAGCTCACTCCGATTCATATTGGATCCCTGTTGATACACATGACTTAGACGTCGATGTTATGCTGGAGTGCAAACACAAAGAGATCGGACTTTACAAGATGAGAGAACTGTTGCAACAACAACAACTGAGAGCGGCATGATTTGAAACCGGGCGATCTTGTAGTGATACTATATGAAGCACGTAAATATTATCTTGCCATCGAGCCCATAGATTTGCTAGGCTATCCTGAGCAAAGATGGGCGCTATTAGGACCAAAGGGAAACATAAGATATGTTGTTAGAGCAGAGATAAGGGTTGTAAATGAAAGCGGGTGACCTTGTGAGAATCTATGACCCAGACGAATCTCAACTGGATGGGCGCTCATACTCGGCCATCGGTTTACTGGTATCCATTGGATATAAAAGCTCGAACCCTGAGTCTTATCGAATATTTAATATCTACTTGGATGGAAGTATTTCTTGGTTTGATGAGCCATATTGGGCTGCTGAAACTGTAAGCCCGGCCTTGACTGACTAGGTTTGGTTATTATATTATTTTTGTAGGAGGAAACATGTATAAAAAAAGAAAAGAAGCTGACAATCTTTTTATGACCTTGGTCATTGCAGGCATTCTTGCTGTACTTAGCTACAACGCCGTAGTATGAAGCTCGGTGATTTGGTTAAGTGGCGCGACCCTGTGCCAAATCACCCTACTTGCCCTTCATTGTTCGGCTTGGTAGTAAGGCATCTAAAGCCCGGCTGGGTGAGTATCCATTGGTTTGCTGATGATGTGCCTGGTAACCCTACCCGCGAGCCTGTAATGCACTTAGAGATTATCAGTGAACATCGGTGACGTTGTAATAGTAAAGCCGTTTTACGAAACCTTAGAGATTGTCGAAGGTTACGGCATCGTCTTAGACATATACGAAGATGATGATGGCTTTAGATGGTATAAGGTCAGGTTTGACCTTATTTTTGAATGGTTTGAAGACTACAAATTGGAGTTGATAAGTGAATCCTAAATGTATAGAATGTGATGAAGAATTTAATCCTAGACGATATGAATTAGGTTATTATACTTGTATTGAGTGTGGAGAAGAAACTGCACAGAGAGAAATGTTGCGAAAATCAAAATGCATCGCACCTGCTTATAATAAAGGTGCATATATGTATGTGACAAGCTCACAAATGGCAAAAGATTTAGGAAGATGAAAGTTGGTGACCTAGTATCGTGTATCTTTGATCCTGATGACGTTGGTATCATTACGGATTGTTATGAATCTTTGTGTCTTGATGGCACTTATGAAGCGGTGGCCACTGTGCATTGGGTTCTTTTTAGGACGACAACACAGGAGCGTCTAGGTGACGGTTTGAAATTATTAAACAGTGTATAAAAAGGAAAAAACATTATGAAAATTATATTAATAGCTTTGTTCGCATGTCTATCTTTAGGTTGTGCAACATCAAGTGGTAAAAACTTCAGCAAAAAAGAAGTTCTCAACGACTTCGACCGAGCCTGGGATAGCTATTGGTCCAATAACCGTGAACGTTCTTGGTCCAAGTCATCACTGAAAAGAGATATCAAAAGGGTTAAGTTAAAATCTCCGCTTGAAAAATGAAAGTAGGTGACTTAGTAGAGTTTATGGATATGTCTTCCCAACGCGACTCAAATGGCCGTAGAATCTTATTCCGTTCAGGTGTATACGGAATAGTCATTGGGAGGGACATTACCCGATCTTGGACTACTAGGTGGTTTGATGGAGAAACAAGTTCGGACCCTGATTGGAGGCTAAGAGTGATTAGCGAGGTGTAGAATGGTAGATGGTTTAATAAGATTTTTGTTAGGATATATGGAGGATGTAATCGTAAAAGCACGAGAAGAAAATCCTCACGTCTCCGTCATCATACAAAAGCATCTCGACGCGCTCAGAGAAGATTTGAATGAACATGATAAATTTTATCCCATTGACGATAAATAAGTTGTTCCTATAGTTAAGTTGTAATCAGTGGATGGAGGACACTATGTCTTGGAATGGAACTGTTAGATGCAGTTGGTGTGGACAGTCTGGTCATAATGCAGCAGGCTGCAAAGAAAAGCTTGAAAAAATGACAGGCTGGCTTGACAGCACCGATTTCGCAGAGCGCTCGCGAGCCACCAGATACTTTGCGAAGAGAGGTCGAAAGGCTGAACGCGCTAAGAATCGTAGTTGTTCTTATTGCAGCGAGGTAGGACACACAAAGCGTACTTGCAAGGTGAGGAAGTCAGACATCTCTGTTTACGCGGAGATAATTTATGACGGACGGAAAAAGCTATACAAGTCTTTCCAAGAGAAAGGCTTCGGACCTGGTGCCCTTGTATCCTACGAGGACAAAAGATGGTCCAGCGATACAGCCGAATACGTTACAGAAACGTATCTCGGCGTCGTCACGAGTGTCGAGCATGACGAATTGTCGCATAGAATTAATCACACACGATGGACCTGTAGCGACAGTAAATACGTTAAAGTGTCATGGATCAACCACCCTGCTGGTGGTATGAAATCGTGGCCCGCTTCTTTGCCTCTGCGCGCTATCGACGTTAAGAATCAATACTCGGATAGTTATAAGATAGAAGAAGTTGATTGGTCCCTGACTGACAGTGCAAGAATGAGGATTATTACACCATTAGAAGACCCCGCACTAGCGTACCCTTCAATGTCTTCCTGTGAAAAGCTGGCATCGAAAATGTTAGATGAATCAGGAAAAGAGCGATGGAGAATGCCATACGATTTGGAGGAGGAACTAGGCAAGAGGGGAGTGAAGGTGTGAAAAAGTTTATCGAAGAATTAAGAGATATCTTTTCACATGTTCTACGTGTGTGTATTTTTGCCTTGTTTCTCATTTTTTGCTATCCCATGTTCTGATTTTCCTTGTCTAGTGTTTTGCCGTGCTTATAGTTAAGATGTAACTGATTAATGGAGTCGAAATATGACTGACAAGATCAAGAATCGGATTGAAAAGCTCTCGAAAGAGGAAATGTTATCTAACTGGGAGCATGGCTTTCTTGAATCTCTCCTTAAATGGACTGAAAAGGGTAATCATTTATCACACCGTCAAAACACTACACTTCAAAACATTGAAGCCAAATATAGTGACGACAAGAAAGCTGCCCTGGAAGCCTGGAAAGGAAACTATACGTCAGAGATGCGAGAAAACATGACCATCATGGCTCATTATTATATCAATAATCCTCCCTATTTCGGAGATGTTGCCCGTCGTGTGATGAGCGATAAAGAAGACGCCTTTATTCCTTCAGAAAAGGTATATCGCGCCATGTGTGAAAACAAGTATGCTGCCCGCGTTATTGAAATCGTAAAGACAACTCCCTTGTTTGAAGTCGGCTCGATGGCTAATGTACGAGCCAATGCCGGCGGTCATGCGTCACAATTCAAAAACAAAATGGTAATGATCTTGGAACATGACTTAAATAATATAGTTTCTGCCGCGAAAGACGCCCGGCCAGTTCATGTTATTCCTGTGGGCTCGTCGAAGTCTTTCTGGACTGAAGAAAGATATTTGAAAAAAGCTAAAAAAGTTAGTTGACCAAAGATAATTGGTTCCTATCTTAATAGTGTAGACAGAAACAATGAACATTAACCTAGTTACTCAAGGAGATGTAACATGGCCATCGATTTCAAAACATTTAATCAAGTTGCCCCGCATGTCGCGGCAGTCCACAAGCCTGTTCTTCTACGGGGACGCCACGGCGTCGGCAAATCCGAAGTTGTATACCAGCTAGCTGTCCAGCTTGATAAGCCAGTCGTCGAACGACGTGCCTCACAAATGACCGAGGGCGACTTGGTTGGTCTTCCTAAGACCGATGGGGACGTAACCTCCTTTTGTCCTCCTGATTGGTTTCAGACGGCATGTGATAACGCGGTCGTGCTCTTCTTTGATGAAGTTGACCGTGCTGTCACCGAGGTTCGTCAGGGTCTATTCGAGCTAACAGATTCGCGTAAGCTGTTTGGTAATCATCTCCATCCCGATACTGTCATCGTTGCTGCAATCAACGGCGGCGACCACGGTTCACAATATCAGGTTGGCGAGATGGACCCTGCCGAGCTTGACCGATGGACCGTCTTTGATGTCGAGCCTACGATTGAAGATTGGCTTGATTGGGCGAAGGCTAACGTCGATGGTGTCGTTTGGGACTTTATCAATCAGAATCGATCTCACTTAGAGCATCAGACTGACTTCGAGCCTAACAAGGTTTACCCTTCTCGTCGCTCTTGGAAACGTCTCAACGACTGCCTAGCACACGCTGGCTTCCTGTCCGATGATGCTGATAAGTCTTCGGTATATCATCTGGCGACTGCATTCGTCGGCTTCGAGGCTGCTGTGTCCTTCAACGACTTCGTTCAAAACTATGAACGTCAAGTGACCGTTAAGATGATTCTTGATGAGGGCAAGATTAATAAAACGTCTAACTTCGGTATCAACGAGCATTGCGCCCTGATTGAGAAAATCGAAGCTAGTGATACTTTCACCACCGTATTAGCAGAAAATCAGGTTCAGAACTTGGCTAACTACTTCGTAACTTTGCCATCTGAACCCGCGATGAAGCTGTGGACTGCTATCGGCAAGGGTGTAAATGAAAATGTGATTGCACTGCACAAGTCTAAGGCTGACGATGGCACTAAGATTTCAACTCGCATGGTTACCATGCTTACCGGAAAAAATGAATAGCTATGACTACCATATAATGAAGCCGTTCAACGCCTGTCCTGAATGGCATAAAACGGAGTAGAAAGCAGGCTGGGCTAGGTTGTCGGCCCGACGAGATGACCCTATTCGTTTTTTTTTCTAAGCACCCCTTGACGATTGTTGAGGGGTGCTTATCTTTCTAGTGTAAGACAACTACTTATTAAGGGAGCATCATGTTCAACCTTAACGATCATATCTTTCGCCTACTTCAAGACGAACCTTTCTTTGCATCTTTATCGCGCAATGTGGATAAGACAGAAGATTCTAATGTTCCAACGGCCGGAGTGCGTATCAACCCTGATACTGGGTTCTTTGAGTTGTTATACAACCCTGAGTTCTTCGAGGGCCTAGAGACTGACAAACAACGTGCAGGTGTGCTAGTACATGAGTTTTATCACCTTGTGATGGAACATATTATCGGACGCCTTCCTGACGAATTGTCAGGCATCTTTGAGAACCAGGTTGACCCCGAGAAGCAATCGCTTTTTAAATTATACAATATTGCCGCAGATTTATCTATCAACTGCCATATTGGACGTGAGAACTTACCTGAGAATGGCTGCTTCCCTGGTCATGGACACTTCGAGGACTTTGAGCCATTCAAGACGGTTGAGTTTTATTATGAAAAGCTGAAGGAAAAGGCCGAACAAGAGCAGAAAGATGGTAAGACTGAAGGCGGCGTCGGTGATATGGACTCCTTCGATGACCATAGTCAATGGGGTGGAAAGGCTTGTGACACAGCGACTAAAGAGATTGCTAAACAGCGATTGACAGAGGCTGTTAAGAAAGCTGCCGAAGATGCATCGAAGTCTAGCTCATGGGGTTCAGTGTCCGCTTCTATGAAAAAAGAAATTATGGACCGTATCACTCCAGTCTTAGACTGGCGCAAGGTGCTACGTTACTTCGTCAAGTGCTCTCAGAGGGCTGAAAAACGCTCTACAGTGAAGCGACTCAATAAGCGCTACCCTTACGTCCATCCCGGTCGTAAAGTCCGTAGGCAGGCGAGTATTGCCATCTCTATCGACCAATCTGGCTCGGTGTCTGACAATATGTTAGCTTCGTTCTATTCTGAACTTAACAAACTAGCTGAAATTGCTACTTTTACCGTCGTACCTTTTGATACCGAGGTTGCAAAAGACAAGGTGTATGAGTGGCGTAAAGGTGAAAATCGAAAGCGCGAACGTGTCCTGTACGGTGGCACTTGCTTCGATGCTCCTACTGAGTATGTCAATGCTGGTGGCTTTGATGCTCACATCGTCTTGACCGACATGTGCGCGCCTAAGCCTAAATCTAGCCGATGTCCTCGAATGTGGATGACGGACGCGGAAAACGCTCGCCGCCCGTACTTCAAAACTAACGAGCGAGTGATTGCAATAACAAAGTGAGGTGAAAAATGGATTGGTATGCAATTTATGGGAAAGATATGAAAAGGGAGCATGACGAAGAAGAATTGACTTTCGATTATCAAGATATGGATGTATCCGAGCTTGATTCAATCGATGGTAAAAATGGTTGGGGATCAGGTTCACTAGAGCAGATTTCGACAGAGATCTCGTCAGACTGGTATGAATGATGGTCCGTGCTTTTATTTTAATATGCTTAATGGCTACACCGATTCTGGCCGAGAGACTACCCAGGCACGTTAAAACCCCTGAGTCCTGTAAGGTTGTCAATGTCACTGGCGAGAGAGATGGTAAAGTCTATAAGTTGTCCTGCTCTCGTTCACTTTCAAAAAGAATGAGAGGTTGGGTTTTCTTTGATAAAGATTGGTCCAAAGATAAGCGATATCGCACCCGTGTTTGGTATTCTCGACGAGATAGCTGGCGAATGGAGGAAAAATCATATTGCAAGATACGAACCTGTCGCGCCTTCTCAATTACTATTTACAAGATTTTTTCATGTCAGTACTTGTCTGATAAGAATCCGTTCCTATAGTTCAACACACGATGGAGATGTTAAATGTCAAAAAAACTTGATGCAACAATAGTCCTTGGTCACTGTATTATCACAGCCCTTAAAGCTGCCAAAGAACTACAAAAGCATGACAAGCGCGCAAAGCAGCTTGTAGAGGGTCTATCGCGTATAAAAGCTAACATGATGCCCATTATTCAAGAGGAATCTGACAAGATCTCAAAAGAGGAAGAAGAGTTCAATAGCTTTTCTAATTCAAAATCTGATTGGATTGAAGGCCGTCGTTGATTGGTTGGGAAACCTGGCTGAGTGCAGTCGGAATACTCATCGCAAATATCGCCTTGACCGCAGGAATTATGTTCCTATTATATAAGCAAGAACAGAAAAGTAAATAACTCCAAGAGAGGAAAACATGGGCTATCGCTCCGAAGTCGTTTTAGCAGTTGATTCAAATGTCGCTCCCGCCTTTATGGCTCTGACGGCAAAGCATCCAGAGGTTTTACAACTCTGCAACGATGCTGACACCTTCCAATCTGGTTATGAGAATGAGGGCGACTGGTTCATGCACTGGTCACACGTTAAGTGGTACGACAGCTTCACAGAGATCGAGATAATAAATAAGTTCATCCATGCACTTGAGATGGAAGACTTGACCGAATACGGCGCGCCCGAACATCCGGTTGATGAAAAAGGCAAAGAGATGGATTGGTCCGAATGTTTCAGGTTTGTCAGGATTGGTGAGGAAATGGAAGATATCACAACCGCCGGCTGCGGTTTTTGGAATATTGGCATCAGCCGCCATATTGATTTTTAGAGAGGCAGAAAATGAAAGTCGGTGACAAAGTAGAACATATTAACAAGCCTGAATACGGTATCGGCAAGATTGTGAGATTCTACGCGAATCAAAGCACGGTGCTGGTCGAGTTTCCAGATGATAAAGGCTTGTCTTATTGCGATTATCACTCTTTGGTGAAGAAAAAAAGTCGGTGATTGTGGAATACTTTATTATTAACAACGCAGCTATTGTAATGGTTGTTGGAATGCTTTTGTTTTTCAAAGGAAAAAATAAATGAAAATCGGTGACTTGGTAAAATATGTAACAGGTTGCATTAGTGTAGTTTTATATATTAATGATGCTGGTGGGACTGTGAAAGTTGTTAGCAACACCGGAAACATCTGCTGGCTAGTTACTTCTGATTGCGAGGTTATAAGTGAAAGTCGGTGATTTAATTGAGTATGATGATGGTTCGGTGGGAATTGTTACAAGCGCACCATATAGTGCATTTAATGGTCAAGTGAGCGTCGTCAATGTTTTGTGGCAGGGCTCCGACAAGCCGTCAAAGATGGACATAACAGCCATTAAGAGCGGCATTGTGAGGGTGGTTGATGAAAGTCGGTGACTTAGTTAAGCGTGACGCTTGGCCGGCGCATTATTATCAAATCATAGAAATCTATGATAACCAGTACCGCGCAAAAAGGCTGTGTCTCTTGAATTTGACGACTGGTAGATATGCTACTGATATACAACCGTCACATGTAAAAGTGTTGAGCTAATGAAGGTCGGTGATTTGGTACAGCTTCAAAGAGGCACGCGGAAACATTGGGATCTACCTACAGGTATTGCCCTACTGGTCGAAAAGCTACCGCGAAATGATAGCTTAGAATATGATTGGAAGGTTTTGGTTGATGGTCGTAACATCGAACTTGGTAGGCAGCTAGAGCAATCGGCGGAGGTCATCAGTGAAAGTCGGTGATTTGATATATCACAAGTGGGGTAAAGACTGTGGCATTGTGGTCGGACGTCCCGATCCAGCGACACAACCGCCGCCGAACAACTGGTATGTAATGTTCGGCACTAAAAGAGTGATGGTTCATGAGATAAGCTGCGAGGTCTTAAATGAAAGTCGGTGACTTGGTAAAAGATAAGCTATGGGGAGAGTTGGGCATAGTAGTCTGTGTACCTCCAATGCCTTCTATGATAGAAGTTTGCTGGACTGGAGAAAAGCCCAGAAGACAAAAGCATCTCTTGGGAGATCTTGAAGTTCTGCGATGATATTACAGAATTGGTTGGAGAATAAAGTTAAAACAACTATTTATTGTAGTTGTTAGGAGAACTAAAATGAAAATCACAAAAACACAACTTAAGCAGATTATCAAAGAAGAGTTGGATACTGCTTTAAAGGATCCTCGTACTGACGAACTCGAAGCCGCTTTAGAAGTATCGTATAATACAAACCTCGATCCAGAAGAAGCAGCGGCTGATATATTAACAGTGGTTGAGGAGTTCCTGTCTGCCAAGCTCGGTATGCCCATAGAATTGAGATATTAGAACGGAGGCTAAATGAAAGTCGGTGACTTGGTAAAAATAGTTGAATACGCTTCGCGTCATACTCCTCTTGGTACAGTGGGAATAATCACTAAGAAGCTACCCAAACCCTACCCGCATGAACGTTATCACCAGTGTTATGAGGTCCGCTTCAACAATGGATACACCGGCAATCATGCTAATTTTTGTTTGGAGCTTTTGAAATAATCCTTGTCGGCTAGGAAGTTGTTCCTATGTTTGAGACGTAACAGAGAACAGGAGTTCAAAATGTTGAAAAAGTTCGTTGTACCAGTGACCTGGATGGTCAGTTCCTACGTTGAGGTTGAAGCCATCGACGAAGACGGAGCAGCCCACGAAGCGATGGGAGTTGATATAGATTCACTTCCTAATCCTGAGTATGTAAGGTTTAGCTATGAGGTCGATGAACAATCAATCGAAGAAGTGTCATTCGAAGGCACTGAAGCCGGCGACTTTACCACCTGGGAAAAGATCCCCGGAGGTTTTTAACATTAAAGGTTCTCGGTGGTGCCTTAGCGGCTTAAAAGGCAACCTTTCAAGTTCTTAGCCTCTCAGATGATCAAGAGAGTAAGGAAAACGATGAAAGCTAGACCATCGACTCGGAATGGCCCAACGAGCGCCGGGAACCTTTAATTTTTTCACTTGTCTATTAATAATCCGTTCCTATGTTATAGATGTAACGGGAACAACAGGAGTTGATAACATGCTTCACGAGAAAGCTGTAAAGAAAGTAGAGAAGGCGCTAGGCGTCAAGGTTGAACTTATTGGTAATTGCCGCTATGGTTGTACTTACGATGGACACGTACTGTCTTGGCTAGTTCAGCGAAAGTGGAGGTCAGAGGGCACAAAACTCCTCAAAGATGGGCCTCTTGAAGCCTCTAACTGGCACATCCGACGAGAGGATGACCATTCGGATTCGATGGTTGATTACTTTGCTGGTTCGTATCGTGAGAACGTAACGCAACTGATCAACGCGGTTAGACCGCCTAAACCTAAGTTTCCTGTTGGTTCACTAGTGCAGGGCAAGGAAAATAAAAGGGCTCAACGTCAAGGCTATGCTAACCGTCTTGCTATCGTAACCGAGGCAGGCAGATACATGTATTTGAAATGGGTATCAGGTAAAGAGGACCGATATCGTATTAGCTACCCTGAACGAGATTTTCAGTTGGCAGGGTAAAATAATCCTTGTCTACTCAAAAAGCGTGCTTATTGTTTAGATGTAACGGGAACAACGGAGAAAAAGATGACCCGAAAAGATTTTCAGATGATTGCAGACGTCGTTAAAATGATTGACGATAAAGACACCCGCCACACGGTTGCGATGAATTTCGCGGTCAAGCTCAAGGATGTGAATCCTCGCTTTGACATTAACCGTTTCGTTGGAGCGTGTAATAGCCCTATGAAGGCGAAAGCCTAACCGAGAAATTTTTTCCTTGTGAGGTAAATATTATGAAGTATAACATACGAGATTTGGTTACTTTACGCGGACGGCCAGATCCGCTTGGTTTCATCACAAAATTAAAAGGCTCAACAGCTTTTGTTTTATGGTGGCCAACGTCAAAAAAACCGCAGCACAAGACGTTCTGTGATGTTGAACGCCTGATTGTCATGCAATCGTCACAAGTTAAACGAGGACGTCCCAGGAAAAAGAAGTAATGTATCTAAATCGATTAAAAATTAATTTTATAGTGACAGCGAATCAAGCACTTGCACAATCTCGAAGTTCGTCAAGTGGACTCCTTCAGGACTCTGTTGAGTTAGAACGCTGGCGACAACGCCACACCTTTGAATTCACCAATTATATCAGGAGCTTACGCCACGATGGCTTTTCTTTTTTTAGACGATAATGAGGCCGAGGGTCTTTTAGCTGCTGCCCGTGAGGGTCAAGCTGCAAAGCTCGAACTCATTGAAAACATTGAAAAAAACTTAAATTCGCCTTGGGCTAGTGCCGAGTATGGCGTGACAGATCTTCGTCACTTACAGGCGGATTATGGCCGCACATCGCGATTAATCAACGAAATTGAAAAAAGATCAACTTTTTCCCTTGTCGATGATAAATCCGTTCCTATGTTCTAGGTGTAACAGGAAACAACACGGAGAAATTTCATGTTCAACTGCATTGAAGACATTAAAAACGCTAGCCGTTCCGAGCTAGTTCAATATCTTGAGTCCTGGGGTACAGCTTGCTATGACGACGAGTCAACTAGTTTACTTCGAGACGCTGCCATTGATACCTTTGAAACGGAGGGATGCTAAGATGTTAACACCTATCGGTGACGAAAGTGAAGATTTTGAACTCAAAGAGGGTTCAGCCTGGATTACAGTCGGAAACATTAGCGTATACATTCGCAAATCCGATGAAGGCGTTGCAGTTGATTTATTTCCAGTAGGTGGTGAGGCTCAAGAGAATTCTCTAGCCGGAACGTGGGCCACGTTTGCAGAAGCCGCGCCTGACGCGGTGTGATGTGGTCGTCGCCGCTTATCTTATTGGTTACGCTACCGTCGTCATAGGCGGCGCGTACCTTTTAGCTCGATACTTTGACGGAGGTCCAAGTGACTGATATTGTTATTAAAAATGTTGATGTTCCCATGTTACGAGAACAGCGTGATGCTGTCCTTAACGTCTTGGATGACATCGACGATATAAAGTCATTCGCTCCTGACTTTTTTTGCCGCTTGATGACACCGCGCATTGAACGCTTGGAAGGTCTTACCAACCTTCTCGATTCGATGTTAGATAACGCGGAGGGCTTCGGTGATTGACATAACGGTTATTGTTTGGCTCGGGCTAACCTTCGGTATTCATTGGGTTTTTGAGAGGCGGCAGAAAAAAGGTAATTATTACCTTTAGTTAGAAAAAAAGCCGTTCCGAGAATTTTTTTTCATTTTACCCCTTGAAAAGTCAAAATCCGTTCTTATATTTAAGGGGTAAGAGACAAACAAAGGAAAAAAAGACATGACGAAAGTTCAAGCCATTCAAGAGTTCAAAAATTACCACCTTCCAAGCGTCAAAGAGCAATACGAGCAGGACGGAAAAAAAGATAGTGGTGCTCGTAGTCAAGCATGGCATTGGTTCACCGATAGTCTTTGCAAAGGTGGTAACATTACCGAGTCCCAGTATATGCGATGGACAACCCCTAACTTTTGCTAAAAAAAGATTATTTTTTTCATTTTACCCCTTGTCTAGGCGAATTTGGTGCTTATTTTATAGGTGTAACAAGAAACCCTAAACCCTAAGAGGTTCATAATGCTTGTTGAAGGTATTATCGTTTTAAGTATTCAGTTAATTCTTAGCCTAGCTACTTGGCAGTTTCTTGCGAGGTCATAAATGAAAACAGGCGACTTAGTAAAATTAAAGCAACCGACGACGAGAGACTTCAAAGAGGTCTTTCTAATTGTTGACACCTTGCAACTCGGTCCAGGCGCTCGCGCTACTTATGGCGAGGAAGGGTCTAATTGGTTAAAGTTGGAAGGTCGAGAAGGTTGGTATACTAGCGGATGGACACGATCCGCAGATTACGAGGTAGTAAGTGAAAGTGGGCGATAAGGTAAAACTAGTAGGCAAGACAAAGCACGGCAAGAATCGTGTACGTGAGCAAGGCCATGATTGGGTCGTTGTAAAGACATCCAACAATTTAGCGTTTGCCGATAACCGCGAACAAGAGTTCGCACTTTTACGCGCCAAAGAACGGCCTCATGAGCATTGGCGATGGGTCGCCGTACAAAATGATAAGAACTTTCTCGTTGAGGTATTAACCAATGATAATGAGAGGTTAGAAGGTGCGTAAAACATTTCGCATATGCCTATATAGGGCGAAAAAGTGCGTAATTTACTTCCCAAGTGCGTAAAAAGTTTCGCACCTAATAGGCTAAAATCGACTATTAGTCGAGGGTCTAAAGTGTCCTAAGTCATTGAATTCACTAAAGAATCAAAATAAATGCCCAAAATGGCAAAGTTGGCACAGGACTTGCAATATATATAGGTATGAATTCACACTTTGTCGACAGTATAGAAAATCAAAAGAAAGTGAAAAATAATACTTTTACCCCTTGTCTGGCCAATTCTGGTGCTTACATTATAGGGGTAAGAGGAAACACTAAAAGCTCAGGAGCTTCAAATATGCTTAACTCAATCGCAATCTTAGCCGCAACCGTTCAAATCCTTAGCCGCGACGAGCAAATCAGTCACGTTGCTGCTTTTCAGAAGACCGGCGATAACCGCGCCATGGATGCACTTATCCGCTCCAATATCCCGCTTGCTATCAAGATTGCAAAAAAGCACATCCGCAACGGTGTCGATATCGATGATTTATTGATGGAAGCGATCACCGGCATTATGCGAGCAGCAGAATCTTTTGATTCTACTTGTGGCGCTTCTTTCACTACATACGCACGTCAATGGATGACGGCAAATTGTCAGCAGTTCGTTCAAGAAAATTGTGGAACGATTCGAGTCGGCTCCCGTGTCGCTCGCAAGTTGTACGCTTCGCTTCCTCGCTTGCGTCGACAATTCGGCCATGATGTCGACGTCGACACGATTGCACGAGAGCTTGACCTTGATGCTAGCGCTGTTGAAGCCGCGCTTCAATTACTTGGCAAACGAGCCGCTAGCTTAAACGCTCCGCTAAATGCCGAGGGTGCAACTGTTGCAAATATTGTAGCAGATAACAAGATTCTAGCAGAAGAGAAAGTTATACGTTCTGAGAGTAGCCGGAATATTGCCGAGGTTGTAAATATTTTTAAGCAAACGATTAAGAATGATCGCGACACTAAAATATTTACACACCGTATTGCTTCCGATTTATTCGAGAACGATAAGATGACAACCGTACAACTTGCCTCTGAGTTCAATGTATCTAAGCAGCGTATTGCTCAGATTGAGAAAGGTATGACTCAGAAGCTACGCAAAGCACTCCAAACGTGTGCAGTAGCAGCCGTAAACTAGGTTTACATAGTGTTCTACCCAGGACATAGCTTTATAAGGTATTGAAAACATTAAGAATTGCTTAGGGTGACTATATTACGTGGTAATTAGTTTTTGCCTATGAATTCAATAGGATAGGAGAAAGAGAGAAATGCATTAGGAAATGAGAGATTAATCTAGTGTGTACACTAACTATACGTCAACTTACTTTACATGTGTAATTATTCACCACTATGACGTAACGCTTCACACACGGCGTTATATTGCACATGTAAAGCTACTATACAGGCAAGTGTTAACTTGCTATACACTTAAAGGAGAAGCTAAGTGTCTGATATCATGTACATTATTTTTATGGTGTTTTGCCTACTGTTTGGCGGCGCCATTGGCTACTTAATTGGCCTTGAAGCCTGGATTGTCAAACAAGGCAAAATTAAAAAGGCTAAGGATATCAAGGACTTAATTTAAGTTTTCCTTAGTAGGAGAAGAGAATATGGGCGAGGTTATAGACTTCACAGAACATTACATGCATAAGCTAATAGAAAAGTACGCAAAAGATAATGACCAGCAAATGGCCTGGGCTCTTAGCGAGACGCTAGACAAGTATATCATGGGCGAGATAGGCATACTATTGATTGAAGGCGTACCTGTGCCTTATATTGAGAAGGCTATACCGGCCGAGACTGTAAAGAAGGTAGACAGTCCAGAAAATAAGGAGGAAGGTGACAATTAACTATACATAAGTGTGAATATATGCTACAATCATAAAACATGTGTATTTTTTACACATAGCTTAAAAACGTAAAGCAGCTATACAGTACCCCCCCTCCCCTGGGACCGGAATCTATGCATAGTAAGTATACGGTATATGGCTGGGCTAGATACGTGCACGACACACACAGAAAAATTCCAGATTTTTGCAATGGTTAAGCCTAATTACTATATCGCCCAGAGGACATAGCTATATGAAAATCACAAAGTTGCAAATCAAAAAAATAATCCAGGAAGAAATTGAGAATGTTTTAGAAGAACGCAGTGAGTTCTACGACGGAACCTCCTGGCACTCGTCTCCTGGCACAGCAAAAGAGAAAAGAGATGCTTATATACATAGAATGAAAGCTAAGAGAGCTAAGATTACGCCAGGCAGTCCTGCATACAATCCGGCCGCGCCGGTCAGCGATCCTGGATTCAAAAAGAGAGATGAGTACGTACGCAGTATGAAAGCTAAGAGAAGCTTCCCATTCCGGAAAGCGGATTTTTTGAGTCAGGTAAGGCAACAATCACTCCCCGTCGACGCAGCCTGGACCCCGACTCCGGACCATACACGGCGAGCGCGTTATGACTGGGATAATGAGAGCGGTGTGACAATGTACGAGCGCCCGTTTCCCGGAGAGTTCCCGACAAAACAGTATAGTGGGACACTTGATGAAGGCGAATTAGATGAAAAACGTGCCGGCGGTGATGGCGGCTTCATCGTGATGGATCTTGACGACCCGGATTATGATTTTTTGGCAGACAAAAGCAACATATATCGCGGCCGGAGCGAGAAGGATAATATCAGGAAATTTCCTGGTATTATCGACGGCGGTGGGGCTCTAGGTATTGTACGGGATCCGGATTCTAAATCAGGATATACCGTTCTTGTCGACGTCGAGGCTATGCGGGACGGTAAGGGAATTACAAAGCCATATCTCATGGATAACTACAAAGAAGTTTTTAGAGACAAGTCCCATCCAAAGCATGAATTAGTTAAACAGCAATTAGCCGCTAGAAGAGGCTATAATGCATTAATGAAACAACCGCGGGTGAAACGTTTCATTAAGCAAAAAGGCGATCCATATGGACAAGCTAATAGAAAGGCTGCAGATCCTAGTACTAAACCAAAATTACCAAAAAATTGGAAAAGTTTAAGTCCGTCGGATCCGCGAAGGGTTGCGTATAGAGATTGGAAAAAAGGAAAGACGCCAGCACCAACCGGCGATGCGGCTAGAGCGAAACGCAAAGAATTTCTAGCAACAGCAACGCCAGGGCAATTAGGCAAAGATAATGAGGCGCGTTTGGCGCTTGGCTTACCTTTGCCGGCAGAAACTCAAAGCAAAATAGCAGCTATCGGAAAAGATGTTGATAGACTCTCAAAATCAACCGCGCAATCTAATCTTGGAGGGTTAGAAGGGAACTTTGCTGTTGAGCAGCCGGCTCGCGTTGCAACTAGCAAAAAAAGCATAGCTAAAAAAACAGCCAAAGCAAAACCGCCTAAAAGGCTTGGTACGGTACCAAGTACACCTGGAATGCTTACAAAAGGCATGCAATATAAGCTAAGAGAAGAAAAATCACGTATTAGGAAGTTAATTGAAGAAGTATACGATGAAGTCTTGGCCGAAGAAGGTTGGTTTGAGCCACATATTTGACCTGATGAGCTTGACTGGCCCGGTGGGTCAAAGATTATTTCGCAACTTAAACGCAAGAAGAAAGCGAATAAACGAAAAGCTAAGAGGTAAACGTGAGGGTAGAAAAAATCTCGGGAAAAAAATCGCGGATTTTTGGCGGGGTTCTCTTGTCTAAGCAACTAATTATTCTATGAAAAGGACGAAACCGCATGAAAATTACCAAACAAAAACTTGAAAGTCTTATTTTAGAAGAAATCAAATCTCTCCAAGAAGGGTCTCCATTCCAAGAAAAAGCCAAGGAAGCGCAGAAGGAATTCCAAGACTCGCGTCCATGGACGGTAAGTGTGTTAGCTAGCTTTCCGAAAACTAATCGTTTGGACAATAACGTGCCAAACACACTCCGTGACTTTATAAGCTCCTCTGGTGCAGCTGTTGTTCACGAAGATTATAGAAGTGAGTGGATAAAAAGAGGTCATAGGGTTTATGACCTCGATTATATCAAAAATGGAGGACTCCAAGGAAGTAGAGGTCCTCTAATTTTAAAAATTATTGAGGATGCTTTCAGCTTTCCGTTGCAACCTTATGTCGACGGCGAGGGTCGTGAAACTCCTCGCGAAAATGCGCTGGAGAGTGATCCTTTGGTATCTCGACCACAATTTGCTAAGGATCCTGATGGGAGACGCTATATTACTTTTACCACCAAAAGTGGGTCATGGGTCGTTATAGATACTCCTCCAAGAGATACACCGTCTCAGGATCCTCAGCCAGGAATTACAATCGGACCAGCTCCTGCAGGACAAGGATTGGCAGAAAATAAAATGAAGCTCACAAAACAACAGCTTAAACAGATCATTAAAGAAGAGATTGAATCACTTCTAGAGCAAGAACAAGATTCTGTAGAAAGTATGATCTATAGATTTATGGAAAGTGGAGCAAATATCTCTGATGATAAATATGAGACAGATAAGTGGAGTGATTTTCATGATCCAATCGATCCTCGTACCGCCTCAATTGAGAGAGATGGTAAACAAATCGCACCTATCATTAATGACGCTTTTGATACTAAAGAAATTAATCGAGATAGAAACGATAAACCAGGGAGATTAACAGGGCGAGCATCCCTGCAAGAAACAGAGGATGGAATGCCTTATATACCTTTCTTTGTTAAAGGAAATCCGGGTGTGCCTGATATGTTATATCGCGTTGTCAACAATCCTAATGGTGGAATCATAATTGAGCCGGCTCCTGAAAGAATGAATTATAATGAAGCTCTCGAACAAATCATCAAAGAAGAGATTGAAGGTCTCTTAGATGAGATTGACCTTGATGAAAAGCGTAAAAAAAAACGTAAAGGCAAAATGCCTAAAAAATTCTCTGTTAAAAGCGGCGATAAATCAAAGTCTGGTGGATTGACGTCAAAAGGTGTTAAGCGTTATAGAAGAGCTAATCCTGGCTCTAAATTAAAGACGGCCGTTACCAAGAATCCTAAAAAGCTTAAAAAAGGTGGTAAGGCTGCAAAGAGAAGATTATCTTTCTGCAGAAGAATGCGTGGCATGAAAAAGAAATTGACAAGCAAGAAGACTGCAAGAGATCCGGATAGCAGAATTAATAAAGCTTTAAGAAAGTGGAATTGCTAATATGAACATTACAAAAAAACAAATCAAACAAATTATTAGAGAAGAATTGCAAAACATTCTCGATGAAGACGGACATGAAGATGTGCCTTCAGCTAGAAGAGCAATGCAAACAATTATTGAAGATGCTGGAGAGATGCTAGAGGCGCTAGATCAAATGGAAGGCAATCTTCCAACTTGGTGGACAAATAAAATGGCCGTTGCAGCTTCTATGCTTAATAAAATGAGAGATTATC
>Ga0110931_1000172_pt1 | contig 24587 bp, 22 predicted proteins | sample 4_EtaG_FD_79333 | JGI IMG/M metagenome (GOLD analysis project Ga0110931, IMG submission 79333) | Marine viral communities from the Subarctic Pacific Ocean - 4_ETSP_OMZ_AT15127 metaG (version 2) (version 2) | ecosystem: Environmental > Aquatic > Marine > Oceanic | place: Pacific Ocean | collected... | reverse complement strand
AGCCGTAGCCGATGGGGCCACGGTGCGTATTCTCTACGAAGGCCGTCAGGTATTGTCCGATGTGGTGGGCGATTCACTGGATGCGCTTTTCGAGGAGTACTTTCGCGATTACAGCGACGACGAAAAAAAAGAGATCAGGAAAAAGTACGGAGTGGAACGTGCGATACGCGAGGCACCGGCACGCATCCGCTGGGTATGCATCGACCTGCTGAAACACTACCGCGAGCACATTCATCCCAACGGCTTCAAAGCGATGATTGTAGTCGGTAGCCGCTATGCTGCCACTCTGTTCAAGAAAACCCTGGATGAGCTGGATGCTCCACCGTCTGAAGTCATTGTTTCCGGCAGCCACAACGACCCGGCTTACTTGGCGCAGCACACCGATAAAGCACGCCAGAAACAGGTTGTCGGCAACTTCACCAAGCCGTTAAGTGAAGACCCAACGGCTTTTCTGATCGTGAAAGATATGCTGCTAACCGGCTTTGATGCGCCCATTGCCCAAGCCATGTATATCGACCGTAATCTGAAAGACCACACGCTGATGCAGGCGATTGCACGGGTTAACCGCACCTGCTCGTCACCTAACGGCAAGGGGACAAAGCAGGCAGGCTTTATTGTCGATTACTACGGACTATCTGATCAGCTGACCGAAGCGCTGGAGATGTTCAGTAACGAAGACGCTGAAGGCACCTACCACAGCCTTAAAGACGAGATCCCCAAGCTGAAGGCCGCCCACACAAGGGTTGCAAAGCTATTTGCAGCGGTAAAAGAGAAGGATATTGATGCCTACGTCCTTTTCCTCAAGGATGAAGACAAACGCCAACAGTTTGAGCTGGCGTATAAAGCCTTTGCCAAACAAATGGATATCATCCTGCCGGATACAGCGGCCAAACCGTTTGTGCCTGACCTAAAATTCTGGGGCAAGGTACAAAACGCCGCGAGAAACCGCTACCGCGACCCAGGCCTTAACCTTGCTGATGTAGGTGAAAAAGTTCGCAAGCTGGTGGAAGACCACATTATCAGCACGGGGGTAGACCCCAAGATCCCGCCAGTGGATTTAATGGATGCCAACTTCAAGCAAACCGTGGAGCAGATCAAATCCCCGGAATCGAAAGCGTCCGAGATCGAAAGCGCGATTAAGCACCACATCACCGTCAACCTGGAAGAAGACCCCGAGTATTACAAATCGCTTAGCCTACGCCTGCGCGATATTATCGAGAAAACGGCGGGTAAATGGGACCAACAGTTGGAGCTGCTCTCGCAGATGGTTAGCACCATCAGCACCGAGCATAAACAGGAAGCCGATGCCCTGGGGCTGAGTGAAACCGAGTTTGCTTTCTACAACATCCTAATGGCGGAAGTGACCCACCATGCCGGGGAAGATGCCATCAGCGAAGCGGTGCATGATGAGATCAAGGCCATCAGCCAAGACCTCGTTGGAATGTTTGATGAAGCCACCCAGATCGTCGACTTCTTCGATAAGCAGGATCAGGTCAAACGCATGAAAAAAGAGATTAAGCGCGCCGTTCTGGATGGCTCCTTTGCGGATAAAGCACTGGTCACTGTGGTGCAAGACCGCTTTATGGAGCTGGCCAAAAACCGTTTTGGAAAAGCGAATCCATGACCGCCATGGCAAACCCAACCGAATACCGAGATGCCTCGGGTTTTATTGCCGAAATCATCCGCACTAATCGCCGTAAATCGGCGGATATCCGCGTGGAAGAAGGCGCAGTATCTATCGTGGTGCCCAGTGAGACCCCACTGGAAAAGATTGACCAGCTGTTGGCTAGCAAGCGGCGCTGGATCAAAGAAAAAATGGCCTTACACCAGCTGGCCGCGCCTGCCAGTAGCCGCGAGTTTGTCTCCGGTGAAGCGTTTCCTTATCTGGGGCGCAACTACCGCCTCAAGATAGAAACCGGTGCCTTTGCCCCGGTAAAGCTGGTACACGGCAGATTGTTAATAACGCTACCCAGCGGCCCGGAACGCCCGCACATGGTGCGCAACGCCTTGGTACGCTGGTACAAACGCCAAGCCGAACAAAAAATAAAAGAGAAAGTGACGCGCTTTGCCCCCATCGTGGGAGTATCACCTATGGGCGTAGGCATTCGCACGTTTAAATCACGCTGGGGCAGCTGCACCACCAAGGGCAAGCTGGAGTTTAACTGGCAGATCATGATGGCCCCCAACCGAATGGTGGATTACGTGGTGATGCACGAGCTTTGCCACCTGATCCGCCACGATCACTCCTCTGAGTTTTGGAATGAGCTTGGACGGGTGATGCCGGACTATCCACAATGCCGAGAGTGGTTGAGGGAAAATGCGGAGAGGGTGGGGTTTTGATGGGTTTCTTGAATTGCAGCAATTTCGCATGTGGTAACGAACCGTCACTTATCGACCGAGGCTGTGTGAAAACGTAGTGACCGCTATACTTTGCCTAGGCCCGTAGAGGAAATGGCGATGAAGCGATTTGTGGTAGGAGAGGCCCGAGAACAAAGTACGTTATTCCCCGCGCTCTTGGACGACTTCATCGCCAACGACAACCCTGTTCGTGCTATTGAGCCTTCGTGGACGGCCTCGATCTCAGAGGGCTTGGTTTTAAGGGTGTTGATCCGCATGCGACAGGTAGGCCAGCCTATCATCCCTCTGTACTTTTGAAGCTCTACATCTATGGCTACCTCAATCGCATCCAGTCGAGTCGCCGTTTAGAGCGCGAGACTCAGCGCAATGTCGAGCTGATGTGGCTGACTGAGCGTCTGACACCCGATTTCAAGACGGTTGCCGATTTTCGAAAGAACTACGGCGAGGCCATCCGCCGTGTCTGACGAGAGTTCATCGTGCTTTGCCAGCGACTGGAGCTATTCTCCCAGGCCATCGTGACCATTGACGGCAGCAAGTTCTAAGCCGTCAACAACCGCAACCGTAATTTCACGGCGACCAAGATGAAGCGTCGCCTTGAGCAGATCGAAGAAAGCTTCAATCGGTACCTTGGTCAGCTTGGCGCAGCTGATCGCGAGGAACCTGCACTGGCAGAGGCGAGGACAGCGCACCTGAAGGAGAACATCACGAAGCTCAGGGTAGAAACTGCACGATTACAATCAGTTAAGAAGGCGCGACTTCAGCCTCCCGACCAATAAATATCCTTAACGGATCCAGACTCCAGGTCGATGGCCGCGAGTGGTAGAGGTACGGGGACGGTGGAATACAATGTACAGACAGCGGTCGATAGCAAGCATCATCTAATTGTCGCCCTGAGGTGACCAATGTCGGACATGATCGGGGGCAGTTGTTCAACATGGCCAAGCAAGCTCGGGAGGCCACTGGCATCAAGGAGATGAAAGTCGTAGCGGATAGAGGCTACTTCAAGGGCGAGGAAATTCTGTCCAGCCACAAGGAAGGAATCACTACTTACCTCCCCAAGCCGATGACATCGCCCAACCAGGCAAAGGGACTGTTCCCAAGAGAAGCCTTTCGATATCTACCTGAAAAAAATGGGGTATCCGGATTATCTGGTTGGTATGCGAGAGCGAAAGGTGGCCGACAAACTCAACCCACAACGGATTGGCTGGTTGATGGCTCGCTGAGTACGCTCACTTGCTAGAGAGCAGATACTTCACCAAACAGGCGATGCCCAGGACCAGTAGCAATAGTAGGGCAATTCCGATCACTGGCATTATCCAGCCCATCGCCCCCATCATCCCGCAATCTGGTAGTGTCGTGTTCATCGTGACAGGGCTCCCTGTGGTGTCCATGCCCAAAACCCGTGGTGCCGCCGCCCAGTGGCACCACGGTCGCGCTCATATCGTTCACCCGGCACAGCAGGACAACTGCGTCACATCCTTGGTGAAAGTCTGGGCACAGAGCTTGAGCCCTTCCACCATGGTCAGGTAGGGAAACAGCTCATTGGCGATGTCGTGTACGGTCATGCGTGCGCGTAGCGCCATCACCGCCGTCTGGATCAGCTCACCGGCTTCCCCCGCCACCGCCTGCACCCCCAGCAACCGGCCCGAGTCGCGTTCGGCCACCAGCTTGATGAAACCACCGGTGTCGAAATTCACCAGCGCACGCGGCACGTTTTCCAGGTCCAGCTCACGGGTATCGACGCTGAAGCCTTGCTCGATGGCCTCGGCTTCCGTCAGGCCGACGGTGGCCACCTGGGGGTCGGTGAAGATCACCGCCGGCATGGCGCTCAGGTCCAGGGTGGCTTCGCCCCCGGTCATGTTGACGGCAGCCCGGCTGCCCCCGGCGGCGGCGACATAGACGAACTCCGGCTGATCGGTGCAGTCACCGGCGGCATAGAGCCCCGGCACCGTGGTGTGCAGATGCTCATCGACCAGAATAGCCCCATGTGCGGTTTCCACGCCGAGGCTCGCCAGGTTCAGGGCCTCGGTATTGGGTGTCCGTCCGGTGGCCACCAGCAGTTGATCCGCCCGCAAGGTGCCGGCGTTGGTGTCGACAATGAATTCATTGTCGGTGTAGTCCACACGGCTCGCCTGGGTCTGCTTGAGGACCTCGATGCCCTCGCGGCGAAACGCCGCCTCCACCGCATCCCCTACCGCCGGGTCTTCCTGGGAGAGCAGGCGGCTGCGGGCCAGCACCGTGACCCGGCTGCCCAGCCTGGCGAAGGCCTGGGCCAGTTCCAGGGCCACCACCGAGGCGCCGATCACAATCAGCCGCTCGGGAAGAGTGTCCAGGGCCAGAGCACTGGTAGAGGTCAGGTAGGGGGTGTCGGCAAGACCCGGGATCGGCGGTACTGCCGGTCGGGCGCCAGTACCGATTAAGGCGCGGTCGAAGTGGACGACCTGCTCGCCGCCCTCGTTCAGCTTGACCATCAGGCTATGGGCATCGATAAACCGGGCCTCGCCGTGCAGGACAGTGATGGCCGGGTGGTCGCGCAGAATCCCCTCGTACTTGGCGTCACGCAGTTCCTCGACACGTCGCTGCTGCTGCTCGAGCAGCTTGGCCCGATCCACCACCGGCGCCTGGGCGCTCAGGCCTGCATCGAAGGGACTTTCCGTACGCAAGTGGGCAATATGGGCCGCGCGAATCATGATCTTCGAAGGCACACAGCCTGTATTGACACAGGTACCGCCGACGGTGCCGCGTTCGATCAGGGTGATCCGGGCGCCGCGCTCGGCGGCTTTCAGGGCCGCCGCCATGGCGGCGCCGCCGCTGCCGATCACCGCGATGTGCGGGGCGTCTTCATCACGGCCCTTGGACACCGATGCGCCTGCCGGGGAAGTGGGCCCACTGTTGGCCAGTCGAGCTTGGTAGCCAAGTCGGGTCACGGCAAACGTCAACGCCGAGGCCGGTGTCCCCGGATCAACGGCTACCGATGCCGTCCTCTGAGGATAGGATACCTCCACCGACTGCACGCCGGGCAGCTTCTCCAAGGCTTCCCTGACATGATCCGCACAGCGGTCACAGGTCATGCCGCTCACGTTGAGTTCAATCATCACGTTTCTCCGAGTCTTCATTAGTAAAGCCGGCATCCTGCTTCCGCTTGTGGTATCGCGCGTAGAGAGGTAAGCCGATGACGATGGCCAGGACGGCAAACAGCAGGTAATCGAGATAGCCTGCCAACGCGGCCAGGCCCGCCGTACCGAATAGCACCAGGGCGATTGGCCCGGCGCAACACAGCACCATCAACCCGGTGCCAAGCACGACGCTTAAAAATTTCTGCGAATCTTTCACGCTTATTCCTTCACCGTGACGGACAAGCTCGTAAACAACTCACCCGATGACCGCGATGTGCAGCTGCTTGATGTCACTCAGGGGGCGTATTCCTTGATTTGATAGAGCCGTTGTCACAACAGGCGTCGAACTGCTTCTTACGCCAAATCGCATAAATGGTCAGGCCGATGAAGAAGGCCAGGGCCGGCAATAACACAACGTCGAGATAGCCCGTCAGCGCCGCCAGGCCCACCGTGCCAAGCAGGATCACCAGGATCGGCGTAAAGCAGCACAATGCCACCAGGACGGTGCCGATCACGCTCACGCGCAGCAGGGTCTTGGGATTCTTCATGATCACTCTCGATCCGCTTGCGAGGATGTCGGGGTTGATGGATACCCAGCGTTGATGGTGGCCTCGGTCAATGCCTCCACCGACGTTCGGGCGTCGTCAAAGGTGACCACGGCCTCGAGATCCGCGTAGCTCACGTCGACTTGCGAGACGCCGTCCACCTTGTTGAGGGCGGCCTTGACGGTGATCGGGCAGGCGGCACAGGTCATGCCCGGCACCGACAGCTTCACGGTCTGCAAGGCCGCTAAGGCGGGCGTGCTGAGCAGGGCGAGTAGCGCGATGAAGGCGAAACGAGCTTTCATGGTAGATCTCCTTTTAATAGAACAAGGGCAAGACGTAGGGGAATACCAGGGCGATTAGCACCAGCAGCGATACGAGCCAGAAGATCGCCTTGTAGCCCGTCCTGACCCGTGGCACGGCACACACCTCTCCCGGCTGGCACTTTTCCACTGGCCGAAAGACGCGACGCCAGGCGAAGAACATCGCCACCAGCGCGACGCCGATAAAGAGCGGGCGATAGGGCTCCAGCGACGCCAGATTGCTGATCCAGGCGCCGGAAACGCCCAGCGTGATCAGAACCAGCGGGCCGAGGCAACACGCCGAGGCCAGGAGGGCCGCGACTCCTCCGGCGGCCAGGGGCCCTCGCCCCGTTTTAGGTGTCCGCATTGACGATTCTCCTTTCGGGATGGGGGGAGCTACGATAAGGTTACTTCCGTAGCTTGGTACGGAGTCAAGCATCATGAAGAGACATGCAGATAAAGTGGCGGACACCATGACCATTGGCGGCCTGGCCAAGGCGGCCGGCGTCAATGTCGAGACAATCCGCTATTACCAGCGACGAGGGCTATTATCGGAGCCCGAACGACCTCCCGGAGGTATTCGACGCTATAGTGCCGCCGATATCGACAGGTTGACGTTCGTGAAAACGGCGCAGCAGCTGGGCTTTAGTCTGGATGAGATCAGTGACCTACTTCGGCTGGAAGATGGCGCCCACTGTCAAGAAGCCAGTGCTCTCGCAGAGCACAAGTTAGGGGACGTTCGCGAGAAGATCGACAGGCTTGAAAGAATTGAGAAGGTGCTGAGCGAAATGGTCGACCGATGCCATGCACAACAAGGCAATATCACTTGCCCGCTAATTGCGTCATTGCATGAAGGGCTCAGAGAAGCAGAAGACCCAAGGGAGTAAATCACCTTCAGTTCGTAGAAAACAACGCGGTCAAAGAGTCGCAATCATCTATGGACCATGTCGACAAGGAAAGTTTGCATGACCAGCTTGCCTGACAACATCCTGCACCTTCCCGAGTACCACGTCCTAGCCACCAAGATGGAAGAGCATGATCTCCACTACCAGGTCGAAGCTCCTGAGCCTCTAGCTTGCGAGGAATGCGGCGTTGAGAGTGAGTTTGTCAGGTTCGGCAAGCGCGATGTGGCCTATCGCGACCTACCCATCCACGGAAAGCGGGTCACCCTCTGGGTGGTCCGTCGCCGCTACACCTGCCGGGCGTGTGGAAGGACGTTCCGGCCAGCTCTTCCGGAAATGGTAGACGATCACCGCATGACGCGGAGGCTTTACAACCACGTCGAGAAGGAAGCCTTCAATCACCCCTACGCCTACGTGGCTGATACCACGGGCCTCGACGAGAAGACTGTCCGCGAGATATTCAAGAAGAAGGCTGAGTTCCTGGCAGCCTGGCATCGTTTCGAGACACCCCGCTGCCTGGGGATCGACGAGCTGTACCTGAACCGCCGCTACCGCTGCATCCTGACCAACCTGGAGGAGCGTACCCTACTGGACCTGCTGCCCGGTCGCCAGCAGGACGCGGTGACGAGGCGCCTCATGAGCATGACCGAGCGCCACCAGGTCGAGATCGTCAGCATGGATATGTGGAAACCCTACCGCCGTGCTGTCCAGGCGGTGCTGCCGCAGGCTCGCATTGTGGTCGATAAGTTCCACGTCGTGCGAATGGCCAACGAGGCCTTGGAAAAGGTCCGCAAGGGGCTCAGGAAAAAGCTGACGTCCAACCAGCGCCGAACCCTCAAGGGTGACCGGAAGATCCTGCTGAAGCGCGCTCACGATGTCTCAGATCGCGAACGGCTCATCATGGAGACCTGGACAGGGGCATTCCCCCAGCTCTTGGCGGCCTACGAGCACAAGGAGCGGTTCTTCCACATCTGGGACGCCACAACCCGGCGTGACGCCGAGAAGGCGCTGACTGCCTGGATTGACGACATCCCACAGGGGCAAAAGGAGGTCTGGAAAGATCTCGTCAGTGCTATCAGTGGCTGGCATGAGGAGATGCTGACCTACTTCGAGACCGACATCCCGATCACCAACGCCTTCACGGAGTCAATCAACCGGCTGGCCAAGGATAAGAACCGCGATGGCCGTGGCTACTCATTCGAGGTGATGCGGGCCCGGATGCTCTACACCACCAAGCACAAGAAGAAGGTGCCGCAGACCAAGGAATCCCCCTTCCTGGGCAAGGCCACCATGACCTACAGCATGGGTCTTCCCGAGCCTGAGAAAAACTACGGCGTCGATCTATCAACCTTCTGGAAGAGTTAAGGGTTCGAAGGAGCAAGGGGCTCCATCTACCACTTAATCCGGATACCCAAAAAATGAATATTCTTTTCCAGCAGGGCAGGGGCTTACTTGGCGGTATGTATCTGAAGGAAATGGGCAGAAGCTAGATACTTATTGGAGTTCGTCATGTGTCAGCTGCTCCTTAAGGGAAAAATGCACAACAGGAAAGCAGAGGCGGATAAGGCGTTGGGAACATGAAGATGTACTCGAAGCCCTGCAGTCACATCTTAATTGGAACCCGGAAATGATGCGCTTAAGGCGCCAAACGGTGGAGCATCCCTTTGGCACGCTGAAGGATTGGATGGGGGTAATACACTTTACGACCAAGCGGCTCAAAAATGTCAGCACGGAAATGAGTCTTCATGAGCTGGCCTACAACCTGACGCGTGTCATAAAGATCTTGGATATCAATGGGTTGATGAGGGCCGCGAGGGCGTAAAAGCCCAGTTGTTTCCGTCTATTCAGGGCCAAATAAGAGCTTTCTGCTGATTCTGCCATTCCCATCTATCACCACAGCATCAGGCGGTAATCATCCGAGCAATGGCTTGTGTGGACTCAACAAGAAGCTGAGGGTGAAGATTCTTGAGTTAGACCAGTTTTTTTCTGTTTTTACACGGCCATGACCCTTAGCGGACTTCCCGGGGAAATACTGCTGGTACAATGATGGTTGTTTGCTGCCAAGCTATAATAAATATTCATTGGTTTAAATAGGTTAGGTCACTGACATTATGATCGACTCTGAGTCTTACGAAGGCATTTTGGAAAGCTATACGTCTGCCCTCGAATGGATGCAGAATATCGGGGTAAATCTTGGCGCCGGGCGTACATCGCACTATGAGAATATCGTCAGCAATTGGACCGGATCATATAGAACGGCATCACTTGTAGATGGCGAAAGAATATTTCCGAGTTTTGTCAGTTCGATGCTAGAAATTCATGACTTTGTGAGCGTCTACAAAGCCTTTAAAGATGTTCCTGCCGCAGAGCTTGGAGGTATTGTTGCAAAGCTCAATAAAGCAGTGAATGGGCCAATATATCTAGAACAGGAGTCTCCAACCTCCGCAACAGCACGAAACTTTCTTTTCGAAGCGTTGGTAGCCGCCAGGCTTCATGCCCCAGCTAAAGGTGCATCTGCCATTCTCGGTGCGCCCTCAGATACCGGGGTGCTATTTGGCGGGAACAAAATTTGGATCGAGTGCAAGCGTGTTACATCTGAAGGAAAGATTGAGAAAAATACCAGAAAAGCCTCTAGCCAACTTGAAGAAGTCTTCAAAAAGAAGACGAGGTCAGGTCATAGAGGAATTGTCGCCCTTGATGTATCAAAGATCCTAAATCCCGGGGATCGCATCTATATGAGAGAAAATGACGCGCATTTACTTAAGTCTATCGACAGTTTGATGAACGTTCTCATCGAGCGTTTTGCCCCAGTCTGGCAAAAAATTTATGAAAGAAGGAACCGTAAAGTAATCGGAACAATTGTGCGTTATGTGTTTATGTCCACATCAGAGGAACGCAATTTGCTGGTTCACACTGCTCAGTGGGGCCTGAATCCTCGTGTCGGTACGTCTGACCACAGCGAAAAAATTCAAAAAGATCTCGTCTCTGCTTTGAATATGAACTGAAACCCATGAGATCAGAACCTAACCAGTCGCTGTTGCCGTACAGTTTTTCTGTTTTTTTACGACTCCAAAACTGCCGCAAAGCTTCGCGTTATGCTGTAAGGAGGTAAAGATTGCAGGAAACACTCGCAGATATTGAGGCGCTTACCCTACGGTGCCGCTCTGATCAGTCGAAGAGCTATATAGCAGAGGCTAACCAATGCTATCGCGCCGGTGCCTACCGAGCAGCGATAGTAAGTACTTGGGTCGCGGTGGTCTTCGATCTTATCGACAAGATCCGAGACTTATCGGTGAGTGGTGACGCCAACGCGATAGCCCTTGAGCATAAGCTCACCACCTATATCGGCCAGATAAACTCAGGTAATCAACAGGGAACCTCAAAGGCTCTCGAGTTTGAGCGAAACATCCTTGCTACTTGTCGAGACAAATTGCAGTTTTTTGATCAGCAACAGTTCGTAGATCTTGAGCGTCTACGAGAAGATCGACATCGATGTGCTCATCCTTCTTTTCAGCAGGTCGGTGTTCCTTATAGGCCATCCGCAGAGCAAGCTAGGCTCCATATTAGAAATGCTGTGGTTCATGTGCTTTCACAGCCTCCGGTTCAGGGCAGGGCGGCACTCGCTGGGATTAAGACCACTATTGCCTCTCAGTATTTTCCTGCATCTGTAGATAAGGCAGTAGCTGAACTTCGGAAGGCTGGCTTGGTCAGTCCAACGGATGCACTTGTGCGCTCCGTTTTGGATGCCCTCGTTTTCGGTTTTCTGACGCCTGACGACGAGTTGTACGAGAAGGATCAAGCTGTCACGGCCCTCAATGCATTGCACGAGATTTCTCCTGGTCTAGTAGAAGAGCGGCTCGGTCTTCAGTTGAGCAAAGCAATCAATGATGTGGGAGACGACAGGTTTTTGAGCGTTTTCTACCTCGTCGCGTCAGTCACGCGTGCTTGGGACCTTATTGATCAGCCCTCTAAAGCTCGAATCGAGCGGTTTGTAGAGGTCGCGCCGTATGACGACCTGTCACCTGCCATAGGTGCGCTTGCCGATATTGATGAACTGCGGCCTGAATTGCAGACAAGAATCCGAGGGTTCAACCTTGACGAGCTTGCGAGGGTTGTAGAATTTCCTCAAGTTCATGATGCATGCAAGGGAAGAGCTTTTGAGCTTTTAGCGGAATCAGGCTCGTGGGATAGAACAAATGCGGTCATAACTCGAGTAATCCTGCCACTGTTTGAGGCGCTTACAGCCGAGGACGTTACAACGATCGTGAGGCTTCCCAAAGAGAGAAGGGCTGACCTTCTTGGGGCTCATGCATACAAGCTCTTCGTCGATCGCGTTCGAGATGCTGAACTAATGGAAGGGGCTGAGCTTGACGATCTCCTTACCAATAATGGGGCGGAATATCTTGTGGCCCAAGCATAAGCGCATGACCAGAAGTTGCAGTCGACGGCTCCGCCGCGGCTGAGCTTTCGCATTATATCAATGTCGACTAGTAGGCTGCTTCTGGACGGACAACGACGGCCCCAAATAGGCCGTCGTCAGTATGTTCTGCCATTCCAACGCGCCATCTAACTCTATCCCTAGATACCTGACAGTGCTTTCCAGCTTCGTGCGACACAGGAGCAGTTACACTGCATCTCCCAGTGCTGAGAAGGTGTCCAACATTTGACTGAAGGTACGGTACTAAAAGATTACTTAGATAATACTTTGCCAGTTGGCCCGGTAGAGTACAGAGTGGATGATAAAGTGCACTCTTCCGCCCGTGCAGGGAGGAGAATTACCGCGTGGCGTGGGGGATCTTCCGCCGTCAGAACTAATTACCTGGAGCTCGTGGAGCGCCAGAATAGGAAAAGTGAATAGGGTTAAATATGTTCGACTTGATCAGTCATTTATGGCCACAGTTCGCGTTGGTACTCACGCCAGGTCTGGAAATGGAGGAAATTGCAGTCTGGATCTGGTTGTTCATGATGATAATCATGGCCATATCAGTGATGTCTGTAATTCGGCATTGGTTGCATTTCTCTCGGCGCTTGAAAAGGGTTCAGCAGCTTATCCAAGGGCAGGATCGCAACAGCTTGGCCCAGAATCGGCTTGTCACGCTGGAAAAGGCGCTGGAACAGGATCGGGTTGTCACCGGCCCTTTGTGGCGGGAGTTTGATGAAAGCCTAGTTTATTCAGCAGACAAGTCCCGACTGTTCAATACGTTGGAAGCCGAGCATTTCTTCAATAACTACACTCTGGCCTATGGTCTGACTTCCAGTCGTTTGCTTGCGGCCGCGCCTGCCTTTCTAACTGCTATCGGGGTGCTGGGTACCTTTCTCGGGCTGACGCTCGGACTCAAGGGCTTGCAGATTAATGCCGGAGATGTCGAGACTCTGAAAGATGGCATTTCAGTGATGATCAACGGTGCGGCTGTTGCCTTCATGACCTCGATCTGGGGTGTGGCCCTCAGTTTATTGCTTAACGTGTTTGAGAAGCTGGTAGAACGGAAGGCACTGGCAAAAATCCGTGACCTGCAGCAACGTATCGACTATCTGTATCCACGATTACCAGCGGAGCATTCGCTGGTTCAGATCGCGGCTGCCACCGAGGAAAGCAAGGAGGCGCTGCAGGAGCTGCATGAACGTATCGGCGATCGTCTACAGGAAACTGTATCTGGCATGAGTGACTCCATGCAGCAGGCCTTTACTGATGCGATCAATACCGTGATGGCACCCGCCATTCAGTCCTTGGTGAATAATACTAACCAGCAGTCAACGGATGTACTGGAGAAGCTGGTATCTGGTTTTATGGATGGTATGAAAACGGCAGGTTCAGATCAGAGTCATCTGATGAAGAATGCCGCTGAAGAAGTGCAACAGGCTGTGTCCGGTATGGCCGGCCGAATGGAGGCGCTATTCAAGCAATTGGACGAGCAGCAGAGTAGGACGAGAGAACAGACTGAGGGCACCTCAAGAGAATTTGCACAGCTGCTTGAACAGCAGGGCGCAGATGCCGCGCAGCGTCAGCAGCAGATGGAGCAACGCTTCAATCAGCTCATGGAACAGATGGAACATAAAGTCAGCGCGCAGTTCGACAAGTCGTCGGAGGATGAGCGCAAACGGGCAGCCACCCAGGAGCATTTGCATACGCAGATGGTGGCTGGATTCCAGAGTCAGCTGGAGCAATTCAATAGCGCTTCGAGCGGCCAGATCCAGGCAATTAACGAAGCCTCGGCCAAACAGCAGAGCGAAATGGGGCAGACCTTTGAATCGGCACTGGGCGGTCTGCAAACGCTTATAAGCAGCCAGGCTGCAGCAGCCAGTGAACGTGAGAGTGTTATCGAGTCCCGCTTCAATAGCCAGCTTGAGCGGCTTGCGGCAGAACAGCAGCAGTTATTGTCTGCCGTGACGCAGGGGGCCCAGCAGACTCAACAGCAGATGCTTGAATTGACCAAACAGCACCAGCAGTTGATGACTGAAATGGGCGAGGTCAGTCGTTCGGTTGAGGTTAGCAGTCAGCATATGAACAACAGCTCCACTCAATTGGGTCTGCTGTCAGCTAACCTTAAGCAGGCAGCTGACGTACTAGATTCGCGCTTGCAGGCTGTAACAGAAACACTGGCGGGGGCCTCTGATCAAAACCGCGAGCTGGCCGAGCAGGTGAGCTTGCAGGCGGATACGCTCAGACAATTGCAGGCAGAACTGACCACGGCGACCCAGCATTTCGAGAAGGCTGCGGTGGCTGCAGAGCAAGGCTTTGAAGTGTTTGCCAACCATCAACAGCAGTTCCTGCAGGGCATCAATACTGAGTTTCAAGGGCTTGGCCAGGCGCTCAAGGAGCAGGTCGGCGGGATCGAGCAACAGGCTGATGAGTGGCTACGCAGCTACTCCACTGAGGTGCGTACTCAGGTTGGCGAGAGGATGGAGCACTGGAACAAGAACACGCTGGAGTTTGCTGATCAGATGCGGCGCACGGTGAATGCGATCAGTGGGATAGTGGATGATCTGGAGCAGAAGGTCTGATGCGCTTTTTAAAAAAGGGTCCCGCTAATGTGGATGAGGAAAATCCCTATTGGATGTCCTTTTCCGATGTAATGTCTGCGCTTTTGATCATATTCATCCTAGCGTCTGTTGTGCTGATCATCCAACTGATGGAAATTCAAGAAGAATTGAGAAAGCAGCAACAGGAGTTCAATCAGGAAATACAGGAGTTACGGCAAGCAGAGCAGGTGCGTAGAACTATCCTGCATGAGGCAGCTGATTTGTTGCAACAACGGGGCATACGCGTCACGGTAAGTGAAAATGACACCGTTCTGAGTATTCCTAACGATATTCTGGGGTTTGGTACCGGTGCGCATGAGATTGGGACAGCCTATCAGGGCACAGCTGTAGAGATTGGCAGGGTGCTTAGTGATGTCATAAATAAGGATAATCGAGTCGATTACCTGGATACGATTTTTGTTGAGGGCCACACAGATAACCGCCCACTTAACGGCTTTATGGGTAAGGGAAACTGGGGGCTGTCGGCTTTTCGAGCCATCTCGCTCTGGCAGCTATGGGATGAGCTGCTGCCCGAGCAATTCTCTTTGGATGACATAGAGAATAAAGACAATCAGCCGCTGTTCTCAGTCAGTGGCTATGGGCCAACCCGACCGGCTACCAGAAGACAGGATACAGAAGAAGAGCTTAGCCAGAATCGACGAATCGATATCCGCTTTACCATCAGGCGGCCGAGCAGTGCAGAGTACCGTAGGGTCAGTGAGAACCTTGAGGAAGCTATACGATGAATCTTCCGCCACCTGAACTGCTGGTAATAGATTGGCCTGAGGGTACTCTGGAAAGTTGGCCGATACTGACAGAACGCCTGAAAAGGGTGGCCGGAGCTGCTGGCAAAAACGATTTGTTTTACGAAACATCCGAGCATTTGAGGCGGCTATCAAGGGTCATGGATGGCCGGGTACTCGCTGGCTTAATGTGCAAACGCATTACGGCGAGGGCCATTACTCAGCTTTGGCTGGAAGATGCCGAGTTCCGCCGCAGAATGCTGAGCCCGAAAATCCTTGATATCTTGGTGAAGCAACAGCTTGGGCAGTTAGGCGTGGTTCCGCTGCAGAACCTGATTGCTTTGTACTTCCGCATGTTCGACGAGCTAGATCAGCATGGGGAAAACCTCAGAGAAGAACTGCAAGACCTCTTAGAGCAACAGCTGTCTACCCGCTTTGCACATAATTCCAGATGCTCTGGTCACCAACGGGACTTATTGTCCATTCTGTATTCCGAAGCGAAATGGCTTCTTTCAATTAATGGGCCGAAACACTTGGTGGATTACGTCTATGAGGAAGGCTGGGAGCTTGACCGGGCCTTCTTGTACTTCGAGCTACGGGGGCTCGATGATGGGCGGTATGCGAGAATCTGTCGGGCGCATTATTATTTGAATACCTTGAGGGAGCTGCCGGTTGGTCAATATCACGAGGTACTGGCTGAGCTGCTCAAGCCAGCGGTCAGCCAAGCCCCCTTTGAGGACGGCAAGCGTATCGGCCATGTTGCTCTGGAAATTCTTATTGATCGGGCAGGTGATGCACCGGGTGATGAGTGGCAGAATTTCATTATGGATCTGGCTGGTGATCCACGTATCGCAAGTACTGCACAGAGCTATCGTGAATGGTGGCAGCCGCTGGGCGAAGATCGAATTGAAAAGGTGAGACGTTGGCTTTACAAGGAGGATTTGCGTTTATTTCTTAGCGCGTTGGAGCAATTTGGTAAGGAAAGCGGTGATGCTGCCATGCAGCGCATGTTTCCGGCTCGTAAGCGGTTTATCGAGGGACTCGACAGACTCAAGTTGGTACGCAAAACACGCCTGATGCTTGGAGCCAAAGCCGCGTTCGCGGTGAAGAGTATTCTTGGCGATGAATTAAAAACAAACTTCGTAAGACTCTCCAATGCCAACGGCATGTCTGACAAAGCGGTTATCTATATTGATTGCGGTGATTTTTGTCTGATTGAAGGCTCCCATAACTTCAAACTGTGGGTATACCTGCGGCCACCGTGGGAGAGATTGTATAGTTATAATACTAAAGAACTATCACATTCCGAACTGACGATACGTGCCCCAAGTGGATATAAGGGACTTTACGGTGCAGATGCGCCATACGAAGCCATCACCCATAGTCCCTCTACGTGGCACAACCGTTTTTTCAGCTTTTTGGCCGACCATGGGGTGTCTATTGATATCGAACAGTTGATGTTCCCAGATGACTACAGAAACTATCTCAGGCGGTTTGGCGTACCCTATGTAAAGCCGCTGAAAACGCGGCTTGATCCGTTGTCAGCTGCTAGCCCAAGAAACGATAACGCTGACAGACATGGCCAGGGTTAAACCAAGACGATGAATGGCTTGAAAACATGAAAAATCATCTCAAGGATCTGTTCAACTCGTTGATGTTTGGTCGGCAAGCAACTGGAATAGATGGCGAGCCGCTGCAGACGCAGGTTGATTCCAGCGGTCTGCTCTTTTTTGCCTCTCCCCAGACCATTGCTGAACTTAAGGCAGGTAAGGGCTCGCCTATTGCGCTATTGCAAATGGTTGTGCTGCAGATGCTGCTTGAACAAGGCGATGCCGAGTCGTTGCCAAACGGCTATCTGGTAAGTTCGCGAGTTGCTGCCGCGCTGGATGATGAACAGGCGGATTTGCTGAATCTGCCTGGTCGCTTTACCCATGGCTTTGTCGCGAATGTAAAAGGGCATACCCGAAATCCTGGCTTCAGAGTACAGCTTTTTGCCTCCATTGATGGGCAGGAGTATCCGATCCTAATCAAGGGCCCTTACTTATATGTTGGCCAGAGCCAGCCGTACCGTCTGAATCCGGCTGAACTGTCGGCATTTTCGGCGCTTGCAGTACATAGCAGCCTGTCTCCTGATGAGACCGGTGAAGCCGCAAACCTGCGGTTGATAGCGCAGCTGCAGGCAGCCCGGCGCAGTGGCATGGATCTTGCCCTTGGCGCATTCAGTAATCTCGACGTGGTGGTACCTGAAGGGATTGGTGTTGTGGCAACGCGGATGCCGGATGGCAGCCTTGAGCTTTGTCCTTCACTGGGTGATGGTTCGACTCCGGATCAACTCGACAAGCGCTGGACCCAGTTAGATCTGACCCGCGATGGTGGCGTGTTGAGGGTAGAGGAAAGACTTGTACTGCTGGAGCCGGAGAAGATCGCTGCGGTACGAGAGGTGCTGGGCAGTCGGCTTATACCAGCTAACAAGGTGGAGGAGTTCATCAAGACACCCTCCGCGTTCCTTGATGCTTCTCTGATCAATCTAGATATGGGATTTTCGGTTCGCGTGCTGGGTATTGGCAAAATGCTGCACGTGGACTTCGGCCCACTGGATGACAAGAAACGGGATTGGTTTGCGACTTCATCGCGTCCCCAGCCTCCTGAAGCGTTGCATAAACATGTTACTTGTACTGAAGATCTTTATGCCTTCAAGGAACGCTTGCACGCCGCCCAGCAACAGGGTGCCCAGAGCGTTGAATTTGAAGGAGAGCAGTTTGATATCAGTGAGCCTGCCAATGTCGCCAGTGTCCTTAGGAACATAGAAGCAGACCTTCAGCATAAACCTGTAAAACAGGAACAGGAAGGTAACGACCAGCTCGCAACCGAGCGGGTCACGCTTCTTTTAAAGGATGTGGACGAACTCAACCGTGAATTGCTGACCAAAGCGCAGCAGCAGGACAGAGCGCCGGGAGTCGATGCCTCGAAGCTGCTTCGATCGCCCTACCCGCATCAGGCCGAAGGGATCAGTTGGATGCTTGATCTGTTGCTCAAGGCTTTGGCCGACGATCATGAAAACATGTATCGGTTGCAAGGGGCTTTGCTAGCCGACGATATGGGTCTGGGCAAGACCTTCATGACTCTGGTGATGGTTGCCGAATATCTGGCCATCCAGACGGCGGCGGGTAAAACACAGAAGCCCATATTGGTGGTAGCGCCGCTCAGTTTGCTGGAAAACTGGGAAGACGAGATAAGCAAGACCTTCAAGACTTCTCCGTTCCGGGATGTGAAGGTGCTGCAGGCCGGCAGGGATCTGTCGGAGTTCCGTATCAAGGGCGCCCAACGAGAGTCGCTTCAATTGGCTGATTTGCTGGATGAAAGCGATGCGATGAGCGAAGCGGATATCCGTTACTCGCTACAAATTGGATGGGAAGCCGGTACCCAGCGTCTCGATATGGGTGGCCGGGTAGTGTTGACTACTTACCAGACCTTGCGCGATTACCAGTTTTCACTCTGTGTCATCGATTGGGGGGTGGTGATTTTTGACGAGGCGCAGAATATCAAGAATCCGAATACACTGCAGACCCGCGCGGCAAAGGGGCTGAAGGCGGATTTCAAGCTACTGGCAACCGGCACTCCTGTTGAAAACAGTCTGGGTGATTTCTGGTGTCTAATGGATACGGCTCAGCCGGGTTTACTCGGCAACTGGGCAGAGTTCCGGAGTAAATGGATCACTCCGGTTACTCAGGCTACGGAAGAAACACGGGATCAGATGCGCATCGAGACCGGCTCTTCCCTGCGCGAAGCGGTTGGCCCTTTCATGCTGCGGCGAATCAAAGAGCAGCAGCTTGAAGGCTTGCCGAACAAATATATACGCTCAGGGCTACTCCAGAGCGAAGCTGGGAATCTTCATAGGGCACCCGAACTCGCAGTAGCGATGAAAGGTGGTCAGTTACAGGCTTATGACGGTGTGCTGGATAGTTACCGGCGACAGCGTGTAGAGGAAGATATGCGTGGGCAGGCACTTTCAGCGTTGCAGCAGTTGCGTTCTATCTCGCTGCATCCACGAATGGGTGATACGGGCTTGCTCCGAGTTACCGGAGCAGAAGCTGCTCGCAATGTGATTGCAGAGTCGGCAAAGTTGTCGGTGGTACTGGAGCAGCTTGACCGCATCAAGACTAAAGGGGAGAAGGTGATTCTTTTCATGGTCACCAAACAGCTACAGATAGCGCTCAAGATGTGGCTGAGCCAGATCTATGGTCTGGACATTCACATCATCAACGGCGATACCGCAGCTGTGCAGAAAAAACGGGACGTGCTGACTCGCAAGAAGATGATTGAGCAATTCGAATCAATTGCCGGGTTCAATATTATCATCATGTCACCAATTGCTGCAGGTGTGGGCTTGACGGTGGTAGGCGCCAACCATGTTATCCACGTAGAACGTCACTGGAACCCGGCGAAAGAAGCCCAGGCAACTGATCGAGTGTACCGGATCGGGCAGACAAAGGACGTATACGTTCATTTGCCCGCTGCGCTACATCCGCAGTTCGATTCCTTCGATGTACACCTAGATCGGCTGTTGAGCGGAAAGCTGATGATCAAGGATGCGGTGGTGACGCCGGAGCCTGTGGACGAAAAAAGTATGGTTACATCCATGGGGCTTTGAATCGTAGGAGCTGGGATGGTTAGTCAAGAGTAGTAACTAACTACTAAGGAGGCGTAAGCGATATTCGCCCCCGAATTTGCGTCGCTTGCGATAACACCGCCGCATGTAATAGTGGCGTTAACCAACGCATTGATCGGTGCTCCCCCTGCAGCCTTCGGGCTACCCCCTTTTTTTGGTGTCTCACCGCGAACCAACGATCCCCAGTGCACTGGGGAAAAGCGCTTTCGATGGAGGATCGGCCTATGCCAGCGCGCTCAGGCCCCACAGAAATGCTACCCATGAACTCCAGGGGCCCTAAGGTGTTTGTAAGTATCTTTGGAGACGAAAATACAGACGAAAATTCGCGAACAAAAACTATTACTATGGCATTTCTGCAGGGCTTTAATAGGTCTGTGGAGTTCTATCAAGCTGAATCATCTAACAATCGCAGGCACACGGGCAAAGTCTCTGCTGTGCTTCAACTTTGCCCGTGTTGAGGGTGTTACATCAGCACTACCTAAAAGACCGCTTTTGGCCGATTCTTGCCTTCTAAAGGGAAGTTTGCTGGCTGATCAAGCCATCCCTTTCAGAGCTGAGTAAAGGTCTATTTTCGTGAAGAAAAACTCCCTCTGCTTCACTTGATCGGTAAAGCAGAGGGGAGGGCTGTAACGTGAAGGCTTGTATTGCCAGAGGATAATCTTGCAAATACATATAAAAAATTGCTTATGATCAGAGTTTTTATGCTTATGCGCAATTTTCAGAGACGGGTGATAATGTTGAAGTGCATGCGCATTTTTCTAACGAGCCTTACTAGCAGGAAATGGTATTTACCCCATTTATATCAGTGGATTAGATGATTTTTGGCAAGGTAGGGCTTCCCAGATAAAACTCGCATGCGCATGAAAAAGTTTGTTAAATTACCTGAGAGGTCTTAAGCATGCACGAATGGGATGACGATATCGAGGCGCTTGATATGAGCGCTGCCGAAAAAAATGGCCTGCAGGTTTCTCGAAATTATATAAAGGCAGCGCAAGACGGAGAAATAAGTGATGAACAAATGGGGGCTTATAGCTATGCTAATGAGTTTAATAATTGTTTCGTTAGTCATGATCTGGAACCAGTTTCGAGAGGACCTTGATAAACCGCCACTTCATTCCTTGGCGTTTCACTGGCTTTTGAATCGCTTGCCCCCAAAATAAATACTGTCCTAGCAAGCGCTCATTCAACGTTAATTGCATGATCAGTTCCATAGCTACTCAATGGCCGGTGTATCTCATCACAGATGCGATCACATGAGAGGAAAGCGCTTAACAGTGGCTTTACATACCTCATCTGACGACTCAATATCTCACTCAGGATTCAACTCTGGCGAGTAGGTCGAACATATGCAAACGGTGTGCATTCACTCAACGACTTTTTGCCTGAAAGGTGTATCCTGGCGTTATCGAGCACTACAAAGTGAGAATACAGTTTTTTGCGCACTTAAAACTCGTCAAACGCTTTGATCACCGTCTTAGCTGTCACTGACCTCGTTGTGGTATGGCAGATCATTTTCTAGCAGCTCTGAGCCCCTCAATACGTTCAGCCTGCGGCTACATAAGTAAGCGGTTACATTGTATGCCCGGTGAGACTCCACGCGCAGGGTATCGACTAAGTCATTTTTTCAACGCTCGGCGAAGGTTCATCCTGCTGGCGGCTTCTTCTTCAAAACAAGTCTGCCGGGATCGAGTCTGATGAGGCTATGTTGTCCTGCAGTTGCTGATGATCACGATCGTCCAAGACAGGCGTGAGACCAAGGCAAAGCTTGTCAATCAATTAATCAAGGCCTGACGCTTCCCATTGCTTGAGCCATAGTGATGAGGCATTGCTGCGAAGCTCCGGTATCTCTCTAATGTGGTTCTATGACCTTGATGGCTAAACAAGATGGCATGTGAGCGGCAGCGTAGAGCAGGCTACTACCATGTTCATTAGAGAGAGACAGCGTCAGTGAGGAGCGCAGCGAAACTCTGCAACATGGTTCCAGTAACACAAAAAATCTAAAAAATAACTTAATAATTAATAGATTAAAAATTCCATGATTTTGATGATGCTAAGCTAGCATTACATAATGGCTATCATATGGGCGAGTATCATGAGCACTCAAACGAAAAAAAGCGAAGTCAAAATACTTCATGGCAGTCGGAGCTACGTTCTTCATGAGCTTCAAAAAATTCACTCTGAAAAACTCTTGGCCATTCAGGCAGACCATTTTAAAGCCAGTGAATTTAAGCAATTCGGGGATAATATCAGCAAAATCGTTTTGGCCATGCGAGGTGTTTTTGCTGAAAAAATCGAACAAAAAGCACTATTTCAAATAGTGGAAATCCTTACAAATGTACCGGTAGCAAAGCCACACCTGCTTCAGGAGGTCAGTATGAGCATCAGCGCTCGCAAAGCGGTTATTAACAGTGGGGAATGGCTCTCTGCAGCACAGATAACGGAGTTAGCTGACCCTAGTGCTAGTGACCCCAGTGCACAGCCCAACAGGTGGAAAAAAAAAGGTCAGATCTTTGCCATCAAGCATAATGGTGTAAATTACTATCCAGGCTTTGCACTCGACTCGACTGCAGGCTACCGACCATTAAAAGCAGTGAAGGAAATTATCGATATTTTCAAAAGTACAAAAGGTAGCTGGGAAATGGCCTTTTGGTTCCAATCTAGTAACAGTTGGTTAGGCGGCCTTAAGCCACAAAATTTATTAGCGAACGATGCTCAAAGTGTCATATTTGCGGCCCGCAAAGAGGTCGAAGAGATCGTACATGGATAAACTGGCCAAGCTTGCTGAGCTTAGCCGATACTGCAAAGAGCTATATGTTGCTGACAGGTTCTGCTTTTGGCCGAACAACGACGGCCCAGGATAGGTCGTCGTTTGTCCTTATTAAACTTCAGTCTGTTCTGCCATTTCCAACGCATCATCGACCTCTATCCCTAGATACCTGACGGTGCTTTCCAGCTTTGTGTGACCCAGGAGCAGTTGCACTGCCCTTAAATTTTTCGTTCGACGGTATATCAGCGACGCTTTGGTGCGTCGCATCGTATGCGTACCACATACTGACGCCTCCAGACCTATTTCAGTGACCCATGCTTTCACGATACGGACATACTGGCGTGTTGAAAGATGCTTTGCGCTATTGATGCGGCTGGGAAACAAGAAATCTTCGTTTCTGAGTTGAGCAAGCTGTATCCAATCCATAATAGCAATGCGGGTTTGCTCGGTTATTTCGAACTGGACAGGTCAATGCGTTTTTTGCTGCATCACCATGGCTCGTGGTGATATGGACGTACCATGGGCTATATCTCATACTCGTAAATTGACAAGGTCGCAGCCTCGTAATTTGCTATCGATGGCTAAATTGAAGAGGGCAAGGTCTCTCGTCTTTTTGGCAAGCTGTAGGCGCACACGTATGTCCCAGATATCTCGAAGGCGCAGAGGCGCCTTCTGCCCAACCAACTTGCCTTTATTCCAAGGTGTAAATGAGATTTCAGTTGGAACGTTCATGGCATGATCCTCCATCGGGTGGAGGTCAAAGAATGGGTTGCCTCAGATGTCATGGCAAACAACCCATAAAGGAAAAAGTTGAGATCAAAATGTTCGGGCTAATGCACGTGAGGATAATATCCATAGTGAACATGAACAACTGAGTGATTTATCTTCGAGTAGATATTGTTACTTAATAGCAATCATCCTAAGTCGTAAAGCATTGCCAATCACGCTCACTGAAGAGAGTGACATCGCCGCCGCCGCGATAATCGGTGATAACAGCATACCTGTGAAGGGGTACAAAATCCCTGCGGCAATGGGGATGCCTGCCGCGTTGTAAGCAAAGGCAAAAAAGAGATTTTGGCGAATATTACGCATGGTGGCTTTTGAGAGCTTATGCGCCGTGGCAATACCGGTAAGATCTCCTCGCAGTAGAGTAACCCCAGCGCTTTCTATCGCCACATCGGTGCCGGTTCCCATGGCAATGCCGACATCCGCTGTAGCCAGCGCAGGTGCATCGTTCACGCCGTCGCCGGCCATGACAACAATGCGCCCTTCATCACGGAGACGCTGAATCACTCGGCCTTTATCCTCTGGAAGCACTTCAGCTTCGACCTCATCAATGCCTAGCCGACGTGCCACAGCGTTGGCGGAGGTGCGATTATCGCCTGTCAGCATCACCACTCGAATGCCGTCAGCCTGGAGTGAACGAATGGCTTCTTCGGTGGTTTCCTTGACCGGATCGGCAATGGCGAGCAGCCCAGCTAAATTCCCGTCGATGCTCGCAAAGATGACAGTAGCACCGTCGCTGCGCAATTGATCGGCATGTGTGTCTTGAGACTGGGTGTTAACGCCCTCGCTTTCCATCAATAGCCGGTTGCCCAGGGCAATACGCTTGCCATCTATCTGGCCTATAACGCCCATGCCATTGGGAGCCTCGAAGTCCAACGCTTCTGTTAATTTTACCTCTGCCTCTTTAGCCTTTTCGACTATTGCATGGGCCAAGGGGTGCTCGCTGCCTCGCTCAAGACTAGCTGCCAAGCGCAAAAGCTCCGATTCAGCAATGCCTTCAGTGAGAATCAACTCGGTCACTCGTGGTTTGCCTTCGGTAAGCGTGCCGGTTTTGTCGACGACGACGGTGTCGACCTTCTCTAGACGTTCAAGAGCTTCGGCATCGCGAATCAACACGCCTAACTGGGCACCGCGCCCTACACCGACCATAATTGACATGGGGGTAGCAAGACCTAGCGCGCACGGGCAGGCAATGATCAGAACACTAACCGCCGCAATAAGGCCAAACGCCATCGGCGGGGTAGGGCCCCACAATGACCAGGCGATGAAAGCCACAACAGCAATGAGAATAACGACGGGTACAAAGATGCTGGCGACTTTGTCGGCAAGCCCTTGAATGGGTGCGCGGCTGCGCTGGGCGCTGGCGACCATTTGCACAATCT